>PVBE010078446.1_pt1 | contig 10044 bp, 8 predicted proteins | sample 1631181 | NCBI WGS metagenome assembly PVBE01 (sample SAMN08397723, study PRJNA350692) | Marine metagenome, whole genome shotgun sequencing project. | isolation source: water | place: Pacific Ocean | collected 2012-04 | reverse complement strand
TCACCTCCATCCGTTGACGCCTCCCTTGTCGACTTCGCCGTCTCGATCGCCCGCGAGGCCGGTGAGTTGACCCTCGGACTCTTCGGAAACCCTGACCTGGCCGTCAAGAGCAAGGGCGACGGAAGTCCCGTAACCGTTGCGGACCGCAGGGCAGAACTACTCCTCCGCGAACGAATCTCAGACTCACACCCCAACGACTCGATTATCGGCGAAGAGGAGGAGGACAGAATCGGTAACTCCGGTCGCACTTGGATCCTCGATCCCATCGACGGCACCGTCTCGTTCGTCCAGGGCGTTCCCCTGTTCGGCAACCTCGTCGCCCTTGAGGACCGCCATGGTCCAGCCGTGGGCGTCATCAACATCCCGGCGCTCGGAGAGTGCGTCTGGGCCGGTCGAGGGCTCGGATGCTTCGTCAACGGTGTTCCCACGAGGGTCGGGAACCAGGCGGATCTTACCGGGGCCTGCATACTCACAAGCGGGGTCGACTACTGGGAATCAGCCACCCGCCTGGACCCCCTGGTGGCAGCTGGCTCCATCATCCGGACCTGGGGGGACTCGTACGGATACCTGCTTGTAGCCACCGGAAGGGCCGATGCAATGGTCGACCCCATCGTCACCCGGTGGGATGTCGCCCCGATGCTCACCATCCTGCCCGAAGCGGGTGGGGTGTTCACCGACCTGACAGGCATCGTCACCGCCGACGGAGGCGATGCGATTGCCACCAACCCCATCCTCCACGGTGAACTCCTGGCAGCGATAGGCCGCTCACCGGGCACCTGAAGGCTCAGACGCCCACACCATCGCCCTCGAAGATCTCGGCGACCAGGCCCCGGTCGGCCAACTCACCAAGAAACCCGACCGGTTCAACGGCCTCAGCCAGCCCGGCCATACCACGAACGCCCACCCTTCCATCAAGTACCCACTCGACGGCGGTGGCCGCCACCGCCGCCGCACCAACGGCCGGCCGCTCTGTGGCCCCGAGCACCAGGGTCTCCCGGGCGCTTCCCCTCCGACCCCTCAGCTCCACCCTTACCGCACCTGTGCCACCCTCGGCGTGGGTCGGGGTCAGCATCGGCATCGCCGCCGTCAGGCGGTCACGACGGGTCGCTGCCATCCTGGAGGTGACCCGGCCAACTCCTGGAAAGGCATGGTGGAGGAGCACCGGGTCAGCCAGCGCAGCCCTGTAGCAGTCACGCGGACCGACCGGTTCCGGGAACCAACACAGCTCCCTTCCTGAACCACCTGGTCGTCTTGTCCAGGCATCGTTGCGCCAGTCGTACGAGAAGCGGCTCAGGGCCCGGTGGTGGACCAGGGCGCATGCCGGTCCGCCAGCGCCCATCTTGTATACGTGAATCTCCTCAACCTCGTCGAACCATGACATGCCGTGGGCAACGAGCACACACGACAGGCCCGGTGCAAAGCCGGCTCCCACGAGAACCGGAATACCTGCATCACGTGCCGCCCGGTCAAGTTTCAAGATCGCGACCGTCTCAGCCAGTCCGTCGCACACGATTACGGCCGGCCGGCCAGCCGTAATCGTCTGCTCAACTGCCGCTAACTGTGTTCCGCGGGGACTGGCCACCACAACTGCATCGGCATCAAGCATCGTCGGGAAGGGGTGGTGTTCGATCACGACACGGTCACCGATCGACCGTGCGGTCCGGGCCAACACTTCTGGTGACACGTCACGCAGGAGAACCTGGTCGACGCTGTCCGAGGCAAGGAGTTGTCGTGCAACCCTGGCACCCACGGCGCCGGCACCGAGAACAGCCACCCGCATCAGCGCAGACCCGGTCCGGTCAACCTCCGCCACCCACCGAACTGCATGGGGGCCACAACCCTTCCACGCAGGCGCAGGACCGTGACAACCGCTGCGGCGACCGATACTGCGGCAGCCGCCTGCCTGACGGCCTTCACGATGGCCCTCATGTTCGCCTGACCTCCCCGGATCGATCGGCCAACCCGGACGCCTGCCGAAGACAGTGACGGGGTTGATGTGGGGCTAGCTGGAATCGAACCAGCGACCTCACCCTTATCAGGGGTGCGCTCTAACCGACTGAGCTATAGCCCCGCGGACCGGAAACGGTATCGCCCGGCCCCGACCGCTGACTACCCGGTGGGCGGTCTGTCAGGTTGACCTCGTCCGAGGTCGTAGGCCGGTATCGCAGACTCGTCGACCTCGTGGTCGCCGCGTCGGAGGTGTCGCTGTCGAACTGCCGTCTCCTCTTCGATCATCGTGAAGCGGACCCCGCCCACGAGATCGCTTATCAGGTTGAAGAGGACCACGAGTAGGACGGTTGCGCCGGTACCACCGATTACCAGGACAAGGCCACCGAGAGTAAACACCCGCAGTATCTGACCGGAGTCGAACTCGAAGGTCTCAAGGGTGAACAGCTCCTCGACGAAGTGCTCGACCTTGGCGATTGTGCCGGCATCCTCTGCGGCCCCCCAGAGCATCCGGGTGGATATGGCAACGAGGCCCCATACGCAGAAGTAGAAGGCCAGCGAGACCTTGAGCACCGACCACGGTTCGATGTGCCTGAGAAGGCGGCGCACCCGGCGCACCCGGTAGCCGCCACGCCCCGTACCTGTGACCAGCGACCCTGCCATGATACGTGGCAACCGGTTCCTCGTTGGCTTTCGTACACCGGGCCCGACAGCTCGCCTCCCTGTCGGGGAGCGGCCGGCCCTGAGGCCTCCCCTGAACAACTGCCCGCCAGGCCTACCCGCAGGTTGAACGGCCGGGTCCGGAGTATCTGATTCTCTAGCAGAGGCAATCTGAGCCAACAGGTCCGCTGACGACTGCGGAGGCGGCGTGTGCGGAGACAGGCCGGCTGGCTCACCCTCACTATCCACGTCGTCAGTTCTCTGGTCGGCCACGACACGGAAGTCTACGGCTCGGTAAAGCGGCCACAGGGTTCGCCCGGGCTGCACAGCACGGCAACGGCCCTTGCTGTGGCTCGGGCACGACCCACACTGACCACTACCAGCACCTCACCTCCAGCGTGTTCCAAGGACTCGAGATGGACTCCGTTGGCAACAGCGAACTCCCTGGCGACGGTGCATCCATCGCCACGTTCGGTGGCCGCGGCCAGCGCCGCCGCAGATCTCGCCCTCGCACGGTCAACGGCGATCAACCCCAATTCAGCGACGAGCAGGGCCATTGCGGCACCAAAGGCCACCATCACCAGAACAAGCGGCAGGATCTGCCCGAAATCACCTGTGCGACCTCGACAGTGCACGGTTGTCCTCCTGTGAGGTGACACACGTGCGTGCCGGAGCCTGCTGGCGCGACGCTCACGGTCTGAGTGCCGTCGGGAGAAGCCGTATCAGGGTGCCTGCCAATGACGCCAGGACGGGAATCGTCAGTCTGGGTTCTCGTCCTGGGAGGGAACCGGGGAAACAGCAGCCACCTCATTGCCCTCACCGGGGGACATGACGGCAACGCCGGTTGCACCGCGCCCCTGGACGGATATATCGGCGACCGGCATTCTGATGATCATGCCCCCGGTCGTGATGGCGAACACGTCGTCGGCCTCGTCGACCACGAGCGCACCGGCCACCTGACCGCGGTCATCGGTCGTCCGGATTCCCCTGACGCCCAGCCCACCACGGCCCTTGCGGGTGAACTCCCCGATGTCTGTGCGCTTGCCGAAACCCTTCGTGGTGAGGTGAAACACCGTTGCACCGGGCCTCACTACCGCACAGGACACCAACTCGTCGTCGCCGCGGAACCCCATGCCCTTGACTCCGGCTGCATCGCGGCCCATCGCCCGGACGTCGTCCTCTCCGACGCGCAACGTCTGGCCAGACCGAGACACCAACAAGAGGTCGTCTTCGCCGCTGGTAGGCACAACTGCGACCAGCTCATCCCCGTCGTTGAGCTTCACGGCTATCAGCCCGGCCTTGAGGGACGAGTCGTAGGCAGTGAACAGGGTCTTCTTGACACGCCCCGACCTTGTGGCGAAGAACAGGTAGCGGTGGGTTTCGTAGTCGCGGGTGTCGACAACCGCCTGAATCCGCTCGTCGGGCTGAAGGGGCAGCAGGTTCACGATGGAAGTACCCCTGGCGGTCCGCCCCGCCGTTGGGATCTCATGAGTCTTGAGGCGGTACACCCTTCCCCGGGTCGAGAAGAACAGGAGATAGGCATGCGCGGTCGTGTGGATGAGGTGCGAGACGGCGTCCTCCTCCTTGAGGCGGGCCCCGGTGACGCCCTTGCCGCCGCGGCCCTGGGTGCGGAACTCGGTGACCGACATCGTCTTGACGTAGCCCGAGGAACTCATGGCGAAGACCATCTCCTCGTCGTCGATCAGGTCCTCGATGTCAAGCTCACCGGGATCGTGGGCAAGTTGGCTGCGACGTGGTTCGGCGTACCTGTCACGGACCTCGGTCAGCTCGTCCTTTACTACGCCGCGGAGACGACCTTCGTCGGCCAGCACCTCTTCAAGGTCAGCAACGACGACAGCCAGTTCGCGGAGCCGGTCCTCGAGGCTGGAGCGACCCAACCTGGTCAGACGGACCAGTTGCATGTCGAGGATGTGGTTGGCCTGTACCTCTGTGAACCCGAAGGCTTCACCCATCAGGCCCTCGCGTGCCGCAGAACGGTCAGCTGACCCGCGGATGAGGGCGATGACGACGTCGATCGACTCCAGGGCCTTGATGAGACCCTCGGTGATGTGGGCCTCAGCGCGGGCCTTGTCGAGCCGGTAGCGCGACCGGCGACGGACCACCTCGACCTGATGGTCTATGTAGGCCTGCAACATCTCGCACAGGTTCAGGGTCCGTGGTACGCCGTCGACGAGGGCAACCGAGTTGACCGAGAAGGTGGTCTGAAGGGGGGTTCGCTTGAAAAGGTTGTTGAGGGTAACGAGCGCTGCTGCATCACGCTTCAGCCTGATGACGATTCGTGTCTGACCCTGTGCCGACTCGTCGTTGATGTCGGCGATGCCGTCGATCTCGCGTGCGTCGACCAGGTCGCGGATCTTGGACATGATCTGGTTGGGGCTGGCCTGGTAGGGCAGCTCGCTGATAACGATCTGGGTTGATCGGGGACCCTCTTCGATGTCGGTGCAGGCACGCATACGAATGGTTCCGCGGCCGGTCCGGTAGGCCTCACGGGCGCCGCTGCGCCCAAGGATCAGGGCGCCTGTGGGAAAGTCGGGGGCCGGGAGGAACTCCATCAGGTCATCGGGGGTGGAATCGGGGTTGTCGATGAGACAGACCGTGGCGTCGATCACCTCGGCCAGGTTGTGGGATGGAATGTTGGTGGCCATTCCGACGGCAATTCCCTGGCTTCCGTTCACGAGGAGGTTGGGGAACCGGGCCGGCATCACGGTCGGCTCGGTGAACTCACCCGAGTAGTTCTCGGTGAAGTCGACTGTGTCCTCGTCGATTCCGTCAAGAACCGAGAGCGCTATGGGCTTCAGGCGGCACTCGGTGTAACGGGCGGCCGCCGGTGAGTCGTCGGGTGAGTACCCGAAGTTGCCCTTGGGATGGACCAGGAGGTGGCGGACGCTGAAGTCCTGCCCCATCCGGACGAGGGCGTCGTAGATAGCCTGGTCGCCGTGAGGGTGGTACTTGCCCATCACCTCACCGGTGACCCGGGCGCACTTCATAGTGGGGCGATCGGGCCTGGCTCCGAGGTCGTACATTCCCCAGAGAATCCGTCGATGGACCGGCTTGAGGCCGTCCCGGGCATCGGGCAGCGCCCTCGCCACGATCACCGACATGGCGTAGTCCAGGAAGGATCTCTCCATCTCCTCCTGGATCTCGATTGGCTGGAGCGACCCGACGATGGTGTCGCCCTCGGTGGAGGTGGTCGTCTCGTCCGCTGTTTCGGGGGTTGTGTCATCCATCAGATGTCCAGGAACCGCACGTCACGGGCATTCGTCTGAATGAACTTCTTGCGACTCTCGACGTCTTCGCCCATCAGGACCGAGAACACCTCATCGGCGATTGATCCCATCTCCACCGACACCTGGAGGAGGCTCCGACTGGAAATCTTCATTGTGGTCTCACGAAGTTCATCGAAGTCCATTTCGCCAAGCCCCTTCAGGCGTTGGAACTCGCGCTTGTGGCTTGGGTTGTCAGCCATGAACGCTGTCTTTGCGTGGTCGTCCTTGAGGTAGGTCTTCTCCCTGCCGACGACCGTCGAGAACAGCGGCGGCTGGGCGATGAAGACATGGCCTGCATCGACAAGGGGCCTCATCTGCCTGAAGAAGAACGTGAGGAGCAGGGTACGGATATGGCTTCCGTCGACGTCGGCGTCGCACAACAAGATGACCTTGTGGTACCGGATCTTCTTGAAGTCGAAGTCGTCTCCGAAGCCGGCTCCTATCGCCTGAATGAGCGTCTGGATCTCGGTGTTTTTTAGCATCCGGTCGGGACGGGCCCGCTCCACGTTGAGGATCTTTCCCCGGATGGGCAGGATCGCCATGGTGCGGGGATCGCGAGCCTGGACGGCAGAACCGCCGGCTGAGTCGCCCTCGACGATGAACAACTCGGACTCACGTGGATCACGCGACGAGCAGTCCTTGAGCTTGTCTGGCATGCCGGCACCGTCAAGGGCCGACTTGCGTCGCGCCGACTGCCGCGCCTCCTGAGCTGCGATTCTGGCACGCTGGGCACTGATGGCCTTCTGGGCGATTCGCCTCGCCTCGGAGGGGTTTTCCTCGAGCCAGTCGGTCAGCTTGTCGTTGGTGGCCTTCTGGACAAGGGAGCGGATCTCGACATTTCCCAACTTGGACTTTGTCTGGCCCTCGAACTGGGGATCAGGAAGGCGGACGCTGATAATTGCCGTCAGACCCTCGCGGATGTCCTCTCCCTTGAGGTTGTCGTCCTTCTCCTTCAAGAGGCCACGGTTTCTTGCGTAGCGGTTGAGGACCCCTGTGAGGGCACTGCGGAAGCCCTCTTCGTGCATACCACCCTCGATGGTGTTGATGCCGTTGGCGAACGAGTGGAGACCATCGGTGTTGAAACCGGTGTTCCACTGGAACGCCAACTCGACCTCGTTGCCGTCCTCGTGCTGATCGAGGTACCCGACCAGGGAGAACAGCGACTCCTTTGAGGCATTGAGGTGCTCAACGAAGTCCCGGATGCCGCCCTCGTAGCAGAAGGTGGTCGCCTCAGCCTGGGCACCTTCTGGGGATCGTTCGTCGTTGAGGGCTATCTCGAGGCCACTGTTCAGGAACGCCATCATCTGCAGGCGTTCGAGGAGGGTCTGGACCCTGAAGTTCACCTCGTCAAAGACCGCCGGGTCGGGCCAGAAGCGGACCGTGGTACCCGTGTGGCCCTCTGGTGCTGGGCCGGTGTCGGTCAGGCGGGTGGTAAGGCTTCCGCCGTTGGTGAAGTCCATGTAGTGGCGACGGCCGTCACGGTCGATGTCAACCTCGAGACGACTGGACAGTGCGTTCACTACCGAGATCCCCACACCGTGAAGACCACCTGAGACCTTGTAGCCATCGCCTCCGAACTTGCCCCCCGCGTGAAGGATCGTGAGAACGACCTCGGCGGCGGTGAGGTCGGGATACTGGTGGTGCTGGTCGATAGGAATACCGCGACCGTTATCGGCCACCCGGCAGCCGCCTTCGGGGAGAAGGGTCACTTCTATGCGCGAACAGTGACCTGCCATGGCCTCGTCGACGGCGTTGTCGACGACCTCCCAGACGAGGTGGTGCAGGCCCGTCGGTCCGGTGGAGCCGATGTACATCCCGGGGCGCTTGCGAACGGCCTCGAGGCCCTTGAGGACGGTAATGTCGGCAGCGCTGTAGGTGGCCTCTGTGCTTGTCATCGGGCACCTTCCGGGCGCGTGTCTGGAGGGGAGGAAAGCAGCACTTGTCTGCTCCTGCAGGAAACACAAAACTGCAGGTCAGATGGCCTTATCACGACCCGACCAGCCTATCACCCCGATGGCCCTGACCGGCGGCAAAACGGTTGATTGGCCGGGCACCCGGAAGGGGCCTTCAGAGCCTTGGTCGGCGTGCCACCGTGGCTTTGACGGACGTGACCCGACCTGGGCCCACAAGGCCATTGATCCGGTCCAACAACTGCGCCTCCAACCATGCAATCTGGCTGGCCCAAGCCGGATCGTCGACCCGAACCAGCAACTCTGAACCACGGACAGCGACGGCAACCACACCTTTGGCCAACTCCGGCCCAACGATCTCGGGCCAACGCTTCACGATTGTGGAGGTGGCATCGATCTCAGGTGCTCCGAGGCCTGCCATCAACTGCTCAAGGCTCCTCCGAATCGGCTCTGGACCCGAGTTAGGCGTCACGTCGTCGTCACCACCCCAGCCTCGATACGGATCCGCCTGTCTGCGACTACTCCCTCGGGTAGGTCCCCGGCCGTGGTCACAACTGTCTGGGTCTGTGGCAGCAGTGAAATGAGGGCTGCTGCCCTATCCGGATCAAGTTCTGAAAAAACGTCGTCCAACAGGATTACGGGATCGCTGCCGGTACTGGAGGTGACGACCCTGTGCCCGGCCAGCCTGAGTGCAACCGCCAGCGACCGCTGCTCGCCCTGGGAGGCGTGGCTACGGGCCGGTAGGCGGTCAACCGACAGGCTTACCTCATCACGATGGGGGCCAACGGTGCTGGTACCCCGCCGTAGATCATCGGGCCGTGCCCTGGCGAGAGACTCTTCCAGGCCCGCCTCACCCCAGGCACACTCGTAGGCCATCTCCAGTTCAGATCTGTCGGAACTCAACGACTTCACCAACCCACCGGCCACGGGAGCAAGTTCCTTCAGCAACTCGACACGCCTTGCAGCCAGGTCACCGCCCACTTCACAGAGCTTTGAGTCCCATACATCAAGCGATGTCGAGATCTCGGGTGTGTCCCGACCACCTGCCTGGCGAAGGAGACTGTTTCTCTGGCGAAGGATCCGGTCGAAATCTGACCTGAGGCCATGGTTGGAAGGCGCAATGTCGACCAGCAGGTCGTCGAGGAACCTCCTCCTCTCTGCCGGCCCACCCTTCACGAGCACCAGGTCATCAGGTCCGAAGATCGTCGCACGCACGTGTCCGATGAAGTCACCCTGGCGCGGGACCCGATTGTGGTTCACCTGCAGGCGGTTGCGGCTGCCCACCACCAGTTCCGCCTCAAGAAGGGTGCTCCGCCCACCATCTTCCACCTCGGCCCGGATGACCGAGCGGTCAACGGTGGACCTGACCATGGAATCGACTGCGGCCCCACGAAACGAGGACCCCTGGGCCAACCAGGCGATCGCCTCTACCAGGTTGGTCTTACCCTGCCCGTTGGCCCCGACGACCGCTGTGATACCGCCCGACAGGTCCAGTTCGACCGACGTGTAGTTCCGGAAGTCCTTCAGCCAGAGCCTGCGGACCAGCATCGTTCAAGCCAGCCCAGGCCGTGTCAGGAGACGCGGACCGGCATCAGGAGGTAGAGGAAGCCCGCTTCGCCGATGCTGCGTATCACCGCCGGCTTGAGGGCATCGGTCGTCTCCAGCCTGACCTCGTTGCCGGGGCTGACCTCGAGGCCGTCGAGCAGATATCCGGGGTTGAATGCCACGGTCAGGTCGTTGCCCTCATACGAGGAATCCAGTGTCTCGTGAGCCTGACCGACATCCTGGGTGATGGCTATCAACTCGAGACCGTCTCTGCTCATTGCCAATCTCACGGGTGTCGCGTCTCTTGCAAGTAGCCCGACACGACGCACCGCATCTATCAGCGCGACCCTATCCACGACAAGCACGTTCGGGTGATCGGATGGGATGAGCCCTCTGTAGTTGGGGAACTCCCCCTCAATCAGACGGGTCACGATGGTCACGTCGTCGACTACGAACGATGCTTCGCGATCTGCAAGCCTAATGGTGAGTTCCTCGGCATCGCCCAACAGACGCCCGGTCACCTCAAGGGCCCGGGACGGAACCAGCACCGTCTGATCACGCCCCAGAACAGAGGTTCCAGGAAGGTCACGCACGGCCAGGCGATACGAATCGGTGGCCACGAAACGGAGACCATCATCTTCGGCAGCCAACAGAACACCGGTGAGAATCGGGCGCGAGTCGTCACTGCTTGCGGC
>PVBE012491521.1_pt1 | contig 10045 bp, 8 predicted proteins | sample 1631181 | NCBI WGS metagenome assembly PVBE01 (sample SAMN08397723, study PRJNA350692) | Marine metagenome, whole genome shotgun sequencing project. | isolation source: water | place: Pacific Ocean | collected 2012-04 | reverse complement strand
TGCAGAGAGTTTTGTTCGTTCAGAGAGTGAAAAATCAGCTGATGAGGCGGCTGTTGCCAAAGCCATAGCAGACCACCTAGTTGATCAGAAACAGCTTACGCCTTTTCAGGCATCGCAGCTTCTGATGGGCCGAAAGAAATTTCAGCTGGGCCATTACCGAATCCTTTCACAAATTGGCAAGGGAGGGATGGGACTTGTGTTTCTGGCGGAGCATGAGCTCATGGGGCGAAAGGTAGCAATCAAGGTGTTGCCACGGAAGAAGGTGACGGATCAGTCAGAAGAGGCTTTTCGTCGTGAGATTCGCATGCTTGGTCGTCTTGATCATGAGAATTTAGTGCGGGCGATTGATGCGGGATTCGATGGCAATGTGTTTTATATGGTGACAGAGTTTATTGATGGCCTTGATCTTAATCGTCTGGTCAAGAGATACGGACGTCTGACTGATGATGTCGCTGCTTCGATTATATCGCAAGCAGCGCGGGCTTTAGGGTATGCACACGAAAATAAAATTGTGCATCGTGACGTCAAGCCAGGGAATATTTTTGTAGGTTTTGATGGCTGCGTAAAGCTGCTCGACCTTGGTCTTGCTCGATCGGAAGCGGATGGGGAGGCCAGTTCGTTTAATGGTGTCGTCGGGACGATCGACTATATTGCACCAGAGCAGTTGACTAAAAAAAGTGCGGAAAATGTAACATCAACCGCTGACGTATACAGTCTTGGATGCACGCTCTATTACACGGTGACGGGGAAGGCGCCGTACCCTGGTGGAGATCGTGGGAGTAAAGCTCGGCGTCATCTTGACTCTAAGCCGATCAGCAAAAATGAAATTCAAGAAAATGCAAAAAATAGTAGTGCGGGCTTCTGTGATGTGATTTACGGAATGCTTCTTAAAGAACCAGACGATAGGTACCAGTCTATGGGTGAGGTAATCGATTCACTGGGTAACTGGCTTCCGCAGAATCCTCAGCAGACAATTATGAATTGGATAAGTTCATCCCCCGAAACCAATCCCCATGATGAGTGGGTGCTCTCTGAAGGAGATCTTCTTGAGGGCAGTAATGAGAGAGTTGCGGTGGAGCAGCCTTCGCGTGGTCTGGAGCATTACCAATCAAACATGCAAGCAGAAGTGTTGCAATTAGTAATTAGAACCCTTGTTGTTGGTGTCGGCGTTAGTGTGTTCGCCGCAGCGATGGAGGTTTCGTTTGGTGAAGGTGTGAGTTATCGTTCAGTAGTTCTTGGCTTGGTTGGTGCAGTAGTAGTTGGGGGTATCCAAGTTATCCGGAGGGTCTTGAGGTCAAGCAGTTAGCAAGGTCAGTGCAGGATGTCAGGCTAGACACGAGTTAAACTGACAGGATGTCTTTTAAAGCTTCTTTAATAAAAGGGAATTGGTAGGCAAAGCCTGTTTCAAGTGCAACCTGTGGTACGACTTTTTGAGAAGCAAAAAGTACCTTGGCGAATTCACCAAAGGCCAGCCGAAGGCCAAGGTATGGTGCAGGCATGAAAGCAGGGCGTTTTAGTTGTGCCGCGAGTGCTTTTGTGAATTCACTATTACGCACTGGATTGGGAGCAACGGCGTTCATTGGCCCATTTAATGAAGAGTTCTCGTTAGCATGGACATAAAGTCGTGCCAAATCAGCAACATGTATCCACGGCATCCACTGTCGTCCATTGCCAAGAGGACCACCTGCACCGAGTCGAAATGGAGTCAGCATCTTGGCTAGTGCACCACCACCGGCCCCAAGTACAATCCCTGTTCGCATCGTGACAACATGGATGCCCTGTTCGCGAGCAATATCTGCTTCTCGTTCCCAGCCAATACATACATCAGCGAGGAAGTCGTTTCCTGGTGGTGACGATTCAGTTAAATCTTCTTCACCTCGATCACCGTAATAGCCAACGGCACTACTTGAAACAAGCTTCTTGACACTTGTTTTATTTTGCAAAATACCTGAAACAAGATTTTTTGTTCCAAGTATCCGACTGTCTCTGATCTTGGCTTTTTGTGCAGTTGTCCAGCGGCCCTCAGCAACTGACTCACCCGCAAGATGAAAGACACAATCAACACCGTCGAACGAATCAGGTGGCGGAGGCCCTTCCATCGGATTCCAGCCGATAACATCTCCCGCAAGGTGACCAATTTTTTCGGCAGCACGTTCTGGATTTCGTGTGAGTACAGTTGGTTTGTTAAGTAGCCGTAAGAGGCGTGGGCCAACAAAACCAGTACCACCTGTGATGAGAGCTTTCATGTAGGAAACCTGCCTTTAGAAGGTGAATATATGTAGTAAAAATATTTCTAAGTAAGGAACCAGCGGATGCTACCAAGCCCTGAAGCGTTGGCCACTGCCACGCATTAACCAAAAACTAGTAACCAAATACCAACACCCTTCTCAGCCAGCCGGAAAGTTGGCTTCGTTCGAGAGACTGTTCAGGAAGACTCGCGCCTTCCCGTACTCACTGGAAGGATAGTCCTTTACGTGTTCTTTGAGGACCTCCATGAACTTGGTAACCGTCTTGCGAATGGCTTGAAAATCTTTTAACTGAAGGCCACTCCCAGATGAAGCACGGCTGGCAAAAAGTGAATCAAGTTCCGAGCGATAAGGAGTAAAGATGCTGTCCTGAAGAACAAGAGGGTATTGGATGTGGCCGGTGACCGGATCAAGTTGGGTTGAGCTAAGACGAGGAGGTGCGACTGACTTTGCAAGACGAATCGCATCCTCGTGTGAAATTCGAGCAGGCGCCTCGTCAGCGCGAGCTTTTCGGTTCGTCTTTCTCATGTCGAAATAAGTTTCAGTCCATTTTTTTCGATTATCAATTTGTTGGGACTGCGCTGACTGAAAATTCTTGGCAGCTTCTGAGTTTTGTAAGTTTTGATAGCCCTGGGCTCTCATCATGGACGCCATGCCATAATCCGCTCCTTGCTGCGCGGTCGATGCGAAATTACCCCCACCCCAGCCACGTCTGCCCATGCCACCCATCATCTGTGCTGCGAGTGGTAGCACTAAAAAACTCCAGCAAAGGATTCCGTATAAAAATCGATGTTCTTTGGGAAATAAGAGTTTGAATGGCCAGGTTCGAATCTTCATGAAGGGGGCCTCGTCGAATAAACAGTCAATATTTTGATTAGATAGTTTCAGCGGAAATCTGCTGATAGTAGTATACTTTGTAAGTTGAAAAATCGCGACGTGAGCCTCCTGCAGGACACGTGGCCCGCGTTTTTAGGTGTTGGATCAAAGGCTTGCTAAAGAGTCTTTGGGAAAGCAAAAACCCACGCATATCGGAAAAATATTATGAATTCTTTTCGGATTCTTGGTTCTTTTTGGGCTTGTGTTGTCTTGTTCGGTCTTCTCTCTGGTTGTTCTCAGCCCAAACAAGCATCGGACCCCGCTCCTGTTGTCAGAACTGATCAAACAGAAGGGAACGGTGCTGCGATGGAACAGCAGACCGCCACTTCTCCGGAGATGATGAATCCGAGTGAGAAATCCAACAAATCGTCTCAGGCTCAGCCAGACGAAGTCGTTTCGCGGCAAGCGGAGTCTTCGTCAAACAAAAAGGAAAGCAGTCCAGTTGTTCAATCATCAGCATCCAAACAGATAGAGACACGTGGGCTAAGCATTGACGAGCTTCGTAAAAATCTTTCAGCTGCAACTAATCCAGATGCTGTTGTCAAGGCAACTGATGCAATCGGTAGGCTTCGAGGTCAGGGGCGATCAGCATTGCCTGACCTACTCAAACTAACATCAGATGCTGATCCAAGAGTGCGGTGGCACGCTGCGCGTTCGGTTGGACTCATTGGTGAAGATGCAGTCTTATCCATTCCGACGCTGCTCACACTGCTCCAAGATGCTGATCCAGTTGTTGCAACTCAGGCGGCCGCAGCGATCGGTCATATACGGGAAGATGATGATCTCAAGAGCCTGTCAGGTGCTGACAAGGCATTGTATGCCGATGCTGTAACGCAACTTGTAGGCGCACTTGTGCATAATGATGCCCGTGTCCGTCGTGCCTGTTTGCGTTCACTTCGGGCACTCGACCCATCTCCAGACCAACTCATGCCGGTCGTGGATACAGTTTTTGCGTCACAGGATCCCGCGGTCATACTTCCTGTTCTACAAAGTATTGCTGATATGGGTTCAGAGGCTGTGCCATTTCTAGTCGAGCGACTCAAGCTTCCTCAAGGACGGTTCTGGGCGAGTGTGGCACTTACTGAAATTGGTCCAGGTGCTGCAGGTGCGACACAAGCACTTGTTGAGGCTTTGCCGGAGAGTGCGTTAGATGAGCAACTCCACGAGGTTTTTGCCTTGGCCGCGATTGGTGAGGGTGCTCAAAGTGCGGGGGAGGCTCTGGTGAAATTATACAGCGATGGGGATTCGTCGCTTCACGGACCAATTTTGTATGCGATAGGAAAGTTGAAGTACAGAGAGGCAGAATCGGTTCTGACGCAAATTGTTGCAGAGGAATCGCCACTTTCCGCTACAGCAGCATGGGCTCTGGCCAAAATAAAACCAGATGACTCAACGTTGGTCAGTGATGCAGTGAAAAGGATGCGCAATCAGGTCCAAAGTGAAAGCGCATTCGAACGAGCTGCAGCTGCATCAGCTTTGTCAGACTTGTCGGATCATATGGATGCAACGCAGCGGCAAAGTTTGGGAATCTTTTTTGAAAACATGCTGATGGATACATCAGAGTCAGTTCAAGAAGCTGCTGCGGCAGCAATTGTTCGGCTCGGCGGTGACGGTGTCCCTGCTATTCGTTCTCTTCTGAAAGGCACGCAGACGCAGTTCTTTGCTCTTGGGATCACCTCGGCAATTGGTGAACCTGCTGCTCAAGCAGTTCCTGATATTATTGGACTACTTGATTCGAAAGATGATGAGATTATTCATGAGGCTATTCTTGCTCTTGCCGCCATAGGGCCCGCATCAGCTGCTGCCTCAGACCGCCTGCTTACAATCCTTGACGATTCTGTGCGTAATCAGAATGAAGTCGAAACTCGTCTTCATTACGCTGCAGCGTACTGCCTCGGCCGCATTGGTTCGCCAGGAGCAATGAAAGCTCTTCCACGACTGAAGGAGTTGAGCGAGTCCTCAGATGGTATGCAGGCGACTGTTGCGATTTGGGCAGTCTTGCAGATCACACCAAATGATCAGGAGCAATTCAAAAATGCAGTTCCTTTACTCACAGCGGCTTTAACTTCTGAGGAGCAGACCGTTCGTCTGGAGGCGATTATCGCACTTGGTGATTTAGGTTCACGTGCGAAAGATGCGGTACCTGCCATTGAGCTAGTCAGTGAGGATGATCCGGTTCGGACGATTCGGCTGGCAGCACAGCAAGCACTTGAAAAAATCCAAGTTGATTGACAAAAACAGTTGTTGAGTTCCTGCCTTGAAAAAGGCCTACTGACCGTTCTAACCCTCCTGGTTGGCACCGAGTCAAGAACGTGCCACGTTTCGTCGATATTTCTTTTACAAGGGATATTAGCGTTGCTCGTGTCGCTTTCTCTGATAGCGGTGCTGATGGTGTGAATATGGGTCGGATCGGAATATTTAAAAAATTGTGGCTCCTTCGAAGTTCTCGTTCTGCTGGAGAGCGGCCGCTTGTGCGGAGTATTCTTGACAGCCAGCCAAAGAAAATTCTTGAGCTTGGGCTTGGTGAATTGAATCGTACGCCGCAGTTGCTTTCACTTGCGTCCCAAGTCGCTGATGGTCCGATTCACTACGTCGGACTGGATCGTTTTGAGGCAAGGCTGCCTGAAGATCCTGCCGGTGTAACACTCAAGGAAGCTCACAGCTGTTTGCAAGGTTTTGGACGTGTGCAACTAGTTCCAGGCAGTCCTGATTCGACACTTGCTCGTCTTTGTAATCATCTCGGCTGGTTTGACCTTATCTTGGTTTCTGCAGCGATCGATCAGGCAATGGCATCTCGCTGTTGGTTTTTCTTGCAGCGGTTGACACGGTCGCATACGGTTGTCCTTCAGGAATCAACCGAAGACGTCTGGGAGCCTGTCTCCCACCAAAATATCGATGATTGGGCAAGTCAGCAGGTCCTTCGCAAGGTGGGGTAACCGGAAGCCGCTGCTTTACAGTGTTCTGTGGACGCCTCGTAGCGGCAGTCTCCGCTCTAAGCTACATTAAAAGTAGGTTTTTTTCCTCAATTAAATTTTGAAACATGTCAAGTCCGCGAACACTCCTCGATAAGATATGGGACAATCACCTCATTTGCTCACCTGCAGGTGAAAACCCGCTGATCTATATAGACCGGCACCTTGTTCATGAAGTAACAAGTGCACAAGCTTTCGAAGGTCTTCGATTAGCGGGCCGCCGTGTTCGAAGGCCTGAAGCAACTTTTGCGACACCAGACCATAATGTGCCGACGACCGATCGCCGATTGCCTATTGCTGATCCGATTTCAAAACAGCAGATTGATACCTTACGCAATAACTGCAAAGAGTTTGGTATTCGACTTTTTGACCTCGGTGATGCAGACCAAGGTATTGTACATGTTATTGGTCCAGAGCTAGGCATTACGCAGCCGGGAATGACGATTGTGTGTGGTGATAGTCACACTGCAACTCACGGCGCGATGGGAGCTCTTGCCTTTGGAATTGGCACAAGTGAGGTGGAGCATGTTCTGGCAACACAGGCACTCCGTCAAGTGAAACCAAAAGCCTTAGAAGTTCGGGTGCAGGGAAGTCTGCCCAATGGAGTCACAGCGAAAGATCTTGTGCTGTATGTTATTGGTCAACTTACAACCGAGGGAGGCTCTGGTTATGTCATTGAATATACTGGGGAGTGTATTCGTAGCCTTGGCATGGAACAGCGAATGACCGTTTGTAATATGTCAATTGAAGCCGGTGCCCGTGCGGGTATGATTGCGCCGGACGCCGTGACGTTTGAGTATCTTCGGGGTCGAGACTTTGTGCCGAAAGACTTTGAAAAAGCTGTTCAAGAATGGCAGCAGCTTCCTTCTGATGAAGGGGCGTCTTACGATCGGGAAGAAGTTTTTGAAGCTGCCGATATTGTTCCGCAAGTGACCTGGGGGACCAACCCAGCGCAAGTTGTTGGCGTTGATGCAGCTGTTCCAAATGTCGGTGCGATGAGTGATCCAAGTGAGCGGTCTTCAGGAGAAAAAGCACTCGAGTACATGGGGCTTTCTTCCGGTACTCAGATTACAGATATTCCACTCGAGAGAGTTTTTATTGGGTCGTGTACAAATAGCCGTATTGAGGACCTACGCGCTGCTGCCGCCGTCGTTCGAGGGTATCACGTCTCGAGAGATGTTCATGCTATGGTGGTGCCAGGTAGTGGTCGTGTGAAGCGTCAGGCGGAGCACGAAGGACTCGATAAATTATTTGTAGCAGCAGGATTTGAATGGCGAGAAGCTGGTTGCAGCATGTGTCTTGCGATGAATCCAGATACTCTTTCGGCGGGTCAGCGATGTGCCTCAACGAGTAACCGCAATTTTGAGGGTCGACAAGGGCAAGGAGGTCGAACCCACCTTGTTTCCCCTGCTATGGCAGCAGCAGCAGCAGTCGAGGGGCATTTTGTTGATGTCCGAAAATGGCACTATCAATAGTTGTTTGATTTTGCCTGTTTGAATTTTAAGAAAGGTTTCATATGCAGTCTTTCACTAAGCATTCGGGTGTTGTCGCAGCGATGGACCGCTCGAATGTTGATACCGATCAAATAATTCCCAAACAATTTTTAAAGCGAATAGAGCGAACAGGATTTGGGCAGTTTTTGTTTAATGACTGGAGATTCCTCTCTAACAGTACGCCAGACCCTAGCTTTGAACTTAATCGTCCTGAGGCAGAGGGAGCAACAATTCTCCTTGCCAGGCGTAACTTTGGTTGTGGCTCGAGTCGAGAGCATGCTCCTTGGGCGTTGGCAGATTATGGGTTTCGATGCGTCATCGCACCGACCTTTGCAGACATTTTCTACTCGAACTGTTTTTCCAATGGCATCTTGCCAATTCGACTTCCGGAAGAAGATGTTGAGCAGTTATTTGAGCTTGCGAAAGCGGCGGTAACCACTGAGACAGGAAAGTATGAATTGAGTATTGATCTCAACGAATGCACCCTTTCCGACGGTGTTAGTTTTCAGCAGTCGTTTGAGGTAGAGCCATTTCGAAGGCGATGTCTCCTTGAGGGTCTCGATAACATTTCGTTATCGTTGCAGTACACGGATGAAATTAGTGCTTGGGAAAAAGCACACGGACTTCCGCCTGTAGTTCCTAGCTAGGGTGAATCTAGTTTGGAGTGACACGAGAAAAAGTTCAAAGAAGTGCTGTAGGGACCGACTCAGAATGACACAATCTCGACGTCAGAAAATTGAGGCGATGTTACAAGATGAGCCTGATGATATTTTTCTTCGCTACAGCCTAGCTTTGCTTATGGAAGCAGATGGTGAGTGGGAGGCATCGATTGATATTTTGCAGGAACTTGCGAGAGGGGCTCCTCCGTATGTCCCTGCGTATCAGATGGCGGCCCAGCATCTTGTCAAATACGGAAAGCCGGAAGATGCTCGTCGAGCACTTCGGGAGGGAATTGAAGAAGCTCGTCGCCAAAATCTCACCCATGCTGCCGGTGAGATGGCAGAACTGCTCGTCTCAATAGGTGATGCTTAACTAGGCCTAGTTTGTTATCTCTTCTAAGATAGGCGTTGGTTCTGCTGCTTCAGAACCTTTTGTAATAACAAATCCCATCTCTTTAATCATCCGATAATCAGCCTCGGGTAGCTGCCCTTCTGTGGTGAGGTAGTCACCAACAAAAATAGAATTGGCGGCATAGAGGCCAAGAGGTTGCAGGCTGCCAAGGTGGATCTCTCGGCCGCCAGCAATACGGATTTCTGCAGAAGGGTTTACAAGCCTCATCATAGCAAGTCCTCGTAAACAGTCACGAGGCGAGATCTCATCAACGCCCTCAAGCGGTGTTCCATCTATTGAATTTAAAAAATTGAGAGGGATTGATTCAACATTCATTTCCTTGAAGGCAAAAGCCATATCGATGAGATCATCAGCAGTCTCACCCATCCCCATAATGCCGCCACTGCAAAGTTGGAGTCCGGCTGAACGACATGCTTCTAAGGTTGCGACACGATCTGCGTAAGTGTGTGTGCTGCACACTTCTTCGTAATGTCTCTCGCTCGTGTTGAGATTATGATTCACTTTATCAACCCCGGCAGCTGCAAGCTTTTTCGCTTGCTCAGGTGTTAATAAGCCGAGGCATGCGCACACATTGAGACCATATTGGTCCTTTATTTGAGGGACAACATGACAGACAAAATCAACTTCGCGTTCTGTTGGTCCACGTGCTGAGATTACGATACAAAATGTTTTAGATTGTCTTTCACTAGCAAGACGAGCCCCTTCCAATAACTTTGGAACAGAGAGTAAGTTGTAGCGAGGAATTTCAGCTTCAGAAACTTTTGATTGTGAGCAATATCCACAATCCTCAGGACAGAGCCCACTTTTTGCATTCATGAGAAAGAAAAGCTGGACAGTGTTGCCAAAAAAATGATGTCGTACCCGATACGTCGCTGCAAGAAGATCGAGAATTTCCTCATCAGACGAATCCAGAATTGAGCGCGCGTCCTCTTTTTCAAGGGAATGGCCCTCAAGTATACCGGTTGCTAGTTGGTGCCAGCGTGGGGCAGAGTTTGTAAAGCGACCTGTCATAAGATTCCTTTCTTGAGCATTGAGAGCGTGTTCAGGATGGTAACCCGTAGACACCTAATCAGAAAAGGATTTTAATCGATTTTCTGGTGTTCTCTCACTTCCGTAACGTAACCATTGATAGTTTGTAGTCAATTACAGCGCGCGGAATGCCTGCTGTGGGTAGCTGTTTTGGGATAGGCTCAGAAGGGCGTCGTTACGTACGTCTCGGCATGAGGTTAAGTAGGGGCGTCATGAGATATGCCAAAGAGGCATAGGAAACACTGACAATTTTCCTTCGGCCTCACTGAAGATATTCAGCAGGTTTGGTAGCGATCAGCCGATCACTGAGGTAGGTACCAGTTTGCCGTTGGTATCTGTACTACGAAGAATGAGAATT
>PVBE010254277.1_pt1 | contig 10045 bp, 14 predicted proteins | sample 1631181 | NCBI WGS metagenome assembly PVBE01 (sample SAMN08397723, study PRJNA350692) | Marine metagenome, whole genome shotgun sequencing project. | isolation source: water | place: Pacific Ocean | collected 2012-04 | reverse complement strand
CTTTGAAAATGCTCTAGAGCATGTCAGGTTCGCTTGCGCTCACCCGCCACGCTCTATCTCTTTGGAGTATAAGCAAATGCGTCGTCGCAGGTGATTCCACCTGCTCGGGATTTGCTCTAGATAAAGCCTAAAGCGCCTGCGCCTTGTCGGCGTCGTCGGGCTGCAGGGCGAGGTCGAACACCTGTGAAAAAACCTCCGGCTCCTGGGCGCCCGAGACCGCGTATTTGCCGTCGAAAATAAAGCACGGCACGCCGGAAATTCCCAGGCGGTGCGCTTCCTGCGTTTCGACCCGGGTTTGCTCGACACCCTCCTCGCTGGAGAGATAGGCCTTGGCCTTGGCCTTGGCCTTGGCCTTGGCCTTGGCCTTGGCCTTGGCCTTGGCCTCGGTCTGGTCCAGTCCGGCCGCCGCCGCGACCTCGGCGAGAATATCGACATCGCCGATATCGTTGCCTTCGAGGAAATAGCTGCGAAACAAGCCTTCGACGACGCTGTTCTGATGGCCAAGCGCCAACGACCAGCTGATCAGTCGGTGCGAAGCAATCGTATTCGGCACCCGGGTGATGTCATCAAAGGCAAATGGGATATCCTCGCCATCGCCGGCACTCTCGATCGCCGCGTAAATCTCGCCGGCGCGCTCGTCGCTGCCGAATTTGGCGCGCATATAGGTCTTGCGGTCGAGGCCTTCCGCCGGCATTTGCGGATTGAGCTCGAACGGCCGCCATTCGATATCGGGTTCGACGTCGGGGCGCTCGGCCAGGGCGCGCTCGAAGCGCCGCTTGCCGACATAACACCAGGGGCAGATTGTATCGGATACGATCAATATTTTCATGCCGGCAGTATAGCCGGTGAGGTGCGCCCGGGCGAGATCAATCAGGCGAATCTCCAGCCCGTCACGCCGCCGCTCGAATCACATAATCCTGTCGGGAGAGCTGTTCGCCTAGGGGTTAAGCGGCGTTCTCCGCCAGCGCCGCCGACATGGCCCGGCCGATCAAATCATCCGCATCGTCGCCCGGCCTGAACTCGACGCTGCCAATTCTCGGATGCACAACCAACGGCTTGGCGACCTCGAGCAGCGAAAATTCGGTAAACCGCAAGACGCCGGTCAAGCGCTGCATTGTCGGACTCGTCGCCTCGAGCGGGCTTTCCGGCAGAGCGATGCAGAATGTCGTGTCGTCAAGCCGTGCACAAAGGTCTTCGCCGCGTACCAACCGAGAAATCATGCCGCTCAACTGCTTGGTGAAATGATTCGCCGCATCCACGCCGAATTCGCCGCGGATTTGGTCGATTTCCTGCACCGAGACGATATTCAGGGACAGATTCTTGTCCCAGCGAAAGGCGTCATCCAAGAGGGTCTGCAGGTGCTGGCGAAAAAACTCGACGCTGTATTGGTCGGTTCAGCCGTCGCTGACCGCAGGGTGCCCCCCGACACGGTAGGCGTTCAGCATATAGCCGCGTAAACGATGGGATTTCACGCACATCGTCACACGCGCGCGGATTTCATCGACGTCGAAGGGCAGCGAGTAGGCCGCCGTGGCGCCGTGGCGATAGGCCTCAATAACATGATCCGGATTCTGTTCGCAAATCGCCAATATGGGCATGTGGAAAAGCGCCGGATTGCGACGGATATCGCCGCATATGTCGAGGGCGGACTGCAAATTGCCGCTCGCCGCCACGACCACCAGTTCGACATCGGAATCGCTCAATGTATCGAGAACGCTGCTCCCCAGACGCTCGGTTTCCAACAGGGCAAATCCCTTCAGCGCCTCTTCGATGGCGCCGCTGCCGCCGTTTTCGCCGCGCGCCAACAGGATGCGCGGATGGCCCTCGGCGGTCTCGACCCGCCATTTGTCACCGCTCTCTTCGCCGAAACGGCGCAGCGTCTCGGCCCGTCTGTTGAGCTCCGCCCGCATCGTGCCAAGGCGCAGCCCGGCGCGCATATGCGCCTGAATCTACTGATCATCGAAGGGCCACTGAACAACCCCGTCGAAACGGGCGACCCAACTCTCGGACCAGGCAGGTGTTTCGTTTTCACCGCAGGTCAGGAATACCGGAATACCGCGCGTCGCAACCTCGGTCTTAATGTCCGAGATGATGCTGGCGCCATCGCGGTCGTTGAAATCGAGGCCGAGAAAAATGGCTTCCGGCCGTTCCGCCTGGGCTCGGCTGATCGCCTTGGCGGCGTCCGTTTCGAGCAGGTTGACGAAACCGAGCCGGCGTATGCAATCGCTGACGCGTTTGAGTGTTTTCAGGTCGCCATTGGCAACCAAGACCCGGGTAGAATGCGCCATCAGAGATTTCTAAAAATTTTTGTGTGAATCCAACATTATTAGCAAATTCCTAACAAGGATTTAACGCCCCGCCGGCATCGCCGTTTCGCGACGACAGGCGAACGCAGCATTTGACTGGGCTAATACCAAGGAGCGATGATAATGACCCATATGGATCGCCCCCGCGGCCCGTCGGGTAGGAGGGAGGCCGCGGGCGATGCGGCGCATCGGCAAGGCCTTCCGAGACGCCCTCCGACGGGTCGCGGGGGCGACCGCAACGGCGGCTTGCCAAGGCTTTCGGACGGCGTCGCGCGCGGCTTCCGATGTGCCGCATCGCTGCGCCGCACGCTCCGAGTGCCGCCTATCATAATTCCGTGGTACGTAGGACGGCGCTCGAAGGTTGCCGGCGAGGAGCGCGGCGCGCCGTGATGCCGCGGGGCATCACAAGCGGCGCGCGACGACGACCGGGGGCCTCCGAGCGCCGTCCGAAAGGGTCGCTTTTCCCGCTCCCTCGGGGCGTCGGCGACGTTCGCCGATGGGCCCCCATCGCCTTCGCGCCGCCTCCTGCCGAGGAAACGGGAAAAGCGATCCTACGTGCCACGGAATTATGATAGGCGGCACTGACCGAAAACCTTGGTAAGCCGTCCCTATGAGTCATTATCATCGTTCCTTGGTATAAAATCCTCGCGCAACCTCGGAATCGATATTGAGGAGAGAAACCATGCGAAAATTCATCATCGAACGCGACATTCCCGAAGTCGGCAGTCTTGAGCGCGAGCAGCTTCGCCAAGCGGCACAGAAATCGAATGATGTCCTGGCCGAGCTCGGACCCGACATTCAATGGGTCGAAACGTTCGTCGCCGCGGACAAGACGTTCTGCTTTTATTTGGCGGTCGACGAGGACATCATTCACCGCCATGCCAAGCTCAGCGGCTTCCCGGCGACGAAGGTCACTAATATCGGCAAAATGATCGACCCGACGACGGCGCGGCAGTGAAATAAACGGCGCGCGCGCGGTTTGCCGGCGGCCTGTTGCCGGGCGCCACCCGCCGGCGCTTGACCTTTGGCGGCGCGCGATACAAAACCACGGCGCCCAGACGTTGCGCTGAGAAACATGATGAGGAGGGCGCCCGCTTGGCCCGCAAGAACCGCTACGACATCGACCTCGACCGCAACCCGGCGAACCATGCGGCGCTGACACCGTTGGATTTCCTGCCGCGCGCGGCGCGCGTACACCCCGGACGCACCGCCATCGTCCATGGCGCGCGGCGGCAAAATTACGCCGAAACCTATGCGCGTTGCCGCCGCCTCGCCGCAGCACTGGCCGCGCGCGGCATTGAAGTCGGCGATACCGTGTCCCTGCTGACGCCCAATATTCCCGAAACCCTGGAAGCGCATTTCGGCGTGCCGATGTCGGGGGCGGTCCTCAACGCCCTCAATACGCGCCTCGATGCGGCGCTGATCGGACGTCTGTTGGAGCACGGCGAAAGCAAGCTGATCATCGTCGACAGCGAATCGGCGGCGCTGCTGAAAGAGGCTCTGGAGCTTTCCGGCATGCGCCCCTATGTGGTCACGGTGGATGATCCCGAGGCGGAGCCAAGCGATAGTGGGTTTGGCGATGAAACTTATGAGCGCTTCATCGCCGGCAGCGCGCCGGATCATGACTGGCGTGGACCTGAGGACGAGTGGCAGGCGATCACGCTGAACTATACCTCCGGCACCACCGGCAACCCCAAAGGCGTGGTCTATCACCATCGCGGCGCCTATCTGAACGCGCTTTCGAACGCCGTCGCCGCGGCGCTTACCGGCGACAGCGTCTATCTTTGGACGCTGCCCATGTTCCATTGCAACGGCTGGACCTACACATGGGCGGTAACGGCGCTCGCCGGCACCCATATTTGTCTGCGCCGGGTCGAACCCGAACGGATATTCCGATTGATCGCCGACGAAGGCGTCACGCATATGGCCGGGGCGCCGATCGTCCTCAATCTGATCGCCAATGCGCCGGCCGAGGTGAGGCAAAGCTTCGCCCAGCAGGTCGATGTGATCGTCGGCGGCGCGCCGCCGCCGAGCACGGTGATCGCCGCCATGGAGGCGTTGGGCTTCCGCGTCACCCATCTCTACGGCCTGACCGAATGTTTCGGCCCGTCGCTGATCTCGGAATGGCAGGACGATTGGCCGGATATGGCGGTCGAGGAGCGCGCCGCGAAGATGTCGCGCCAGGGCGTGCCGATGCTGGCGCTCTCCGAAGCAATCGTCGCCGATCCTCAAAGCGGGCGCCCGCTGGCGTCCGACGGGCAATCGATGGGAGAGGTTCTGCTGCGCGGCAATACGCTGATGAAGGGCTATCTCGCCAACCGCGAGGAAACCGCCAAGGCCTTCGCCGGCGGCTGGTTCCACACCGGCGACCTCGGCGTCATGCATGAAGACGGCTATATCGAGCTCAGGGACCGCGCCAAGGACATCATCATTTCGGGCGGCGAGAATATTTCCAGCATCGAAGTGGAAAATATTCTCTACCGCCACCCGCAAGTGCTGGAAGCCGCGGTCGTCGCCAGGAACGACGAAAAATGGGGCGAAACGCCGCTCGCTTTCGTCGAACTCAAAGCCGATGCCGGCGCCGTCAGCGGCGACAGCATCATCGCCTTTTGCCGCGACCATCTGGCACATTTCAAGGTTCCGAGCGCGGTGATATTTGGACCCCTGCCGAAGACTTCGACCGGCAAAATACAAAAATTCGTCCTGCGCCAGCGGGCGAACGACTCCCAATCTTGAATTCGGCCCGATCAAAACCGGAAGGTGACACTGAACATGGATTTTACCCTATCGCCGGAAATCGAAGAGATTCGCCAGCGCGTCGCCACATTCGTCAGGGAAAATTGCATCCCGCTCGAAGGCCCGCGCGAATCGTTCGACGAGCATGAGAATATCCCGCTTGAGAAACTGGCGGGCCTGCGCGCCAAGGCCAAGGAGGCCGGGTTGTGGGCGCCGCAAATGCCGAAGGAACTCGGCGGCATGGGATTGTCGATGACCGAGCAGGCGGTGATCTATGAAGAGGCCAATTTCTCCATCTTCGGCCCGGCGGCGCTGAACTGCGCCGCGCCCGACGACGGCAATATGCGCCTTCTTTCAATGGTCGGCACCGAAGAACAGAAGAAGAAATGGCTGCAACCGATCATCGACGGCAAGCTGCGCTCGGCCTTCGTCATGACCGAGCCGCATCCCGGCGGCGGCTCGGACCCGGCCGGCATGATGCGCACCCGGGCCGAGAAAAAAGGCGATAAGTGGGTGGTGCATGGCCATAAATGGTTCATCACCGGGGCCGGCGCGTCGGATCATTTCATCCTCATCGCACGGACCTCGGACGATGCACGCAACGGCTTGAGCGCGTTTCTCTACCACAAGGATCAGCCGGGTTGGGAGATCGTCCGCAAGGTGCCAATCATGGGGCCGGAAGAGCATGGCGGGCATTGCGAGCTGCGCTTTGACGGCTTAGAGATGCCCGAGGAGAACCTCTTAATGAAGGTCGGCGACGGCCTGCGCGCGACCCAGATACGCCTCGGACCGGCACGCCTGACCCATTGCATGAGATGGCTCGGCATGTCTGAGCGCGCCATGTCGATCGCCTCGCAATATGTCGGCGCGCGTGAATCCTTCGGTATGAAACTGGCGGAGCACGAAGGCGTGCAATGGATGCTCGGCGAGGCCGCTATGCGCATCCATTCGGGGCGCCTCCTTACCATGTACGCCGCCTGGAAACTCGACCAGGGCGACCGCGCCCGCAAGGAAGTCTCGATGGCCAAGGTCGAGGTCGCCGATACCCTCAACAGAGTCATCGATACCTGCATCCAGCTATGCGGCGCGCGCGGCTACTCGCGCGATACATTGCTCGAATGGATGTACCGCTATGCCCGCCAGGCACAACTCGTCGACGGCGCCTCCGAGGTCCACAAGATGGTCATGTCGCGCTTCTTCATGAAGGAGGGAAAGGATTTTTGGTCTTGGGACAGTTAACCCTTAACCCTTCCTAAACATTCCCCCGTCACTCTTAGGGTTGAGACAGTTGGCTGGTTTATTGCGATCGACGGGGGATCACCCATGGCGCGGAAACGCAACGATTTATTCAAGCGGGCGGAGGCCGAGCTTTACGCCCTTGGCGGCGAGATCAGCAAGCGCAAATCGGCCGAGGCCGAGGGCGCGAACCTGACGGCGAAAATGCGGGCGGCGAGTTTCATGCTGCGCGCCGGTCTCGATTGTCACGGCACGCAGGCACGCGATTTGAGCCTGGAAATGCTGACCAACACACTCGACGCCGCCGGACGCGATAAAGAGAGCCCCGGACGCCAAGGCCTCAAGTTAAGAACCCAGGCGGACAAGATGGTGCAAGCGGTTTTGGATGTGGAGAGCGCGATCCGCTAACCACCGGGCGGTGGCCCGCTTAGCGACCGGGCCGCTTTGTCGGCCGCCAGCACCTGCTGGCCGAAGGACAGCACTTCTCGCCGAGCTGATCGGAATCCTGATTGTTAGGTTGGTCGGGCGTGTTTCGCCGTCGCCGGCGCTGCTTCTCATCGTCAAATAATGCGGCCAAGCCACGCTGGCGCGGTGTATATACTGGGCGCTTGTTTTAAGCCGCAATGGGGAGCATCGCGCGATGCCACAACCCGACCAACCGACCGCCGACCAACCGCCGGCCAGCGAACCCGCCCTTCGTGTTTTCGCCATGCCGAAGGACGCCAACGCCAATGGCGACGTGTTCGGCGGCTGGGTGATGGCGCAAATGGATCTGGCCGGCGCGGTTCCCGCCGTCGAGCGCGCCGGCGGGCGCATCGCCACCGTCGCCGTTAACGCCATGCGCTTCCACCAGCCGATTTCGGTCGGCGACCTCGTCACCTGTTACGCCACTGTCGCGAGCACCGGAACGACCTCCATATCGGTCAAGGTCGAGACCTGGGCCAAACGGCGCCTCACGGCGCATCAGATCAAGGTCACCGAGGGCATGTTCGTCTATGTCGCGATCGACGAAAATGGCGTCAAGCGCGCCCTCCCGCCGGGTGAATAAAAGCCATCGAACCTGGCGCGCCGGCGGCCTCGGTTGAGCACAGCCGAAACACCGGCGGCGCAATTCTCCAAGGCGCGCAAATGGAGCGCCATCGGCTTGTTGTCGCTGTGCGAGGTGATGGCGCTGGCGCTGTGGTTTTCGGCAACTGCGATCCTGCCGTCGCTCAAATCCGAATTTGGCTTTTCCGAAGGCCACGCGGCGGTGCTGACCAGCAGCGTCGCGGTGGGCTTCGTCTGCGGCACCCTGATGAGCGCCATACTGGGCCTCTCGGACCGCATGGCGCCGCGCCGCCTGTTCGTGATTTCGGTGCTGCTGGCGGGCGCCGCCAATGCCGCCATCCTGGCGCTCGATGCGTCTTCGTTTGGCGTCATCGCGCTCAGATTCCTCACCGGTGCTTGCATGGCCGGAATCTATCCGGTCGGCATGAAGATGGCGGCGACCTGGGCCAAGCGGGATACCGGCCTCTTGGTCGGCCTGTTGGTCGGCGCCCTGACCATCGGCTCGGCCTCTCCCCATCTTTTCAACGCCGTCGGCGGGGTCGAGTGGCGCTTTACCCTGGCCGCAACATCGGCGCTGGCGCTCGGCGCCGGGCTGCTGGTCAATTTTGTCAGCCTCGGCCCGGCACTCGCTATGCGCTCGCGCTTCGAGCCGTCGGCGATGCTGAAGGCGTGGAGCAACAAGGCTCTGCGCTTCGCCAATCTCGGCTATTTCGGCCATATGTGGGAAATCTACGCGATGTGGGCGTGGATCGGCCTCTATCTCCACGCAAGCTTCCTGGCGCGCGCCGAGATGGCCACCGACGCGGCCAAATTCTATGCCAATTTGGCGAGCTTCGCGGTGATCGGCGTCGGCGCGCTGGGCTTGCCTGTTGGGCGGCCTCTTCGCCGACCGCGTCGGGCGCACGACCCTGACCATGGCGGCGATGGCGGTAATCGGCGCCTGCGCCCTGCTGGCCGGCGCGCTGTTCGGCGCCGAGCCCTGGTTGCTCATGCTTTTATGCCTGGTCTGGGGCATCTCGGTGGTCGCCGATTCGGCGCAATTCTCGTCCTCGGTGATCGAGCTTTCCGAGCCCAGCCATATCGGCACCATGCTGACCGTGCAGACCTGCATCGGTTTCCTGATCACGCTCGCCACGACCCACCTCATTCCCTACCTGGTCGGTGCCGTCGGCTGGCACTTCGCCTTCGCTCCGCTCGCCGCCGGACCGTTCCTCGGCGTGCTGGCGATGGCCCGCCTGCGCGCCCATCCCGACGCCGTCAAGCTGGCGAACGGAAAGCGCTGAGATAATCGGCGATGTCGAAATCCATCGGCATCGCCAGCAGATGCGCTGTGCAGTCGCGGCAATCGGAATTGCCGAAACCCGGCACCGGCACCGATACGCCGGGAAGCTTGTGCAGGGCGGCGAACAATGCGCATTCCGAGCCGCCGGCGAGTGCCGCCGTTTGCACGACCCGCCCGGCGAGGGTCAGCCTGTCGATATGCCAACGCACCTTTTTACCGCGCCTGGAATGGCGTGCGATGCGCGCCGCGAGCCCACCGGGACCGTAGGCGCTGCCGCAATAGACATAGCGCCCCGGCATCATGACGGGGGCCGAGGGAAGGGCCGAGAATGAGGCAAATTTCAGCGTCAGTTTGCGCTTGAGATCTATGGCCAACAAATAAGCGCCGGGTTCGGCGCCGGGAATTTCGCTAGCGGGGGAGGGGCTCACGATGCGGCCAGTCGCGATTGTTGCGGGCGGGTATTTGGAACCGCCAGTTTAGAGCAAATCCCGAGCAGGTGGAATCACCTGCGACGACGCATTTGCTCCAACTTCAAAAAGATAGAGCGTGGCGGGTGAGCGCAAGCGAACCTGACATGCTCTAGCCCAGCCGCCGCAACGAAGAATGGTGAATTTTCAGGTCGCGGAAATCCTCACCCGCGACGCCACAGGAGCGCCGAAGAAGCGCCGAACCCGCTCAATTCGCTTCGACGGTGAAGAAGGTCACGACCTTTGAAAACAGAGAATGACGCGGCTTAGGGTGCAACTTGGCTTGGGCGTGGGCTTCGGTCGCGGAGGAGATCAAATCCTCGCGCGTGGAACCCGACGGCGCGCTGTTGAGATCGACATCCGGGTTTTCGTAGATGAGGATGCTCTTAAAGCTGCCATCGTCCGCGAGGGCGTAGTAGCCGATCTTGGCGATGGTGTGTCGTCCTCGCTGCAACGCTCCTTGGCGCCCATTTCCGCGTCGCGGCGGTCATGGATATCGCCTGAGGTGAAGAGCTTGCCCTTCTTCAGTTCCTGCTGGAGTTTGCAAACATAGATCTCGGTTACGGATGACATGCCCGTGCCCTTTCGAGTCGTAGAATTAACTCCGACCAGTATATGATTGAAAGTAGTTAAGAAATTCTGTCCACAGGCATATTCACAAGGGGCAAAATTGGGGCGCGAGTCAAACCGCCTGGATTGCGCCGCCGATTTCCAAATAAAATCATTTATGGAGCTGACCCAGATAACTAGTTCAAATACACTCTAACCATTGTCTTAGCTGTGATAACTGGCTTGACGGGTCACTGTTGTTAAAACGCCACTCACATTCTTTCAAATATAGCCCGAATTGCGCCTTTGGAACACCGTTGAATTTACGCATGTGACGCTTGGCCTGGTTCCAGAAATTCTCGATGCCGTTGATGTGGTTGTGGCGGTCTGCAAACAGCGTGGAATGATTGATGCGGAAGTGG
>PVBE012400102.1_pt1 | contig 10046 bp, 8 predicted proteins | sample 1631181 | NCBI WGS metagenome assembly PVBE01 (sample SAMN08397723, study PRJNA350692) | Marine metagenome, whole genome shotgun sequencing project. | isolation source: water | place: Pacific Ocean | collected 2012-04 | reverse complement strand
CCTGCCCGGTGGCGAATTTATCTCCGTTGAAACAGGTCAATATCAATGACCGCTGGTATAGGGCACGAAGACACGAAGGGATTCGAGAACGCCTTCGTGCCTTTGTGTCTTTGTGGTGAAAATTCGACAGCCGACGCAGGGAACCGTCTGTTGAAATCGGAACGCTAGAAGGCGTTACCCGAACGTCGTCCCGGCCTTGAGCCCGCTCTCGCTCGCATACTCGCCGGCCGCGACCTTCTTGCCGCCGTCGGGGCGGGCGCGGCCGATGCGCACCTGACCACCCTCGCAGGCGATGACGATGCCGTCGTCGCCGGCCGAGACCACCTCGCCCGGCACGCCGCCGGTCTCGCCGGTCTTTTGCGAATCGAACAGCCACACCGTCGTGCCGGCGATGGTGGTCCACGCGCCGGGCGCCGGATCGGCGCCCCGGATCAGGTTGTGGACTTCGGCGACGGGCTTCGACCAGTCGATCTCCACATCCTTCTTGCGGCACCAGCTTTCGTAGGTGTGCTGGCTGTCGTCCTGGTCGATCTTGGGCGCGTTGCCGGCGCGAACGAGGTCGATCGATTCGAGCATCGCCTCGACGCCGAGCGGGAACAGCTTGTCGAAATAGACCGTGCCGAGGGTGTCGTTCTCGGCGATCTCGACTTCCTTCTGCAACAGGATCGGGCCCTCGTCGAGGCCGTTGTCGGGCCAGAAGATCGACAGCCCCGTCTTCTCCGCGCCCTGGATGATCGGCCAGTTGATCGAGCTCGGCCCCCGGTGGCGCGGCAGCAGCGACGGGTGATACTGGATCGTCCCCTTGGTCGGGACGTAGAGAAAATCCTCGGGCACCAACAGGGTGACGAACGCCATCACGCCGAGGTCGGGCTTCAACTCGCGGAACGCCTGCCACACCTCGGGCTCCTTGAACGAGGCGGGCTGCAGCAGGGGCAGCTTGTGCTCGAGCGCCGCCTCCTTGAGCGGATCGGGTCGGGCGCCTTCCTTGTCGGGCGCGCAATAGACCGCGATCACGTCCTCGCCGCGCTCCAACAGCGCCTCCAGCACCGCCTTGCCGAACGCCTGCTGCCCGATCAACGCGATCCGCATGTCAGCCATTTCCTCCCCCTGGGGTTCCCTCAACCATGACGCCTCGACCATAGCCCAGCACGACGCGCGGTGCCAACGGTTAGCCGCCGATGCGGGCGGGAATGGGCGCTGGTGGGGTCATTCCTCGTCCCCGTCGTCGCCCTGCAATTGGGCAAGCATCTCCGAGGCAGGGCCGATCAGCTCCATGTCGAGATCGTGCCCCACCTCCTCCGCGAGTTCGGTATAGCGCTGCAACAGCCTTGCCATCCGGTTGCGATATGTATTCTGCTCGCTCAAGAACATGGGCGACAGGCCCGAGATCGCTTCCTGAATGGCCGACAGAGCCTCGTCACTTCTGTCGAGCGCCGCTAAGCAATCGCCGAGAACCAAGAGAGACCTCGCCAGGTCCGGAACTACGATATCGGGTGGTATTTGGGCGAGACCTTGATAGATCGCCACGGCTTCCTCGGTGGTTTCGAGCGCCTCCTCGTGCTGGCCGAGCCCGCTCAGCGTGGCACCCAGGTTGTTGAGGGAGGCGGCGAGATCGGGCAGGAAGGCGTCGGGCCGTGCCTCGGCGAGACGGCGGCGGATCGCGACGGCTTCCTCGATGGCTTCGAGAGCATCCTCGCGCCGGCCGAGTGCGCTCAGCGTGGCACCCAGATTGTTGAGGGACATGGCAAGATCCGGCAGGAAGGAGTCGGGCCGCGCCTCGGCGAGACGGCGATAGATCGTGACGGCTTCCTCGATGGCTTCGAGCGCGTCCTCGCGCCGGCCGAGTACGCTCAGCGTGGCGCCCAGGTTGTTGAGGGGCACGGCAAGATCCGGCAGGAAGGCGTCGGGCCGCGCCTCGGCGAGACGGCGATAAAATGCGACGGCTTCCTCGGTCGCTTCGAGCGCGTCCTCGCGCCGGCCGAGTGCACTTAGCCTGCCACCCAGGTTATTGAGGGACACGGCAAGATCCGACAAGAAGGCGTCGGGCCGCGCCTCGGCGAGACGGCGGCGGATCGCGACGGCTTCCTCGGTGGCTTCGAGCGCGTCCTCACGCCGGCCAAGTTCGCTCAGCATGCCACCAAGGTTGTTGAAGGACACGGCAAGATCCGGCAGGAAGGCGTCGGGCTGAACCTCGGCGAGACGGCGATAGATCGCGACGGCTTCCTCGGTGGCTTCGAGCGCGTCCTCGCGCCGGCCGAGTGCACTTAGCCTGTTGCCAAGATTATTGTTGATGCGGGCCATCTCGGTGAGAAGCTGTTCTGATTTTGGGTCCGGATGCGCGTTCAAATGATCGCGGCAGATCGAACCGGCGGCGACGGCGAGTTCGCGAAGCGCCACGGTCTGCTCGGGCACTTTGGATTCGATGGTCTTGGCAAGTGCCGAGTCGGGCCGGTCTGACAACGATTTGGCCAGGACGCGCCCAATCGGATCGCCGGTCTCGACGGCGACATCCATCGCGGCTTCGGCCAGGAGTTCGAGATCCCCGGACAGTGCACGCTCGAGCAAATTCGCCGATTCTGGCTTGCGTTGCGCCAGCCGCGTCAGGACCGTCAAGGCGTGGGTGGTTTGCGCCGGGGTCGCCTCCGGGTTGATCGCGGTGTCGAGCAGCGCGGGGTGGTCGGCCAGTTGTCGGTCAACAAGATGCTCGCCGATCAGGTCGGGGCGAATCTCGGCGAGCCCGTAGCGCTCGGGATAGATTCGCCGCGCGATACGCCCGATGCTGTCCCGCGTGGCGGCGGTTTCTCCGCCCAGCAAAGGCACGCGGCGCAGGAACGCATCGACATCGGCTCGGTCGTCGATGCCGCCGGCGAGCGTCGCCAGCGCGACGACCTGCCCGATCGCCCCGGCCAGCCCGTTGGAAAGCCCCTCGTCGTGTAGCGCCCCGGCCCAGTAGCGCCGCTCATGGGCGAGGATGAAGTCGAGGAGCTCGTCTGCGCCTTCCAGGCGCTCGCCCTCGACATGCGCGAGCGCCGCCAGATGAATGAACAGGACGGATTCGAAATGCTCCGCGCCGAGATCGGGCGGCGCGGCGGCGGGCGCCGTTTTGTCGCGCGCCTCGGCGAAGTCCTCCACGGCCTGGCGATAGGCGGCCTCGCGCTCGACGCGACCATCAGCGACAGGCGGCAGCTCGAACCGGCCGGCGACGTCGTCGTGCAGCAGCAGCCCGGCATCGGCATCATCGCCCTGAAGCTCGCCCCACCAGTCCTGAACGCCCCTGGCCAGCAGGACGATCCGGATCTTGGCCCGTGCCGGGTCGGGGAGCGCGGCCTCTCGCAGGATCGGAATCAGGTCGGTGCGCCGGGTCTCCGCGTAATCGACGACCAGGAACAGCGGATCAAGCGATCCCAGCAGAGCCCGGACCGCGTGGGTCTCGGGCGGCGAGGTCATGGCGGCGAGGAAACCAACGCGCCAGCCTCTACAGCGCTGCGTCTCGCAAGCCTCGATCAGCAGCCGGGTCTTACCGATGCCGCCTTGCCCGGTATAGAGCCGCACCGCAGCCAGCGTATCGGCCTCGCACCACTCGACGATATTTTGTTCGATCGCCTCGCGCCCCGTGAACCCGACGACACGGTGCCCGGAGCGCAACAGATGGCTCATGGGCAGATCGCTGATCGGGTAGGTCGAGACCGGATCGCGCAGCAGGTCCCACTCGGCCTTGAGCCGAAGAAGCTCGCGCGCCGAATCGCCGGGCAGCTCCTTAAGGTGCGCCAGCACAGCACGGCGATAGGCGGGCTCCAGCTCGCGCATCACCTCGGCGCGGTTGAGGAGGACGCCGTAGACCGATTCCACGATGGTCCGACACATGCCCTCGACCGGCGCGCCCATGGTCGAGACGAGGCGCGCGCCCTTGCCGAACACGCGCTTCGTCGCGTCCGCCGGTTCCATCCCGTCGGTCATCAGCTCCGACGGGCGAAGAGCGTGGCTCCGCAACAACATCTCGGCCTGGGACGATGCCGCTTCGACGTTTTCGGCCCTCGCGCCGTCGGCGCGGGCGAACGCTTTCATGGAGTCCTCGACGCCGCCCCGAACCTCTTCGGCCAAATCGTCCAGACGCTTTCGGTCGTCCCGCCCCATGCCCGAGCGGATCGCATCGAACGTCTCCTGCAAGGCGGTTATAGTCGCGCTGGTCCCCGTCGTGTCGATGGCCGCGGCGATGACGATCTTGGCAAGGCTGGTCTTCAGATTGGCCATGGTCCGTACGAGTAATGATGCGGAACTCTGGAATGAAAAAGGGTGGCATTCCACAAGCGATTCTTCAACCAGGAAATCTCCTTCGGGAAACGATCGGAGGTCGCGGGACGAGGCTTTCGCGCGGCTCCGCCGCTTGTCGGGGGTGACAATCGACTCACTCGGCGCGACGGTGGGTCCAATGTGATCGGGACGGGCCACTCGCCGGCCCATTCGCCATTGACCCGGCCGCGCCCCGCGCGAAGAATAGACATCTAAGCAATTGGCGCCAGAAAAGGGACGGCGGGACGAATGGCCAACCATAAAAGCGAGTTTATCGAAGTTGCCGGCTGCAAGGTCGAGGTGCTGAGGGGAGGCGAAGGACCGGTGCTGCTGTTCCTGCATGGCGCCGGCGGCGCCAGCGCCTGGATGCCCTACATGGATCGCCTGGCCGAGACGTTCGACATCGTCGTGCCGAGCCATCCGGGATACGGCCGCTCCGACACCCCCGACTGGCTCGACCGCCTCGCCGACCTCGTCTACTTCTATCTCGACTTCATCGAGCAGCTCGAGCTCGACGACATCCATCTGGTCGGCAACTCGCTGGGCGGGTGGATCGCGGCCGAGATGGCGGTGCGCTCGTGCCAGCGTCTCCGGTCGCTGACCCTGGTCTCGCCCGCCGGCATCCACGTCAAGGGCGTGCCCAAGGGCGACATCTTCCTGTGGGACGCCGAGGATCGGGTGCGCAACACGTACTACGATCCCGCCCTCGCCGAGGCCAGGCTCGCCGTCGAGCCGACCGAGGAAGCCGCCGACATCGCGCTCAAGAACGACTTCACCACCGCCAAGCTCGCCTGGCAGCCCCGGTTCTACAACCCGGATCTGAGAAAGTGGCTGCACCGCATCCAGGTGCCCACCGCCATCGTCTGGGGCGCCGAGGACAAGATTTTCCCGGAGCCTTACGCCCATGCCTATCACGAGCTGATCCCGGGCTCGAAACTGACCGTGATCCACGAATGCGGCCACCTGCCCCACCAGGAGAAGCTCGACGAATTCACCGCCTGTGTCGCCGCCATCGCGAACGGAGCGGCGTCATGAAGTTCTTCTTCTTCCACCTCATGCCCTACGGCGCTCTCGACCTCGACTACGACAAGAAGCACGAGGCGGCGTACCTGACCCTGCCCAACAGCTACTACGACCCGAAGAAAGGCCACGAGCTCTATCACCGCTATCTCGACGAGCTGGTGATGGCCGACGGGCTGGGCTACGACGGGGTGTGCGTCAACGAGCACCACCAGACGGCCTACGGCATGATGCCGGCGCCCAACGTGCTGGCCGGCGCGCTGGCGCGCGAGACCAAGACCGCGACGCTCTGCGTGCTGGGCCGGGCGCTGCCGATCATCTCCGAGCCGCTGACCATCGCCGAGGAATTCGCGATGCTCGACAATCTGGTGGCCGGGCGCTTCATCGCCGGCTTCGTGCGCGGCCTCGGCACCGAGTACCACACCACCATGGCGATCCCCGGATTCAGCCACGAGCGCTTCCACGAGGCGCACGACCTGATCATCCGCGCATGGACCGAGATCGGCCCGTTCGAGTTCGCCGGCAAGCACTTCCATTACCAGTACGTCAACATCTGGCCGAGGCCCTATCAGAGCCCGCACCCGCCGGTCTGGGTGCCGTCGCAGGGCTCGGCCGAGACCATTGCCTGGGCGGCGCATCCGGACCGGCGCTACACCTATCTGATCACCTTCAGCCCGGTCGAATCGGTCAAGTTCAACATGGCGGCCTACCGCAAGCAGGCCGAGGATTACGGCTATACCTCGACGCCGGCGCAGCTCGGCTGGGCGGTGCCGCTCTATGTGTCCGACACCGACGGGTCGGCGCGGCGCGAGGCCAAGCCCCACATCGAGGCGTTCTTCAACAAGTTCCTCAAGGCGCCGCCGCAATTCAAGGCGCCGCCGGGCTACACCTCGGCCGCGTCCTACAAGCGGCTCATGCAGCAGAAATACAAGGTGCGACAGAGCTTCATGTCGATGGAGACGCTGATCGACAGCGGCATGTTCGTGTGCGGCTCGCCCGACACCGTGGCGGCGACGCTGGAGCAACGCCAGGCCGAGCTCGGCTTCGAGAACCTGGTCGCGATCCAGCAGTTCGGCACGCTGCCGGGCGATCTGACCGAGAAGGGATTGCGGCTGTTCTCCGGCGAGGTGATGCCGCGCATCCGCCATCTCGGCGTCACCGCGCCGGCGGATACGCCCGCGCCCGCGCCGGTCGGCGAGTAGGAGACGGTCGGGCCTCTGTCTTAAGCCCCGCCCGACGGACGGACAGACGGAGGGTGTCGGCGGCGATGAACCGCGACCTCACGATCGGTTACGCGCTTCTGGTGGCCGCCATCTGGCTGTGGGCCGGCAATGCCGTGGTCGCCCGGACGGCGATGCTGGCCGACGTGCCGCCGTTCGCCTTCAACTTCTGGCGCTGGGCGTTGGCGCTGCTGATCTTCCTGCCGTTCACCGCGCCGCGTGTGTGGCGCCATCGGCGGCTGGTCGGTGAGCGCTGGGGATACTTCGCCGGGTTCGGATTGGTCTCGGTGACGCTGTTCAACAGCCTCTACTATCTCGGCCTCCAGACCACGACGGCGGTGCAAGGCTCGCTGATCATGTCGATCCTGCCGGTGCTGGTGCTGATCCTGGTGGCGACGTTCCTGTCGCACCGCATCACCGGGCGCCAGATCGGGGGCGCCGTGCTGTCGATCGCCGGCGCGGCGGTCATCGTGCTACGGGGCGACGCGGAGCTGATCAAGACCCTTGCCGTCAACACCGGCGACCTCTGGTGTCTCGCGGCGGTGGTGGTCTGGGCGTTCCAGATCATCATGCTGCGATGGAAGCCCGCCAACATAGAGATCTTGCCGTTCATGACTGTCATCATCGCCTTCGGCGTCGCGTTCCAAGCGCCGCTTTATCTCTGGGAGCATGTTTCGGGCGACGTGTTCAGGCCCGACGGGAACAGCATCGCGTTGCTCCTCTATGTCGCGCTGTTCGCCGCCGTGATCGGCACGACCATGTACAATTCGGGCGTGATCCGCGTCGGGTCGGCGAACTCCGGGTATTTCGGCAACCTCTATCCCGCCTTCTCCGCCGTGCTCGCCATCGTCTTTCTCGGCGAGCCGTTCGAGTGGTACCACGGCGCGGGCGGCGCGCTGGTGCTGACGGGGATCTATCTGGCGACGGTCTCGCGGAGGCAGGCGGCGACGCCGGCGCCTGATCCCGCGCCATGAGCGACGATGCCAAATCGGCCAGCGTCGCCTACGTCCTGCTGACGCTGACGGCGGTGTTCTGGGCCGGCAACACCATCGCCGGACGCGCCGCCGCCGCCGAGCTTCCGCCGCTCGGCTTCGCGTTCTGGCGCTCGTTCGGGGCGTTCCTGATCGTGGCGCCGATTGGGCTGCCCAGGATGTGGCGGGCGCGCGCCGACATCATCGCCCATTGGAAGATCCTGACGCTTTTCGGCACCCTCGGCATGACCGGCTTCGCGGCGTTCACTTTCGTCGCGCTGCAATTGACCGAGGCGGTCAACGCCACCCTGATCCAGGGCACCCAGCCGATTGTCGTCCTGATCGCCACGTGGGCGATCTTCGGCCGTGGGGTCGGGGGCCGCCAGATCGCCGGCATCGTGGTCGCGCTCGCCGGGCTGACCGCGATCGTCACGCGGGGCGATCCCAGAGCCTTGGCGGGGATGGGTCTCAACGTCGGCGACTTCGTGTTCTGGCTCGGGGTGCTCTGCCACGGGATGTTCACCGCGTTGCTGCCGCTGCGGCCCCGATCGCTCGATCTGGTCTGTTTCCTGACCGTCGCGTTCCTGGTCGGCTCGCTGACGTCGCTGCCGCTCCATCTCGCCGAGATCGTCCTGGTCGAGGCGATGCCGCTGAGCTGGACGGCGCTGTGGGCGGTCGCGTTCGTGGCCGTCTTCCCGTCGGTGCTGGCGCATTGGTTCTGGGTCGATTCGATCCGCCGTATCGGGCCCGCGGCGGCGGGCTACTTCCTCTATCTGACGCCGGTGTTCGGTACGCTGATGGCGGTCGCCCTGCTCGGCGAGGCGTTCGCGTGGTACCACGGCGTCGGCATCGTGCTGATCCTGAGCGGGCTGTGGCTCGCCACCGCCGCGCGGCGGCACCATGACTGAGGCAACACGCGCGACGGGGCCGGGCGTCGGCACCACCTACCTGCTGCTGAGCCTGGCGGCGCTGTTCTGGGCCGGATCGGTCATCACCGGCCGCGCGATTGCCGGCGAGGTGCCGCCGTTGGCGCTCAACTTCTGGCGCTGGGCGCTGGCGTTCGTATGCATCGCGCCGTTCGGCCTGCCGGCGCTGTGGGAAGCGCGCCGTGTCGTCGTGCGTCACTGGCGCCTGCTGACGATGCTCGCCGTGTTCAACGCGGCCGTATTCGGCTCGCTCATATTCATCGCCATGCAGAAGACGGTGGCGATCAACGGCTCCCTCCTGATCGGGTCGATGCCGATCAACATCGTGCTGGTCTCGCTGGTGATCCTCGGCATCCGCATCACCGCGCGCCAGACCGTCGGCGTCGTGATCGGCTTCGCCGGCATCGTCGCCATCGTCAGCCACGGCGATCCCCGCGTGCTGGCCGAGCTCACCGTCAACACCGGCGATCTCCTGCTGTGGCTCGCCGTCCTCGCCTACGCGGTCTACACGATCTATCTTCCCCGCGCCCAGAAGGCGCTCGAGCTGATCCCCTTGATGACCGTGTTGTTCGCCGTCGGAAGCTTGATCTGCCTGCCGCTCTATCTGTGGGAAAGCCTGGTTGAGGGCTGGCTCTTGCCGCTCGATTGGGCGGCCGCGTGGTCGATCGGCTACATGGGGCTGTTCCCGTCGCTGCTGGCCCAGCTGTTCTGGGCCTCGGCGGTCTCAAGGGTGGGCGCCAACACGGCGGGCTACTTCATTTATCTGTCGCCGGTGTTCGGCACCATCGCTGCCATCGTCCTGCTCGGCGAGGCGTTCGCCTGGTTCCATGCGCTCGGCATCGCGCTGATCTTCACCGGCATCTACCTGGCCGCACGCGGCCCCCGGTGACCGATCGCGCCGGCGTCACGCCTGGCGCATCGCCCGCCACAGGCGCTCGGGCGTCGCCGGCATGTCGACCGTGGCGACGCCGAGCGGGCGCAGCGCATCGACGATGGCGTTCATCAAGGCCGGCATCGCGCCGACGCAGCCCGCCTCGCCGGCGCCCTTGACGCCCATCGGGTTGGTCAGCGTCGGCACCTCGTTGACCCCGAGCTCGAAGCTCGGCAGGTCGTCGGCGCGCGGCATGGCGTAGTCCATGAACGAGGCTGAGACGAGCTGGCCCGATGCGTGGTCCCAGGCGACGTTCTCGAGCGCGATCTGGCCGACGCCCTGGGCGATGCCGCCGTGCACCTGGCCCTCCAGCAAGAGCGGGTTGATCACCGTGCCGACGTCGTCGACCGCGGCGTAGCGGACGATCTCCAGCGTGCCGGTCTCGCGGTCGATCTCGACCTCGCAGACGTGGCAGCCGTTGGGGAAGGTCGGCGCCGGCGGGCTCCACGCGGCCCATTCGCTCAAGCCGACCTCCATCCCGGGCGGCGCGGTCATGAAGTTCTGCACCATTTTCGCGGCATCGATCAGCGTCATCGTCCGGTCGGTGCCGGCGACGGTGAAGCAACCGTCATCGAACTCGATGTCCTCCTCGGCAGCCTCTAGAGCGTCGCCCGTTTAGATTTACGCATATCCGGCGTGCCTGAGGTAGTTTCGGCATTCTTCTGGGGTGACGTGGTCGAGGATTTCT
>PVBE011335125.1_pt1 | contig 10046 bp, 8 predicted proteins | sample 1631181 | NCBI WGS metagenome assembly PVBE01 (sample SAMN08397723, study PRJNA350692) | Marine metagenome, whole genome shotgun sequencing project. | isolation source: water | place: Pacific Ocean | collected 2012-04 | reverse complement strand
CGATACCAGCGCGACTACCGAACCATGCGCCACTATTCATTGTGCCCGACGCACTCGGGCGAATCCTCAACCGTGACCTATCGGCAGCAGGCATTCCGAAGCGCGACGACCGAGGGCATACGATCGACGTGCATGCGCTGCGACACACCTTTGCTTCCTTGCTAGCGGCCGCCGGTGTTGACCTCCGACTCCAAGTAGTGCTCATGCGACACGGCGTGACTGGTCCAATGCGACTCACGCACGGCGTCTATACCGATCTGCGTCTGCTCGATCTACGGGCCGGCGTCAATCGAATTCAGGATGTACCGATCGACGACACCGATACTCGTGGCCTCTTGCGCAAAACCGGGACAGACGACGCCAGTGCACTATGCGCTCTCCTTGCCCTAAATCCTGACCAAACGTGCCAATCGGGGTCAATTGCTGACGATGTCCAAGTACGCGACGTGCTTGCAACGCTCGGCGTAACCATTGCCACGGATGGACGTTCGAGTGCTTCCGGTGACGGAAACGGAATGGAGCCGATCGGGCTTGAACCGACGACCTCCTGCATGCCATGCAGGCGCTCTCCCAACTGAGCTACGGCCCCAATGTTTTGAATTATGCCGGTCGATCACAACCGGGGGGAGGCATGATAGCGGACCAGGTGGTCAACTTCGCTGCTTAGAGGACCTCGTCGATGGCTGCGGCATAGGTCTGCTTGGGGTTGATCCCCACGAGATTCTTGACCATCTGGCCACCCTTGAAGACCATGACGGTGGGAATGGACATCACGCCAAGTTGCGAGGCCACCTGACGGTGGTCATCGATGTTCATTTTGCCCACCTTGGCCGTATCGCCATAGTCCGCGGCCAGTTCATCGATGGTTGGGCCCAGCATCTTGCACGGCTGGCACCACTCGGCCCAAAAGTCCACAAGAACAGGGACATCGCTCAGCAGGACATCCTGCTCCCACGTGTCATCGGTAAAGGTCAAGACGGCTTCGCTGGCCATGAAACGGACTCCTTGGGTGCCAAAAAGCGACGTACGGGTGCAATATCCCGTTGATCGGCCATGGTATCAACCTGAAGGTTTCTTCGGGTTGTGCCATTAATTCGGTTCACACCGCCAGATGATCGCCATAGGTGGTTGTAGAGCGAGGCCTGAGTGGGCCTCACGCTTGGAGCCCAGCTGTGACGCACCTTCGCACCTTCCTGCCCCTCCTCGTGCTGGCCCTGGGAATCACCCGCATCATTGCGGGCATCACCCCGGCTTGGACCAGCGGCGAGCATGGACTGGGAAACGGCCGCAGCCTGCGGCGTGGTGAGGCCTCCCAGGTCTCCGTGCCCATAGCCGACGACCACCTGGTTGTGCTGGCCTGAACCACTCCCTCCCCCGACTCTCCTCTCCTCTCTCCCGCACCCCGCCACTTGGCGGGGTGCGTGCTTGTAGGCTCCCACCCACACCACAGTGAGTCACGCCCACGCTGCTGCAATCACCGAACGAGCCACACGCAGGTGATCTGCCACATCGTGCACCCGAAACAGCCTGAATCCCCCACCGCACTGCACGGCTGTCACGGCAAGCGATCCGGGTAGTCGGTCTTCGGGCTGGTCGGCTCCGGTGATAGCCCCGATGAATGACTTGCGACTTGCTGCCCCGAGGACTGGCAAGCCAGTGTCCGCCAGCACATGACTTTGGGCAATGAGCCGCCAGTTTTGCCCGACGTCCTTGCCGAAGCCAAGGCCCGGATCGATGCAGATGCACGCCCGGTCAACGCCCGCGGTGCAGGCCTTCGCGGCGCGGTCCAGCAGCCAGTCACGCACCTCGATGGCGACATCACCACCATATTGAGGAGGCTCCTTCCACTGGGTGCTCCACGAGTCGTCTTCGGGCGCATGCACGCGATGCATCAGCACCAGTCCGCAACCGGTCTGGGCGGCCAAAGGCAACATGGCGGCATCTTCGCTGCCAGCAGCCACATCGTTGATGATGTTCGCACCTGCGTCGATCGCCGCGCGGGCAACCTCGGCCAGCGTCGTGTCGATAGATAGCGGGATATCCCACTGCTCGCCAATGGCCTCGATGACTGGCACGACGCGATCAATCTGTATCTGGGCTTGCACACGCTGGGCACCCGGACGGGTGGACTCGCCACCGACATCAATGATCGACGCGCCAGCATCGATCATCACAGCGGCCTGCCGACACGCATCGTCGATCGACTCGAACCGTCCACCATCGCTGAATGAGTCCGGCGTAACGTTGAGTATGCCCATGATGTGCGGCTCGGACAAATCGAGCATGCGATCGGGGGCAATCCGCCAGTGCGTCGCGGGCGTGCTCACTCCACCGTCACACTCTTGGCGAGGTTCCGCGGCTTGTCGACGTCGTGCCCTCGCAGCAGCGCCGCGTGATAGGCAAGCAATTGCAGCGGAACGATCGTCAGTAGAGGTTGTAATGGCTCGGGCGCGTCGGGGACATAGAAGACATCGTCGACGAGCGATTCAATTTCTGTGTCGCCTTCGGTCGCCACAGCAATGACGTGACCACCGCGAGAACGCACTTCCTCGATGTTCGAAAGCACTTTGCGATATTGACTGCTACGCGTGGCGATGACCACGACGGGCATCCCCTCGTCGATCAAGGCGATCGGCCCGTGCTTCATTTCGGCCGCTGGCATGCCTTCGGCGTGGATGTATGAGATCTCTTTGAGTTTGAGTGCCCCTTCCAGTGCCACTGGATAGTTGTACCCACGGCCGAGGAAGAGCCAGTTGTCGCGATGCACGCATCGCTTGACTACTTCGCGGATCGCATCGCCATGTGTCACCACTTGATCGAGCTTATCTGGAATGGCCTCCAGTTCCTCGAGAAGATGGCACGTCTGAGCGTTGGAGAGAAATCGTCGCCGCCCCAGATAGAGAGCAAACATCGTCGCGGCGGTGACCTGTCCAATGAATGCTTTGGTTGACGCAACTCCGACTTCAGGACCCACTCGCAGGTACACACCCGCATCGGTCGTACGGGTGATTGATGAACCAACGACATTGACCATGCCCAGCGTCAGGGCGCCACGGTCGCTGGCCTCACGAATGCCCGCAAGCGTGTCGGCCGTCTCGCCCGATTGACTGACGGCCACCACGACCGTGCCCTCTTCGATGATTGGGTTGCGATAGCGAAACTCACTGGCAAAGTCGGCCTCGGCTGGGATCTTGGCCAGATCCTCGACGAGGTACTCGCCGAGCATCCCCGCATGCAGGGCGGTTCCCTGACCAAGAAAGACAATACGACGGCACCGCACCAAGTCACGCGCATGATCAGCCAAGCCACCGAGAATGATCTCGCCGTCTCGCACATCGATGCGGCCGCGAAGGCATCTTCGCACAGCTTGTGGCTGTTCAAGGATTTCCTTGAGCATGTAGTGCTCGTGTCCACCAAGTTCGATCTCATCGAGCGTCACTTCTAACTCGCGGAGTTGGGGCGTGACTTCAACGTTGTCCAGATCCGCGGTGTGGAAGGAGTCTCGCGTAATGCGGGCCACAACTTCTTCATCGAGGTCTACCACGCGACTGGTGTGGCCGACGATCGCCTGCGCATCAGACGCAACGATGTAGCCTTGTTCGCCAACACCAATCAGCAGCGGTGATCCACGTCGAATGGCGATGAGCACATCGGGTTCCTGTTCACAGATGACCGCGATGGCATAGGCCCCCTCCACCTCGTGCAAGGCTGCGCGAACGGCCGCGGCGAGGTCGCCCTCGTAAAGTTCGCCAATGAGATGGGTCAGTACTTCCGTATCGGTCTCAGAATCAAACACATGGCCCTTGCCAAGCAGATACGTCCGCAGAGCCTGGTAATTTTCAACGATTCCGTTGTGCACCAACACGATGCCATGGCCGAGCTTTGGATCGTCCCGGTGCGGATGCGCGTTCTGTTCGGTCACGCTCCCATGGGTCGCCCACCGGGTATGCGCAATACCGATCATTCCGGTGAAATCGTCGTCGCCGTCGATCTTCTGTTCCAAGACCCGAACGCGGCCCACTGTGCGAGCAATGTGCAACCCCCCGTTGAGCATCGCAATGCCCGCGGAGTCATATCCGCGGTACTCAAGCCGCTTGAGTCCCTCGAGCAGCACTGGGCGTGCCTGCTCCGATCCGATATAGGCAACGATTCCACACATGGGAGACATTGTATCGGTCACATCGCGACGAGCCCAGCCACAGTAGGCTGCCGATATGCACCTGTGGTCGCAAGATGTCCAGAAGCGTCTCGACGCCGCTCGCCCCTTGGCAGACCGGCTCCGGCCACGCTGCCTGGATGATGTGGCCGGCCAGGAGCACTTGACCGGGGCCGACGGGCTGCTGCGACGCATGCTCAGCGGCGGGCAGTTGCGGTCCCTGATTCTGTGGGGGCCCCCTGGAACGGGCAAAACAACCTTGGCCGAGGTCATCGCTGCTGAAACGAACCGCCCATTCACAGCGGCCAATGCCGCCAGTATTGGCGTCAAACAGATTCGTGAAGTGCTGGACCAGTCTCGTGATCGGATCGGTGGTGGTGGCCCCGCAACGGTGCTGTTCCTCGACGAGATTCATCGATTCAGCCGCAGTCAGCAGGACGTCCTGCTGGGCGACGTCGAACGTGGCATCGTGACCCTCATCGGCGCGACGACCGAGAACCCCTACTACACAGTCAACGACGCCTTGATCAGCCGCTCGACGCTTCTGCAACTCCACGCCCTATCGCCCGAAGCGGTCGAATTGGTGCTACGGCGAGCATTGTCTGGCGACGATCTTCTGCAGCAGGCAGATGTCAACGAAGAAGCCATCGCATGCATCGCTGATGGATGCGAGGGGGATGCCCGGCGGGCCCTTTCGACGTTGGAGGTTGCTGCCTGCCTGCAACACGATCCGCATGCCCCGATCGATGCCCACATCGCCCGTGAGGCGCTCGGGCCGCGTGGCCGACGGTTTGACCGGCAGGGCGACCAGCACTACGACATTGCCAGCGCACTGATCAAGTGCATTCGCGCCAGCGACGCCGACGCATCGATTCACTGGCTCGCGGTCATGCTTGAATCGGGCGAAGACCCTCGGTTTATCTGCCGACGGCTGGCTATTCTGGCCAGCGAAGATGTCGGATTGGCCGCACCCCAAGCCATGCAGTTGGCGTCGGCCGCCTGGCAGATCGTCGAACGCATCGGCATGCCCGAAGCGGAACTGACACTTTCAAATCTGGTGCTGTACCTAGCGACCTGCCCCAAGTCCAATGCCGCGGCCAAAGCGATCTGGGATGCACGCGCCGCAGTGCGTGATTTGCCCGGCGTCGATGTGCCGCTTCATCTTCGAAGCGGGCACACACGCGGCGCGGAGTCGCTGGGGTATGGCAAAGACTACATCTACGCGCACGATGACCCCGCGGCCGCCGCGGCGATGAATAACATCAATCCTGACGGCGAGCCACCGACCTACTACACACCAACTTGCAACGGGTTTGAAGAGACCATTCGGCAGCGGTTAAGTGACGACTCATGAGCATCACCAAGGCTCAATTGCGTAAAACCATACAGCCCACGATTGGGGCGATGTCCGGCGATGAACGGCAAGCAGCATCAACGCGATTGTGCGATGCGTTGTGGTCTGACGATGGGGTGTTGCAGAACTGTTTCGTGCATGGGCACTTCTTGATGGGGTATCTGCCGATGACGGATGAAATTGATCCGATGCCCGCCATGCAGCAATGGCTTGATGAAGGCGGACGCCTTGCTGTGCCGGTGACTGACTGGGATCACCACACCATGCAGGCCTGCGAAGTGGGCTCGCTCGATGACACGCTCTTTCATACCGGGCGTCATGGAATCCGATCACCGCGTGAAGTTACGCTGGTCAATCCCGATTTGCTCACGAGCGTCCTAGTGCCAGGGCTTGCCTTCAATGAGTCAGGCGCCCGGCTTGGTCGAGGTGGCGGATTTTATGATCGCTTCCTCTCGCAGCTGCGACCCGAATGCCTGAGAATCGGCGTGTGCTTTGATGCGCAACGCATCGAAACGATTCCCTGTGAACCACATGATGTCGTCATGGACATTGTTATCACAAGCGCTGGGTAGTGGCACCAGAAGATGAATTGACCGGCGGTCAATGATGCTGCGTTATTCGCGGACCAGAACCACGCTGTTGCCTTCGGTCAGCATTTCGTAGACCAAGGCAATATCCGCGTCGGCCAGTCGCACGCAGCCCATCGAGCGATCCTGACCGATGGAGTCTGGTTCAATCGTGCCGTGGATGCCAAAGCCGCGCTCTTGCAGGTTGTTCTGGTCGATGCCGTCAAGACCGATCCAATACTCGCCAATGGGGTTCTTTGGGTCGTCGGCGCCAAACTGCTCGCCAGTTCGTGGGTTAGTCCAACTTGGATTCTTCATCTTGCCTCCTCGCCCCACACGAAAGGCGCCCTGTGGCGTCGAATTGAATTCGCCAAGACCTACCGGAAGGCTCCGCACGAAGATGGCCTCGTCGCCCTCTCCCAACCACACATCGATGCGATGAGATCCCTTCTCTACCTCGGCGTGGAATGGGCCCTGCACAAGTTTGATTCGCTGGCCCACTCGGATCCGCGACGGGTCACTGATGCCGTTGATGCGTTGAATGAAACGCCAGTTGGTCTTGACCGCTTCGCGATTGGCAATCCGCGAAAGTGCGTCGCCCGATCGAATTTCATAGAGTCGTGTGTATGGGTCGCCGGGCGTGATTTCGGGACCGAAGATCATGCCGTCGTTGAGTACTTCAAGAACACCGCGTACTTCGGCTGCGTCGGCTGGCGATAGATCGCGGGCTCGCAGTGCGCTACTCAGTACGCGCCTGGCCTCAACGACATCGCCACTTCGGATCAAGACCGCAGCTTGCATCAGGACTTGGGTCGGACTGCGTTCTGGCGATACTGCGGGCGGAGGCTCCACCGATGGTGGTGGTTGTGTTGACTCGGGCGCTGCCGATGACTCGGGTATGGACGCTACGCCGGGTGCTGGCTGGATCGCTGCGGGCGGAGTTGCTTGAGCCGTTGATGGCGTGGCCATGGGTTCGGCTGGGGGTGTTGCTAGGGGTGTTGCTAGGGGTGTTGCCGGGGGTTCAAACTCAATCTGATGGGGCTGGGCCACAGGACGCGATGGAGTCGTCAGTGGATCAATCGCTGCAACGGGGGGCTGGGTCGGCGGCTGATCAGTGGACTGGGGATTGGGCCACACCCACCACGTCAGCAACGCAAGCGCCGCCACCACGATGATCAATAACACCGGGCCCCCCCGTCGGCGGCGGCGGCGACTGGACATCATTGAGCGGCGACTGCCACCGGAACCTGATTGACTTGGAAGTGCCATAGGGGGTGATGGTAGCGAGGTTATCGCTGGGCGCGTGCGGTGCCGCTCTGATGACCCCCAATGACAAATCCCCCCAGGCCAGAAGCCTGAGGGGATTTGATGAGATCAAGAGAGTCCGCCTCAGAGGATCAGAAACTGATCTGAAGTTGCGTGCGGAGGAGCCACATGCTGCCAGCGGTCATGGCAGCAGTGTCGGTGTTATTCCACCAACCAGTGTAGCCCCAAGCACCAGCACCCAGCGTGTTGGCCGTACTCGGGTCGGTGAAGGCCCAAGACCAGTCAACACTGAGTTTGGCATTAGGACCGGCGATGTAGTTGTTCCAGCCGATCGTGAACATATTGAGTTTGGAACTCGGGTTGTAACTCGAACCGGCAGGGACGATGCCGCCAGGCCCGAGGCTTGTGCGTGGATCTTGGAAGATGCCACCATAGGCACCACCAGGAGAAAGCCACTGCCAACGAGCGTAGAGCTCATTGGTGTCGTCGAGATACATGCCAGCACCGACTTCGAAACCGATCGATGTCCCATCGTTGTTGGGGAACAAGCCCGGAACGGCGATGGCTGTGCTGTAGATATCACCCACACCGTTGTCGTTGTTGCCGGTCGTGACAGAACCGTAGGCATTCCAGCCGTTGGCCTGATAGGACAGGTCAGTACTGATAAGCCAGTTGTTCTGGCTTTGGTCTTGGTTACGAAGGTAGCCACCACCAACACCCCACAGCCAGCCATCGGCGCCACCGACGGTTGAACCGATCTCGTCGAACTGGTTCCATGCCCCTTCGAGCAGCCATTCGCATCGGCCCGTGACGGCCCAGCCATGCTGATTTTGGGTCCACGTATTATTACCGACGCCGGCACCGGAACCATTCGAGAACATCACGTTGCCACGCATCGTGTCGGAGGTGCCCACGGCCTTAATGCCGTTGGTGATGGACGAGGTATTCCAGTAGTAGGTCTGCGAACTTCGCTCGATGGCCTGCTGATCTTCAGCGTTGACCATGAAGCCACGCATCACATCGAACTTCTGACGACCAACCTGAATGGACCAGGTATCGTCCATGTGCCAACCGCCGTAGGCCCACTCGAGGGGATCATTACTGATGCCATTGGCAGCACCGGCACGCAAGCCGAGGTTGTTGACGTTGTTGGCGTTGTACGGCGACCAGTTGAGCCGCGCATCGTAGAAAGCGACACCGGCGAGTTCGCCTGAGAAGTTCAGGGCTGCGCGGGTCGTTTCGAAGCCGAACGCAGTGTTGTACGTACCATTGATCGTTGCTGGAAGCAGTGGCGCGGCTTGGCTGACGGTGCTTGCACCTTGATGTCCGAGATTCCATCGTTCTTGGAACAGGCCGTTCATCTTCATGGACCACTTGCCGTCGCTACTGCGAATGAAGAAGCCATCGTTGTAGCCACTCGTTGCAGCGCTGCCTTGGAGACTGGCGCGTGTGTCGGCGTCGGCAAGAACATCTTGCACAATGCCACGCACTTGCTCGCTGCGAGCTTCGCTCATCCAGTCAGCGTTTTGCTGCGCTGCCAATTCGTCCAACAGGACTTCGGCGGAATCGAGTCGCGCCTGCAAGTCTGTATCGGTGGTAGAGCCGGCGATGACCGCTCCGGTCAGTGCGGCCGCGCCAAGTGCGCCGCTCAATTTCAGTGTTGCACTCATGGGATGTACTCTCCTGTAAAACGGGCGGCGGTGGTCCGCAGAACCCAGAATATGGTGCCTCCAACCGCTGCCAAACTGCATGCTTGGCCTCTCGTGGGGGAGACGTTGCGGGCAGGATACTGAACTTTCCTCCACAGGTGATGGATTCTGCCCAATGGGTTTAAAATGCTTTTGGCCTGGTCCTATATGGCCATTTTTACGTATTCAGGACGCTTTTTAGGATATAAGTCGGCCAATATAAGAACAGCCCCCCGATCCGAAGATCGGGGGGCTGGAAAGATCATTGATCCAGAACAGAACTGGGTCAGATCAGAAGCTGATCTGAAGCTGCGTGCGGAGGAGCCACATGCTGCCAGTGGTCATGCCACCGGCGGTGTTGTTCCACCAGCCCGTAGGACCCCATGCACCTGCGCCAAGTGTATTGGCGGTGGATGGATCGGCGAAGCACCAGTTCCAGTCAACGCTCAACTTGGCGTTAGGACCGGCGATGTAGTGGTTCAGTCCGATGGTTGCAATATTGAGTTTGGAACTTGGGCTCCAGTTGTTGTTCGCCGGGGTTCCAGCCCCACCCCAAGCGCCACCAGGCGTTAGCCACTGCCAACGGCCATAGAGTTCGTTGGTGTCGTCGAGATACATGCCAGCACCGACTTCGAAGCCGAAGGAGGTGTGGTCATTATCGTTGCCATTGAAGATGGCAGGGGCACCAGCGGCGGTAGCAACGCCGTTGTTGTTGTTACCGACCGTGGCCGAACCGTAGGCATTCCAGCCATTGCCCTGATAGGACAGGTCACTGCTGAAGATCCAGTTGTTCTGACTTTGGTCTTGGTTACGAAGGTAGCCAGCACCAACACCCAACAGCCAGCCATCGGCGCCACCGACGGTGGAGCCGATTTCATCAAACTGATCCCAAGTACCTTTCAGCAGGAACTCGCCACGACCTGTGACGGCCCAGCCATGCTGGTTGGCGGTCCACTGATTGTTGCCAGTGCCGGCACCCGAACCATTCGAGAACATCACGTTGCCACGCATCTGAT
>PVBE012325949.1_pt1 | contig 10048 bp, 9 predicted proteins | sample 1631181 | NCBI WGS metagenome assembly PVBE01 (sample SAMN08397723, study PRJNA350692) | Marine metagenome, whole genome shotgun sequencing project. | isolation source: water | place: Pacific Ocean | collected 2012-04 | reverse complement strand
CCCGGACGCGCAAGGTGTCTTGCTTGGTACAAAAGACGGCGTGAATCTATCCCTTGTCAACCAGCCTGCTCTAGGGATTGTGAAGTTACAAGGGATTGACCTTTTCCCCCTTCATGGAGAGGTTGTGAAAGGAGTTGCCATCAAGGGTGACGATCTGATAGTTCAGATCGATATTCCCAAGGATTCACCCGGAAATGCTATCCGCGCTGTGGTGCCCAGGGGGGAGATGCCGCAGCAGTGGTGGGTCGATTGGGATCGGCGTGACCCTAAAAGTCCGCAATCCAAAGAGCAGACGGATGGGCTTCTGCTCCTTTTAACGAGCCTTGCCAAAATGCATGTAGAAGCTGAACCGGGTTCAACACCCGCTGTTTCACTCTGCCTCATGTATTCCAAGTAAACCATTCACCACCGAATATTTGATGCCATGCGACCACATCAATTGATCTTGCTAGCAGCCTCTGTTGCCATTGGCATGATCTGGATCTTTCTGATCCAAAACTGGATTTTCTTGAATTTATTCGCTGGCCTTCTTGTCGGCCCTGGCCTGGATCTTAATGAGTACCTTCAGGTTGGAAGTAGCCCAGCTTTTTCAATAATGTGGGCTGGGTGTATTATTGCCTTGCTGATTTGGATTGCTCAGACCTGGTCGGCTAAGCCGCGCAGCTCCAAGGAGATTCGCAACAAGCAATCTTGGTGGTACATCGCCGCCACGCTTCTCACTCTTTTTGGATGGTTGTGTTTGGCTTGGTTTACGGCTTTTCAATGGAATGCAAATGGTACTTCTGCTTCTTATCCGATCCCAGTTGGTGGCTGGATTTTTTTAATGGGGTTTGTTGTTTTAGATGTGATGCTCCTTTTTTGGATTCCGACTCTTCTGTCATCACCACGTACCTACCGGTTTGTTGTTCCAGGCGCAGTTACTTTTCTCGGGAGCCACTGAAATGAAACAAGTTTTTGCGATTGGTGTCGGAGGAACAGGCGCCAAGTGTCTCGAAGCGTTGGTTCATCTGCACGCCTGTGGTCTGCTGGCGAATGAGGACGGCACGCCGACTCGGCTCGGGGTGTTCCTGGTGGAGCCAGATCAACAGAGTGCACTGCTGAACCGGGCTCAAACAGCTATCAATCGCTACGGCGCGATGAAAACTGCCATCGGTCGCAACAGTGGGGCGTTCGCACGGGCGGAACTTCGTGATTACGGCCAATGGAGCCCTCTATCGATGTCTTCTGGTGCCCTTTGTTTGAATCAGGTCTTCCCCAAGGCTGTGCTGCGGACCCAGGCTCCAGGCGTAGCCGCGCTGTTTGATTGTTTGTTTCCCCCTGAGGAGCAAGAAGCCGATCTTGATGTCGGTTTCCGCGGGCGCCCCCCGATTGGATCGGCGGTGATGAGCCGAATCAATTTGGCTAACCAAGCACAGGTGGGGCAATGGCAACAGATGCTCAGTGATATTCAAACGGCGGCCGGAAGTGGTGAGCCTCCACTGATTCATCTGTTTGGCAGTGTCTTTGGTGGCACCGGTGCGGCCGGTGTTCCAACGCTTGGTCAATTGCTCAAGAATTGGCTGAAAAGTAAAAGCCTCAACAGAGTTCAGGTACAAGCATCTCTGCTCTTGCCGTACTTTGATTTTGATGGCGTGGCTGATGACAACACTGGTGTACATGCAGAGTCACGTAACTTCCAGCTGAATACAGACGCAGCCCTTCAATATTTAAGGACAAGCGGCAAGGCCTGTTTCGATCGTGTGTTTCTCGTAGGCAGCGACATCAAGGCTCGCTACGACTTCAGTATTGGTGGTGTCTCCCAAGCCAATGCGGCACACCTCGTGGAGTTGTTGGCGGCACTCGGTGTTCGGCACCCCGCTGAGGCCAGCCATGGCTACGCACATGTTCTCAGCAGGGCCGACCATGCCTGCGTTCGTTGGGAAGATCTGCCCGAGGATGAAAGCGTCGGGGAAGCTCTGGCTCGTGGGGCACGTTTTGCTGTGGCCTGGCGGAACAATTTCACCCACGAGATCAAGGATGCCCAGACGGTGCCGATGCGCACGTTTTTGACTGGAGCACCGTGGGCACGGCGATTTTTCCACCCTGCCGGTGCGAGTGCCAGTCGCGGCGGGCGCCCTGGAATTCGCGACAGAGAACAACTCACGGCGCAAACGGCAATCGATCAATACTGCGACACCTTGTTGCAGTGGCTGAAGCAGATCACAAGCAATCTGGGAACCGGGTTCAAACAGGAGCTTTTGACACCTTCTTTACTGGAGCCAAGTGATCACTTCGAGAACAACCTCAACCGAGTGGTCCAGGGCAAAGCGCGACCTAGGCAGCGTGCCTCCAGCGACACGGTGGAAGCGATCAAAGTGCGAATGGATGGGCTTTCAGAAGATCGAATCGAACACCGAGGCATGGCTGGCCTTGCCGATTGTCTCTGGACCTTGGTGGTCTGATTTCACTCTCCAATGTTTCACGTATTCGAACAGACATCATGACCTCAAACCCTGCTCAGGGCATCATTCAGATTCCCTGGTTCCCGCAAACGAATCCACCCTTGGGCGGTGGTGCGCAAGCGGGTGAATGGCAAAGCCGTGATCAACAAAGTTTGGGAACGATTGCCAAGAGCCTCGTTTATCAGGTGAGCTCGACCAGGGTGAATTCACTACCATCACCCTGGTCACGGGCCTTGCAGTTCGAACAGGCGGTGCTTAATTCCCGCTATCCAACGCGGGATTCCCTTTTGGAGGAATTGTTCGGAGGCATGGCTTGCCTTGGCCTTTGGGAGATGTTTGGCCTGCGGATGGATGCCCAACGAGTGGCATTAACCGATTACACCGGTCTCAATGATGATGCGGTTGGTCCCTTTGCCCGCAGCCTCTCCAGCACTCTGCCCGATGGAGTCACGGCCTTGTCCCGCGAACCGGAGGATCGCAACCCATGGCAGGTGACTTACGTGTTCACCTTGCAGAACACGGTGGTGGGATTCAGCTCTCCCAGCACATTGTTTTGTCCCGCTGTACATCTGGCCAAGCCGATTCAGGGCATGGCCTGGAGCGCAGGTGGGCGCTTCACCGACCCGGTGTCCAATCTCGGCGGCATGCAGCGTCAGGCCTTGGCCGATTGGTTCAGCCATGTACGCAGCGGCATACTCAATGCAAAAGACCTCAACAGTCAGAACACTGCTGGTCAGTTGGCTGATGTTTTGGATGGGTTCATCAACAAATTAACTGGAGGGCGTTTGAGTACGCAGTCGTTGTCGGACAACGGCAGAATTGCCAATCTTCCCGCCAATCCGGTGGCACTCGCCTTGTTGGGACGACCCGCCAAAGGTGGTGCGAGTGAAAGCATGGCCACCTTGGAGCTTGGTGATCGGCTGCGAAAACCACTGCCAAATACGCCAACAAAGCAACCGGTAGTGTTGGTGGATCCAGACATGCCGAACAAACTAGGCATTAACGCTGCAGAAATCTGCTTGTTCAAGGCGGCCACACTCGAAGGCATCGGATTCGATCCTCATCAACTGGAGCGTCAATACGGACAAGAGATCAAGGTGCTCACGCCGGATCAGATTTTCATGGATGAGCTGTTCCTGGTGGCTGGTCAAGAAGCTCTGATCCACTCGTGGTTACCAAGCCGCCTCGAAGGCTCCCCGATTGTGAATGGGAAACCGGTCACCCCGCTGTTACCCCTCAAGCCCGAGGTGCGTGAACTGTTCAGCAGCCGCGAGCTTCAGGATCGCTGTGAACTACGGGTGATGCAGAGCAGTGTCAGCAGTGAACTGGAAATACGTCTCACTCTCCCACTCAAAGGTCACCGTGATGGCTACTCAATCTCACGTGCTTATCCCCTGAAGGAGCAGAACCTCGTTGCAGAAGATCTTCCCGTGATCAGCATCTGGCCATACGTGAGTGATGATCATTGGAGCCGTTTCTACTTGTTCTGCGAGGAGAGCCCCACGGCCCTCACTGTGAACGGTTTTGCCGATTACGACCGCAAGATCAGCCGCGATGGTCAGCAGGAAGTCAAATACTTCACCACCCAGCATTTCCCGGATCTGGTGTTAATGAGTGAACGAGGCAAGAACTGCGGTTTGCTCCCCGTTAATCCACCCAATACCACTTCGGATGAGGGATCTCAGTGGAAAGTAGGTATTGACTTTGGCACATCATTCACCAACTTCTTTATCGATGACGGGGCCGGACCTCGCCGCAAGCACTTAGAGACCAGGATTGTGTCACTGACACTTTCTCAAAAGGAAGAGCGGCAGCGCCTGCTGAATCAATATTTCATTCCCGAGGAGATGCTCCCCAACGCCGAGAACGGCGGAAACCCTCCCACCGCATCGGCTATTAGTGTCCGGGGCTGGCAGGAAGTGCCCGGAGGCGAGCCCGAGTTGTTCCATGAGGCCCGCCTTCGTGTTCCCAGCCCCGGTGAATTCGGAGGGGCGGAACTGAGGACCGGCTTCAAATTGGAGCAGAGGCAATATCAAATGCCATTTCTCAAGGAATTGGCCCTATTGATCAGTGCTAATGCGGCCGCAAGCGGGGCTCGAGACTTGGAGTGGTCCATCTCGTATCCGAGCGCTTTCTCCAAAAAGCAAATCTCTCGGTATAGGGATGTGTGGATGGAGATCTGCGATGACCTCAATCAAGGAACCGGATTGCGCCACGTGTTGAACGGAACTGGGCAACACGGTCTGCAAACCGAAGCTGTTGCATTCGCCAGTTACTTCGGTAATTTCCAGGGCCGCCAGATGGTGTACACATCCTGGTTGGATGTTGGTGGTGGCACTACGGATATTTCGATCTGGCAGGAGAATCACCTGATTCACCAGGTGTCTGTACCCTTTGCCGGGCGCTACATCAGTTCACAATTACTGGAACGCAAGCCTGCCTTCCTTAAGTCTCTATTCCCCCCCAGCCTTACAGCCGAGATTAGTGATGATGAAGCGCGTGCTCGGCAAGATCGTAATTTCACCAGTCGGCTCGACAACATCATGCGCTACGGCTCCAATGAGCTTTTATCGGGGCGCTTGGACATGCTGGTGAATCAGGAGTCTGCGATTCAAAAGCCATTGCAGGAATTCCTCAGCCTGCTTTCGGTGAGCTTTGGCGGCCTTTACCACTACCTAGGCCACGTACATCGAGTTCTCCGACAGGAGGGCAAGCTCACCATGAGCGCCCCAACTCCTGTGTATTTGGGAGGGAACGGAGGCAGATTGATCAACTGGATCGAAGCCAGTCCCAACTTCCAACGTGGAGGGGATATCGATCGGTTGATGGAAATGCTTCAAATCAAAGCGTCTGGCTGCGAGCAAGGGCCGGCTCCAACAACGATGTCCGACGCCTATAAGGATGAAACCGCCTGCGGTCTGATTAGTTCTGGCGTCAATCTTGATATCGGCGACCTGGACCCTTCCGAGGACTTCATGGTCTGCGGATCGACTCTCTTGATCAATGACCTTACCTTCCAATCTGGCGAGCGAGTTGATCTACCCCACACCATCGCGAAGATCGAACGCTATGAACTACCTGACCTGGATGATCTCAAACGGTTTGTTGACAATTACGATGAGTCTCTTGCCGAATTAAGGATCAAGGCGATAATGCCCATTCGCCAATTATGTGACATGGGCGCACTCTGGAGTGAGGTTGAGGTTGAAATTCGTGCACTCTGTCGTGCAAAGGTCGGCCAGGAAGCAAGTAATCTAGAGCCAGAGCCTGGCTTTATTCTGGGATTGCGTGCTTTGACCAATACCCTGGGCCGTTTGTGGTCTGAACGTTTTTGATGAATTTTAAATCTATACTATGAAAAAGAATTTATTTCTTGTTCTGGCACTTTCTTTATTGAGCCCATTGTGCATTGCTCATGCGAACCAGAATGAACAAGCTATTCAACAACAAGATCAACAGCCTAGCTTGCAATCAGGTCAACAGGCTGATTCGCAACCAGGCCAACAGGCTGATTCGAAGACCGGCTTACGCTTTAGCTTGGAAGGGAGTACATTGATTTCGCTGATATCGCTGACCTTTTCTTCCACGCTTGTATACAAAAAATTTTTCGGACTGAGAAAGGATGTAAATACCTTGAATAAAACGCCCAACAATCTCTCTAGAGATAGAGATCTGAACAAAGAGGTTGAATCGTTGAACAAAAGCGTTGAATCGTTAAAATTAGATCTTGAGCTAGAAAAAAGCAAACGAAAAAACAAGGAAGGGGATTCTTCTTCTCCTAAATTCATATCTCAGGTTGTGCCCGAGCCCATCACCTCCACACAGGCAATACCTACGTCTACCGCACCAAAACAAAGCTCATTGAAAATTGCCTCTATCACTATTTCAGGATTGATTGATGCGATCAACTCTGGTGAACGTAACCAGTTGCGTGATGCCGCAAGTGCTCAATTAAACATCACAAGAGATGCGGAGAATGAAATCGCCATGGGGTTTTCTAGAGCAACGGAGTTGGAGGAAGTCGCTGGTGGCGGAAGTTATCTTCTCGTCTTATTAGATAATCAACATTTGTTATTCCCTACAGATCGCACTTTGCGTGGCTTTGCTAATGTACAACCGGCCAAGGGATTGTTCAAGTACGAGCAACAGACTATTCCGAAACCTCAATTAATTGAGCCAGCTGAGTTAGAGCCCAATGGATCCCGATGGCGTGTAAAAACAATAGGGAAAATTGCTACGCCATGACAGTTTCCAATGAAATGCAGGTAAGGCTTCAAAAAATTAAAGATCATCTGAGTAAGAATAATCTTCAGGTTGTGAAACAGATGGGTTTCCGCCCTGCCATCCAGTCTTCTTCAAAGTCTGCTGCAAAAGCAATGCCCATCGGAGGAGATGGCGCAGGATTCGCATGAATCGCCTTTTGTTGGCCTTTTGCTGTACTTACTCAGATCCGTGAATTCAGTTATTTTGGAGTTGCTTCTATTGTTTTTATAATTAGCGCTTGGCTTCACGTTATTACAGGAGTAGATTTGTCTTCGTTTGTGGGTGTAGTGTTAGGTATTTGCTATGGCTATTGGTTTCCATATCTTCGTTATCTGGCCATACAGGAAGGGCGCCAAGAATTTTCAGTTCTGGCATCCTTTATTCTCGGCATAGCCCTGTGGCTCGCGGCTTTGATCCCTTCAATAGTAATTGAGAAACTACTTTTTTAGGGCAAAGTGACATTCATAAGCATTGATTTTCATGGTGGGCTCTAAATTGACAAGACCTGCTGATAGCCATTGCTTTCGTTAGCAGATAGGCGTTGGCAAGCCATTCAATAATAACAGGAATCAGTTGCATTGTACATTTTCTACGTTTATCCATTGCTGCCCTTCCAGCTGCATTGGTATCAAGATAGTAGAGAGATAAGAAGAAGGCCTCGCCTTGTATTCCTGGATGACTTCACCTTTACTTCTTCGCATGAACCCAAATGTAACAATAGGTTTTTTGCAATTTCTTGAGTGAGCGAAGAAAACCTTGAATCTATTGCTCGGCATTTCATCAAACCATTGATATCCATATCCTGATGTCTCAGTGTACTTAAACTTCCCAGGCTGGTCAAGGTATTTTATCTTCTTTCTTGCTTGGATAATTAAATTGTTAACCAAGCCTAGGTCGGCGTCTCTATATTTCCGGTAGCCAGACTCTTTGAGAATTTCTAATTTCTTAATTGCTGCTTCATGCTCTCTTTTCAGGATAGCCTGCCTGGCTTCTCGAAGAGTTTTCTGATAGTAGGCAAGTTCGTTGGTATTCATTGTCGTTCTCACCTCCTCAGTGGTTTTAGTCTTGCTTTTGTTTTGTGAAATGTTTTGTTGCTGCTGGCCAACCACCGCCGCTGTGACCATGATTACTATCAATATCAACAGAGCCAATAGGGCAATAATCCAATTATTACCCTTATTATCTTGGCCTTTATTTGGCAAATGTGATGCATATTTATTTGGCTGATTAGGTGTATTGGTTGAGTCAATCCGCGTATTCTCACTATTGGCTGATTCCCCTCCCTTTTGAGCTTCAGCGATATTTGACGCGCTCTCGAGTTTAGCAAGTAGCCTTGCCGCCTCATTTCTTGTTTTTTTTACTCCTTCAAGATTGTCAATTGGATTATTCTCGTTTTTCATTGGTTTATGGATTGCAAGTTGATTAGTTGACGGTATTAACTTTTTGTTCCAGCATGCATAATCTTTGCTCCAGGCTCCTCTTTAGTGGATCTGTCTGAATGCCGATTTCACCTTTTTCTTTGAGATACCAACGCCGACCATGCTCGATCACTGTTGCTGTAGCGGCCTTGAGCAATTCCACCTCTGCAGGGAGAGCACCTTCAACTGCAATTTCGAAAAGTCGACGCAAACCTTCGACTAATGCTCGTCGTTGCAACATCCCCGGACGTGGAACAAGGATCCAGTCCCCATCCTGTGTTTCGATCATCCAGGATGTGCCTTGTGCAAACACCTCCAGTTCAACCTCAGAAATTTCACCCCCTAGAGTCCTGCCGCTGACACTGCAGGGCCGCGCAAACGGTTGGAGCAAGGCGGGCGAATTTTGGTAGGCATCGAGCAGCCCTTCCAGAGGAAGATTCAAAGCTGGTATCAGGAGATCCTTATGTTCTTCCTTGACTGGTAGCTCAATACTGCGCCGTTGGCTTTCAGCAGAAAGGAGTTGCTGGTCAACTGCATCACCAAGCTCATTTTCGATCTTTGCAAGCGTCTCCTGGATTTCGTTAATGTCTTTCCAAACATTTCCAAACGTCTTCGAAATCCCTTGATTTGATTCGACAACGCGATCACTCAGTTCTCGAACACTCTTGAGCAAGAACTTGACTGATTCAACCAGTGTATCCTCTTCCATGATCATTCTGCGAAGTTTGTTTTAGTACGTTCAACTGATTCTTTAGCTTCCTTTAGAAGGTCTCCAAGTTCATCTAAAGATGTTTGCTCAATCTTGTTAGTGGAGGTGGGCTCTGGCTGAGACGGGCTGAATAAGGGGTTAAGGGGTGTGGCCGTGGAGCTCGTCGTGGTTGGATTATTTGCAAGAATGTTTTTCTCATTGGCGTTCTTCACTTCTTCGGGGATAAGGAGTAGGTCTAGAAACTGACCAATCCCGCAGAATCCAAAGCTGAACAGCATGGCAAGCCCTAGAAGCGTTTGCCCCAGATACAGCCGCTGGATACCGCACATCCCTACAAGGCAGAGTAACCAGAGCGCATAAGCCATGCCAGTGTCTTTTGTTTCTTGTTCTGGAGGCACGGTTGCATCAGATGTCTTTTCTAGAATAAGTCGGTGAGGATGCAGGACCGGTGGCTCTGTCGGGGCTGCTGATGGCTTGAAGGCTCACTTTTCCACTAATCTGGCAACCGGAATCCCTGCAGGCATTGGTCTTCAAGGCTTGCGAGCTTCTGAGTGGGTTCAGTGGTGAACGTGGTAAAGAAACCTCATAGACAACGAATGCAGTGAAGGTCGCATGCGCTTTCCTAACTTCACTCAGCTAGAGCAGGTCCCTCTGCTCTACGTAGTGGGCGAAGCCACCGGCGAATGCGTCAGCGCTCGGATCTCCTTCATTACCTTCACTGTGCCAGCCGATTTTGCTCAGATAGGCATCGGCGAATTCATGAGCCAAAATTACCAACGCAACGAAATCTCCAAAAATGGCATCAAATTGGTCAAGCAGAGATTTTTCTAAATATATGGTGTGGTCTCCAGGGCAGTAAGCAGGAGCCTTGATCGCGGTATCAAGACAGCCTCTTGAAAATGCCTTTCCCTGGTAAATAAATAACCTCGGGGGAGGGTCAATGCTGCTCTGAGGCAGGCCATGATGTAATACCAGATCAGACCCTCATGGTGGCGGCATGACGCAGGTCCCAAGCGCCAGACATGCTCTTTTATGCAAGATCTGCAATAAACCAGGTCAAATTAGTGCTTAAGGCAGAGTCAGGTCGGCAGCCTGATTAGCTCAAGGGCATGCCTGATTTGTAAGCGGTCTAATCTTAGGAGTCCTTAAAACAGCTGAAATGTCTGCTGTAACAACCTTCCAGGCCGGCATTGCCTTTCGAAATGGATGGAAAGGAT
>PVBE012211096.1_pt1 | contig 10048 bp, 8 predicted proteins | sample 1631181 | NCBI WGS metagenome assembly PVBE01 (sample SAMN08397723, study PRJNA350692) | Marine metagenome, whole genome shotgun sequencing project. | isolation source: water | place: Pacific Ocean | collected 2012-04 | reverse complement strand
GGCACGATTTTTGAAGGAAGATTTGTCCTTCAGCGACATCGTGCCCGCCTGCCGAACCATATTAAACCGACATTCGTTTGAGGCATCGCCCAGTCTAGAGCGGTTACTCGAATTAGATCGTTGGGCACGCGAGGAGGTTGATCGTTGGGTACACACGTAATGATTGCTGCTTGGTATAGCTTCGAAAATTGGCCCTACATTGCCCTGGCACTGGCAGCTTTAGGATTGATCATTTTCGTCCACGAGCTAGGCCATTTCGTCGTCGCAAAAATGTGCGGCGTAAAATGCGAAAAGTTCTATATCGGCTTTGATCCACCAATTAAAGTGGGGTGGGGTAAATATAGCCTGCCTCTACCGAGCGCCCTTTGGAAAAAAAAATGGGGGGAAACGGAATACGGGATAGGTATCATCCCGTTGGGCGGCTATGTAAAAATGCTTGGCCAGGATGACAACCCAGGCCGGCAGGCAGAAAAGGTACGAGACTCTCAGAATTCAAACTCCCCTGCCGAAGAGAGCCAACGAGGCACCAATGAAAATTACGTCTCGGATCCTCGGAGCTATATCTCTCAGAGTGTTCCGAAGCGGATGGCGATTATTTCCGCTGGCGTGTTCATGAATCTCCTTTTTGCATGGATCTTCGCCACGATCGCTTTTTCGCCAACATTGGGTGTCCCTTATATCCGCTGCCACGTTGCGAGTGTGATGCCCGGCGAGGCAGCCTATCAGGCAGGCATTCTTCCGGGAGACCAGATCACCGAAATTAATGGTGTCAAGAATCCTCGCTTCAAAGATTTGCGCCAGGAGGTCATCCTCGGCGACTTTGTCGCTGGAATCCCTGTCACCGTAGAGCGACTAGGTGCTAAGGGAGAAGAACCTGAGATTCTCTCCTTTACGTTGAAGCCGAAAAAAGATGATCAGCGGCTGATGAGAATCATCGGTGTTTCGCCATCTTCCTCACTACGGCTTGGCGATGAACGGTCTGCTGCGCCAGGAACTCCAGCGGCCAAAGTGGCAGAGGACAAACTTCAAGGTGGAGATCGATTGATTGAAATCGATGGCCAACCGGTTCGTGATTTCATTGATTACCGATCTCGACTCGCTTCAAATATTGATAAAACAGTCACGCTTACCTTTGCACGGGAAACCACAAAAGATACGGAGGAACTGATTACCGTCGAAGTGCCTCCCCGTTTTTTGGTGCGATATGGTCTGGTCATGAAGATGGGCCCCATCGTCGCAATCCGGCCAGATTCTCCGGCGGAAACTGCGGGAATTGAGTCGGGGGACCAGATCGTGCGTGTGAACGGAAAGCCGATCAGCGACCCGTTGGATTTTCCGGAGCAGATGCGGGAAAGGGTGGGACAGACTGTTGCACTCGAAGTCCTCCGCACGACAGAAAAGGGCGAGCAATTATTCTCCTTCGAGTTACAACCGGTCGCGGTTTCTTGGGGTAGCGATGTCCGGGGCACTATGGAGGTCCCATCGCTCGGGATCGCCTATGAGGTTCTCGATACCGTTGCCGCGGTCGTCGACGGCAGTCCTGCTGCTGAGGCGGGATTCCTCCCGGGTGATCAGATTTCAGACATTACCCTCAAGCCAGCCAATGAATCGCAAGCAGCCAAAGAAGGGCAGTTGTTTCCCAAGGGCCAGATCGTCACTCAAAAAATCGGCTCGCCCCAAGGCGCCAGTTGGGTCCTTTGGTTACGATCCGTGGGACAAGCACTCCAGGACGATACATCTCTTGACATGACCGTCCAACGTGACGGAACGGCGCGATCATTGCAGATGCCCCCCGCAAAACTTTCAACGACTGCACTCCCGAACCGTGGATTTGTGTTTGTCCAGGAGACGGACATCATGCGGGCTGGTAATTTCATTGAGGCGATGTCGCTAGGCTGGCGAGAAACGAAGCACTCCATGCTCGCGGTGTATCGTTTTCTGCACAGGCTCGTGTCCGGGCAGGTCTCTCCGCAGTTGCTAGGGGGTCCCGGAACGATTGCGGCAGTGGCGGGAATGTCTGCAAAACAGGGGCCAGCGACCCTTCTGCTCTTTTTGACGTTACTCAGTGCTAATCTGGCGGTGATCAACTTTTTACCGATTCCGGTACTGGACGGCGGGCACATGGTCTTTCTGGTACTCGAGGGAATTTTCCGCCGTCCCGTAAGTGAAAAGGTGGTTATCCCACTTACCTGGGCAGGACTTTTTCTGATTCTGGCTTTGATGCTTTTTGTGATCGGGCTCGACGTAGACCGATTCATTCTCTGAGTCACTTTTTTCAGCGTTTCTTTCTTTTCTACCGGCCCAAGCCACCGGTGACTGCTAGCATTGCTCGCTAGAGGCAGCCTTCGTCGCTCTTGCCCCGAAGGCTACCGGAAGATTAGATTGCTGGTCGCACGGATCGCATTTTTTGCGGGAAAGGATTCTTTGGGTCATGGGTACGCCTCTATCGGAACTCGCCCGTTTGGTCGATGGCCAACTGGTAGGCGATGGCACAATTGATATCTCTGATGCCGCTACGATCGCTACTGCCCAAGAGGGTGAAATTTCATTTCTTGATGATCCCGAAAAAAATAGACTCTTAGATCATTCTCGAGCCACGGCGTTGGTCGTGCCGATCGGCTTTGTGCCCGACAAAGTCGCGTCGATTCAAGTAACCGATGTTTCGGAAGCATTCGCACAAATAGTCACCCATTTTCGTCCGCCACGCTATGCCAAAAGAGTTGGCATCAGCCCCGCTGCGATCGTGAGTCCCTCCGCTCAGATTGGCGAACAAGTAGACATCCATCTCGGGGCAACCATTGGAGACGACGTAGCGATCGGTGCACGAGCCACCATCCACGCAGGTGTCACCGTAATGGCTGGCTGCTGTATCGGTGAAGATGTAACCATCTTTCCCAATGCCGTTCTTTACGAAAATACAATTCTTGGACCCCGATCGATTGTCCACGCCGGTGCGGTTTTGGGCGCCTATGGCTTTGGGTACACCACGGCAAGTGGTCGTCACGTTCTTTCTGCCCAATTAGGGTATGTCTGTATCGGTCCCGATGTGGAAATCGGAGCGGCAACAACCATTGATCGCGGGACGTATGGGCCAACAGAAATTGGGGAAGGCACAAAGATCGACAATCTCGTGATGATCGCACACAACTGTCGCATCGGTCGCCACAACCTCATCTGCTCGCAGGTAGGAATTGCTGGCAGTACGACCACTGGCGACTATGTCGTCATGGCCGGACAGGTCGGCGTTCGGGACCATGTTCATATTGGCTCGCGAGTCAGACTCGGTGCGATGGCAGGAGTTCACAGTAATGTTCCCGATGGGGAATGTTATGTCGGCATTCCCGCCACACCAGTGCGGGAACAAAGTGTCAAACAGGCGGCTCTGGCAAGACTCCCGGAAATGCGAAAACAATTGAAAAAAATGCAACGCATCATCGACAAGATGACTGAGGATCGTTCGATGGGAGATGCCAAAAAATCGTCAACGGCCGCTTAGTGGTTATTCCCGATAGACTGCGATACAGAAGACTGGGTGAAGATATCCGGAGTATCGCTGAGAGATACAAGCAGTACGACAGCAAACATGATGCAGAGCGACAACAACCCTGAGAGTCCCAAGCGGATCGGATTACTTGCTGCTTGGGGCGATTATCCTATACAGATCGCAAAAATACTGCAGCTCTCGGGTCACGAAGTGTATTGCCTGGGTGTCGAAGGGCATGCGAATGAGGAAGCCCTCAGAGACTACTGCCATCATTATAAGACGATTGGCATTGGCAAACTGGGTGCTGCCATTCGCTATTTTCGGCGACATGACGTCCAACAGGCAACCATGGCGGGCAAGTTTCACAAAACGATCCTTTATCAGCCATGGGTTTGGTTGCGGCATTTTCCGGACTGGACGGCGGTTCGCCATTTTTATCCTTATTTTGCCAGCCCACGTTGGTTTGGCGGCAAGAAGGATTGTAAAGATGATTCCTTGCTAGGAGCAATCGTCACAGCATTTGCACAATATGGAATATGTTTTGGGCCAGCGACGGATTATGCGCCAGAGCTACTCGTAAAACCGGGACAACTGACACGACGCGGCCCGACAGCGGGGCAGCGGGCCGATATCGCCTTCGGCTGGGAGTTGGCAAAAGAAATGGGACAACTTGATGTGGGGCAATCGGTTGCCGTAAAGGGTAAAGCAGTGCTAGCAATCGAGGCCATCGAAGGAACAGACCAGTGTATTCTCCGGGCGGGAACACTCTGCCCCAGTGGTGATTTTACGGTGGTCAAAGTGGCCAAGCCCAATCAGGATATGCGTTTCGACGTGCCCACAATCGGACTGGGAACGGTTCGATCGCTTGCTGAGGCGGGGGGACGCGTGTTGGCTATCGAAGCTGGGAAAACAATCGTCGTCAATTCAGCCGAATTACTCGCGTTTGCGAATCAGCATAAATTGGTTATCGTATCGATGAATCAGCCTGCAGCAATCGCTGCTGCAGCCTAAAGGTGCAGGTATTAAAGTTATCCGTTTCCCGGAGATCGTGCGTGTCAGCAAGGGGGAGGTTGAAGAAGAACGTAACGGCGACGTCTTTCCCGCAACATCGAGTTGCCGTTGTGTCCCACACTCTTGCATTATAGAAAAGTCGCTTGATATCTCTCAATTAAAGCGACTGTTTTCAACACACCTCGGTCTCCGGGTTTTTTTCACGGGTGCTATAACGTCTCTGTTTCATCTACGTCCTGCCTGTTCTCCGCCGGGTCAAACAATTGGTCTATTCCAAGCCACAGGCTTCTCGCATAGGGAAAAAACCAGAGCGGAAAAACGAGGCAAAACGCGAAAGCCAGCCAGACGATCACATCTCCTGAATAACCGTATCCAAACACTAATATTGGATAACCGATCGCCACCAAGAGTGCCGTTAGCGCGTAATTGATGTAAATGGACCCGAGAAAATAGCCGTCCGCCTGATCGTATTTTCGCCCACAACATTCGCAATGAGAAAACATTCGAAAATGCGCGCGAAAAATCTGCCCTTTTCCACACGAGGGACAGCGTAATAGCAAGGCGCGAGAAAACATTTGCCAAAATTTCATGTGATTACCTTTTTTAGCCCTGCGCAACGCCGCAAAACATCGAATCCACACCGTCCCGATGACTCCTGTCCGCATGCTACCAACACGACCCCCTGCAACCGTCCCCAACAATCGATGGGCCCTGTCCCGCTATCGGCGAACGGTATTAGAATGGTTGACAGCATTTTGTCCGGGCCAAGTTTACCTCCGTTAAAGCAGCCATTGAAACAATATGACCATTAAAGTGTACGGTCTACTGGCGCTCGTTTCCACTGCCTGCCTCCAGGTGGCTGCCACTGTCCCTCTTTGTGCTTTTGAACCTCCCGGCACTGTGGCAAATGCTGTCGCAAAAAAAGAATCCATCGAACAACCGCCACCGCGGACCCATTATCTCGGTCGCAAGATCGCGATCACGATGCATTATACGGGGGCTCCCTGGCTGGTCCGGGAATCACGTGAACGGGAAGAGGATTGCAACGCCCTGCTAAAAGCACTCAAGCTAAAACCGGGGCAGACGGTTTGCGATCTTGGATGCGGAAATGGTTTCTATGCTCTGAGAATTGCGCCCCTGGTAGCGCCTGGGGGAAAAGTTCTCGGCGTCGATATCCAGCCTGAAATGCTTCGGCTACTACGGGAGCGGGCCAAGGTCGCAAACATCGATAATATTGTGCCGGTTCTCGGAACGCTCTCGGATCCCAAACTCCCCACGGGCAAAGTCGACCTCATGCTCTGCATCGATGCTTACCATGAATTTTCGCATCCGGTCTACATGCTGCGGGCAATCCGTAAATCGCTCGCACCAGGCGGCCGCCTGGTGTTGGCCGAATTTCGCGAGGAGGATCCCAAGGTTCCGATCAAACCTTTGCACAAGATGAGCAAAAAGCAGGTTCTCAAAGAACTCGTCCCCAATGGTTTCAGGTTGGTTGAGCAGTACGATGGCCTTCCCTGGCAACATCTGATGTTCTTTGCACGCGATGAAGATTGGCAAGAACCAGCCACCGATTAAAAACCGGGTACATTGCAACAGATTTTGATTGCCCTGAGGTTGCCAACGGTCGCGGTTCAGTTCTATCATGGGTCGCACATGATCCATTCCCGTGATCGGGATTGTGAACCTCGAAACACCACCTGCTCCACCAACAACCGAGTGCTGTCGCATGTTCTGGTATTTTCTCCTGCTCGTAGGTGGCTGCGTCCTTCTCTATTGGGGTGCTATCTGGCTGGTTCAGGGAGCCTCGGAAATTGCCCTCAATCTGCACATCTCTAAGGCAATTATTGGCCTTTCCCTCGTCGCCTTTGGAACAAGCGCTCCGGAACTCATTGTTAATTTGATTGCAGCCTACCAAGGTAAAACCGGATTTGCCCTGACCAATGTTTCGGGAAGCAATTTGACCAACCTCCTTGTCGGGTTTGGTCTGTGCGGAATTATCTCGGGACTTTTAATCCACTGGCGGTCCTTTTTGTACGACCTTTACGCCTTGGTGATCTCAGCTCTGATTCCCGTAGGGATCATGCTCCTGATGCTTCTTCAAGGGAAAGAACCCCACCTACCGTTCTGGTCGGTGCTGCCACTCGTCGCAGCGCTCGGGGCATATCTTTTTACGCTCGCCCGAAGAGGAATGCGTGCCGAGCCGAAAGATGCTGATGGCAAGCCGAGCCGTCCCATCGCGATCAGCGTCATTCTTTTTCTCCTCGGCGCGATCACACTCTATGGTGGTGGACGGTTTGTTCTTGATGCTGCAGTGCAGATTGCAGAGCATTTTCAGATCGATGCCTCATTGGTCGGACTTACGCTCGTTGCCGCAGGCACGTCGATACCCGATGCCATTGCCAGCATTATTGCCGCGCGTCGCGGGGAACACGACATTGCAGTCGGCAATTTACTCGGCAGCAACATTGCCAATATATTGGCAGTGATCACCGGCACCTTGCTGGCCAGCAGAGTGAGCCAGTCAGAAATACAACTAGCCGCAGGGACACTGGAGGCAAGCCGCAGCATCCTGATAGACTATGTCATGATTGTGGCCGCCTCTCTCGCTTTTTTCGGCATTGCCGTCCGGTGGGGTCGTATCACACGCTTGGCGGGGCTGCTTATGATTGCCATCTATCTCTGTTATATGGGACTGCGGATTTATTTTGAATTAAGCTGAGTCGCTACAGCAACTTCACAGTCTGACATATTCCATGGTTTTTTATCATTCATCGAATCCATGAACCGGCACGTTATCCAACTCCGCGGCCCCTGGACCCGGACTCCGATCAAAACCGGCATCCTGCACAAACGGTGCTTCCACGCGCCTAGTGGAATCGAAGGTGGTGAGAGGGTGTGGATCACCATTGATAATAAAAGCGACGACAATCAAACGGGCGAGAATCAAACCGGAAAAGCCCAAGTTCGGTGCAATGGACATCTGTGTGGAAATTTTTCGGGTACTGGAGAATTTGACATCACTGCGCTACTTGCCCCTTATAATGAACTGGAGATATGCGTCAACGGTCCCGATGGGCCGGACCGCGATCAAACGCGCGGCACGGTTTGCCTGGAGATTCGTTCGCCCTGAGTAAACATCAAATCTTTCCGTCGTTCTTTCTAGAAACATTCATCATTGATCCATTCGGTCAGCAATCAAGAATATTACAGGTGTTGTATGCGATCTTGTCTCTCATTCCTCTTCGCATCCTTAATGTTTTTTCTCGTTCTTGCATCTCCCGGCCAAGGGGCGATCGCCACAGAGAATGAGAAACCGCAAAATCAACTCACCGCGGAGGAACTTCAGGCAGGCTGGATATTGCTGTTCGATGGGAAAACCCTGTTCGGATGGAAACAGGCCAGCGATGCCGATTGGCACATTCGCGATGGAGCGATCAGAGCTACAAAAGGGCAGCAGGGGCTACTGCATACAACCAGCCAATTCTCCGACTACGAATTGCGGTGCGATTTCCGCGCGGCGGAGGATACCAATAGCGGCATCTTTTTGCGAACCAGCCCCAAACCAGAAAGTCCGACCCGTGGTTGCTATGAACTCAACATTGCCTCACCCCAGGAAAGCCAATTTCCCACCGGAAGCATTGTAGGTCGCGAGAAGGGGGAACCGGTTGTGTGGGATACCAACTGGCATACCTACCACATCATCGCATCGGAGGGAACGTTCCAGGTTCAATTTGACGGCAAGCCGGTAATCACATGGGACGATGATAAGCCTTTAGGACGCGGCTATATTGGCCTGCAAAAAAACAAAGGCCCTATCGAGTTTCGCAACATTAAATTGCGACCTCTCAACATGCGAACGCTCATGAACGGCGAAAACCTTGCCGGGTGGACTGTCTTTCCGGATAAAGCGAGCAAGTTCAGTGTTACCAGTAATGGGGAACTTCGCATCCAGGATGGGCCGGGGCAACTCGAGACCAAAGGCCAATATGGCGACTTTGTCTTCCAGGGCGAAGTTTTCGTAGATGGCACGGATCTCAACTCCGGGATTTTCTTCAGGAGTATTCCGGGAGATTTTTCCAATGGTTATGAGAGTCAAATTCACAATGGGTTCAAAGACGGAGACAGAACCCGTCCGAGCAACGGTGGTACCGGAGGGATTTTTCGTCGTCAGTCGGCCAGACGTGTGGTGGCGAATGATCGAGAATGGTTTTACAAAACCATTGTTTGTGAAGGTTCCCATATGGCGGTTTGGGTCAACGGATATCAGGTAAGTGATTGGACCGACCGTCGTACGCAGGACCTTAATCCGCGACGCGGACTGCGACGGGAAAAAGGGACCATTATTTTGCAAGGGCACGATCCCACTACCGATTTGCTATTTCGCAATCTCCGCGTGGTCGAGATGGCACCTCGGAGATAAAGACCCTGCCCGATGAGGACAATCGGACAGATGGGTACGAGATCACCGCCGTGGATCGATACTATTTGGCGCATATGGTAAAATGCTTCCTTCCCATTTTAGTCCTTTTTTCACGTGCCAATATTTTTCGAGACGGTTACAATAAGCATGTTGCCCGGATGAGCGGCAGAGACGCCATACCAAGTTGTTGTTTGTTACTTGCAAAAGTCTTTTTTGGCAAAGCGCCTTCCCCACCCCCTCGCGCTGAGAGCCTCATATACGGAGAATCAAGCAGTGAATTTTTTTGTAAAAGTCCTTATCTGTCTTGTTCTAACTCTAGGCCTGCTCTCGAGTGGTCCAGCGGGTGGAGAAAACCCACTACCATCCAAAGAAGTCCTACCATTCACCCCACCTGCTATCGATATCCCGGATGGCTTTACTCTTGAAATCGTCGCCGGACCGCCACTGGTGAAGCATCCGATGCTTGCCGCGTTTGATGATCGGGGCAGACTGTTTGTTGCTGAGACCGATGGCGTCAATTTGCGCAAGGAGGAGTTGCTCGAATCGCGTAGCCGTTTCATCCGCATGTTGGAAGATACCGACTCGGATGGCAAGTTCGACAAAAGCACGATCTTTGCAGACAAGATGGTGATGCCCGAGGGTGCCCTCTGGCATGATGGAGCCCTTTATGTGATTTCCGCTCCTTACCTTTGGCGACTTGAAGATACCGATGATGATGGAGTGGCGGACAAACGGGAAAAGCTGGTCGGCAAATTTGATTTCAACGGCAATCCCAATTTGACAGGCCCCTACCTGGGGCCGTGCGGGCGGATCTTTTTTACCGGAGGAGCCTTTGGTTACGATCTCGAGGACGCCGGCGGAGAGCGATTGGGAAAAAGTTCGGCAGCGAGCGTTTTTTCGTGCCGGGCGGATGGTACAGATCTGCAGATTTTTGGTCAGGGATCGATCAACCCAGTCGAGGTGATGTTCACGCCCGCCGGTGAACTGTTTACGACCGTGGCAATCTTCGACAATGTGGGAGGCAGGCACGATGCCCTCATGCACTGGGTGGATGGCTGTCTCTCCAAACAGGTATGGGGAAAACCGCTCCTCCCGCAAACCGGATATCCATTGCCGGCGGTCTGCCGCTGGGG
>PVBE011582413.1_pt1 | contig 10048 bp, 19 predicted proteins | sample 1631181 | NCBI WGS metagenome assembly PVBE01 (sample SAMN08397723, study PRJNA350692) | Marine metagenome, whole genome shotgun sequencing project. | isolation source: water | place: Pacific Ocean | collected 2012-04 | reverse complement strand
TGCCTGGTTCAAAGCCGCTTCATGCAGCATGAGCAAAGTGCTCTCTATCCGCTCTTTATCGGTTTGAAATGTGGTCGGGTGCAGTCTCCCAATACGTAGATCCCCCTCGTCGTCGGGTCGGATGAACTCGGGGCATTCACGCCAGCGCCTCGCGCCCATTGGTGCCCACCAGAGCCGACGACGACCGGCTGGCTTGGTCGAGTTGGTGAGCTTCCACCAGCAAGCAGGCTCATCCGAATAAGACGGGACGAATGGCTGGCGGCTTGGGAACTGTTGTTTTGCGCTCAATGGAATTGAAATTGTCGGAATCCAGCCGAGTATGGCCGGTTGCTTGGGTCCCTTTAGCGGAGGTTACACAGTGTCTCTCGGCTACGTATAAGCGCACGTTAAGCCGAACCTCGAGGGTCGGTTGTCCCCCTGTTGGTAATCCTTCTCGAGGCATAGAACAGATCTGTTTCAACCTGGTATTCAGCATGAAGACAGATCTCATCCAATGCCAATGCAATACCGGTTGTCAGTGCAGGGTCGAGGCTGCAAAAGCCGTGATCCGCGACGGCAAAGCCTTTTGCCGTGTGTCATGCGCCGATGGTCTCGGCTGTGGTTGCTGTTGATGACCTGACTCCTCATACCTCCAGGCCCTGTTTTTTTGAGTGGGGCTTTTTCCGCGGCTGATGCATTGGCGGCTCTGTCCTGGGATCGGGCCAGATGCCAGCGCAGGATCACTCTCTGGTTTGTTCCGGATTGACAGAGCCGAAACAGGCGATATCTAGGCTTTCGATGACTGCCGGGCTCCGAGTTCATTCAGCGCCTGCTGCTGTTCTCTCTCAATCATTCAGACCACTCCCTCAGACGGCAGGCGGGTCGCTTCAAGCTTTATGTTTTCAGCGTTAGAAATCAGCAGTAATTCACCACCTTCGTGGTCATATGGATCTACATCCTCCGTTGAATTTGCCTCGTTTGTGCTTTTTCCCTGATGGCATTTTCAAGAGTGGCCGGCCACTGGGCTTCTTGATCCATCATTCCTAGATGGCCCTGCAGTTGCAGCAGGGCCATCTCAGGTACATTGCTTGCCTGCTTGGATAGGCACAAGCTTGTTTTTGAAGCGATATACGGCGGATTAAAGAGGCTTTCAATCAATCCTTGGATCGACACCGCCAAGATCATTTCTTTGCCGGATGAGCAAGGATATAAGGTAGATGTTTGGGGGTTTAGTTAGTCAGCTGTTGTTAAATACATCAAATTTATGCCAGTTAAGTTTCTTGCCGTGATACTCAATGAAACCGGTTCAGCCCTCCATTCATTCAACTGATCGCTTAGAAGTCAAGCTTCATATATGATCCCACCAATTAGGTATTAAAAAGGAGTCTTCGTCTGAGGCCTCTACCAGTTTTCCCTCTTGATAATTGTCGAAGTCATGAGGGTGTACATCGAAGCCGTATTGTTTGGCAACTTCGCACTGGTCGTCAACATCAGAGCACTTGGTACTTGCGCAGATGGCTTTCAGGTCAGCATTGGATTTTATCGCTTTAGCCAATTCGATCACTTGTTGAGCAGACATGGCATTTGACAGTCCATTCTTTCTTAGCAAGCCATCTTTGGGATGACAAGCAAGACATCGCCTTCGACTCTGCAGTGAACCGGTGCACTGTTTCGCATAGCCTATGGTGCATTGCTGATTCGTCTCCGATTCGAGACCTGGCTCATTATTTTGTTGCGCTTTGACCGTCAGGGTAATCTTTAATATCGACTAATACTCTGGTGTTGAATCCTTCGTCCGAAACTAAAAGTGCTCCAGCTGTTAAGCCACTGCTGATTTTAGTAGCTAATAGTATGAGAGCAACCGAATAATTAGTAGATCCAAGGTTGCCGTGTTGGTAGTAGTACCTAATCGAAGCGTTGGTTTCAGGTGTGACAAGGTAGACAACGTCAAGTAGTAGGCATTGAGTAAGCTGTCTTGATCAGACTGATTAAGTTATTGCTAATTGCCCCTCCCCCAGCGGAGTGGAATGAGTAAGTATTAAAATCTAAGTTTTGCAAACAACTTTTGTATTGACTATGACATGCAGGATGAAGGCGCTCTTCTCTGTGCTTTCGACCTTCATGCTTGTATCGGTCCTTTCAGTATTCATAGAGCTGCTGTCATAACCCGCATTCAGACCTTCCATCCAATTGCGAACTCCATTCAGCTTTCGATATCTCAATCGAATTGGGGCACTGACAGTGATGCCAGAAGTCCGATGAAGAGGCGCTGCGGAGCCTGGATTAGGCATCAGGCTCGGAGTGGTGCTGAACTTTGCCTGGCTGCGCTCGTCGTCCTAGGCGTGGGCACTGTTCGATTTCAATTTTTTATGCCTTTTAATGCTAGGAATTCTGGTGAGCTGATTCTTTACTGCATCAAGGTCTCGGTTTATGGTGCCCTCGATGACAGCATATTTATACAAAGACTCTTCTCCCTATTACCTGAATTACTGGGATTCAATTTTCGGCATTGCTTGGCGTGTCATGGGTTCGACATTCGGGACTGAGACATCATTCCTCTGATCGTGCACTACCCAGTAGGCCGTGCCGGCTGCAGAAACTATGAAAAAGACCACTGCATAGCGAATCAAGTGGTGTGTGATGTCTTCAGGGTGCCGAGCCTTGTTTTTGACCATCAAAACCATTCGATAACCAATTTTTAGGGTGTATTGAGCCGATGCTGCTCTTATTCCACTAATGATTCCCTTATTGGACTTACTTCTGCCCTTACAGGTCGACCTGATCCATCGCATCGATTCCGCCCCTGAGGAGCTGTATGCATCGCTAACGGGCTGCTGCGTTCTCCTCAGCGCTGTGAAATCGGCAATTAGCAGTGAAATGGCTTCATCTGTTCTTTTCAAGAATATCGCGTTCAGCCTCACCCCGTGTCTTTGATCGCCGGGGCGTTCGCTTCTCTATCTGCTATCAACATTTTCTTACGGTTATAAGCGCTTTGTGCATATCGCATGCTGCAAGAGGGGTGTCTGTCGAAGCATGACATCTGAGCTCAACCTGCAGTTGTTTCCTACTCCGACGACGAGTTGCTCATCGACTTTTACAGCCGCCTTGGGATTGAAGTACATCCCATGCCTGAGGTCGGCACGTCAATCAAAGACAGGCTGAGAGGAGTGGAAGAGCAGGTGAGACCGACAATCAGAGCTTCCTTCCCCTACTACAACTCCTGATTTAACCCGGATTGAACGGGGTCACCCGATCAAAGTTCCTAAAACCGAACTTCCAAGGTCGGTTGGCTCACTTCCAAGCGAAACCCATTGCGCATAGACCGAAGACATCGATCCAGGAGTCACTCATGAATGCGACTTACGTCAGATGTCAATGCATCGACCCCGACTGTCAGTGCCAGGTCGATCTCACAAAAGCTGTGATGCGCAACGGTAAAGCTTTCTGCTCGGAGGCATGCGCTGATGGTCATGGCTGTGGGTGTAACCGGGGGCTTTGCCCAAACGCACCGATTCTCTGACCCCGTAAAGAGTTTGCCGAAGACTGAATGCTGCATCTTGACCCGGTTCAAGCCGCTCAAATCTTGTAGTCCTCCACAGCAAGACAGTTGCTTGTCCAAGCGGATTCAATCGAACAAAATGAAAATGGCTAAGCTAGTCATGAACGATCAATGCGCCACATCTGCTGATGTTTGCGCATTTTTAGTAACCAGTATTGCCCGTTTCAATCGATTGATACCGGATTTGGCTGAGTCCGGTGACATGATTAAGGGTGAGCACTTCCATGCCTTCGGTCACCATACGATCCTGTAAAACATGCAGAAGATGCGCCACTTGGGGGACAGGATGGGTCAGATCATTTTGACTCAAATCAAGTTGTCGCGACACCATCTCCCCAAGAGGTACGACGCACCATCTGTGACGGTTAGTTGTTGATGATGGGAGCAGCGGGACTTGAACCCGCACGTCAATAAATTGACAACAGATTTTAAGTCTGGGGCGTCTACCAATTCCGCCATGCTCCCCACTGGCTCGCTCATGATTGAGAGAACTTTGCTGATTTTACACCGCAGGTGACCAGTTTTCCATTTTGAATTGATTGATTTCACGGCTGCAGGTCTTTTGCAACGTGGCGAGCGAGGTGCCCATGGCGCTCTTTGCAGGGTGAACATGATTCTTGGTGAGTGGCTATAGCCCAACGGTGGCGGAGGTAAGTTGGTTCATATCCCAATTACTCAACGCTCAGAACAAAAGCTTATTAGAGATCCGATTAACAGTATTCTTCGTCTCTTTCTTGCGCTGACCGGTCAGATAGTTCAACTCATCTCAGATCGGTACTCTGAAATGAGATAGATTAATCTTCTGATTTCCGAACGGGATCCGCTCGCTAAAGCTGCTTTTGTGAAGACTAGGTATTGATCAAGCTGCTTGCGTGAGACACTTTCAGGCTGTCTTGGTCCAAGCTGTAGATCTCGCTATTTTTTCCTCTTTGCGATTACGGCATAAAAAATTTTTTAACCGTATTTGTTTTGAATTCACTTGGGGCGACGGCGGATGATCGCGTCATCAGCAATTTCTCTGTCTCTGCAGTCTCATATCGGTAGACCGGTTCCAGGAGGGTGGGGATGCTCATGTCCAGATCAAGTTCATGGAACACGAATTTCAGTGTGTCCACCGCATCCTTGTAGCTCTCCCTTGCCGCTGCTTCCTGTGGACTGAACTTCTCATCGCGTTGGAATTGGAGCTGCAGAAGGTGGTATCAGTTGGCCAAGATGAAATCTTGACCGTCAAGACCAGTCGCCACGCGGCTCAGGCACTTCTGATGGCGGTCAATTTCCTTGGCACTCAATTACGTCCAGGGTCCCCATCAGCACGTGGTCGGAGTCTGATTCGAACGCGTACTCTGTGGTGATGCAGGCGTAGGTCAGACAGCTCCGAGTTGATTGGTTTCAGGGGAGCGGTCCCGGGATCGGCGCCTAAGCCTGGTTTGGTTTTGTGTCTCGGCTGACTATGGCGATTCTTGGTCGGAACGTGTCCACGGACTTTGTCTCCCTACGCACCGTTTCCTGCTTCTGCAGCGCCCTGTTCAAAGACCCCTGTGGAACTCTGAAATCAAGGAAGGAGTAGCAATACTGGCGATATTTCAATCAGATGCCAGTGATGGCGGTCGGATTCTCGTTGAACTTTAGTCTCGTGCGTCTATCGACCCCTTCATGCACCAGGTGCCACCGTCTCTAACACGACATTCTAGATTCCACCGAGATGGCTCATTTTGCAGACCATGGAGACTCTTCTGAACGCGGTTTCCCTGGACACCCTTCTTGTGATTGGTGCCTATGTGGTTCTGGGTGGTGCCTATTTGGTGGTCGTCCCCCTGCTGCTCTACGCCTGGATGAGTCGCCGCTGGACCGTGATGGGTAAGTATGAGCGTTTGGGGATTTATTCCCTGGTGTTCCTGTTTTTTCCGGGATTGATTGTGTTCGCACCTTTCCTCAATCTTCGGTTCAGCGGTCAGGGTGAGGTCTGATCATTGACGCGTGCAGGAGTCCTGAAACTTGGCCTTGGCCTGCTGCTCGCTGGTGGACTGGGCTACTGGATGTTTGAAGCTCTTGGGCTGGAGGGGTTTTCGGCGGGCATCGCCGCAGAGGCTCTCTTGGTTGTTGTGGTGGTCGTCTGGACCAGCTCGTATTTGTTCAGAGTGGTCACGGGCCGCATGACTTACATGCAGCAGCGCCGTCGCTATCGCAGTGGCTACGACGAGCTCACAGCCCAGCAGCTGCAGGAGCGGTTTGATGCCATGACCCCGGAGCAGCAGCAGGCACTGATGGCCTCCATCGCGGAAGAGGAAACCAGTCAGGCTTCTGAGTAGTTTCAGCCGACCTCTAGGCTCCCCTGGATCACAGTTTCAGAGCCCGTGACAGAGCCGTCTTCACGTATTGCAGAGGTCTTTGTGAAGACCGCCCGTGAGCAGCGTCTGGCTCTGATGCCATTTGTGATGGCAGGTGACCCTGATCTGAAGAGTACGGCTGATGTGCTGCTCAGTCTTCAGAGTCATGGTGCTGATGTGGTGGAGCTAGGCATTCCTTACAGCGACCCACTGGCTGATGGACCGGTGATCCAGGCCGCAGCTCAGCGTGCTCTTGAACAGAGCACCACGCCTGCAAAAGTTCTGGAGATGTTGCGTGGATTGCGTGAACAATTATCCATGCCTGTTGTGTTGTTCACCTACAGCAACCCGCTGCTGAATCGAGGACCGGAACGCTTTTTTTCGGAAGCTGCCGAGGCTGGCGTATCGGGGTTGGTTGTACCTGATCTTCCGCTTGAGGAAGCCGAACGTTTGTCTCCACTAGCGGCTCAACATGGCCTTGATCTTGTGCTGTTGGTTGCTCCCACGACACCCGAGGCGCGGATGGAGCGCATCGCTGCATCGAGCCGTGGTTTCACCTACCTGGTTTCTGTGACCGGTGTCACCGGGGAACGCTCAACTCTTCAAGAACGTGTCGGCCTGTTAGTCACTTCTCTGAAGCGCTGTGAAGCAGGGCCTGTTGCTGTGGGATTCGGAATTTCCGGACCAGAGCAGGTTCGTCAAGTGCGGGCATGGGGGGCCGACGGAGCCATCGTTGGCAGTGCTCTTGTCAAACGAATCGCCGCCGCACAACCAGGTTGTGCAGCGGCGGAAGCAGGTGATTTTTGCCGGGAATTGCGTGCAGCAGCCGGCTGAAGATCACTCGCTGAAGATCACTCTTCGTCTTCGTCAGTTCCACCCACGGGAACGAGGCGAATCTGTTTGCGACCAAGCTTGATCTCAAACTCATCGCCAGGCTTGAGATCAAGCATTGCGGTGTAAGCCTTGCCGATCAACAGGTTGCCGTTTCCTTGCACCGTTGCCACGTAGGAAAGCTTGCGACCGCCTTTGCCAATACCTGCAGAACCACCACCAAGTTCAATGCCTTTGGCATTGAGAAGAGCTTCATAGAAGGCAGTGAAGTTAACGCGATCAGAACCATCCTTCTTTTTCGAGACATACCCACAGGCAGTCGCCAGGTCTGTCTTGGAGACGTCACCTAAGTCCTTGACCTTTGCAAGGAGTTCAGCACCAGTGAGCATCATCAATAAAAAAATCTACTCTCTGAACATAGCGCTTAATGTGCACTATGCGCCAACCTTTCTGCGCAGATTTTTTTAACCGGAGGTGAAACTATGGCCCGCTTCGTTCTCTGGGGGACCTATTGCGACAACGCGTTGGAAAAGAGAGCTCCGTTTCGTGATGAGCATCTTGAGCGGCTTCAAGCCCTCAAGGAAAGTGGCACGTTGATCACTCTTGGTCCGACTGCTGGCAGTACACACGTTTTTGCAGTCTTTGAATCCGACAGTGAGTCAACTGTGAGAGCTCTGCTTGAGGCCGATGTTTATTGGCGTGAAGGAGTCTGGACACACCTGGATGTTTATCCCTGGATCCAGGCATTCTGAGCTTGTTGCCAGATCCAGTTGGCAACCACAACATCATTTCCCTCTCCGAGTGCGTCGGCGTAACCGCTCATTTGACCAATTCCTTCTCGGGCGATCTGCGCAATCGCTCTGGCATTGTTGAGCTCTCGTTTCTCGAGCGCCTTGAGTTTCAATGTTCGTCCGCGACGAATGATGTTGCCGCCGTTGGGATGACATCCAGCGCAATGCAGATTGAAGAGTTGCTCGCCTGATCCATTGACGGCCCAGGAACCTGAGCTCTGCCCGAACAATGTGATCAGCACGAGCACACCTGCCAGCAGAGTCTTCATCGTTAATCAGCAGGTCATTTCAGTCTGCACTGATGCTCGATGCTGGCTTGATCTCAATCCACGGGTTGTCAGGATCACAGCAGTTGTGCCTGAACTGATGGCAGAAGAGGATCTGCAGCATTTTCTGTTGAAGGTTCAACAGCTCAATGCACTGGTCAGCAGTCTTGACGCTGATCCTGAGCGTCGGCGTCAACTGGCCGCCTGCTCAGACCACAACGCTGTTGTGCAACTCGCCCAGTCGTGGGGTTACAGCATCGGTCGGCGGTGGGGTGAGCCGAGTGTTGAGTCATCAACATCATCCAATCTTCTGGATCCTGCGCCTGTTGCTTCAGGGCAAGAGATCGAAGAGGAGTTGTGTTCAGGGCAGGATTGGAGGCTGATCAGGATCAGCTCCAACGGAGCACGGAGTCCAGATGGATTCTGGTATCAACAAGAGGAGCATGAGTGGCTCACCCTTTTGAAAGGAAGTGCTCGCATGCGTCTTGATGACCCCGAGGAATGGATTGACCTCAGCGTGGGGGATCAGCTGACGCTGCCAGCCGGTCGACGTCATCGGGTTGAGAGGACGGATGCTGATCCTGGAACGGTGTGGCTTGCTCTTTACTGGAAGGGGAATTCAGGCGAGGTTCTGGGTCAGACGATCGTTTGACCAGCCAATAAGCCCCTGCCAGAGCAATGGCTGAGACTCCAAGACCAATCAGTAACTGAGGTTTGTCTTCCGCGCCCTTCGGAAGCACAATCACTTTTCTGGCAACGGCGGTGAGGGCGGTGACCAGCACCAGTTCGATCTGCACCACGTGTCGACGCAGGTAGCTCGTGATGTTCTGCAGCACTTCAAGGGCAATCAGCACTGTGAGTAAGTCGCCAAGAATGCGAATTAGGCCGTCACCCAGCCAGTAGGAATCCTGTTCATTGGTGATCAGCGATAGAGCAACGCGAATCGTGAGCTGCACGATTGAAGCCGCGATCACCACAGCGGTGATTGCCGTGAGAAGAATGGCGACCTGCTTTTCGCCTGCATCAACCCATTGCAGGAAACTTCTGCGTTTGCGTCGGGATTCGATCACTGTGCTCAGTTGCTGCTGAACGGGTTGAAGAAAGGCTTTGCGGGTGTATCACCGGGAGGGTTCTCGATCTTCGTGTTGCAGGTGATGGATCCATCCGCCCCTTCAACACAGTCCGTGGGCACAACAGTGCTCTGCTCACCGGTACGGCTGTTGGGACCCAGTAGCCACACCTCCGATTGAGCCATCGCGCCCTGAGGAAGCGTCACGGAGACAGCAGTGAGAAGGCTGACGCCGAGCAGACGTTGCGGGACGGAGGCCATAAAGCATCAAAAAGATATCCCCATGTTGCCTGCGATCGTGTTCAGCCGGTGCAGTCGTCCCGGATTTCTCGCAGCAGCAGATCCAATTGACCGAAGGGATCGGCGTTGCTTGGTGGGGCATTGACGCCTGGAACCTCATCAGCAGGGGCTCCGGGATCGGCTGCCCACTCGGCTTCGATCGCGCAAAGCCGTGCTGCTAAGCGAGGCATCCCTCCAAGGACATGCTCGCGTTCTAAAACCTCCATCAGGGCTGGCATCCGGGTGGATGTGGCTCTCAGGCTGCGGCGCAGATCGGCCTGGGTTCGCCCTTGTTGCTTCAGCCAGTCCTTGAGTAAAGCGGAAAGCTCTTCTTCCAATTCTGGTGACCAGAGGGTCATGGGCTGTGAATCGGGAACCATTGATCCAGTCTGCGTTGTGCCCGTTGCCTGATCCCGGGAGTGATGTGATTACGGCACAGACCCATCACAGCAGTGATGGCCACCAGGTCGTCACTGAAACCAGCCACGGGTAGCAGATCTGGAATCAGATCAGTGGGTACCAATAGGTAGGTCAGCGCTGCCAGCAGGGTGAGCCTTGCCTGGGGAGGCGTTGCTGGATCAAGCATCATCTCCAAGGCTTCAAGGGCTGGGCGAGCGATGGACCTGCCAGCTCGTTTCAGCAGATTGCGGAACGCAGACTCATCAATCACTTCACTGTCGAGCACCTCGGCATCAACTACGTCACCGTTGAATTCGGTGGTGCCTGAGGAAAAGCCCGACGTCATGGCGATGGCAGCAGAGCGGATGTCATAACAGTTTCGCCCAATCTGATCCGATGCGGCAGGAGGAGAGCCGCGTCGCCTGAGGGCGGATTCCCGTTCAGACGCTCATCTCGACCAGGCCGTGTTGGATGCCCGTTTTGCGCAATTTGCGCAAGGCGCGTTGCACCACCTGCCGGCAGTACTCACGGCTGCAGTTCATGTGACG
>PVBE012941620.1_pt1 | contig 10049 bp, 9 predicted proteins | sample 1631181 | NCBI WGS metagenome assembly PVBE01 (sample SAMN08397723, study PRJNA350692) | Marine metagenome, whole genome shotgun sequencing project. | isolation source: water | place: Pacific Ocean | collected 2012-04 | reverse complement strand
CTCCTGCCCTACAGATTCATTCTAGAACAGATTTAGACTTTTTACAATTTTTTCGATTCTTCTTATCAGAACACTCTGTGCATTTATTTCTTTTACTTTTTAAGAGATTTTTCATTTCACAAATTAGCTCTCCAGCAGAATCAAAGCTTTGTTTATAAAAAGCACCTACACCTTGAGTATAATTTGACTGACTTAAATTAGATAGATCATATTCATTAGATTCATTGAACGCATGTATCCTAAAGTTTCCACTGCCATTAACCTTATATTCAACATCAACATCTCCAATAAAATTTGTTGGGTTTCTATTATTTTCGTTTGCAAAAGCAGTACCTAGATTAGTTTTAATATTTAAACCAGATCATGGCCACCGGCCATTGGGATACGGTGCTGGCCTATTACAACCTGCTTAATTGGACCGCCCAGTCAAAACCGCCGCCAGGGGTGGAGCTGTTCGACAATGGCCAGAATATCCCACTGGCCAAGAAGCACAACATGGGCGTGATTGGCATTCGCTCCCATGCCGCTGGAGCGTTATCCACTGCTGTTGACCGTCCCATACCAGCCGACAACGTCCTCCTGCGTCAGGACGTTACCAGCGCAGTCAGGCTGGATTTTTTGCTGAACGGCCCGATTGAAACACTCTCCCAGGCCGCCACCATCTTCTGCCTGATGAACCGCGACATTCACACCACGGTACCCGGAGTAAAGAACCAGGCCGAGACTGAAGAGATGGCCCAGTGCATCGACATGGACCCGATCAATCCCGCCCACATCACACGCCTGAGAGAGTTGTACTACAAAGGATTTAGGAACTAGTTCCTAAATCTTCGGCCAGACTTGCTTGGAGAAATCTTCCATAAGGCCCAGCATCTGGTCCATATCGCCGGTCTGGCGCAGGAAGTCCCAGATCATGGTGGTCACTCCCATGTCCTGGTAGCGACGGATGTCTCCGGCAATCTGGTCCGCGTCCCCAACAAAGGGCAGCCTATCTGCTCCAGCAGCGTCTTTGGTCAACTCAAACTGGTGCGTCCGGTAGATGGTCTCGATCTCTGACGGGTCACGGTCAAAGCGCTGGGCATACTGGGCCAGGCGGTCCAAGCCACCCTGCAGTTCTTCAGGCGTGCCCATGGGGAAGGTCGGGTTGGAACCAAGCGGATACCAACCATCGGCCAATTCTGCGGCTCGGCGCAAGGCCGGACGACTCTCTCCGCCCACCCAGATCGGCGGATGAGGTTTCTGCACCGGCTTGGGCAGGAAACTGATGTCGTCAAATCGGATGTACTTGCCTTCAAAGTGGGGATCGTCATCGGTCCAAAGGACTTTGAAAGCCCGGATGTATTCGTCGGTCACCGCCCCCCGTTCGTCGAATGGCGGCAGGCCCAACGCCTCAAACTCCTCTCGCATCCAGCCGACACCAACACCCACCACCAAACGGCCTCCGGATAGCACATCCAGTGTCGCTAGCGACTTGGCGGCGACCAATGGGTTGCGGTGGGGCACGATCAACACACTGGTCACCAGGCGAATCTTGGAAGTCTGACCAGCGATGTATGAGAGCAGGGTTATCTGCTCCATTGACTCGCCAGTCGTCGAACCCGGAAACTCTCCGCCTTCAGTGTACGGATAGGGCGAAGAGATATGCTTTGGGACCAGTATGTGGTCTCCGGTCAGCAGGGCGTCGAACCCAAACTCTTCGCTCTTCTTAGCAATGAAGCCCAGGTTCTCCGGAGTGGCCATTGGGCCTCTACCGGGCAGAGTGAATCCTTGTTTCATAGTTCGATCTCCAGTGTTATGCGATGTCTCTTACTTGATTCAAGAACTGCGCATGGATTGCCGGACCATCTCCAGCCTCACGCGACTAAGTTCCGTCCTAGGATGGTCAGAACCCAGCACCCGCACCCGGTCCTCGATGACCTCCTGGTGCAGTGCAGCCGATTCGCTGTACATGCCAAGCTCCGAGAGTGTGTTGGCCAGGCTGCTCCGACTGCGCAGGGTGTCCGGATGGTCGCGACCCAGTATTTTAACTCTGAGAACCAAAATCTCAACAAACATCGGGCGAGCTTCTTCGTACATACCCGCCGCGAAATAGGTGTTGGCCAGACGGCTCAGGCTTCTTAGGGTTTGAGGGTGTTCCGGTCCCAGTTTGTCTGTGTGGATCCGGATATTTTCGGTGTACAGAACAAAGCACTCGTCATATTCGTGGATCGCCCGCAACGACCGGGCCAATCCGCTGCGGGAATTAATTGTCTGAAAATGCCGCTCCCCTTGAGCCTCAAGTCGAGCGGCGAGGACGCCGCGCAAAATCTCCACCGACTTCGCATACCGCTTGGCCGAGTGGTGCTCCCGAGCCACAACCTCTAGCTCAGAATAGGCAGCCGAATTGAAATTCTGGTTTGCCAAAGGGGTATTCCTTGGTGGGCATCCAAATTATGACTTTGGACACTTGGGTCGACTTTGCAGAGACCAGGCGGGTCAAAAACCCGCCCCTACAGGCATGGTGCCATTCACCCCGAGGGTACCTCACGCCACTTGTACGTTCAACCTGAGACTCTCTGAGCAAGAGCACCGTCCAATGGGCAATCCGCTATGTCATTCTGAGGCCAGAGCCGAAGAATCTCTTTTTTCCTCGGATCACACAGTTCAAAAGTAAAGAGACCCTTCACCGCCCTCAGGATGACAAGTGCCTCAAGGGTTTCAGGTTTCCAAAAAAACCCTTGCATATCCGCTCGTCCTGAGCCTGTCGAAGGACGCACCGAAACTCAGTCCAATCGAAATAGACCGACCGAGTACCAACACCAACTAAAACGCCGCCCGTAGCACCTCCATCACCTGTTCTGCCGAGGTGATGGGGACGGGGTTGCTGCGACAGCCGCCGTCGGTTAGGACTAGTTCGGCGATCTCGGGTAGGTCTTCTTCTGGTATCTCCAACTCACGTAGTCGGTGGGGCATACCCATGCCAAGCACGAAATCATCCACCGCGCGGGCGGCGGCTTCCGCTGCTGCTTCGTCGCTGAGACCGCGGGTATCCAGACCCGCTGAACGGGCCAGCAATACTTGTTTGGCAGCAGATACATGTCGGTTGAACTCCATCACATAGGGCTGGGTGACGCAAGAAGTGTAGCCGTGGCCCACCGAGTAATGCACGCCGATGATATGCCCGATGGCATGGCTCAAGCCGGTAGCAAAGTTCGGCGCACCCATCATGGACATCCAAGCCGCCACCAAGCACTGGAGCCGTGCCTCCGGGTCGTTGTCCGACTCCCTCGACTTGGGAAGGTAAGTGAAGATCATCTCCGCCGCCGCCAGTATCGGCGCGTCGATGGCCGGCTGGTTCCCGGTGGTGTATAGCCGTTCGATGCAATGGTCCAGGCATTTCACGCCAGTGGAGAGCCACAGCCAGTCGGGCGTGCCCTCGGTCATCACCGCATCCAACAGGATCAGGTCGGAATACAGGCGCGGATGGCGCACTCTGATCTTGTGGCCAGCCTGGTCATCCAGCACGTTGCCGCCACCCATGTTGAACTCGCCGGCAGATAGGGTAGTCGGTATAGACACCTGTATCGGCAAGGCTTTGCCGTCCAGGTTCGGTGCCAGCATCATGTCCTGGTCTTCGCCTAATTGCCGAAGCTGGGATTCCGTGGTGATACCCTCTACCATCAAGACGGCGATCATGCGGGCAGCGTCGGAGATGGTGCTTCCGCCGACTCCCACCAGCGTGTCCACTCCACTGGCCACTGCCAGGTTGGCCGCCTCCACTGCGGTGGAGAGGGGCGCGCGTTGAGGCAAATTGGAATAGACCCCAACGGACAAATCACCCAGAACATCATTGACTCGGCGGACGGAATCGGTCTTCTCAGCCACCGTCTTTCCAGATAGTACCAAGACCTTCTTGCCGCCCAACTTCTGGACCTCGTCTTTCAGGGAATCTACTTTCCCATTGCCGAAGACGATCCGTGTTGGAATCGTTGGGTCAAACGCGCCCTGCAACGGACTTTGCTGGGTCATATTCCTAACTCCATTACCGGTTGATTGTGTGCCGTCTTAATCAGAAAGGGGAATGATAAGCGTGAACCGGTCTTCATCACCGATCACGCGGGTGGAATGGCCTGTGCCTTCCATGTCCTCCGCCAAGAGCACCGTGCCGGGGCCGTACTGCTTCAGTGTGCCGTCGGGCAGACCCAACTCCACCGAGCCGGTCAGCGAGATGCTGTACTGGCGGCGCGGCGCAGTATGGAAGTCCAAGAAGTATCCGGCTTTGACCATGCGGAACGATATCCCGGTGGTCTGTTGCACCACCGAGGACAACCCGTGGGCTCCCTCAGTGTCGGTGAACGGCGTCATCTCGATCTCCCGTTCTTCAATTACAGATACCCCTTCCGGGCCGGTGAAAACGTGTACTAATTTAGGCATCATCCTCTCCATTCATGGCTGTCAGCCTTCTGGCTTCAGCTACTTGATATTTGGCGCTACTTTTTCGTTCAACAACTGCACAGACTTTATCTGCTGCTCCAGAGGCACACTGCAACCAAAGTTAACCTCATAGATTACCTGGTTGATCCCAAGCTCTTCCTGAAGTTCTTGCAGCCGGTCAACCACATACTCGGGGGTCCCGTGGATCACCATATTGTCCATGACGTCCTCGTAGGTCATCGCCTTGAGGCGCTCGGATTGGCCCAACCGGTCGTCGCCTGCCGGAATCCCTTCCTGGCCAATCGACTCGGTAACCACATTCACCAGTCGCTGCATCTGGAACATGGTGCTTTCTTTGGGCTCCGAGTAGGCTTGCTCTTTTGTCTCGGCCACATACACCGGCACCCGTAGACCAACATCCACCGTCCCAGTGTGCCCCGCTTTCTTCCGAGCGGCGTGGAACTCCGCCACCAGCGGTTTCAAATCCAGCAATGAGGTCACCCGAGACGGGTTGATGAATATTGGGTAGCCCATCCGCCCCACCAATTCGAATGTGTCCACCGAGGTCGCCCCGATCCTGATGGGCGGATGGGGTTTCTGAAGCGGCTGCGGCACCACGGAAATCTCATCAAATTGATAGTACTTTCCGTGAAATGAGAATTTGTCCATGGTCCAGCTTTTGAGGATTATCTCGAGGCATTCGTCAAAACGCTCGCGACTCTCCGCGTAATTGAGACCGTAACCCTGGTAGATTCGTGGAAACGCAGCGCGGCCGATCCCGAAATCCAAACGACCGTCGCTCAAGTGGTCCAGCGTGGCAATCTCCTCAGCTATCTGGACTGGATTGCGCAGCGGCAACACGTGCACCGCCAAGCCAATCTTGACATTCTTGGTGCGAGCAGCGATGGCTCCGGCCACGGTCACCGGTGCCGACAATACGGATCTGCCAGGATTGAAGTGATATTCAGCCAGCCAGATTCCCTCGGAACCAGACTCCTCGGCAGCGTCAATCAAAGCCATGGAATCTTTGAATATCTGCGGCTGGGTGGTTGTAGAGTTTGCCGGAAATTCTACGAAAAGCCCAAATTCCATCTAAATGCTCCAGTGAGCCCAAAATCCAACCCGCCAATTCTACCACCAGCACAGCTGGATTTTGTTGATTCGCAGGTTTGGAGCCGTAAATGGCGGTTAGATTGAGCTTTGGACTTTTTGGCGGAGGCCTTTAATCCAGCGGCGTAGGAGACGGTCTGGGGTTACGGCGGGTAGGGATTTTAGCATCATGAGGTAGACCCAACGACGGCTGACCTTGATGGACGAGTCTCGGTGCAGCCATTCTTGGCTGCCGGCCAAGCGTGCCAGTGTGGCCAAGCCCAACAGCAGCGGCCACAGGCAGGCTAGACGCAACCTCATTGAAGAACGAGGAATCGCCAAGAGGTATTCCTCGGCGGCTTCAAAATGCCCCAGGGCGGTTTGCACCCACGGGATAAGCACCTCCCTGGCGCGGGCTTCATTGGCCTGGCCCAGCAGGTCTTCAGGCGTTAGTCCCGCCGCCGCCAGTTCCTCTGCGGGCAGGTAGCATCGTCCCATGCGCAGGTCGCCTGGTATGTCCCGAAGTATGTTGGTCAATTGCAGGGCTTTCCCGAACCGGACTCCCTTCTGGCCCATGTCAACCGCGTCCCAATCAGTCAAACTGGGCTCATGGGCGGTGGTGACGTTGGTCCAGAACTCGCCGACACAACCGGCCACCAGGTAGGTGTAACGGTCCAATTCTTCTGCTGTTGCAAGCGCTGTCAGATGTCTGGAATCCTGCCCGGGAAACACGGTTAAGTCCATCTCCATCCCTCGAGTCAGCGTGCCAACCACCCATCTGACCTGCTCCATATCTGAAGCGTCCAGAGACTCCAACAGGGAGAAGGAGTCTACCAGCGAGGCAAACAAGGCCTGCTCCCCGGGGGTCGACATGGTATCCGCCGAATCAGATGCCAACTTCTGCAAAACGGACAATTCCGCAGGCCCAGCCACCTGGGTCCTCAGGGTTTGCAGCCCCTCAAGTCTGGAGCCACGTAACCCTGAATGCTTGCGATCCGAGATGGTGTCGGCGGCGCGGGCCAGCAGATAAGCCAGGCCTATGGGCTCCCGGATGTTCTTGGGGAGGACGCGGATGGTCAGGTAGAAAGAACGGGAGACGCCTTTCAGGACTTGCTTGAAAAGCCGGTTGCGGCTGCCGGCGTCAACGCTGGGAAGTCCGCCGGGAGATTGGGACATGGCTGCTACCGATCCACCGGACTAACGGACCGACGCGGCGGTCTCTGGAGAGGTGAAATGGCGTCTTTCTGTGTTCTCCAAGGCTTCCGCCACCATCTCATCCACGGAGAGGGTCCCTTCCAGACGCAAAACCGTTTCCAGGTCGGCCTTGGTCTCGGGGTGCTTTGGGACGAAGAGGGAGCAGCAATCCTGGTCGGGCAGAATGGAGGTTGTGAACGTCCCGATGTTCTGGGCCAGGTCCACGATCTCTTCTTTGTTGGCCCCGATCAGGGGCCGGAGGATGGGCATACCGGCACAGTCGTCCACCACTGCGATGTTCTCCAGGGTTTGGGAGGCCACCTGGCCGCAGCTTTCGCCGGTGATGATCGCCTTGGCACGGTTGCGCCTGGCCAGCGCCTCGGTGATCCGCACCATGAACCGTCGGTAGAGCACGATCCTGTAGGAAGGAGGGCAGGTCAGGATTATCTTCTTCTGTATCTCGCCCAGAGGTGCCATGAACAGGTTGGACTCGTACTGGTGTTTGGTCAGGTGTTCCACCAGGTCCACAGCCTTTTCCATGGAGGTACGGTCAACCAGGGGATAGCTGTGGAAGTGGACGTACATTGCCTGGCAGCCCCGTTTCATCATCTGCCAGGCCGCCACCGGCGAGTCGATGCCTCCGGAGAGCATCACAGCCACCTTGCCGCTGACTCCCACCGGCAAGCCGCCGTGGGCTCTGACCTCATCAAAGTAGACGAGAAACCCACTGGTCTGGATGTCCACATAGATGGACAGTTCAGGGTCTTTGAGCTTGACCTGCGCTCCGGTGAGTTGCTGGACAAAGGCTCCCAAATCCCGGTTGACCGCTTCCGAGTTCATGGGGAACCGCTTGTCAGCTCGGTTGGTGGTTATGCGGAAGGATTCAAAGCTCCGTCCTTCCAGGAATTCCGGCATCCTAGCCTTCAGACCGTCCAAGTCCTGAGGCAGTTCGTAGGCTTTGTAGAATTTGGCAACGCCAAAGACTTCTTTCAGTCGGGATTGAACCTCAGGCCAGGCTTCTTCGTCGGACAGCGTCAGGCCCACCATCAATTGACCTTTCCAGACTCGCTCAACACCGGCACCTCTGGTGGCCGTGCGTAGGTTATCGGTCAATTTGCGCATGAACCAGGGGCGGTTCTTGCCTTTGAGAGCTAGTTCGTGGGTCTTGACGATGGCGTGTGATTTGAGGTCATTCATACCCGCCTATTGTACCTGATAAATACCCTAATACTCTCAAGCACAAAGGGAAATTCGAAGTCAGTATTCCCCTAGGGTAAGCCTCAAATGCCAGTGGGGGTCTATCAGAGCCTAGGCGAAGATTGCCTCTTTGATGGCCAGTATGTCCTGCCGAATTTGACCGTTCTCGTTGACCTCGCCATTGATCTTGCCCGCGCCGTGAATCACCGTGGAATGGTCCCGTCCGCCGAGAAGACGGCCCACCTGGGTGGGAGAAAGCTCCAACTCATAGATCAGCAGGTACATGGCAACCTGGCGGGCCAGCGCCACTTTCTTGGTGCGGTCTTTGGCCATCAGATCACGGACCGAAAGCGCGTAGAAGATCGCCACCTGCTCGAAGATGCGCTGCGGGTCTATTGATTTGGCGTCGGTGTTCGGCGCCATCTCATTAAGGATTTGGAGGGTCGATTCCAGGGTGATGTCTACGTTCATCAACTGGGAATAAGCCACCATCCGGTTCAGGCTGCCCTCCAGTTCGCGGACGTTCCGCTGTACCCGCTTGGCAATCAACTCGATTACGGCGTCTTCCATCTCCAAGCGAAGCTGGTCCGCCTTGTTGGCCAGTATGGCCATGCGAGTCTCCAGGTCGGGCGGCTGGATGTCTGCGATCAGCCCCCACTCGAACCTGGAACGCAGACGGTCTTCGATAGAAGCCAACTCCCGGGGCGGGCGGTCTGAGGAGATCACCACCTGGTTGCCCGAGGTGTGCAAGTCATTGAACGTATGGAAAAAACCCTCGTGGGTTTGTTCCTTGCCACTCAGGAACTGAACATCGTCGATGAGCAGCACTTGAACGCCACGATAGCGGATTCTGAAGTCTTCAGTGGTGCGGTTGCGAATGGCGCCGATGAACTCGTTGGTGAACTGCTCCGAGGTCACATACAGCACCGACATACCGCGGCTGGCACAACTCTTGCCAATGGCGTGCAGGAGATGGGTCTTACCCAGCCCAGCCCGGGAATGCAGATACAGCGGGTTATAGGTCTGCCCGGGGGACTCTGCTACAGCCCTGGACGCGCTCAGAGCCAGGCGATTGGACGGCCCAGGCACAAAGGTGTCGAAGGTGTACTTCGGGTTGAGAGACCGTATTTCGAACAGCGGCGGCGCTATTGGAGTTGCACTAACAGGTTGCGCCTGGGGCGGGGGAGCCTGTTCAACGGCGTAGAAGTCGCCCTCTGATTTAACCTGTAACTGGAGATCGAACTCCCGTCCGGAGACTTTCTTGAGGGTCTTTTGGAGGGCGTGATACATCCGGCGCTCCAACCACTCCACGGCGAAGGAGTTGGGCGCTTCCACCACAAAGGAAAGGTCATCGTATGCGATGCCTTCCGTTGGCTTCAGCCAGGTCTCAAAGGTAGGGCGTGGGAGCTGCAACTGAAGATCTCCCAACACTGCCCGCCATACCTCACGGGCCGTAGACTCACTCATGAGTCTGCTCCCACCCCAGTTGCAGCTCCCACGCTCTCACCCCTTCATCACTCCCTAAATTCGGTGTCTTGGCCTCTCCGAACCAGCACCGCCCCACTGTAAGTTTTTTAATTTTTTCAATACCCCGGCAGGTTTTGCTGCATCAAAAAAGGCAGTAGGGTACCTGCGGACGTTACCGCCCTTTTTGAAAATCACCGAGCCAGTTTGGGTACTTGTGGTAACGGTTCAGGCCCTAAAAAGGTCTGAACCGAGATAAGTTCTGCCGGTCTACCAATGACCACCTGCGGCAGTAGCCAGAGATTTTTCCGGATGAGACTTTCTTCTTTGTCCCGGCCCCGGATTTTTTTGAACAGTTCCGAGCGGGCCACCGCCTAGAAACCGTTCACCTTTGGTACTGAGACACTAGCAACATCTTCCAAAAAAAGTCAACAGTGAATCAGGGCAATTTGGTTTTTTATTATTTTAAGAATTTGACTTTAATTCGACCTAAAACCCTGGTTTTTGAAGCTAACGCGGGCTTCGATCAACGCCTTTGAAAAAGGCCAGCGCCACTTTGTCGTTTTTCTCTGGAAACGGGAGCACGACAGGTTATGTCATCATTTGCCGTGCCACATCCCGACATATATAATCTGGTGACTCACCAACAGGTGCGCAATATATAGCCGCACCGAGTACCATGAAACATCAAT
>PVBE012545029.1_pt1 | contig 10049 bp, 17 predicted proteins | sample 1631181 | NCBI WGS metagenome assembly PVBE01 (sample SAMN08397723, study PRJNA350692) | Marine metagenome, whole genome shotgun sequencing project. | isolation source: water | place: Pacific Ocean | collected 2012-04 | reverse complement strand
TGCTCACCTCCGACAACATGCCCGGACTCTCCCGATCTGGCTTGTCCGACGTCCTATCTCCTTTTGCGACTTTGTGAACTTGCAACTTTACTACCAAGTTCCGCTCTTTTAAAGTGAAAATGTAGTCCTGCTGAGTCCTCAGTAGTTTGGGAACTTTCAATTTTATGCCACATTGTTTTAACACTAACTTTACTTTCGTGTCGGGTTTTACTACCACTCATGTCTTTCGCGACAGCTATTTGATGAGAAACTCCTCCCATTCCGGGTTGTCCACCAAACCAATTAAAAAACTGCTTTTTACTAAAATACTTTTTAACATACCAATCTGCTCTTTCCTTTAATTTCGCATCTGCTTGTCCTTCTCCACCAGTTGCTCTTACAAGTAAAGTCCATACTGTCATTTCACCTTTAGCAACTCCCATTTCTGCTTCTCTTTCCTCTATCGAGAAAGTATCAACTACTAATTGATTTAACATTGCTTTTTTAAGCACAGCTTGGGCAGTCTCAGATTGGTCTTTAAAGAGTAAATCTACATCATGTTCATGATTTTTCTCAATCCAATCATACATCTTGCTACTCAGCATTTTTTCCCATTCAGGTCTTTGTGCAATTAAAGACATTATATAACCACTCTGTATAAATCAAGTACTCTTTTTATATGGTCTGGAAAGTCAGTATTATCTCTAACTCCAGAAGTTCCTTGGTTTTGCATAGTAGCGCCACCTAGAGTCTTTCTTTCTTTGTGTTCGTCTTTTAAATAGTAATTTACTAAATCATAGAGAGCAAGTTTTAAATCATTAGGTGTAGCTGAATATCCTGCTTTATAAGTAATTCTAACTGCTCCCATTCCTTTTGCCCAATTTGAGGGGTCTCCATTTTTTGTTGTTCTTACAATGGAATCCGACTCAGTATCTGCAAAATACTCATAATTAGTTGTAAGTAATTCTTTATACTCTTCTGAATAAGCTGTTCTTTCTTCTACTTTGTTCACTGAAACTAAAGGACTTTCACTCATTATTACGGTGGTAGTATAGTTGTCTGTGATATTGAAAGTTTCTACTTTATTCGTAGAGTAATAATCAATAAAGGTTATGCCGCAGTATTTCTTAGCTAAATCACTAACTAAAGGTATAAGGACATTTAGACGGTCATCATCTTTCTCGCCTCTTAGCCCTTCTGCGTCTTTGAATTCATTTACTGTTATTAAATCTGCCATAATCTTAAAAAGTGTGGGGATTTAGGTCTCCCCACAAAACCATATTAAGCCAATAATTAGCTAGCCTTATACATGTAAGCCCACTTAGATGTAGCTCCATCGATCATATCGAGGAATCCAATTCTTTGAGATGCAACAAGCACTCTTCTTTGGTTTGCTACTTCGTAGTCTGATTCAACAGTCATACCTCTAAGTCTTGGTACTACAAAGTTTCTTGGGTTAACAGCGATTGCTGCAAACTTACTAACTGCAGGTGTAGCAAATTCGTCACATAATAGTACTCTTGAACCGAATACTTGACCAATTTCACCTTTCAGTTTAGTTGCCATGTCGCCAACTAGGTTAGCGTCTTGGAACTCAGAATCTTCTAGTAAGTTATAGTAAACTGTTTGTGAAACAATATAAACTACTTCACTTGGGTTTACACCATATTTACCCATGTTCTTTCTCAACGCTAATAATTCAGCTGCTGTAACAGTATCACTTGCAAATGCAGTTGATGACTGTGTATAGTCTGAATCATTTCTTGCTAAGTGTAAAAGACCTTCAAAAGAAGCTCCGCCAGTACCGAAGGCACCATCAGCGTCATCACCAGCTAGGATAGCATTTTCTACTGCTCTAGCATGTGAACGAATCATGGATTCTCTAATTAAAGGTAGAATCGGCATGATTGCATCTTCTTCAGTCTCATTACCTAAGTAAGATTGTGAGATAAGTTTTTTGGTTGAAAGAGTTCTTTCAGTGAGGTCTACACCACCATATGCTGAGCCATAAGTATCACCTCTCTCGGCTAAGTTACCGTGAGGGCTTGAACCTGTGGCTGTCTGGTTGCCTGTGAATTCGGCATAACCACTATCTGGTAGGATAGGAATTATCATATTAGCTGCATTCATAGGAATTTCCCTAAATAGCGGGGCTAATACTAACTCATTCTGAATGTCTCTTTCAATGTTAGTTGAAACAACTTGCTCAAAGTCTGCTGAAGAAACGCCAACACCTGAATGTGCGTTAACTTTTTCCATTACACCTTTAGCATAGTCAGTATCCCAACCTTTACCAGTTGCAAGACCAGCAAATTTTGCGTCAACTATATCGCTTTCAAAAGCTTTCTTCCAGTCACCTTGACCCTGTCTGTCTGAGAAAATTCTTTTTGACTCTCTGATATTCATGATTTCTTCAGATTTTTCCACTAGTTGAGCTTCTAACTCTTTAACTACTGTCTCTAAATCTTCATGTTTCTCATTGACTCTTTTCTCAACATCTTCTACGAGTCTTTCGGCGCCTGATAATCCAACTTGAACGATTTTCTTCTGTTCTTCCTGTTTAGCTTCTTGAGCAGCCTTTTCTTCAGCTTCTACTTCTGCTGCTTTTTCAGCGGCTTCTGCATCAACTTTTTCTTGTGCTGCTTTTTGCTCTGCTTGTTTCATAGCAATAGAAGTTGCAGTTTTTTCCGCTACTTCTTTTGCGAATGACTCAAGGTCAAAGCTTTCTGCTTCAGGAGATAGTTTTTCTTCTGACATATCAGTCTCCATTTTTGAGGACTTCTCCTCGCTTGGCTGCTCAATTTTAACAGCGTCTGCTGCTGCGGTTGAGTTAGCCTTTACAAATTCACGCTTGAATTTATTGTATTCGTCCATAGTATCGAATGACTTTGCTACAGAGAAGGTTGCTCCCTGATTGCAAGGTACTGATACTACAGATACTTCAAATAATTCTGCGTCCTTGATTTTATATCCGTCAGTTTCTTTCATATAATCAGCGTCCTTGACCTTGAAACCAACGGAAAAGGCTCCAAGAACGCCATCTTTAATTAAGTCAGTTACTTCACCAGCAGCTTTAGATATACGCGCTGTAATATCTAGTCCGCCTTGTGTAACCTCTAAATCTTTTGCTCTACCTATAGGTCTGTCATAATTATGGTTAAACAAAATAATTGGATTATTTTTAAAATTATTTAATCCGCCTGATTTTGTCCAAGCATCTGGTTCTATTATATCTCCAGCTCTATCTAGTGCATTTGTACTTGCAGAACCTTTAATATCTAGTCCACCATCTTCAGTTTCTATAGATTTAAAAGTATTAGTCCAGTGAAAAATTTTCTCACTCATCTTCTTTTACCTCTTTCTTTGCCTTTTTAGCAGCTTTAGGTGTAGCTTTTGGCTTAACCTTTGGCTCTACGACAGGCGCTAAAATAGGATATCTTGCCTTCATTACTGACATAACTCTGTTCCAAGAACCAAATGCTCTTCTAAGCATATAGTCTTTAACAGGTACATCATTTCCGAAAGCTTTGTATTCGGCTAGTGTCATTCGTTCCACATCTTTTGATGCTACAAACTCGGACAAAGCCTTTGCCATCATATCTTTTGTCATTATTCTTCTTCCTCGCTTGGCGGCGCTTCTGTTGGCCTGCCGCCTTCTTCGGGATTTGCGCTTGAACCTGCGATATTCGCAGGAATTCTCGGTGTATCAAATCCATCGATTGATTCAAGTCTCAATGCCTCCCTTGCTTCATTCGGTGACATAATCCCTGTATTTACAAGTGTTGCATAGTAGCTTGCCTGGTCTCTTAACTCTGGCTGTAATGCAGGTATTCCTGATACATTTTCATCAAGTTTGAAACCGAAATATCTCTCGAAAGCATACGCTATTTTGTTCATTATAGGCAGTATGGTTTCTAAATAGTAAAGTCGATGGTTTGGTCTAATGTTTGCATTATTACCACCGTCCAATAAAATTGGTGGAATACCCAACGCTTTAAGTATTATTTTCTCATTGGCTGCAATGCCTTCTTGGAAATCTAAATTCTTAAAGTTAATTTCTGTTAAGTTTTCAACCTCTAAACCACCGTCTAAGAACAATGGTCGTCTTCCACCTGATTGTGGATTGTATCTAGCAACCCAAGCCTGTAACATTCTTTCTTTGATTTTCTCAGAAAGTGTGTTAGGCGATTTTAAAACCAGTCCAGGAACTGCTCCATTTTTAAAGAAATTATCTTGGAATCTTCTCATACTTCCAAGCAATTGCATTGTTCTAAATGCAGGTTTGAGTCTTGGAACTCCACGATAAATGGAGTTAAAACTATTTTCTTTAATATGGATAATTTCTGACGGTTTATAATCTATACTTGAATCATATTGATACTTTTCTACATAAGTATCTTCATCAGTATAGATGGTCATATGTTGGGCGGGAAGATGGTATAAGTGTCTACCATCAAAATAGATAAATATATTACCGTCTATTAATAAGTCGATAATAAGATTCCTTTTAAAAGCGTTTATATCTTGAAAAGGATTTGGCTCTTTATTTAGTAGTAATTCGACTCTAGTTCTTCTTAAATCCTTCATAATAGGACTCATTCCTAGAATCTTTTCGCCTACATCAAAAGGTATCTCCGCTACATCGTCCACTATCATGTTAACTGCGCGGTTTACAACCTCTAATTGTTCGTAAGCATTTCTATAGTTTGTTACTACTTCACGGGTATTAATTGTAATACCTTCATCTCTAGAAATAAGGTATTGAGAAGGATTATCTTTTTCCTCTCTCTCTATTCCTAAAAATCTATCATACCATGCCATGTTTTTCTCTCTGTATCCTTACCCAATTCTCTTGTTTCTTTGCTGTTACAAGTCTTGGGCGTTTTCCATAAATGCTATGCAATCTTAAATGATGCATATGACATAAAGTAACAGCATGGTCATAAACTTTCTCATATTCGTCTTCGATGAATTGCTCACGAAAACCTAATATATCTTGTTCAGTATCTACGGTTAATTTATTCTTTTTTAACCATGTTTCTAATAACTCAGTTAATCCATAAAAGTGATGAAAATCTAGCTTTTCTGTTGCTCCACAGATAAAACATTCCGTCCCTTTTTTATATTGGGACTTAGCCTTATCTCGAACATACTTAACTAAATCTCTCTTTAATGTCATAAACCTACTTCTATATAAGAATTGTAACAAATTTTTAAGTTCAAGTCAAGAACTATTTTTTGAAGGGGTAGACTAGAAAGTTGTAGCACTTGTTTCAAACGAATATAACGCATAACGAAGGGCATCTGCCATGTGCGATGCATAGTTATGTTTGGGTTTTTCTCTTAGTAGATTAGGATTAGGGTCCCACTGATATTGGTCAAGACAAATTAAACTTTCAGCGCATTTCTGATGAACCATTAGTTTATCATTATCTACAATACCGCCTACATGTCCTATACCATCAAGTACAGATTTTTTAGCGTTAAGAGTACTAATATCGTAGTTTTGTGCAAAGTCAAATCTGGTTTGTTGAGCCGCCGAATCAATATAAATATAATCAATATCCCATTTATCAATTAATTTTCTAATCTCTATTGCATGTTGCTCAGTAGTTCGTTCTGAATTAAGATACTCGTCTAAGAGATAATATACTTCTTTATCCCTATTATACCCTATCACACAAAATGCTGTCGGGTCTTTGTACCCCACATCCATTCCTGCAAAAACATCCATTTTGCTAGTTTCTATTTCAGATAAGTCTGCTATACATTCTTCGTGATTAAATGCCCATACTTGTCCTTCATAAACATTAAAGTCTGCCATGTATTCCTGATTGAATTCTGCTTCAGACATAGTTTTCTTTGCTTCTGCAATATCAGTCTCGGAAAGTCTTGGATTTTCATGGTAGGTTGCTCGAACAGATGCCCACTCTGGATATTCTCCTGAGAAGCCTCTTTGCCAAAATTCAGCAAACCAATTATTTCTACCTCGTGGAGTAGATATAAAAAGTGCTTTTGAATTTTCTTTATCTAGGGTCGGACGGAGAGCCACATTGAAAGCATCTTTTCCGTCCACCAACGCAGCTTCGTCAAAGATGATGAGATCATAGGATCGGCCCACAACAGAATCGACCTGATTGACCGAGCCCATGCGGATTGTAGAGTGGTTCGAAAGTTCAATAACTTTATCTTTAGCATTATCTCTTAATACCTCTAAATCAAAATGCTTAATCAGTTGTCTTTGTAAATCAAATGATATTTGTGAAAGTGAGTAATTTGGTGACATCAGTAGTACATTACAGTTGGGAACTAGAGTGACTAACTGACCTATTATATTTGCTATATAAGTTTTTCCTTGTCTTCTGGAAACGGCGGCAGTAATAAAACGATATTTAGGGTTATTTATTGCATTTATAATCGCATTTTGGCTACTATTAGGATTAATACCTAATAAATCCATATAACCTTCGATGGGGAGTTTGATGAATCTTCTATCATCAAATTTCATTAATCCATCGGATAAAATATCCTTTCTGCTAACTTCTATACTCAATGGATTATCTCTTTTCTAAATAAAAATTCTTCTCCCTCAGAATCCAGCATACCTTTCTCCTGAGCCTTATTGTGTAAGTAACAATATGTTGCAGCCAGTTGTTTTAAGCTCTCCTCAGTACTTGTCAAAGGTCTTTTTTCTTCCGAATCTATTAACCTTGCCAAGAAGGTGAGTGCATGAGTCATGCTCTCATCAAGCCATAATTGTCTGCCGTCTTTGTATTCCATGTATTTATACTCTTGTGTTTATAGGTGTGAGTGTAACTGCTGCATTAGCTGCAAAAACTTTGTCGCTACTACCTTTAACAAGAACGACATCTGATTGACCAGGTAAATTAAAACTACCTAGTGTTGTGCCGCCACTGTTAGTAACAGTAACTAAATGAACAGTTCCAGATGCTGCAGTATTAACTGCTAAAACTTCTGTTGCTAATTCTACATTACTAGAAGCTCCTGAACTTGTACCAGCTGCTGCTGATGCTCCTTCTGCTTTAAATCTCATATTAATATCCTCTACGCTTTGCGCGTCTTTTCCTGCGTTTCTGTGCTTTGCTCCACTTGATTGCTCTTAGTCGGCGCTTAGCAGCTTTTTTAGTTTTAGAAACTCCAGAAGTATTGCTAATTTTCCAACCTTTTTTAGTTTTATTGATTGGCATTTTTAGTTCTCATAGAGCATTTTTTTAATTTGCTCCTCTCTAAAACTACACCTTTTCATAGTAGTGTAGTCTTTTAATTTTGTTAGTTTGCGTAAATGACTTCTACGCTCGTATATTAAATGGGCTACCGCTCGCTCTATCGCTTGTAACTCCGCTGAAAGTTCAAACTTTTCGAATATTCTTGCGCTAGTTAAAGCGGTAGTTTTCATTTATTTATCCTTTGCTTTACCTATATTCAAGGCAAACCAGTCTAGGACTTTGTACATTTTCTTGACAATGCCGTCATCAACTGGTGTAGGAGTAAGGGCTGCTATAAGGGAGCATCCCATTACTAACCAAGGGATTACTGTTAACCACCTGATTATCCACTCGAAGAATTCTAACATAGTTATCTCCATCTTGCCACAGTCCGTGGCGCTTTGCCTAATTCCAGACTAAACTTTCGTCTAGAAGTACGCTACCAACAAACCAGGGCAGTCTTAGTAATTGCTGCTCAAAAACTTGCATTGCAGTTACTAAGGTTCCATTCATAACAAGTCGGTAAACTTTCTTAGTCGAGTAATCAATAAATGTAAGACCCCCGAATTTCCCCTGATTATTTTCGAATTGTTTAATCATGCTTAAGTCTTTAGCGACTACAGTTAGTAAACTACTATCTGGTGCCCAACTAAAAGTCTTATCTCTATCTTGCCAAGTTCCTGTTCCGTTAAAGAAAAAGTTCTCGTCTGTAAAATTAACAGTAATAGTACCAACATGACAATACGCAATAAAACTCTCCATACCCCAATTATGATTATATCTAGTTCTGACAGTTTCAGGCTTTGGAGCCTTAGCTACAGTACCTCTTATACTCTTATAATAAAAGTATGCTTGAGTAGGTGTTCTATTCATTCTGCTTTTTGTGGTTTGAAATTATCAATTTCCTTAGCGGCTTTATTCTCCGCTTTTATAAATTCATCTTTTATATCGACTTTGCCGTCTCTATTTAGGTCTTTGCCAGTCAATATATTCCATAATTTTCTTAATTTTTCCATAATTCTTCCTATAAGGGTGGGTAGTGCGGGACCCTGAGTTTTTTTCCGTGTCATGAAAAGTTTTCATGCTCTTGTGCTTAGTATTAGGTCACCGACTACCCGAAACTTAATCTGTTTGACCACCTCCCTAACTAAATCCAACGAATTGGCTCGTCTGGACACTCCGCCCATCTAAGTTTAGTTTTGAGGGGCATAAAACAGTTACAAATCTTGCATGTCTTCCAAAATTTATTATAATGGGGACATTTTTTACAAATTTTTAACCTTTCTTCGTGAGAAAGCTTTTGCTTCATCTTAAAGATTTAGGTAATTTTTGTCGTCTCATGCGCTGTAGTCTCTTTTTACGAGCTAATTGTATTTTTACTCGTTTACTAAGAGGGGTCTCCTCTTTTGTATCTTCTACAGCCTCTCGCAATGCTGTCTCAATAGCTTTATTAGGTATTTTTCTTTCCTTTTTATCAGCCATTGATATGTTCCATTGCATCTTTTTTACTTGGGAATGTGTTTTTTATTCCTTCTGGGGATATAGTCCACCAAAAGCCTCTTTTTTCAAACATTTCCCAACCTTCTGGTAAACTATCTCCCTTAACTTTAGGGGATTTAGTTATGTCTTTCTTCTCGTAGTTTGCTTCCATTGTTTTCTCCTAGCTATGCATCTGCCACATGGCAATAATGATGCCTGCTCCGCCGACGATTACTGCTCCGGCGGCTGATATTAAAATTGTTTCGATTCTCGATATGCTTTCATCAATACTGTCAAAACGGTTAAATGCAGTTTTCCATCGCTCCGCGCAAACAGCTTCATGTTTTGCTAAATCTTGGGCCACTTGGTTGGCGTCCATTTGTTTTCCTCTCTCTTTTTTCTTTGTGAAGTTATCACTATGCATAAATTATATCAAAGTCTGAACCGAATGTCAAGTACTATTTTCGTATGGTATAGATTTTGACAGGTTCAGACTTACCTTTTACAGTTACCTCGTCTAAAAAGTCGTAGTCATAACCTTCAACTAAACTGTACTCAGAAATAATTAGTCCTGTATCGTAGTCCTTACAACTGCTCTCTAGCCTAGCAGCCAGATTGACGCTATCGCCAAGAACACTGTAATCGAAACGGCTATTACTACCAAAGTTTCCGACGACACAGAGTCCGGTATTGATACCTGCACCTGTGTGAATCTCGTCCAGTCCTTCTTCTTTAAGTTTTTCATTTAATTCCTCCAACGATTCCCTCATTTCTAGAACCGCTTTAGTTGCATTCTCTTTATGATTCTCATCTTCAAGAGGCGCGCCCCAAAACGCCATAATACAGTCTCCCATATATTTATCTATTGTACCCCCGTGTTTCATAATTATCTCAGTCTGATTAGTTAGAAAACGATTAATCAGATTAGTAAGTCCTTGTGGATTCTTCTGGTATTTTTCAGAGATGGGGGTAAATCCTCGTATGTCAGAAAATAAGAAAGTTAGTTGTTTCGTCGACCCACCCAATTCAAGTAAATTTGGATTATTTTGTAATTTTTCAACCAAGTCCCTAGATACATATGTCCCAAATTGTTGTTTAATTTGTAAACGCATAAAATACTGCTGGAGAAAATTCCTGAAAGTTACGATACTCCAAAACAAAATCGAGATGATTACGATTCCAGAGATGTCCAATAAATAGGAAGATTGATACGCATACCAGGTACCATAAGATAGTCCCCCAATAATTGTTAATAGAGTAGGTAAACTAACATATATCCAACCTGCAGTAATTAGAATAAGGAGCAAAGCCAGGACTGCAGCTCCTAGCTCCGCTGAAACAGCCCAGTCTGGTGTAGACGGAGCC
>PVBE011009668.1_pt1 | contig 10049 bp, 17 predicted proteins | sample 1631181 | NCBI WGS metagenome assembly PVBE01 (sample SAMN08397723, study PRJNA350692) | Marine metagenome, whole genome shotgun sequencing project. | isolation source: water | place: Pacific Ocean | collected 2012-04 | reverse complement strand
GGGCTGTCCTATGGTTCTCAATACCAGTCTAAATATAAAAGGACAGCCTATTGTCAATAGTTATATTGATGCAGTAGGGTTTGAGAAAAAATATGGAGTTAATGTTTATTAAAAAAATGCTTGACTCATATAGTATTTATAATGTATATTAGTATAATACTATATGGGTGTGTAGCCCGATTTGGAAAGGGGGCGGACTGTAAATCCGTTTAACCATCAAGTAGGTTCGAATCCTACCGCACCCACAAATAAATGTGGTTTTTCGTACATTCACTTATATTTATATATGAGTGATTATGATTGTTCATCGTTTGGACAATTGGATGATTGTATTGGAATTAATAGATATAATATTATTAACAATGGGTATAGCTTATTGGGTGTGGCTAATAAGGTATATTAGAAAAAAATAAAAGTTTTATGAGAAAATGTTATACATATGATGATGTCAATATCGTTCCGAAGTATTCGGAAATTGAACATCGAGATAAAGTAAATATAAGAACAAGGTTCACTAAGAAGACAGAGATAGCTTATCCAATAGTTTCATCACCGATGGATACCGTTACAGGTTTGGATATGGCTAAAGAAATGTTAGAGTGGGGAACTTGTGGTGTTATACATAGATTTCAAAGTATTGAAGAACAATCCAAGATGATGAAATCATTACATTATGAATGGGATAGATATTTTGATGGAGTACCAGGCATTACAGATGGTGAAGAAAGAACTATTGAAAAGGAATGGAAAGAATGGTGGGATAGTGTAAAACATTGGAATAGTCCACCTACCAAATCAGATTGGAAAGATTTAAAAGAAAGATTTTGGTTTGCGGATTCTATGATTCGTGATGAAAAGAATTGGAGTAAAATACCATTGTGTGCTGCAATTGGAGTTACAGATGATTATTTAGAAAGGTCTCAAGAATTAGTAAAGAATGGATGTAATGTACTACTTATTGATGTAGCACATGGACATCATAAACTTGTAGGAGAAGCAATTGAAGAAATCAAATCCAACATATCAGGAGTTTAAATCATTGCGGGATCAGTTGCGACAGGAGAAGCGTGTGAATACTTATGTGAAAAAGGAGCGGACTCGATTAGAGTGGGAATTGGAAATGGATCGTTATGTGAAACGAGAATCAGAACGGGTGTGGGAATCCCTCAAGTTACTGCTCTCATTGATTGTGTCGCCGTTGCTGATACTTATAACACTCCCGTTATTGCTGATGGTGGTGTTCGCGATATTGGTGATGTGTGTAAAGGACTTGCTTGTGGGGCTGACTCGGTTATGTTGGGCTCCCTTTTATCAGGTACTAAAGAAAGTCCAGGCGAAATTGAAAAAGTAGGCAAGTGGCCTAACGAACAGTTATATAAAAAATACAGAGGTTCAGCATCATTGGACTCTAAAAAATCAAGAGGGAGTAATAAGAATGTCGAAGGAAATCATAAAGTCATTCCTTATAAGGGGAAAGTCAAAAGAGTCATTGGAGATATACAAGAGGGAATTCGTAGTTCTTTCAGTTATGTTGGGGCTAACAATATTTCTGAGTATCATTCCAAAATAGAATTAATAGAGGTTACCAGAGCAGGAAATCTTGAAGGAAAACCACATTTACTCACTACTTAATAGATAATAGTAAACATTTGTGGAGATAATAGTATGAATTTAGAAGAAATAATACGTCAATTAGAAGAATCGATGGATTTGGAAGAATGGGATTTAGTAGAGAAGGTTATTGAACAACTACGAGATGGAAATGTAGATAATCCTTTTGATGACTATAGTGAAGAAGATATTTGGGGAACATAAATATGGGGCTGAATGGTATCGACAGATGTTATTTGATAATAGAGTGCAACAGAGTTTGAGTAAGACTCGTGAAAAAAGACTCACAAACCTAAATAGCGATAAATCGCTCGAAGGGTTGGAAATAGATTGGCATTTAGCCAATACTGAAATGGGATTTGACAATTTTGTTGAACCTATACTGGATTCCCAACCAACTTACGCTTACGCATAAGTTCTTGGGTTGTCTAACACCCGAGCATAAAATAAGTTAGACAAACGGTTGGGTGAAATAGTATCCTACCTTAGTGGAAAACTATTCCTGAGCAACACAGAGATATGTTGTCGTAGTTGAGAAACGAACTCAATGGTGTTTTGTTGATTTTAACCGATTAGAAATCAAACAAGTTGTGAATGACTCTTTGGAAAAGACAGACTGGACGCGGGTTCGAATCCCGCCAGCTCCACTAAAAAAAGTAAGAAACAAGAATTTGAATGATATTTATAATAAACATATAGGAGAGATATGAGAATTTTTAATAATCAAAATGTATTAGCATTTATTCTTTTAACAGTATTTGCTAATGGATTTGTTTCCATTAACATATTGGAAAAAAATAAGAGATATTATACTTCTTTAATGAAAAGCATTACAGAAGAAAATGTTGCATTAACTGAAACTCTAGCTGAGTTAAAAAGTGAAGGAATGGCCGTGACAGTAACTATGTATCAACCAGTGCGTTATCAAACTGATTCTACACCGAACATTCTCGCAGATGGAACGCGTATTAGGACGCAAGATGCGTCTAATTATAAATTTATAGCGGTGAGTAGAAATCTTTTGAAACGATGGGGTGGATGGTTAGATTATGGTGACTTCGTTCTGTTAAGAGGCACAGATCATAAAGATGGTGTGTATCAAGTTAGAGATACTATGCACAAACGATGGGTAAATCGTGTGGATATATTAGAATCTGGTCATGTTAAACCCTATAAGTTTACGGATGCAGTATTACATAAAACTGATTTAGTAGCCACGAAAGAGCAATTAATCAATAATTAATTAGGTTGTATTTGAAAAAGTATTATTACGAGAGGTCAAATCTTCTCGAATCAGAAGTTAATTTAAACTTCGAACAAGTGTTATACATGGATGATATATCCACTACGAAGTGGATAGATCAACTTCGTACCTTTATACTCAATGAATGGGACGATAAAGGTATTCCGCCAACAATCGGCCAATATTCTTATGATTTGAAAAAGAACTTTAGGAAACTAAGGGATTATCCTTTACATCAAGGAAGTAAGGAATTTCTAAAATATGATGATAGTGATAATCAAGATGTTATAAAAAATTATAATAAACATGCAAGTGGTATCAATCAGTTTTTTCCAACTATGTTAAAAACTCGTGTGAATAATGGTTCTATTTATGATTGGTTTACAGAAGAATATAAAGATAAGTTTCAAAAGGTAATTCGCAGAATTATAAAAAGAGATTCAATGTACAACTTTTCTAAATGTATTCTCATTGGTGATGAAATACAAGGTGAGTGGTTTGTTGTACAACAAAAGAAAGTATCTAATCCAGAGTATTTAACATTGACTTCAAGTGAAGTAAAAGAACTTGATTTTAAACAAAGAACTAATGTAATCGAATATGATGATGAAAAATATTCTTATTTTATTAGAAAATTTAAGTTAGGACAGAAAATATTTCCACCTGGTATCCAAGCATTCAGATTAGGACTTGGACAACCAGCAGTAAATTTTCCAGCATTAACAGCAAGATATTTATATGAAACATATACAGAACATATCGAACAAGACACACCATTAAATATTTACGATCCTTCAAGTGGTTGGGGTGGTCGTATTCTCGGAGCTATGTCATCACTCAAACGAATTCATTATATTGGTACAGACCCTAACATGGATAATTATATAAATGAGTTAGGTAAGACAAGATATGAATATGTGGCGGATTTCTTTAATAATGAGGTATTAGAAACCAATCCATTTTGGGAAGAAGATAAAAATACCTATCATTTATTTCAAGATGGAAGTGAATTTATTGGGAACAATCCAGAGTTTCAGACGTATAAGCATAAGTTAGATTTAGTTTTCACCAGCCCACCATACTTTGACAGAGAGCAGTATAGTGAGGACGAAGAACAAAGTTATAAGTTATATCCTAAGTATGATAATTGGAGAGACAATTTTCTTAAACCCACATTAACTACAGCATTTGAGTATTTAAAAAATGATAGATATTTGTTATGGAATATAGCCGATATTAAAATAGGTAAAAAATATCACCCGTTGGAACAAGATAGTATTGATATTGTAGAATCTTTAGGTGGGGAATATCAAGGTAAATTAAAAATGTTAATGACTAGAATGATTGGATTACAACCAAAGAATGTAAAAAATTCTGTTAAGGTTAAAGGAGAGTATTACAAATATGAACCAATTTTTATTTTTTATAAGAGGTAATATATGATACTATGGTTCACAGGACAACCAGGTAGTGGAAAGACTACATTGGCCAAAGAAATAATTAATAGATTTAATCACGATAATATATTTCATATTGATGGTGATGATTTGAGAGAAGTTTTAGATAATAAAGATTATAGTGAAAAAGGTCGTAGAGAAAATATAAAATTGGCTATGAATATAGCAAGGTTTATGGAAAATAAAGGTTTTACAGTAGTAGTATCATTAGTATCACCATATAGAGACCAACGAGAAGAATTAAAAATGGAAAGAAATATAGGGGAGTTTTATTTACATACAACAGATATACGAGGTAAAGAAGATTATTTTGTAGAAGATTACGAACCACCATTACATAATTTTACAGATATAGATACAAACAAACCAATAGAGGAGTGTATAAATGAAATACTCGATGTTTATCGGCAGATGGCAACCGTGGCATAACGGTCATCAATGGTTGATTGACCAAAGACTCAAAGAGGGTAAGAATGTTTTGATTTGTATTCGTGATATGTTACCTGATGAAAATAATCCATATACTTGTGAAGAAGTTTATGATAATCTACAAGTGAAATTCAAAGGATTTATAGATGAGGGTTTGATTAAAATTATGATTATACCAGATATAGAATCTATAAACTATGGTAGAGATGTTGGTTATGATGTTATAGAACATTTTCCACCACCAGAAATTAAAGAAATTAGCGGAACAAAAATAAGGAATGAAAAATAAAATGAAAGAATTAACTCCAGAACAAATCCAAGAGAATTGGAATAAGTTAATCCAATTAGTAGAGGATACATTTGAAGGAGAGAGAAAAGAAAATCTCTTGAAGATGTATGAATACTTTGAGGATAGAATGTGTGTAGCACCAGCTAGTGGTAAACCAAATTATCATTATTGTCATATTGGTGGTTACATGGAACACGTATTACATGTGGTGGAAACAGCAAAGAAATTAATGAAAGTCTATCAAGAGATTGGTGCAGTGATTGATTTTAATGAAGAAGAACTTGTATTTAGTGCACTACACCACGACTTAGGTAAAGTAGGTGATTTAGACCATGAATATTATTTACCACAAGATGATGATTGGAGAAGAAAGAAATTAAATGAGTGGTTTACTCATAATCCAGAATTACAATATATGAGTGTTACAGATAGGGCATTATGGTTATTACAACATTTTGATGTTAAAATTTCACAATTAGAATATTTAGCAATAAAGGTAAGTGATGGTATGTATGATGATTCAAATAAACAATATTTGAAAACATTTAAACCAGAGAATAGTTTTCATTCAAGTTTACCTTACTTAATACATTGGGCCGACCATATGGCAACAAGAGCAGAATATACAGAATGGAAGTATGAAGAAGAATATGAGAATGCTGGTATTAGAGATAGAGTTCAAGAAAGTGTATCAACTCAAGTTGCTAAAGAAGTAAAAAAGATAGAGGCCGACCCAGAACCCACAGCATCAGCAAAAGATTTGTTTAATGAGCTATTTGGTGAATAAGATAAATAATATATTTTTAGAAGATTGTATGGATAGATTGAATAAAGAATCTAGTTATGATTATGCATTTTTCTCACCTCCAGATTATGATGAAATTAATATGAATCCAAAAAGTGATTCAGAAGAATATTTTAGTTTTGTTAGTAATGTATTGAAAAAATTAAATCCGACTAAACACGTAGTTACGGTAGTTATTAGTGATAGGAAATTCAATTCAACTATTATACCTAAACATAAAATGGTTATAGATATGATGTTTGATTTAGGATATAAGTTAGTATCACAAAAAATTTGGAGAAAATCACCAAGTATAAATTTATATAGATTAAACTATGCATTTGTTTTATCATTTGCTAAACAGAAATGTAAACAACATTATAAGAAAGATTTTAAAATAGATGTGTGGGATCATAAACATCAAAACTATGAAGGTTATTCATATAATATGCCAATAGAAATAGCACAAAAGTGTATAGAGAATTTTACTAATGTGAGTGAAGTAGTCTATGACCCGTTTATGGGTGTAGGCACTACTGCTATTGCATGTATTAATTCAGATAGGTTTTATATGGGTAGTGAAATAGACCCGAAAACATATGAGTTATGTATGAATAGAATAGATAAATACGAAGGAAATCAAAAATGGTATTAGAAATATTATTAGGATTACTTGTTCTTGGAGAAGGATATGTGATTTGGAATTTAACAAAAAAAACAGAAATGTTGGAAACTTGGGTGGAAACATTTTCTGAAAAGATAACACAAGTTAGAGATAACTTACAAGAAATCGATCATCAAGGACATTTTGAAGCTGATGATGAAGTAGGAACAACATTTAAACTCATTAAAGAAACTGTAGACGAACTACAGGAATTAGAAGGAGAAGAAGTAGATGCCGCGTAAAAAAGCAAAGTCAAGAATGTATTTCACACAAGATACAGAAGATGCTATTATTCAGTATAATAATACTGATGATAGGATGTTGAAAAACGACTTATATGTAGCTGAAATTGGTTATGCGTTTGATAAATTAGCAGAAAATTTGATACATACTTTTAAATTTTATTATTTTGATATACCATTAACTGAAGTAAAAAATGAAGTAGTGTCTTATTTGATAATGAATATACATAAGTTTAAAGAAGGTAAGGGAAAGGCATTTAGTTATTTCAGTATTGTTGGAAAGAATTATTTAATTCTTCATAATAACAACAATTATAAAAAAATGAAAATAACTAAATCATTAGATGTTTTAGATTTTAATAGAAATCTAAGTTCTGAAGAAAGTGAACGGGAATCTAAAGAAACCTATAACGAATTTATAGAACAAATGTTAGAGTTTTGGGATAATAATATTCGAAACATATTCCGTAGACAAAAAGATATATTGGTTGCAGATTCTGTTATAGAATTATTTAGGAAACGACGAAATGTAGAGAATTTCAATAAGAAGGCATTATACATTCTGATTCGTGAAATGACAGGTTCTAATACTCAACATATTACTAGAGTTATTAATGTTATGAAAAAACATTATAAGGATATGATATATGATTATCAAAATTTAGGACAAATAGACACAACCAATACAGGTTCTATATTTAACGCCTAATTATATTTAACTTATAAAAACAAAAAAACCCCGACTAAATCGGGGTTTTTTTATGCACAGATGTGAGTGACGGGACGTCACATCTTATTTGCGAAATAAACCCACCAACACCAATAGTGCGACTAATCCAGCAAAGCCAGATTCACCGAAACCATTTATAATAGATGTTAGGTTACTAATAACATTAACACCAAAGAAACCACTGCCGAATAATACTTCGCCTATGGCTCCGATGGCTACAAAGGATAACAATAGAGACGCTATGTCATCTATCCATCCTCCGACCATTGTTACTACTTCCCTCATTGGTTTTTCTCCAGTTAGTTTAGTATTGCATCAATTAGGACTATAAAAAGTCCTCTTATATAACTATTTATATAAAAGAATTTAATTTTTTAGTATATATTTATATAAAACGGAATAAATTTAATGTTATATTTATATTAGAGTCAATCTATATCAAACAACACGAGAACAAAAATGTCAGATTTTAAAGTATTTAAAGAAAAATCGTTATCCGATGTATTTGAAGATATTTACAACAATTCATCAGATAATAAAAAACAGTTAGATATTCTTATAAAAGAGATTGTGGGATTCATCAAAGACGGTGATACTGCAGTACAATTAATACCTGCTATCAAAGAATATTTAGAAATTAAAGTAAAAAATGATGAGCAATTGGTAAAGATGGCATCAATAGTTCAACGATTAGTTAGTTCTGAAAGCAAGGGTTCGGAGTCAGAATTTGGACTATCTGAAAAAGAAAAAGAACAATTAGTAGGTTCAATAGAAAAGGTTGCACAAGAAGCTCAAGATTATACAGATGAAGTGAATAGGAAAGTGAAAATAAATGCCGACAATTGATAGAACCAAAGTTATTAGAGAAGGAAAAAAGGATGGTTTTGTAACTGAGGCACAGGCTTATCATATGATAAGAAAGTATTCAGATGCATATCGCTATTTACAGTTTGATGTATGTGAGGTTAAGAAGGTACATACAAGTGTAGAAAGTGGTGAGTTATATGGTGCAATTCAAGGAAGATTAGTAACTACCGAATATAATAAAATATTAGAAAATAGGTGGATTCAACCATTTTCATTGAGGGATTTTGAGCTACCGTCGGAAAATGAATACGTTATGGTATTTGAATTTGGACTCACACCAAATGAAACGTTATATTATATTAGAGATTTTTCTATTGATAGAAAATTAAATTATAATATTTCAAATTTTGGTAAATCTGGTTTACCAACAGAGTCAGAAGTTAATAGGGCCTCAGAAGTTGTAAATAAAAAAGTTAAAAAGATTGTACCATTACCAAGATATAAAGATGGAGATAAGTTTATTCAAGGTAGATTTGGTCAAACTATACAATTTACCAGTAAGAATGAAACCCAGCCTTGTTTGAGAATAACAAATAATACGAATAAATTTAATGAGGATGGTTTATTTACACCATATTTCGATAATGAAGGAAGTGTTATTTATTTAGAAGGTAGTAGAATACCTTTAGATTTAAAAGAAAGAGTTAAAGGGGCAGATGAATTTCCAGAATTAACTGGAGACCAAATTGTAATAGAAAGTGATAGGTTGATTTTTCAATCTAAAAAAGAAGAAATATTTATCAATGGGTTTAAAAAAGTCTCTATTAATTCTCCTGAAATACTTATTAATGGACAACCTTATGTTCATGGAAATTTTATAAAAGATTTAGTGGATCAACTCGTTAGTATAATGGATAAATTTGTTAGTGGCGGCCAGGTCATGACTGTATCAGGAGGGCCTGTCCAGGGAGCCGTTTTCATGAAAGAGACAACAATTTTAAAAAGTATACAACGACAAATATTTAATTCTAAATATAAAAATGAAACAAATCCAGAAGGTAAACCACCCACGAAGAAATCTATTGAAGAACTTAACGACTATATAACCAATTCAGGATATTAAGATGCCAGAAAAGATAGTAAAAATAATAACAACGGATGATTCAGGTAAGCGACATACAAACTGGGAAACAAAAATAGTTGATGAAAATCTAATAGAAATACTATTGAGTCCATTAGGAATCATTACATTACCATTGGGTAAAGTATTTGTAAATGATAAAAGAGGCATGCCTAAACATAAATTATACAATGGTGATATAGTTAAAACTGGATCTAAATCAAGAGTGGAAATTAAAATACCAAGTGGTGGAGAAGTTGGAGAAAAATGGATTGTTAGAATAGGAGAACAATCGGAGTTTGTAATCACATCAGCTAATTTAAAAGAAGCTGCTAGAAATTATGGAATAGCACAATATAAGGATGGAAATTTATATGAATCATTTGAAACTGCTTTTACTGATAAACCAATAGGAAAGAAACGACTACCAACAGCAGTAGCAGCTATTTACGGATAGGATAATTATGGCAAAAACATCAGTAGGTAAAGCATTAGAAAAATTTTTACAAAAAAAGATAGATAGTATATATGCGTTAGAGGCAGAAATTAGTATAGGAGAATATGAAGGTACTCTTACGAGGGAAGATGTTGAAAAATTAAGAAAAAAATTAAATAATAAAACTAAAGATTTGGACGATATGAATACAACTTTAGAGTCTTATGAAGTTACTAT
>PVBE011009294.1_pt1 | contig 10050 bp, 11 predicted proteins | sample 1631181 | NCBI WGS metagenome assembly PVBE01 (sample SAMN08397723, study PRJNA350692) | Marine metagenome, whole genome shotgun sequencing project. | isolation source: water | place: Pacific Ocean | collected 2012-04 | reverse complement strand
TCGGCGGTTTCGGCGGCGAGGGGGCGGGCCCGGCGGCAGGCGCCGCCGACAAGAACGTCAAGTCCGGCAGCGCCGACGACGCCGCCTTCATCATGAAGAATGCCGGGTCCGTCATCATCATTCCCATCGGCGGCGCCGACATGCCGGTGGTCATCTCGATGCTCAATTCGTATTCGGGTTGGGCCGCGGCCGGAATCGGCTTCACGCTCGAGAATACAGCGCTCATCATTACGGGCGCGCTGGTCGGGTCTTCGGGCGCGATCCTTTCCTACATCATGTGCAAGGCGATGAACCGCTCGTTCATCAGCGTTATTATCGGCGGTTTCGGCGGCGAGGGGGCGGGCCCGGCGGCAGGCGCCGCCGACAAGAACGTCAAGTCCGGCAGCGCCGACGACGCCGCCTTCATCATGAAGAATGCCGGGTCCGTCATCATCATTCCTGGTTACGGCATGGCCGTGGCGCAGGCCCAGCACGCGATCCGCGAAATGGCGGACAAACTGAAAGAAGAGGGCGTGCGGGTTCGCTATGGCGTCCATCCGGTGGCGGGCCGTATGCCGGGGCATATGAACGTGCTTTTGGCCGAGGCCAATGTGCCCTACGACGAGGTGTTGGAGCTCGAAGAAATCAACTCCGATTTCCCCGGTACCGATGTCGCTTTCGTCATCGGTGCCAACGACGTTGTCAACCCGGCGGCCAACGACGATCCTCAGAGCCCGATTTACGGGATGCCCATCCTCGATGCCGAAAAGTCGCAAACCGTGCTCATCGTCAAGCGCTCGCTGGCGGTCGGCTATGCCGGCATCGATAACCCCCTGTTCTACCGCGACAACACCATGATGCTTTTCTCCGATGCCAAGAAGATGGTCGAAGGTATCGTCAAGGCACTGTGACCAAAGCCCTGTGACCGTGCGCGGCCTCAAGGCTGGCGCCAGCAACAAGAACAATCCCATCAAAAAAGCCGCCCACCGGGCGGCTTTCGATATTCACGGCGGTCGGGGCGTCCCTACAATTCCCGTTGGGCGCGCTTGCGCGCCAGCTTGCGGGCGCGGCGGATCGCCTCGGCCTTTTCCCGGGCGCGCTTTTCCGACGGTTTCTCGTAATAGTTCCGGAGTTTCATTTCGCGGAAGATGCCTTCGCGCTGCATCTTCTTCTTCAGGGCCCGAAGCGCCTGATCGACGTTGTTATCGCGAACCTGAACGTGCAAAACGATGCACTCCCTTCCGTTTATCCGAAAACCGTTCGATTTCGGCCTGGCGGCGGGGTCGACCCCGCGCGACCGCGAGACGGTGCTTAGCATGTTCGCCCTGTCTTTGGGAAGGCCCGGCGGCTGGAGGGCCCGCGGAAGGGCGCCGATTCGCAGAGTTTTGAGGGTTATGCGGGCCCGGGCCGCTTTACCCCTGCCGGCCGCCGCCGCATATTAAGGTCATGGCTATTCTCAAGATCGCCCGCATGGGGCACCCGGTCCTCAAGGCGCGCGCCGCCGAAATCGAAGACCCCGGCGCGCCCGAGGTCGCCGCCCTGATCGCGGACATGCTCGAAACCATGGCCGATGCCGAGGGGTTGGGTCTCGCCGCGCCGCAGGTCCATGTCTCGAAACGGCTGGTGATTTTCCGGATCCCGCCCTCCGGCACCGAAGACGATGACCGCGACGACGCCGAGGACTTTCCCGTCCTTGCCCTCATCAATCCGGTGGTCGAGCCTCTGACCGATGACCTGGCCCTGGGCTGGGAAGGGTGCCTGTCGGTGCCGGGCCTGCGCGGCCTGGTCCCGCGCTTCACCGAAGTCCGCTACACCGGCGTGACGGCGGAGGGCACGCCCATCGAGACCGTCGCCGAGGGACTTCACGCCCGTGTCGTGCAGCACGAATGCGATCACCTCGACGGGGTGCTATACCCGATGCAAATGGACGATCTTTCGATGCTGGTGTTCGAATCGGAATGGAAGCACCGGATGGCGGCGGAGCAGGATACGCCCAAAGCGGACCCCGCGGCCGAAACGGACGATCAAGATGTGACTCTTGAGCGCGCGTCCTGAGTTGGAAGGCCCAAGCGAACGGGAGAGCAGGCGATGACTGCGCACCTCGAAAATGAACGCGCTGCCATTCTCGAAGCGGCGCTTAGGCACGTGCCATTCGACGGCTGGACCGATGCCGCGCTACGCGCCGCCGTCAAGGACGCGGGCTTCGAGCCCGGAATGGCAAAACGCGCATTTCCGGACGGCGGTCTCGGGTTGATCGCTGCGTTCGTCGCCGATGCCGACCGCCGCATGACAAAGGCACTCGAAGAACGAGATCTTGCGTCGCTGCCAATCCGGGAACGACTCGCGACGACGGTGCGCGTGCGACTGGAACAGAACGAACCCTACGAAGAAGCGATTCGCCGCGCCGTCGGCACCCAGACGCGGGGGCCCGGGGCGCTGTCGGCCGCCTTTGGCGTCTACCGGACCGTGGACGCCATGTGGCGTGCGGCCGTCGACGACTCGACAGACTTCAGTTTTTACACCAAGCGCGGGCTGCTGGCGGGGGTCTATGTGGCGACCCTGTTGTACTGGCTCGACGACCAGTCCGACGGCCACGCCGATACCTGGGAATTCCTCGACCGCCGCATCTCCGATGTACTGAACATCCGGAAAATTCGCGGCGAGGTCGAGGCCCTTTGCCGCCGCGTTCCCGATCTGCGGAGCTTCCTGCGTCGCAGCCCGCTGAGGACGGCATCCTGGCGCTGCGCGCGCAAGGGCCGCACGTCCCACCCCGCCGCCTGACCGGGATCATCAGCTCCGCGGGCTCAACCGCGTGACGTGGCCCATTTTGCGCCCCGGGCGCGTTTCCCCCTTGCCGTAGAAATGAAGCTTGGCGCCGGGCTCGGCCGCCAATGTCTCCCAGCCGTCCACGTCGTTCCCGATCAGGTTTGTCATGACGGCATCGGAATGGCGGTGCGGATCGCCTAGCGGCAGCCCGGCGACCGCGCGGATGTGCTGCTCGAACTGATCGGTCAGGCAACCGTCGAGCGTCCAGTGGCCGGAATTGTGAACCCGGGGCGCGACTTCGTTGACGAGAAAGGACCCGTCGTTCACGACGAAAAACTCAACCGCCAGCACGCCGATGTGTCCGAGTGCCTCGGCAATCGATTCCGCCACCTGCCGCGCCGCCGCCTCGGTTGCGGCGCCAATCCGTGCGGGCACCGTGCTGCTGTGCAGAATGCCGTTCCGGTGAACGTTTTCGGCTACATCGAACACCGCCGTCCGGCCATCGGCGCCGCGCGCCAGCACAACAGAAATCTCACACGCGAATGCCGACACCGCCTCGAGGATGCAAGGGACGCGGCCCAAGGTTTCGAACGCCCGTTCGCCTTCGCTGCCGGCATTGCCGTCTGCGATTCGTACCTGTCCCTTGCCGTCATAACCGAACCGGCGGGCCTTCAAAATCGCCGGCGTTCCGGTGGCGGCGAGCGCCCGTCCGATGTCGGCGGCGGTCTCGACCGCGGCATAGGCGACCGTCGCCGCGCCAGCCTTGCGGACAAAGTTCTTTTCGCGGAGACGATCCTGAGTTTCCGTCAGCGACAGCACGCCGGGCCGCAGCCGGCCCGCCTGCGCCAGCCGTTCGGTGGCCGCGGCCGGGATGTTCTCGAATTCAAATGTGGCGGCCCCAATCGAACCCGCGAACGCGTCGAGCGCGGCTTCGTCACCATATTCGGCGACGGTGGCCTTGGCCGCAACCTGCGCCGCGGGACTGTCCTGCTCCGGGCAATAGATGTGCGCCCGGTAGCCAAGCCGTGCCGCCGCCATCGCCAGCATCCGACCGAGCTGGCCGCCGCCGAGAATCCCGATTGCCGCGCCGGGTGCCAGCGGATCCATATTCGGTCCGGGGGCGGCGTCAGGCGTCGGCGGGGATATCGGCGACCGCCGCAGTGCGCCGGGCGCGCCAGTCGTCCAGCGATGTCGCCAGGCCCTCGTCGCCAAGGGCAAGGATAGCCGCCGCCAGTAGAGCCGCGTTGAGCGCCCCCGATTCGCCGATCGCCAAGGTCCCGACCGGCACCCCGCCCGGCATCTGTACGATCGACAACAGGCTGTCCATGCCCTTCAGCGCCTGCGATTCGATCGGCACCCCCAGCACCGGCAGCGAGGTCATGGATGCCGCCATCCCGGGAAGGTGGGCGGCTCCGCCGGCGCCGGCGATTATGACCTTGAGACCGCGCCCGCGGGCTGATTTCGCATACTCATACAGGCGCTCCGGCGTTCGATGGGCGGAAACGATCCGTTTCTCATAGGCGATGCCGAGTTCGTCCAGTACTTCGGCGGCGCGGGCGAGCGTCGGCCAGTCGGACTGGCTGCCCATGATGATGCCGATTCTGGGGGTTGGTTCGGTCATGTGGACGCACGCTCCGAAAAGGAAGCGGGATTATAGGGACGGGCAGGAAATGCGCAAATTTGGGCCTGTCGGCTCTCCGGCAACAATTGCGAAACCAATTTCTGTTGTAATGCCGGGTTATGCGAAGCTAGGCGGGTGCCTGGCGACTCCGGCTCCCTCGATTATGGTCCGGGGGCTGTGTTAGTATCCCGCCGATCTGGGAGAGCTAGATTTAGTGGCCGGATGAAAATCAACGAAACGAGGTCACGGTCGGTAGGGGGAATCTCTGCGCCCGCGCCGGTCCGTCCTGCCGAGGCGGCCGAAGCTGCCACGTCGGCCACGGGAGGCGTGCCGCGCCCGATCAACGATAACCTCTCGATCATGGGCATCCCCGAGCCCGAGTTGACGCCCAAGGTTCGCGACGCCCTGATGGCACTGATGGCCGAGGTTCAGGCCATGCGCCGCGATCTGTCTGAGGCGCGCGAACGGCTTGCCACCCTCGAACGTCTGGCCGACCGCGACCCGCTGATTCCGGTCGCCAACCGGCGTGCATTTGTACGCGAGCGGACCCGCACCATGTCGCTTGCCGAACGTCACGGCCACGATTCCAGTGTCGTCTATATCGACCTCAACGATTTCAAGGACATCAACGACACCTACGGCCACTCCGCCGGCGACGAGGCGCTCAAGCATGTGGCCGACGTGCTGCTCCGGAACGTCCGCGACTCAGACGTGGTCGGGCGCCTGGGCGGGGACGAGTTCGGCGTTATTCTCGACAAGTCCGATGCGGTCCGCGCCCGCGAGAAAGCGGAGACGCTTCGTAACGCCATCATGTCCGAACCGATGAACTGGAACGGAACCGCGATCGATGTCCACGTCGCCTTCGGCGTCTATACCTTCAGCAGCGCCGAGGATGCCGGCCACGTTCTGGCCGCGGCCGACCGCGACATGTACGAACACAAGCGGTCGATCAAGGGCGTGTAAACCGGAATCGCCGCACCGCGGCGCCCAAACAAAACATCGTCACGAAAAGCGGCGGCTTGGGCCGGTGCCGAATCAGGCAATGATATCGGGGTAAATCTGGCCTTCGATGCGGCCGATCTCGTCTTTGAGGGCGAGCTTTCGTTTTTTCAGGCGTTGCACCTGAAGATGATCGAAAGGCCGGGATTCAGTCAGAGCAGCAATCGCCCGGTCGAGATCGCGATGCTCGGTCCGGAGTTCAATCCATCTTTTTTCGAGGTCCCTGAGGTGCGCCATGAGCAACCGCTGTTGGGTGTACCTGAACGATACCAAAGTTGATCGGCGCCGGGCGAAATTTGTTTGCGCCCGTGGTCCATGGGATGATGTGCGCTGCGGCATGAAGGAGGGTTGAAGTGGCGGAATCCGGCCCTGACGGACCCGGCAATGAATTCTGGGCCTTTTCGCATGCCGTCTACGGAACACCGGGGGTGCCGGACAGCCTTGATTCCTGCGCGTTTCGGGCCGGCGCTTCAATAGGCCCGCCGAAGGCATTATCATGTTTGCAAAGCTCGCCACATCATCGGGGAGGAAGCGATGAACGAACGTCCGGACGTCGTGCGGCTTAAGGACCAGCATCAAGACCTCGAAAACGCCATCAACGAAGAACGCGGACGACCGCACCCGGACGACGCTGTCATCAGCGCCCTCAAGAAACAAAAACTCCGAATAAAGGACGAAATCCGGCGTCTCAGCCAGACCTGACGCGAGCCGCACGGTTCCCTTGCACCGGCATGGGCCGCCGCGCCAAGGGAGGCGCGTGCGGCTGAGCCCGCGAGTCCATTTATGACCAGCCGCTACGATGAAACCTATCTCGCCTGGCAGCGTGACCCGGTAGCGTTCTGGGCCGAGGCGGCGCAAGACATCGACTGGATCGTGCCGTGGTCGCAGGTGCTGGACGACGCCAATCCGCCGTTTTCGCGGTGGTTCGTGGGCGGCGTGGTCAATACCTGTTTCAACGCCCTCGACCGGCATGCCGACGGCGGACGCGGCGATCAGGTGGCGCTGATTTACGATAGTCCGCTCACAGGGACCAAGGCCCGTTTCACCTACACCGAACTGCGGGAATTGACGGCGCGCTTCGCCGGCGCGCTGGCGCGGCTCGGCGTGGTCAAGGGCGACCGCGTGGTGATCTACATGCCGATGGTGCCCGAGGCGGTGGTGGCAATGCTTGCGTGCGCGCGCCTCGGTGCGGTTCATTCGGTGGTGTTCGGCGGCTTTGCCGCGCCCGAACTGGCGTCGCGCTTCGACGATTGCAAGCCCAAGGTGCTGGTGACGGCGTCCTGCGGTATCGAGCCGGCGCGGGTCGTCGCCTACCAGGCGCTTTATGAAGGCGCCATCGAACTGGCCAGCCACCGGCCCGAGCACGTCGTGGTCCTACAGCGCGATCCGCAGCGCGCCGAATTGAAACCGGGCCGCGACATCGAATGGGGCGACGCCCTCGACGGCGCGACGCCCGCCGAGTGCGTGCCGGTCGCCGCCACCGATCCCCTCTATATCCTCTACACCTCGGGTACCACCGGCGTGCCCAAGGGCGTGGTGCGCGACAACGGCGGCCATATGGTGGCGCTGAAGTGGAGCATGCAGAATGTCTATGGCGTCGCGCCGGGCGAGGTCTATTGGGCTGCCTCCGACATCGGTTGGGTGGTGGGCCATTCCTACATCGTTTATGGGCCGCTGCTGCATGGCTGCACGACGATTCTCTACGAAGGCAAGCCGGTCGGTACGCCGGACGCAGGCGCCTTCTGGCGGGTGATCGCCGAGCACGGCGTTGCGGCGCTGTTTACCGCGCCCACCGGGTTTCGCGCCATCAAGCGCGAAGACCCCGGCGGCGCCCTGTTGGCCGGCCACGACCTGTCCAGATTCCGCACGCTTTTCCTGGCCGGCGAACGTGCCGATCCCGACACCGTGCAATGGGCCGAAGCCCTGCTCAAGCGCCCTGTCATCGACCACTGGTGGCAAACCGAAACCGGCTGGGCGATCGCCGCCAATTGTGTCGGGCTGGGGACGCTGCCGGTCAGATACGGCTCCCCCACCAAGGCGGTGCCGGGATACGACGTTGCTGTTGTCGATGCCGAGGGCCGCGCGGTCGCGCCGGGCGAAACCGGCGCCATCGTCATCGGCCTGCCGTTGCCCCCCGGCTGTCTGCCGACGCTCTGGCACAACGATGAAGGTTTCCGCGAGGCCTACTTCAACGCGTTTCCGGGCTACTACGAGACCGGCGACGCGGGCTTCCGCGACGAGGACGGCTACCTCTACATCATGAGCCGCACCGACGACATCATCAACGTTGCCGGCCACCGCCTGTCGACCGGCGGCATGGAGGAGGTGCTGACCCACCATCCAGACGTCGCCGAATGCGCCGTCATCGGCGTGCACGACGACCTCAAGGGGCAGGTGCCGTTGGGCTTGGTGGTGCTGAGCGCGGGAGTCGCGTGCGACGACGCCGACCTTGCCGCAGAACTGGTGGCGATGGTGCGCGAGAAAATCGGCCCGGTGGCGGCCTTCAAACGGGTGTTGGTGGTGGAGGCGCTGCCGAAGACGCGCTCGGGCAAGATCCTGCGTGGCACCATGCGCAAGATCGCCGACGGCGAAACCTACAAGACGCCGGCGACCATCGAAAACCCGGCCGTTCTGGACGCGATCGCCAAACGTCTCGACGGTGGCCAGCGGACCGGCTGAATGCCGGCTGACATCGGCCGGGCCCGGTCGGTTGGCTGGAGTATATTGCGAAGGGATCGAACCGGTACGGTTCAATTCCTCTGGGTGAAATTGCTCACTTTTTCAATAGGTTAGAGCCGCAAAATCTGTTCAGGGATCGCCGATAGCGGTCACACCTGAGCCGATGCGGCTCTATTCGTTTTCGGGAGATTTGTTTTCCGGCGCGGCTTCGGTCGGGGGTCCCGGCGCGGTTTCGGCCTCCGGCTCATTCTCCGATGCGGGTTCTGTTGCGGCTTCGGATTCCGGTTCGTTCTCCGGTGCGGGTTCTGGCGCCGCTTCGGGCTCTGGTGCAGTTGCGGGTTCGGGGGTGGATTCCGCGGGGTCTGGGGTCGAGTTGAATACATCGGTCGCGTCAGGAACCGGGTCTTCGGTTTTGGGCGCGGCCGCGGCCGGCCCGAACACCTCGGCCGCATCGGGTGCGGTGGTGCGTTCCCCAACCACTGGCGCCGGTGTTGGCTTCGGTGTCAGGAGCTTCGCCGCCGCAGGCGGGCCCTCATTCACCGCGGGCGCGGGGTCCGTGCCCGGTTCGCTCGCCATTGCCTCCGGTGCGCCAGTGCCAGCCGGCGCCGCCTCGGCAGCGGGGCCTTCACTTCCCTTGTCGTCCTTTGCCTCCAGCGCCGCGCGTTTTGCGCGCTGCACCTTGGCGAGGGCCTTGCGTTCGCGTTCCTCGCGCCGCTGCTGACGAATGAGGGCGGTCCCGATCGCTTCTTCGAGGTCGGTCTGCGAACACATGCCCAGCGTCACCGGGTCTTCCGGTTTCAGGTTGGGCGTATTCCAGTGGGTGCGCTCCTTGACCGAGGTGACCGTGGGTTTGGTGGTACCGACCAGCTTGCACACCTGGGCATCCGAAAGCTCGGGGTGATGCTTCACCAGCCAGGCAATCGCGTCGGGCCGGTTCTGGCGCTTTGACACCGGCGTATAGCGTGGTCCCTTGCGTTTCGGCTGGACCGCGATATCGGGTTCGAGAATCTGGAGGCGCTGGGCCGAGTCGTTCTGGCAGCGCTCGATCTCTTCAAGCGTCAGCTCGCCGTTGGCGATCGGGTCGCGGCCGATAATTCCGACTGCGACTTCGCCGTCGGCGACGCCTTGTACTTCCAGCGGATGTAGGCCGCAAAACTCGGCGATCTGGTCAAAATTGAGGGTGGTGTTGTCCACCAGCCAGACGGCGGTGGCCCTCGGCATCAGGGGATGGGGCATAAGCTCTCTTCCGGTCCGGCGCGGCGGCGCCGGAGGTCCGCAAAGCTCCTAGTTTGTGTGAAAGACAGGCGAGCCTGACCCCTAATATAGGCCGCTTTTGCGGCGGCGCAAACATGCGACTAGTCCAATTTACGCCGGGCCAGCCGGAGAGCGATCAAGGTCCAATTCATCAAATAGGCGGTCGTAGGCGAATTTTAGCACCGGGGCAGTGTTCTTGGTATTCAAGTGAAGGGACCGGCTACGAATCCAGGTGGAGACCCTTGCATCGCCGACAAGTTGATCGAGAAACTCCTTCGACACGGCATAATTCCCGCCAAAAAACCAAAAAACAAAGCGATCAAGATTTTCTGGAATTTTCAGGAACTCCAAGAGCAAATCTTGGCAGGTATCGTCCCAGTAGTCCGTCATATGAAGCAATACCAATGGATAAGGATCGACGAGCGTGTCCAATAGTTCACCCCGAACATGCTTTTCCCTTAGGCGATCGGCCTGACGATGAACGCGAAATTCGGTGTCCTCTTTATCGAATAGCGACGGCCCAAAACTCCGCGCGGCATATCCGTGGAGGCCATGAAAGGCGATGTGGTAGGACAAGATTTGAACGCTAAATGCAAAAAGGTCTCTTCTTTCAATATCGTCCACAATTGACGTTGCCCGCGCCAAAAGATGTTGACCTGCCCCCACGAAGTGGTCCATCTCCTATGAGAGAGTCTGGCGCGGGTTTATGCCCTGCTGTTCAGGCAGGAACATAGCGTAGGCCTGGTCAGCAG
>PVBE010705718.1_pt1 | contig 10050 bp, 4 predicted proteins | sample 1631181 | NCBI WGS metagenome assembly PVBE01 (sample SAMN08397723, study PRJNA350692) | Marine metagenome, whole genome shotgun sequencing project. | isolation source: water | place: Pacific Ocean | collected 2012-04 | reverse complement strand
CGGCACATTTCTTTCCCTGCTGATTCTTGCGGTCAATTCGGGACTGCCCGGCGGGGCCTTTGTCCTGCTTGTGGCCGCGCCCATGTCGGGGGTTCTCCTCCGCGTTGAAAACCTTGGGTTGTTTTCCCGCTCCCTCGATACGCGGGCCCAGAAAAGGTTGTTTGCCACGGTAGGAATTCTGGGAGGCTTCGGGGCCATTTCAGGGGGTCTGCTTGTGGGAGGTCTCAGCTCCCTTGTCCACGTTTCCCACCTGCCCTGGATTTCGGTTGTCTTGATTGTCTTGTCCTCCTTTCTTGTGATGGGAAGGCGTGGACGGGAACCGAGGCGGTCGTTGCATTCCGTGGCCGGGTGGAAAGAGGTGGTCTCGCACCGTTTTGCCCTGCTTCTTTGCCTGGTCATTCTGATCATGTCTGTGCTCAGTACCCTCATTCGATACCAGATGGGAGCGGGTCTGAAAGAAGCGGACTTGACCACGGATGAGATTGCCTCTTACCTCGGGCTGCTCAACGCGGGTATCAATTTCGGAGCGGTCTTCTTCCAGTTGTTTCTTGCCCGGTGGATCATTGGCCGGCTCGGCGTGGGCGCCTCTCTTGCCGTTTATCCCCTGGTGTTGATTGTCGCAGGGGTGGCCGGAATTTTTACCGGCGCACTATTGTTTGCGAGCGGGACACTCTTTCTGGAACGGCTTCTCCGGCAGAATCTGCAGAGGCCGGTAGCCAATGTCGCCCTGATGCCCCTGCCCGATGCCATCCGGAGCCGCGCAGCGCTTGTCGTACGGGGTGCGCTCGGTCCGTTGGCGATTGCGATCGCCTCTATCGGGATCCTGTCCACCTCCTCCTTTCTTCCGTGGAAGCACCTTTCCTTTGCGGTGGCGGCCCTGGCCGGAGTTTCCCTCGTTCTTGCCTGGTGGGCTCGGATTGAATACGTGCGGGAGGTGACTTCCGCGCTTCGGTCCCGAAGGCTCAGAACCGGCCAGGAATCGGGAGCCCCTCCTCTTCTGGATGGGAAGGTTCGCGATATGTTGGAGGAAAATATTGCGAGTACCTCGCCGGAGAAAACGGTTCTTGCCCTGCGTCTGTTGGCCGGGGATATCTCTTCCCGGACATTACAGACCATCCAGGAGAAGTGGTCGAACTGGGAACCCTGGCGCCGGGAAGAGGCTGTTCTTTCCCTTGGCCAGGATCCGAACAGGGATTCCCTCCAGTTCCTGGATGGTATTTCTCCCGATGAGTCAGAACGTGTTCTGGCTGCACGGCTCCAATGTGAAGAGGTTGCCGTGGATCCTGCCCGGCTCGAGACCTGGGCCCGGTCTGCCGGATCCGGACTTCGATCTGCGGCGGCTGTTCGTCTGCTCAGGGAGAGGGGGATTGAAACGGTTCGCCCACTGATCCGTGAATGGATTGAATCTGGGGATCCGGTTCTATCTGAGGCAGCCGCGGCCGTGATCGGGGAAACGGGAGAGGCAGATTTGTGGGCGGAACTGCCACGGCTTTCCCGGGAGGCTCCGGTTTCGGTGGCCCGTGTTCTATCGGAGAGGCCGGATCCCCGCTTTGCCCCGTTATGTGTCGATTTCCTTGTCGATGACCGGACGTTCCTTTTCGCGAGGGATGCCCTGGTCGGGATGGGGGCCTCAGCGTGCCCTTCTCTCGTCGATGCGGTCCGGACCCCTTTTGCGATGGGGCGCGCAATCCAGGTGCTTGGCCGGATCCCGGACCCCCGGGCGAAGGTTGCCCTGCTCGAACTTCTTTCTGATCCGGACGATGAAATCCGGTCGCATGCCGCCCGCGCCCTTTCCGCGTTTTCCGGAATCAGACCGGATCGGCTCCAGGTTGCCATCGACCTGGAACTCCGGCGGGCCGGAAGATTGCGGGAGGAGGAATCGGAATCGAAGGGAATCCTCCGCTCGGAGGCCCGGATGGAATTCGAAAGGACCGCGGAGCGGATTATCCAGCTCTTTTCCCTTCTCTATCCGAAACGTCCTTTCCGCCGCATCCTGCTTTCCTGGATTTCCGCTGAAAAAGAACAGCGGAGTTTTGCATTGGAAGCGATGGAAGCAAATCTGGGCGCGGATTGGCGGGACAAGGTTTTACCTCTTCTGGAGGGAACTTCCAGGGAAGGGGCTGGGGAGGGCGATCCCAGTCCCTGGCGGGAACGTCTTCGAGGGGCTCTTTCGAACCCCGGTACGGACCGGGTGATTGATCTCGCCGTCCGGCTCAAGAAAAGCCCCCTGTTTGAAGAGTGGCGGATGAGGGATCTCGAAGCGGTGGTATGCCGCATGGAGGAAACGAAGGATGTCTCTTCGCGCAGAATTGTAATCGAGGGTGAAAAGCCGGTCCAACTCGCCGCGGGAATTCTTGGGTTGGGCCGGGAAGTGGTTTCCGGGGAGGACACGATCGTCATTCCCCTGTCCGTGGTCTACTCCACGATTGAACGACGGCCCCGGTGTGGGAAATTGTGGTTGAGTTGTCTCGCATCCCAACTCCTGTCGAAGGTTCCGGACCAGGAATCCTACTCGATGGGGGATATTTCGTTCGCTTCACGCCAACCCATGGAAGGGGCGGAAGGGGACCAGGACCTCTCGATTTGGGAGAGGATGTTTTTTCTCGGATCGGTTCCGCTCTTCCGGGGAATGACGGCCGACCGTTTGAAACTGATCTCGGAAATTTCCCGCTCACTTACGGTTCCCTCGGGGAGCCGGATCGTGAAACAGGGGACACGGGGCCACCATTACTACGTGGTTTGTACCGGAACGGTCGAGGTTGCGGTGGAGGGGCAGAAGGTCTCCGTCCTGGGCGGCGGAGAAGGATTCGGAGAGATGGCCCTCCTTTCCGGGGAACGGCGGCGCGCCACCGTCCGGGCCGTTTCGCGGTGCGACCTGCTTTCCATCGACCAGATTGATTTCCTGGACCTGATCCACGTGCATCCATCCCTGGTCCGGAGTTTTACCCCGATGATCGCGGAAAGGTCTCTTCAGACTCCCTGAAGCGGAAACTCCGGGAAGGGCAGGTCTTCCTGTCGGCCGGCTAACCGCAGTCGCGTTCGACCCGGCGACGGTATTCCCTTTGAAGTTGAAGAGTCACCGGTCCGATTCCCCCCACCTTCTTTCCTTCCATCCGTGTTACGGGCATCACTTCCACCAGTGCGTTGGTGATAAAGATTTCCGAAGCCTGGTCGAAGATCGAAGGGAAAACTTTTTCTTCCCGGACGTGAATCCCGCACCGACGGGCGGTTTTGAGAATCATTTTCCGGGTCACTCCCGGGAGGATCCCGGCATGGAGTTCCGGTGTGACCAACTGGTTTTTGGAAACGAAAAAGATGTTGGAGACACATCCTTCGAGCACCTCTCCACCGGTACCGAGCCAGATTGCATCCACCGCACCCTTCCTTCGGGCTCCATCGCGGGTCAGCACGTTCTCAAGGTAGTTCAAGGTCTTGTGGCCGGCGAGGAAATTGGTTGGATCCTTGCGGCTTTTTGCGAGGAGGAGGTTTGCGCCTTTTTCGTTCCACCTTCCGGGGAGTTGCTGGCGTTGGCGCGCCTGGATAAGGAAGTTCCCTCCACCGGTAAGCGTGAGGCGGATGTAGGCATCGGAAGCCCGGTTCTTGCGGCAGAGTTTCCGGATTTCCCCGTCAATTTGCGGGGGGAGCATGGGAAGGGCAAGCCCGAAACTGCGGGCTGATTTTTTCATGCGTGCAACATGGTCGCCCAGGAGAAAGGGGATTCCATTGTATCCCCGGGTCACCTCGAAAAGACCAAACCCGTAGGCGGTGGCGGGATCGGTTACCGGGATCCTGGCCCGGTCTTCCCGCAGGATTTTTCCGTTCAGAGAGACGTATTCCATTCCATTCCCAGCGCCTGGGCCATGCCCCGGGCTTTAAAAAGGGTTTCGCGGTATTCCTCTTCTGCATCCGAATCGGCCACGATCGCTCCCCCGGCCTGGAAACTGTACCTTCCGCCATCGTGATGGAGAATGCGGATAGCGATCGAGAGGTTCATGTCCCGTCCGGGACCGATCATGCCAATCGCCCCGGTATACACCCCCCTTTGGGTTGTCTCGAGTTCATCCACGATTTCCATGGCCCGGATCTTGGGGGCACCCGTGATACTTCCTCCGGGGAAGGTTGCCCGGAGAACATCCACACTTCCCACCTCTTCCCGGAGGGTCCCCCGGATGGTGGAGGCGAGATGATGGACGGTCGGATGGGTTTCCAGCGTCTTGGGCTCTTCAACCCGAACGGTTCCCGGTTGGCAGATCCGTCCGAGGTCATTCCGTTCCAGGTCGACAATCATCGCGAGTTCCGCATCGTCCTTTGGACTGGAACAGAGTTCCCGTCTCATCTTTTCATCCTCGAGCGGGTCCGCCATGCGCGGCCGGGTTCCCTTGATTGGCCGTGTCCGGACCTGTTCGCCGTCGACATGAAGGAACAACTCGGGAGACGAGGAGAGTACCGCTTTCCCCCCCAGTTCCAGCAGGGCGGAATAAGGGGAGGGACTTGCGGTCCGGAGTCTCTCGTAGACGTCCCACGGATCGTCCCCGTTTGCTTCAAACCTCTGGGAGAGATTCACCTGGTAAATGTCACCGGCCGAAATGTATTCCTTGGCGGCCGCCACCGCCTCGAGGTACGCCTTCTTCGAAAAGTTGCAGGGCAGCGGTTGGCGGGTCGGTTCCTCCTGGAGGTCCCGGTAGTCGGAAAGGGAGATGGCACGCTCCCGCTCGTTTCCCTCGATCCGGAGTGTGCGCCAGTTCGGGTTGATGGAGGAACGGGTATGAACCCGGTCATGGAGGGCGATGTACAGATCGGGAAATTCAAGGTCGTCCCGCGTCGTTGCCGGAAGAACTTCCAGGTGCCTTCCAAGTTCGTATCCCAGCCAGCCTACGGCAAAGGCCTCTCTTTCCCGCAGGACCGATTCAAGTGCATCGAAGGGATTTCCCCTCCAGGTCTGTTCCTTTCCCGATTCGCGGAGAGAGATCCGGTCCCCTTTCGCGGTGAGAACGAGGAAGGGGTCTGCGCCGAGATAGGTGGATGATCCGGTTTCCTTCCGGGCCTGTGCGCTTTCCAGGAGAAAGGGAAAGGGCTTTTCCCGGATCCCCGTTTTGAGGCCACTCGCTACGGTCCCTGTTTTCATCGAAGGCGCATTCTAGCGAGATCCGCAGGGCTCGTCGAGACCCGTGGGGTGCGACGGGTCTCTTGACCGCGGGTGGGGAGCGCTCCTACAATGCCCCCACGAATGGGCAAATCGAACGCGGTTGCGCAGAATATCCTCCTGGATGAACTCCTGAAATTCCTCTCGATGGAATGTCCTGCGTTGCTTCCCAAGGCACGTGAAATGGCGAAAAAGAACGGGGGATCCCCCGCCAAGCTGGCGCGGGGTCTCAAGACGGTTCTTCGAAAGTGGGCCGATTTTCCGGCCGGGGAAACCGGGCTGGAATTATGGCCGGGCACCCGGACGGGGGATGCAGCAGGGTGGTACCGGGATTACCTCGAAGAGATCCTGGACGGATTTTTCCGGCGCCAGGAAATCCGGTCCTCGATTACCCCGGAAGAGAAGATCCAGATGTACAAATGGATGGTCCTCACCCGCACGCTTGATTCCCGTCTGAAAGAACTCTTCGATGCCAAGGATGTGAAATGGAACGAATTTCCTTCTCCGATGAAGGGATTCCGTTCCTGGGGACAGGAGGCGATCTCGGGATTGACATTACGTCTCCGGCGATGGAAGGAATTTGGGGAGAAGTCCGACTGGATCGGGCCTGTCATCCGCGATGTGGGGGTTCTTCTGGCTTGGACGGATGACGTCGACAACCCCCTGCATGCCCAGGCGGGAAAGATGGGAACGCCGATGGACGGGAGGGATCTTCACATCGGTGATTTCAGCAAGGGAACTCTTCCTCCCACCGCTCCGCTGGCGATTTCCACGCAGACGCTGATCGGAATGGCCTATTCCATGAAGATGGACAGCGATGACCGTCTCTGTGTCGGGTTTATCGGCGAAGGTGGAGCCAGTCTGGGAGAGTGGCACGAGGCGATCAACTTCGCGGCAGCGACCCGGTTGAACATGATCTTCGTTCTTCAGAACAACCAGTGGGCTTTGGGGACGCATGTTTCCGAGCAGTCCGCGGTGAAACGGTTTGCCCTTCGCGGCCCCGGGTACGGGATTCCCGGGATCAGCGTATATGGAAATGATCCGGAGGAGGTTGCGGCCGCTTCTGCCTGGGCCGCGGAGCGTGCACGGGCGGGGAAAGGGCCGACCCTTCTGGAGATCGTCTCCTACAGGCGCAGTGGCCACGCGCATCACGATGACTCCCGTTTCCATGGAATGCAGCACCGCCCCGGATATGAGTTTACCGAGGAACGCGAGCGGTGGGCGTCGGCCGATCCAATTGAGAATTACGAATTGCGCCTCCAGGCCGAGGGTGTCCTGGATGATTTCGATGCAATCCGGGAGGAGGCCCGGAAACGGGTGGATGGGGCGACCGACCGGATGCGCAAGGCCTCCTGGCCAACCCCTGAAGTGACGAGTGAAATTTTCGCGCCGCGTACAACGGCGGTTGTTTCTGTTCCCGACGCACCGAAACGGGAAGCGGGATACGACGAGGCGGTCCGCATGGCGATCTCCGAGCAGATGGAAGCGGATGATTCCGTCTGGGTGATCGGCGAAGACGTATCGGGACGGTATGACGGTGCATTCGGTGTCACCCGGGGACTGAGCCGGAAATTCGGCGAACTTCGTTGTCTCAATTCCCCCCTTTCAGAGGGGGCCATCATCGGCTGTTCCGTCGGGTCGGCTCTCTTTGGAAAAAAGCCGGTTGCGGAGATGCAGTTCGCGGATTTTCTTGCGACGGCATTCAACGCGCTTGTGAACAACGCGGCTAAAATCTACTGGCGGTATCGCCGGCCGGTTCCGATGGTGGTTCGACTTCCGTACGGGGGAGCCTCAAAAGGTTCCCAGGTTCTTCTGGGAGGAGGGCCGTTCCATTCCCAATGTCCGGAATCCTGGTTTGTCCGGACCCCGGGGTGGAAGATCGTTGCGCCTGCGACACCCACGGATGCGAAGGGCCTGATGGCGGCCGCCATCCGGGATCCCAATCCCGTGATCTTTTTGGAGGCGAAGGGGCTTTACTCCTTTTTCAGCAGGGATCTTCGCGAGGAGGTCCCCCTGGGGGCTGACTTCGAGATTCCGCTTGGGGAGGCAAAGGTTCGTCATGTCGGGAGCGATCTCACCTGTGTCACCTATGGCCCGATGGTTTTTGCTGCATTGGAAGCCGCGGCGGAACTGGAGAGGGAAGGGGTCGGGATGGAGGTGGTGGATCTCCGGACACTCGTTCCCCTCGACGAGGCGGCCATCCTGAGGTCGGTGGAAAAGACCAATCGTCTGATGATCGTGCATGAAGATTCGAAGCGGGGTGGTTTTGGCGCTGAAATCGCCGCCCTGGTGGCGGAACAAAACGTCTGGAACCTGGATGCCCCGATCGTGCGTGTGGCTGCCCCCGACACCCCGGTACCGTATGCCCCGCCCCTGGAACACGCCCACCTTCCCAAGACAGGGGATATCCTGCTTGCTGCACGGCGGCTGGCAACCCTCTAGGGACCGGCGTGGAAGCCCTCATCCTCCCCAAGTGATCCCGGGAGGGACTTTGGCTTTCCGGGTTGGCTAGGAGTCGATGAACACCTTTTCCTGGCTCGGTTCGGTCTGCGCTCCGGTGGGGGTGTTGATGTTGGAACCATTGTGCGAGGTCGGACACCCGGTGTGTGCGGCCCGTTCCCCTTCGACGAAGACCTTCGAACTGCCGCCACGGAAGGTGACCTGGCCACAGATCTGGCCGGAGAAAATCCCGCCCTGCACCCCTTCTTCGTTCCCCCCGGAATGGCGGATTTCAGTTTTTTGGGTACAGGCCTTTTTGTTCCGGATCCGGACTTTTTCAGAGCAGGTTTCCCCATCGGCATAACGCAGGGATGCACGGTTGACATACGCTTCCATCGCTCCGCCTTCCGTCCGGCAGACATCCGGAAAAGCTTCGCAGTTTCCCGTTCCCTTTGCGGTTGCTTCAAACACCCTTATCTCCTTACCCAGTTTTCTGCTGCCAGAAGATCCTTGTCGGTGCGGCGGACGTTTTTCATGTTGGTATTGAGGAAACGGGCCTGCCGTTCTTCCACACCGTGCAGGTTGGCCCCGGTCATGTTGGCGGTGCTGAAATTGGTCCGGTTTACTTTTGCGTGGCTCAGGTCCGCGAAGGAGAGGTCCGCCTGCACAAAGTTGGCATCCTCTGCATCCATTCCGGCCATGATTCCCGTGGAAAGGGATGTTTTTGAGAAGGTGGCCTTTTTTACCACGGCGGAGGTGAAGGTGGCCCCGGTAAGGATGGCCCCGTGAAAAGTGGCCCCCTGGAGACAGGCACGGGTGAAGTCGCTTCCGATTCCCTCGGCTTCGACCAGGGAGGCTTCGGAAAGATTGGCCCCTCCAAACTCGGCGCCATGGAAGAGGGAATGGTCCAGCTTTGCCCTCTCCAGGTTCGCTTCCTGGAGGTCGATATCGGAAAGGTTGCACCCGGAGAGATCGACCCCGGCAAGTCCGGCGCTTCTTAGATCGCACCGTTGGAGATGCGCGTCCACGAAAAGGGCCGTGGATAGATCCAACCCGGAGAGCCGGCAATCGGACATTTTTACCGTCGAGAAATCGGTCTTTTTCACGACACACCGGTCAAAACTGACGCCCTCGACGCGCGTGTTTTTGAAACGGGCACCGGAGAGATCCGCCTTTGTCAATATTGTATTTCTCAAGTGACTCTCCGAGAGATCAGTCTCCTGGAGGTTCGCCGCCCAAAGATTTGCATCGGTCAGATCCGTTCCGACCAGGCGGGCTCCCTTCAGATTGCATTCGGACAGGTCCGCGTTCCTGAAATCTTTTCCACTGAGATCCGCCCCCTCCAGGTCGATCCCGGGAAGAAGAGGGGATTGGAGGTCCGCCCGGATCAGTTGTTCCTTGTCCGGGTTGGTCCCACGGAAATTGGCACGGTGGAAGCGGCACTTTTCAAGCTTGGTCCCCTCCAGGCGGGAATCTTCGAAGTCCGTCCGGTCTGCACGGGCCCCCTCGAGGGTGGCCCCGGTGAGATCGGCCCGGCGGAAGTTTGCCCCATCCAGCAATGCCCCGGAAAGAACGGATCCCGTCAGAAGTGCGTTTCCCAGGTCTGCTCCGGACAGGTCGGCACGGGATAGATTGGTCTGGCGAAGATCCGCATGAGAGAGATCCGAGCCGCTCAGATCGAAGGCTTCCAGGTCGAGGCCCGATAGGATGGCACCCGAAAACGAAATTCCGGAACAGGCGGACGGGAAATCCCGGATTCCCTGTAATTTGGCATTCCGGAAAGTAGAGCGCCAAAGCGTCGATTGGGAAAAGGTGGCCTTTTCCAGGGTGGATCCATCGAACCCGGTTGCCTTGATCTGGGTTCCCGACCAGTTGTTCCCGTTGAGCGAACAGAGATGGTAGAGGCTTCCCTGAACATGGCAACCCTGGAAAGAGGCTTCCGGAAGGAGGCTGTTCGAAAAGGTGGTATCCCGGATCCGGGCCCGGTCGAATTGTGCCCCATCGAACCGGATTCCATCGAACCGGGAGGAGTCGATCCGGCTGTCCACCAGGTTTACTTTCTGGGCCTCGTGGCCGAACATGCGGGAATGGCTCACTTCGGTTTCCTGCAGATTTGCCTCGTTCAGCCGACAGTGGTAGAGAGCCGCTTCGCGGAAGCGGGTTTTGCCCAGGTTGGCGCGGGAGAAGTTGCAATCCATGAAGGTGGTCTTGGTAAGGTCCGCCCTGTTGAGGTCGGCCCCGGAAAAGTCATTTCCGCTCCAACTGATCCCGGTCAGATCGACCCGGGAAAGATTGGCCCGTTCGAACCTGGATTCGTTGATCTGGGCACCGTTGATCTGGGTTCCGCGGAAATCGGCTTCCGTCAGGTCCACCTCGGTCCAAATCGCCCCGGCCAGGTTTGCGCCCGCCAGGTTGACCCCGCGGAGATTCACCCGGGTGAGGATTGACTCCCGGAGATCGGCCATGCG
>PVBE010694079.1_pt1 | contig 10050 bp, 13 predicted proteins | sample 1631181 | NCBI WGS metagenome assembly PVBE01 (sample SAMN08397723, study PRJNA350692) | Marine metagenome, whole genome shotgun sequencing project. | isolation source: water | place: Pacific Ocean | collected 2012-04 | reverse complement strand
GCAGACGCAGAAAATACAGCGCTGCCGTTTTCCGGTTCACGCCACACAGACTGGCCGCCGTTCGAGCCGTGGTTCCGGCCACAAAATGCTCGACCAAACGGCCCTGTTTATATTTGCTTAGACGACTCTTCCGCATGCTTCTCATGATAACATCTTTTTGGCGTTATTTGGGTCAGCCCCATATCTAATTGTCGCCGATATGCACTTCGTCTTCGCGGGCGATTTCGCCGGTCGAGCGGTGCATGGCGCGTTTCATGCCGACCTGCTCGTAGAGCTTGATCGCCTCGCGGTATTCCTTCTCCTCGCCGGAGATCTGGAAGATATGCCACAGCACCCAGAGCACAGCGAGAACGATCACCATTATCCATTCGACGCCGACGCCGGGATATAACGCCCCGATTTCCTGGGGATTGCTGAATGAGTTCAGTCCTGTAGACATCGTGATCTCCCCTTAATCCTTGGCGTAGGTGCGTTCGATCGATTCGAACTCGGTTTCTTGGGGCGCATGATAGGGATAGGAATCTCCCAGATCATGCGTATCGAGGCCGGCCAGTTCGACTTTTTCCGGCACGCGCAGCATGTTGAACGCCTTGAGCACACGGGCGACGATGTAGCACGGTATGAAGCCGAGCACCCAGAACATGATGATGGCGCCGATGAAGTTGCCGAGCGGGTTGATCATCGGCTTGCTGCCATCGGTATCGAACATGCCGATCGAGGCTTCGCGGGCGCTGTAATCGCCGTATAGCGGATCGGCCGCGGGATAGCCCCACAACAAGAAGCCGGCCGCCACCACGCCGAAGAAGCCGGCATAGCCATGTACCGCGATGGCGCCGACCGCATCGTCGATCTTGAAGCGCTTCTCGACCCAATGGTGGACGGCGTACATGAAGGCAACGCCGACGCCACCGATCACGAAGGCCTGAATCGGATGGTACAAATCGTTGCCCGCCGAGGCGGCGATAATGCCGCCGAGGCCGCCCGAGTAGGTCCAGAAGGGGTTGCCCTTGCTGACCAGATAGGCCGCCATCAATCCGCCTGAGAAGGAGAGCAGGAAATTCAATGTAATGCCAGAGAGCGTCAACGGCATCAGATAAATGTTGGTCGCCGTAAAAAACGTGCCGTCGCCGCTGAAGTCGAGGATTGGCACGTTGCACGCCGCGTAGAAGCCCCAGAAGCCGGTAAAGATGAGAAACAGTCCGACGGTGACCAGCCACGGATTGTGCGGCTTGATGGTGCGTACTTCGCCGTTCGGCCCGAATTTGCCGATGCGCGGGCCGAGCACCGCAACAATGCCGAGCGCCGAGCCGCCGGCAATGCCGTGGACGACGCCGGACGCGTAGGCATCATGGTAACCCAGGATCTGAACCATCCAGCCGCCCGGGTGCCAGCCCCAAGCCGCGTCGAGGATCCAGGTGAAGGAGCCGATGAGGACGGCGAAGATGAGAAACGCGCCGGTTTTGATGCGTTCGATCACCGCGCCGGAGACGATTGATGCCGAAGTCCATGAGAACAGCAGGAAGGCCGCCCAGAACACACCAAGTATGTGGTCCTGCATATTCGGGCCCATTTCCGCTGCCCAGGGCAGGGCCCACGGCGCGTTGGAGAATCCGCCGGAGGCGAATGGCACGTTGGGGAGGGCGAAATAAATCCACCAGCCGAAGAGATAGAACGTCACCGTCACCAGCGGTATCAGCATGGTGTTCTTCATCAGCGTGTGAAGCACGTTCTTGCGCCGCGACGCGCCGACCTCGTAGGTACAGAACCCGGCGTGAATCAGGAACATCATCACCACCGTGATCCAATAATAGGTCTCAGTGAAAACCGTCGTTAGGGCTGATAATTCGTCACCCATGCGAGCCTCTCCAAATCCAAACTCCCAGCGCGCAATATTCAGTCATTCGCCGAACGGCTTTACCAAACCCTTTTCATGCGCGCGGCGAAATAGTGCGCCCCATTATTTTTGAAGTCCAGATTTTATTTCACGGCTACTGGAAGGGGCCCATCAAGTAACCAATAATCCGGATCAACATTATTCTGCAAATCCTTGCGAAACAGGAGGAATTCGGTTTCTTTGGTAACGTTCCATACAATTTTTGATTGGAAAATCGGCGGCGCGCCGCTCGAACGCATCTGCGCCGCCTGCGGTTTCGCCAACGAGGCGGGTGGCGAATTTTGCGGCGGCTGCGGCGCTGCCCTGAATGCGCCGCCGCCGGCCGCCGAGCCCGCGCCGCAAAGGGCGCCGCAAAGGACGCAGGTGACCGGCGAGCGCCGCCAGGTGACCATCCTGTTCGCCGATCTCGCCGGTTTCACCAAACTCAGCAGCGAGCACGATCCGGAGGATACCCACCGCATCCTCAGCCGCTTTTTCGAGACCGTCGATCGCATCGTCGATTCATTCGGCGGCGCCATCGACAAACATATGGGCGATTCGGTCATGGCCGTGTTCGGCGCGCCGATCGCGCACGGCAACGATCCCGAGCGCGCCGTCGGTGCGGCGCTCGCCATTCACGACGCCATGGCCAGCCTCAGCGGCGAGATGAAATTGGCGCTCCAGGTCCATATCGGCGTCGCCAGCGGCCAGGTGATGGCGAGCGGGTTGGGCAGCCGCAGCCACAGTGAATATACCGTGCTCGGCGATTCGGTGAATTTGGCGGCGCGCCTGATGGCGCGCGCCGGCGGCGGCGAGACCCTGATCTCGCCGGCGGTGCAGAGCGCCTTGCCACGCGGCGCCGAGCTCGAGGATCTCGGCGAGGCCGAGCTGCGCGGCCTTGAACGGCCGGTGCGCCTGTGGCGCGTGCTCGGCCTCGGCGGCGGCGGTGCGGCGGGCGATGCGCCGCTCTTTGTCGGCCGGCGCGCCGAACTGAGGCTGTTCCAGGGCGTCTCGATTCGCTGGCGGAAAGCGCCGCCGGCCAGGTCGTTTACGTGCGCGGCGAGGGCGGCATCGGCAAAAGCCGGCTGATCGACCAGTTTGCCGTCTTGGCCGAGGCTTCCGGCCTGAGCGGCTTTCGCGGCCTGATTCTCGATTTCGGCGTCGGCAAGGGGCGCGAGCCGATCGCCGATCTGATACGTGCCTTGCTCGGCCTGGCCGCCGCGGCCGATGGCGAGGCGCGTATCGCGGCCGCCGAGCGCGCCATCGCTGAAGGCCTGGCCGCGGCCGCCGAGCGCATTTTCCTCTACGACCTGCTGAACATTCCGCACAGCGCCGAAATGCGCGCCGTCTATGACGCCATGAACAATGAGAACCGCAACCTCGGCAAGCAGGAATGCGTCGCCGCCCTGTTCGCCGCCGCCGCCCGCACGCGGCCGCTGCTGCTGGTCGTCGAGGATCTGCATTGGGCGCATGGCCGCACCATGGATCATCTGGCGCGCCTCGCGCGCCTCGCCGGCGAGCATCCCGTTATCCTGCTGATGAGTTCGCGCATCGAGGGCGACCCGCTCGATTCGTCGTGGAGCTACAATGCCGGCGCATCGCCCTTCACGACCATCGATCTGATGCCGCTCAGGACCGAAGAGGCGATGCAGATCGCCGAGGAATTCGTCGATATCAACAAGATTTTGCCAAGGAATGCGTCGCCCGCGCCGAGGGCAATCCCTTGTTTCTCGATCAATTGTTGAGGAGCGCCATCGGCCAGGATCAGGAGGAGGTGCCCGGTTCGGTGCAAAGCATCGTCCTCGCCCGCGTCGACCTGCTGGCGCCGGAGGACAAGCGCGCGCTCCAGGCCGCCGCCGTACTGGGCCAGCTATTTTCGCTCGAGGTTCTGCGCCACCTGCTCGAAGCGCCGGCTTACGATTGCGCGGCGCTGGTCAAAACCCACCTCGTGCGCGCCGCCGGCGACGATTTCCTGTTCACCCATGCGCTGATCTGGGAGAGCGTCTATGCCTCTTTGCTGCATTCGCACCGGGAAGAGCTGCACGTCAGCGCCGCCGATTGGTTTGCGGCACGCGACCCCGGCCTATACGCCGAGCATCTGAGCCGCGCCGGTGACGAGCGCGCGCCCGCCGCCTATCTCGAAGCGGCGCGCGCCAAAAGCCGGCGCTTCCATTTCGAAAACGCCCTGGAGCTGGTCGAAAGCGGCCTCGCCCTGGCGCGCGCCGCCGCCGACAGCTACCGCCTGCTGATGCTCAAGGGCGAATGCACGCGCGAGATGGGCCAGGCGGCCGAATCCACCGCCATCTACCGCGCCGCCCTGGAAGCCGCTGAGGGCGCGCCGGCGCGCTGCCGCGCCTTGATCGGCCTGGCGGCGGGGATGCGCGTCACCGATGATTTCGACGCCGCTTTCGCGGCGCTGGATGAGGCGCAAACCATCGCCGAAGCCGAGGAGCTCCATCTCGAGCGCTCGCAAATACATTACTATCGCGGCAATCTGTACTTTCCCCTCGGCGAGATCGAGGGCTGCCTGCGGGAGCATGAACAGGCGCTGACTTACGCGCAGCGCGCACAATCAACAGAAGATGAAGCGCGCGCGCTGAGCGGCCTCGGCGACGCCTATTATTCGCGCGGGCGCATGATCACCGCGCTCGATTATTTCCGCCGCTGCATCGATCTGTGCCGCCAACAGGGCTACGGGCGCATCGCCGTCGGCAACCAATATATGGCGGCCTGGGCCGCTTCTATATGAACGAGGTCGCCGGCGCTCTCGAGGATGCCCTGGAGGCAATCGAATCCGCCCAGCACGTCGGTCACCAGCGCGCCGAGATGGTGGCCCGCCTGACCGCCGGGCGAGTATTGGTGGAAAGCGGCGATGACGCAGCCGCGCGCCCCCATTTGGAGCGCGGCCTGGAACTGGCGGAATCGCTCGGCGCCGCCCGCTTCAAGCCGTTCCTGCTGATCTATGTGGCGCGCATCCGCTTTGCCGAGGGAGCGCCCGCCGATGAAAGCGTGCAGCTGATGCGCGAGGCGCTGGATTTGGCGCGCCAGACCGGCGCCGGTTTCCTGGCACCCTGGGTGCTCAGCACTCTGGCCCTGGTCAGCGACGATCCCAAGGCGGCGCTGGAAGCGCTCGGCGAAGGCGAGGAACTTCTGGCGCAAGGCTGCGTCGGCCATAATTATTACGCCTTCTACCGCAATGCCATCGAGGTCGCGCTCAGGCTTGAGGATTGGCGCCAGGCGGAGCGCTATGCGGAAGCGCTTAACGCCTATGCCGCCGAGGAGCCGTTGCCATGGTCCGAATTCGTCAGCGCCCGCAGCCGGGCGCTCGCCGCCCATGGCCGCGGCGAAGCGAATGGGCATGAACTCGAACGTCTGCGCGGGGAAGCCGAGAAAGCGGGCCTCTACGCGCCGCTTCAGGCCATCCAACAGGCGCTCGACGCGGCTTAGCCGCCAATTCCGCCGGCTAGCGGGCGAAGCGGATGTTGAGAAAATTGCCGGCGAAGACCAGCACCGCGCCGCCCAGCACCCAGGGATTGAGCGCCTCGTCATAGAACAGCAGGCCGAGCACCGCGATCAGCGGCAGGCGCAGGAAGTCGAGCGGCACCACCAGCATGGCGTCGGCCTGTTGAAAGGCGCGCGCCATGCAGTAATGGGCGCTGAGGCTGGTCAGCCCGACCATGACGACCCACGGCAGGGCGGCGAAACTCGGCCACACCCAGCCGTCGACGGAAAGCGCGAGGGTGACGGGCAGTTGCAGCGCGGTCATGTAGACCAGGATGGTGAGCGGCGATTCGGTGACGGTCAGGCTCTTAACCACCGCATAGGAGACGGCGTAGGCGATGGCGGCGCCGAGCACCGCCAGGGCGGCGGGGTGGATCGCCTCGACGCCGGGCCGGGCGATCAGCAGAATGCCGGCAAAGCCGAGCCCGATGGCGGCAACGCGCGGCACCGTCAGGCGTTCCTTGAGGAACAGGAAGGCGAGCAGCGCGGTCCAAATCGGGGTGGTGAATTCAAGCGCCACGACTTCGGCCAGGGGAATCAGTCCGATGGCGTAAAACCAGCCATACGAGCCGGCGAAATGGGCCAGGTTGCGAAAGATTTGCGCCCCGAGGCGCCGCGTCCGGACATGCCCCCAGCCGTGAAAAAAGAGTATTGGCAGGATGGCGATCCCGCCCACCAGGCTGCGCCAGAACAGGGTCTGGAAGGTATTTAGTTCGGCGCTCAATTCGCGCCCGCAGACGCCCATCAGGGTGAATGAAAGCACCGTGCCGGCCATCCACAGGCTGGCCTTGACGGGCGGTGGCATAATTGCGGGCGCCGCCATGGATGGCTAAGCGCCGCTCAGGCGGCGCCGGCTCGTCTCGATATAACGTATTGCGTGCGATTCAGCTATGGACTTTCTCGCAACGAAGAAAGCCGCAAGCGTCAACCTGGTCGAATATCCGCGGAAGTCGATATGGTGGCCGATATGGTGGCTGCGGCGCGGGCGCGAAATATAGCCGTCAGGCCGCCGAAATGCCGGCGCCGGAGCGCCATTCGGTGGTTTGCTTGCACTTCGGACAAATCCGTTCGCCGGTCCATTCGCTAAGGAATTTTTCCCCGCATTTCAGACAGTTACGCTTCTTGTTCTGATATTCGCGGGACGGCTTTGGTTTCCTGTGATAGGACGGAGGCATATGTTTTCTCTTGTTTTATCGGGAGAGTGTGGCTCTTCCGGCCGGGACGTCAAATCCAGGCCGGACTGGTTATATACAGACTCTTGAGAAAAATATCAGCAGATGAATCGAAATTTTTGCAATTAAAGCAAAAATAATTCATCGGGGGGCCTTCTCAGGGCCTGAAATTCGCGCTATTTGAGGCGCCACGGCCCTTCATCAACCGGGAATATCAGCCATGACTCAAACATTCGACATAAATATTGATTGCGGCGAGAGTTTCGGCAATTGGGTCATGGGTGCGGACGAAGCGCTCATGCCGCATGTCACCACCGCCAACATGGCCTGCGGCTTTCATGCCGGCGACCCCATGATCATGGTCGAGACCGTGCGCCTGGCGAAGCGCCATGGGGTCGCCGTCGGCGCCCATCCGGGGCTGCCGGATCTGCGCGGCTTCGGGCGCCGCGTGATGTCGCTGTCGCCCGAGGAAGTCTATGCCGATACGCTCTACCAGGTCGGCGCGCTGAGCGCCATTTTGCAGGCGCACGGCATGGCGCTGCACCATGTCAAGCCGCATGGCGCGCTCTATTCCATGTTGAGCGTCAGCGAGCCGCTCGGCGAGGCGTTCGTGCGCGCCGTCATCGAGCTGTGCCCGCGGCCGATGATCTATTATCCGGCGCCGGCCGAGAATCACGCGGTAACGCGCATCGCCGCCGATATGGGCATCGATGTCGTGCCCGAGCTTTATTTCGATCTCTCCTATGACGATGACGGCGGGCTCATCCTCAAGCGCGCCAACGAGGGCGCCGATCTCGACGATACCAGGCTGCGCCTCGAGCGTTTCCTCGAACGCGGCGAGGTGCTGAGCGTGAACGGCAAGGCAGTCGCCATGACGGCGCGCAGCATTTGCCTGCACGGCGATGGTCCCAACGCGGTCGAGCTGGTGCGCACCATCGGCGCCGGCCTGGCGGCGGCGCAATATGAGCTCGCGCCGCTCGAGCCGGCGCCCGCCAAGGCCGGCCAGGCAGCGCAATAATACCAAGGAGCGGCGCCGGGCGATCCGGACTGCCCTCGTTTGAGCACCCCGGCGGACAGCGAAACAGCCGTCCCGTCGCCGGCTTCGCGGCGCCGCAACGTTATCCTGCTGGCGCTGTGCCAGGCCTTCTTCATGACCTCGACCTCGGCCATCGTGACCTCGGCGGCGCTGATCGGGCACAGCCTGGCCGAGGACAAGTCGCTCGCCACCCTGCCGCTGGCCATGCAATTCATCGCCGTGATGGCGGTAACGGCGCCGGCCTCGTTGCTGATGAAGCGCATCGGGCGGCGCGACGGCTTCACCGTCGGCCTCGGCATCGGGCTGGCCGGCGCGGTGCTGGCCATAGTCGCCATCGGCAATTCCGATTTCCTGCTGTTTTGCCTGGCCTGTTTGCTGATCGGCGCGTTTAACGCTTTCGGTCAATATTACCGCTTCGCCGCCGCCGACACGGCCGAGCACGCCTTCAAGAACCGCGCCATCTCGCTGGTGATGGCGGGCGGCGTGATCGCCTCGATCGGCCCGCTGCTGGCCAATTATTCCAAGGATCTGCTGCCCGACGATGTCTTTGCCGGGGTCTACGTCATGATCGCCATCCTCTATCTCGCCAGCCTGCTGACCCTGCGCTTTGTCGCCATTCCCCGTCCCGGCGCCGAGGAACGCAGCATGGCGGGCGGCCGCTCCACCGCATCATGCGTCAGCCGCTGTTCATCACCGCCGCGCTTGGCGGCATGATCGGCTATATGCTGATGTCCCTGCTGATGGCTTCGACGCCGCTCACCATGGACGGCGCCGGACATGATTTTTTTGACACCGCGCAAGTCATCCAATGACATGTCTTCGCCATGTTCGCGCCGGCATTCTTCACCGGTAATTTGATCCGCCGCTTCGGCACGCCGAGCGTCATGATTGCCGGCGCGATTCTGATCGCCGTCTGCGTCGCCATCAATCTGGGCGGCTTCAATCTGGCCAATTTCTGGATCGGCGGCGTGGCGCTCGGCGTCGGCTGGTGTTTTCTCTTCATCGGCGCCACGACGCTGGTCACCGAGACCTATAGCCCGGCCGAGAAAGCCAAGACCCAGGCCGCCAACGATTTCCTGGTTTTCGGCTCGGTCGCCTGCGCCGCTTTGCTGTCGGGTATCCTGCATGAGTGGATCGGCTGGGAGGCGATGAACTATGCCGCCCTGCCTTTCGTCGCCATCGTCCTGATCGCGCTTTTTGTAATGCCGCGGCGCCGCCGCAGCGATGCAGGTCTGGCAGATTGAGTGCAACCTGTGCTACTCAAGCCGCCACTTTTGACGGCCGGGATAAGGAGAGAGACGCCATGAATTCAGAAGCCAAGGTCGCGCTTGTCACCGGCGCCGGCAGCGGCATCGGCAGGCATGCCGCGCTGGCGCTGCTCGGCGCCGGCTATTCGCTGGTCCTGGCCGGGCGCCGCATGGCGCGCCTCGAGGAGACGCTGGCGGCGGCCGGCGCCGCTGCCGCGCGCGCGCTGGCGGTGGAAACCGATATCGGCGACGCCGGGTCGGTGGCGGCTTTGTTCGCCGCCCTGAAGGAGCGCTTCGGCCGCCTCGATCTGCTGTTCAACAATGCCGGCATCGGCGCCCCCGGCATCGGCCTTGAGGAATTGAGCGCCGAGCAATGGCGGGCCGTCGTCGACGTCAATTTGAGCGGTGCTTTCTATTGCACCCAGGAAGCCTTCCGCATGATGAAGAGCCAGCAGCCGATGGGTGGGCGGATCATCAATAACGGCTCGGTGTCGGCGACCGTGCCGCGGCCCAATTCGGCGCCCTATACGGCGACCAAGCACGCCATCACCGGCCTCACCAAATGCACCTCGCTCGACGGCCGCAAATACGATATCGCCTGCGGCCAGATCGATATCGGCAACGCGGCGACGGAGATGACCCAGCGCATGTCCCAGGGCGTGCCGCAGGCGAACGGCGAAATCGCCAACGAGCCGGTGATGAATGTCGACAATGTCAGCCAGGCCATCCTCTACATGGCCAGCCTGCCGCTCGACGCCAACGTCCAGTTCCTCACCGTCATGGCCACCAAAATGCCGTTTATCGGCAGGGGCTAGTCCTGCATTCGCCGGCCTGACGCGGCGCCGCGCGGCCAATCGCCGCAGGGCCATGACATAGGCCGCCAAAGCGGTCGGGCGATTGCCCCATTCAACGGTAACGAATACGCCAACTATTTCAAAAAAAAGCAGAAAATGCTTTCGCCAAAACCTGCATGAGCCCGGCAGTGATGGTTTTCTCAGGTCCGAAAACCCGATCTAGAGCGGATTCAATTTAATCCGGTTCATATCCGGCTGCGGCGAAGAAATTTTGACATTGGGTGGGAGTGAAGTCGTCGATGATCTCGGCGATGATCTGCCATAGCTCGTCTATGGTGCGCGCGGCGGCCTCTCGCAGGGCGGCCTTGAGCTTGGAGAAAGCCATCTCGATCGGGTTGAAGTCGGGCGAATAGGGCGGCAGGTACAG
>PVBE011717297.1_pt1 | contig 10051 bp, 8 predicted proteins | sample 1631181 | NCBI WGS metagenome assembly PVBE01 (sample SAMN08397723, study PRJNA350692) | Marine metagenome, whole genome shotgun sequencing project. | isolation source: water | place: Pacific Ocean | collected 2012-04 | reverse complement strand
GGCGTCACCTCAAGGTTTGTGCGCCAGACAACGATTTGGCGGACATAATGAGAACACTGGCTATGCCACGAGTTTGAAGCGGGCCATGGGATCGTTGAGGGTGCGGAACTCGCCAGGGGAGAGCCGGTTTGCCCTTTGCCACAGATAGTCGCCGGTCAAACTGATATGCACCCAGCCCATCGGCGAGAGATGGGCAAGCAGCGCATCATCGAAGGTGCCGCCGGATGATTGGAGATGCTGGGCGGCCCTGTCCATATAGACGGTGTTCCAGTAAGAAATCGCCGCGATCAGCAGATTGAGGCCCGATGCCCGATATTCCTGATTCTCGATCGAGCGATCGGTGAACCGCCCCTGTCGGTTGGTGTAGATCGCGGCGGCAAGGGTATGACGTGCTTCGCCTTTATTGAGGCCGGCCTGGCAGGCGCGACGCAAGTCGGGCTGTTCAAGCCAGTCGAGCGCAAATAGCGTCCGCTCGATGCGGCCGAGTTCGGCCAGCGCAAAATCCAGCCTGTTCTGGCGCTTGTAGGCGGCCAGCTTGCGCAGGATCGCGGAGGGCGCAACGGCTCCTTCCTTAATGGAGGCGACGATCCTGACGATGTCATCCCAATCGGCTTCGATCGCCGCCGTCTTGATCGTGCGGCCCATGAGGCTTTCGATGCCTTTGTAGGTCGAAGGCGCGGCGATCGAGCCGAGTTTCCGGTCGGCGATGTCGCGCAGACGGGGCACGAACCGGAAGCCGAGAAGATGGCAAAGGGCAAAGACATGGTCCGTCGCGCCGCCGGTATCAGTGTAATGCTCATGCAGCGGTAGCGCGCCGGCGCCGAGCATCAGGCCATCCAGCACGTAGGGGGCCTCGCCGGCGGTGGCCGACATGATCCGCGATCCGAACGAGGCAAAATGATCGGACAGGTGGGAGTAGATCTTCAGGCCCGGCTCGCTGCCATATTTCGCATTGATGTCGGCCGCCGCCGATCGGTTGCGGCCCGAGCGGAAGAACTGCCCATCGGAGGATGAACTAGTGCCGGCTCCCCAATGGCGCGTGAAAGGAAGATCATGGTGCGCGGCAACGATCATCCCCAACGCGGCCTGATAGTTTTCGGGCGACAAATACCAGTTGTGGGTCCAGGCAAGCTGGGCGTAGCTCACCCCGTCGCTGGCGTTGGCCATGCGCTCTAGACCCAGATTCGATCCATCAGCGAGAATGGCGGCGAGGATCGCGTGCGGGTTGTCATGCTCCTTGCCGGACCGAAGATCGCGAAATGCGCTCAGGAACCCGGTGCGCTCGGCCACCTCGACCAGGAGTTCGGTGATCCGCACGCGCGGAAGCAAGGCGTCGAGCCTGCGATCGAGAGCCTCCGCCTCGGGTGGAGTGATCGCCGGCATGGGTTGCAGCTTGAGCCGGTCGCGTTCGAGCGCCACGCCCGCGAGCCTGTTCGCCTTGAGTTGCTTGGCGAAACGGCGCAGCCGCCAGTCGAGCGTCCTTGCCCGCTCCTCCAGATAGGCGGCCGCATCGGTCTGGAATGGCAGGCTGTCGGCCACCTTATCGGCATCGCGTCGACTCAGCAAATAGGTGTCGAAGCGGCGATAATTGCGGGTTCCTTCGACCCATATGTCGCCGGCGCGCAACCGATCGCGCAGCGTGGCCATGATGGCCGTCTCGTATCGCCGGCGATCGACCTGGCCACCTTCGGTGATGAGGCGCTTCCACTGCCGGTTGGCGAATGGGAGCGGAACGCCCTCGGGCAGGCTGCGGGCCTTGCGGGCATTGGTATCGCGGATGACCTCGATGGCCTTGACCAGTTGCGATCCGCTCCCCGATGCCTTGAACGTGAATGTATCGAGGAAAGCCGGGCTGAACCGCCGCAGCGTCGCATAGCGACCAGTCGCCGCGACAAGCGCATCTTCGCCCGCCAGCTCGGCCAGCGCATCGACCTGCGATTTGGCTGCGACCAGTCTGTGCCAGCCTACCGCTTCGTCGATCAGTTCGAGCGGATTACCGCCATGTTCGACCGCCTCTCCCAGCGCGGCGATCGTCGCGCCGAACAGCCGCATAAGTTCGCCGACCGAGCGGATGCTGTCCTGATAGCGCCTTTCCCGCCCGCGCCGCGCCCGTGTGAACAGGCTTCCGACAAGCCTGTCGAACATCTGGATCGCACCATCGGCGAGCCTGGCATCGAGGTCGATGACCGCCGCGATCAGCGTCGCGCGGCGCCTGTTAAGGCTATAATCGGAGAGCAGGAACGCCGGCGCAACGCCACCTTCGCGCATGAACTGCGCGAACCGGAAGTCGGGGATTTTCGCGCCGATCGCCGGGTCGATGCCGATTCCGCGCACATAGCGTAGCCGTTCCAGCAGCCCGTTGATGTTCGCCGTGGTGGGCGCTTCCTCGAAATTGCGCAGCCAGGCCAGCGGCGTCATGCCGAAGTCGCTGTTGTTGACGATCAGATCATCGATCCGCGCCAGTTCGGCATGACCCAGGCTTTCGACAATGAGCGCCGCCGCGGCTTTGCGGGCGCGTGCCCTGCCGGCGAGGCCCGCACGTTCGAGCGTGTCTGCCGATGGAAGAATGAAGCGTTCCTGCTTCAGCCCCTCCATCAATGCGCGGACAATAGGTTCGCCCCGATCGGTCCGCTCCGCAGCTCTTGCGGCGAGATCGAGCGCGAGCGGTATATCCCCTCGCCGAAAAGGGTGTAGCCCCAGATGCCGTGCCGCAATGTCGGCATGATCGTTACGTGTTTGCGCGCGCTGGCCATAGTCGGCGAACGCATCAACATCGACGAAGAGCTGGGCGGCGAGATAGTGAAGGACCGCATCGGGGACGTCGACGTCGGGCTGCAAACCGAAGCCGGGATGCCGCATAAGCGCGATCTGCGTTGCCAGACCGAGGCGGTTGGCAGGGCGATAGCGGCGACCGACCAGTTCGAGATCCTCGGCGGCAAGGGTATAGTGGCCGACGATCGCGGTTTCGTCATGGGGGATATCGAACAGGCGACGCCTTTCTTCTCCGGTCAATAATCGCCGCCGCGCCATCCTGCCTCCATCCCGAGTCGAGAGCGACAGGCTAGCGTCAATCTGGAGTATAGCCTAACCGGACGTCAGGATGCAGCGGCGGTTTCTGTCAGGATAGGGTTATGGCAAGCATTTATTGACGCATGTTCCGCCGTGTCATAGAATTCAACCAGACATTTTGACCGGAGGCGGCGATGAAAGGCCAGAGGATCGGTTACGTCCGGGTGAGCACATTCGATCAGAATGTCGATCGCCAGTTGGACGGGCAGTCGCTCGACCGGATTTTCACCGACAAGGCATCGGGCAAGGACATCAACCGCCCCGAACTCGATGCCATGCTCGCCTTCGCCCGCGAGGGTGACACCGTCGTGGTCCACAGCATGGATCGATTGGCGCGTAATCTCGACGATCTGCGCAAACTGGTTCAGTCCCTCACCAAAAGAGGCGTCCGGATCGAGTTCGTGAAGGAAAGCCTGGCCTTCTCGGGCGAGGATTCCCCGATGGCCAACCTGATGCTCTCGGTCATGGGTGCGTTCGCCGAATTCGAGCGCGCCCTGATCCGGGAGCGGCAGCGCGAAGGCATTGCGGTCGCCAGACAACGCGGTGCTTATCGCGGGCGGAAACGTTCCCTCTCCGACGAAATGGTCGCCGAGCTGCACCGCCGTGTTGATGACGGCGAGCGCAAGGCCGTCATCGCCCGTGACCTGGGGATCAGTCGCGAAACCCTCTACCAGTATCTCCGCGCTGCCACCTGAGCCGGTTTCACCCAGCCTCGCTCACCCTTAGGCTTGTCTGATTGATACGACCAATGTCACGTCTCTTGAATTGCTTGAATCATATCAATGAGGATTGGAGGTCTCCTTCGTCAAACGAATGGCAAGAGCGCGACCGATTGCCGCTGCGGCGACTGGCTGGACGGCGCTTGGCGGAAATGGTGCAACCGAACTAGCATTGATCTCGCAAAGCGCATAGGAGCCATCGCTGATGGCTTCACCAGGGCGAAATAGGAAGTCGGCGTCCCAAAGAAGCGGAAGATCGTGGTCGGCGATCGACAGCAACCTTTGCATCTCTGGAATCCAGCGATCCTCCATCGCTTTCCGTAAGGCTGCGAAGCGCGTCACCTCCGGTCCGAACATGGCGCGGCCCATCGGCTGTGGGGTTGACGACGTTGTATCAATGGCCGTTGGCGTCATCAGCGCAGTGATCAGGTTGTGCCCAAAGCCAACCACTCGGTGCCCGCACACGTAGCAGCGGACCATGCCCTCGGACGACTGCGGCTGATAAGCCTGATCGATCAGCACGCCGCCGTCGTTTAGAAACGGCACCCACCTTTCCAAGCACTCGGCTAGGCTGATGCGCTCCGATTTGCTTCCTTGGCGGGCCTCTTGAACTTTCACCGACGTTTTCAAAGCCGGAGCGTTTCCCGCTTCGTCTAGTTGGACACGCCATACATTCCTGCCGCCGTTGCCGTAGTTCGGCTTCAGCACGCGCGGGCCTGCGGCAAGATGTTCGGGGAAACGAGCGCGAAGGCCTTCAGCGTCCACGTATCGATCGACATCGCTGCCCCATTCCATGGATCGCGTTGTGTAGAGCACTTCCTTGACGCCGATTTTGGCGATCACGTCAGGATGCGCGCTGACGACAACGCCGCACCCCGCGACTTCGCGCAGCATTGGATCGAGCTGCGAGCGGTCGCCTGAAATGTCCAACGGATTCACCCAGACCAGCACTGCGTCGCACGACAGCAGCTCGTCCCGAATCTCGCGAACCGCCTCGTCCCTGTACAGTACAGGCCTTGCGGTCGCCCCGAGCGCCCGCAAGGCCTGCATTATCGGCCACTGCCGGGCTTCATGAAAGCGATGCGTCCACTCGGCTGCTTGCCCACGCCAAAGAAGAGCGATGTTCGGGCCGGATGTCATTGTTGCATCTCCCCATCGGACCTGTCCCCTTTGTGGTCGCGAACTCAGGTGTCGCGCAGCAGTGGGTGTTAAGCCACGGCGGTCGGGTTCAGCCGCCGCCGCGCAAAGCCGCGGCATAGCGCCGGTCGACCACTTCCCAGTCGATGTTGCGGAAGAAGGCGTCGACATATTTGGCGGCGGCGGTGCCGTAATCCATGTGGAAACTGTGCTCGTACATATCGAGCGCGAGCAGCGGCACGCCGGCAATCGCACCGTGCATATGATCCCACGCCCAATGGTTGTGCAGCGAGCGCGTGTGGAGATTGTAGACGAGCACGCACCAGCCCGATCCGCCGGCAAGGCTCATCCCGGTACGGCGGAAGTCGGCTTCCCAGCGGTCGAACGAGCCGAACGCCGCGCCCAGCGCGTCGCGGATGGAACCGGCTGCCTGGCCGTTGCCGCCGAGCCCGTCGAAATAGACCTCATGGAGCACGACCGAGCCGGTGCGGTGCAGCTCCTCGCGCTTCAATCCGCCATAGACCACCGGCGGCAGGTCCGTGTCAGCGAGCGCGGCGGCAAGTCGTGTCTCGATCATATTCAGGGCCTTGACCGAGCCCGCATAATTGTTCTCGTGGTGCGATGTGATCAGCCTTTCGGAGAGGCCGTGAAGCCTGGCGGGATTGAACCTGAGCGGCTTGACCTGATGATTTCCGGCAAAGGCGGGGACAGCCGCCGGCGCTGCGGCCGGCGTCTGCGCAGAGGCTTCGTTGATAGTCATGGCGGCGGCTCCGATGCCAAGAGTTGCGATTGCACTGCGTCGGGAAAGATGGTCGATCGTCACGCGTCACTCCTTCAGATGATCATTACATATGCGGCCCCGAGGACCGAGCAGACGCCGAGCACCGGCAGCATGCCGGCCTTGAACCGGAACATGGCGAGTATCGCACCCACCGCGAGCGCCAGCGCCGGCCAGTTGACGGACGTTAGGACTGGGAGATCGATGGTGCCGGCTGCGAACGGCACTTCGCGGACTTGCTCGAACAGAGTGTGGATACCAAACCAGACCGCCAGATTGAGGATCACGCCGACCACTGCGGCGGTGATCGCCGAAAGCGCGGCCGACAATGCGCGGTTGCCGCGCAGCCGCTCGATGAATGGCGCGCCGGCGAAGATCCACAGGAAGCATGGCAGGAAGGTAACCCAGGTGGTGAGGATTGCGCCGAAGGTCGCGGCGACGAGCGGCGGCAGCCCGGTCGCTTCGCGGAAGGCCGCGAGGAAGCCGACGAACTGCGTCACCATGATCAGCGGCCCGGGCGTGGTCTCGGCCATGCCGAGCCCGTCGAGCATCTCGCCGGGCTGGAGCCAGCCATAGGTCTCGACTGCCTCCTGCGCGACATAGGCGAGCACCGCATAGGCGCCGCCGAAGGTCACCACCGCCATCTGGCTGAAGAAGGTGGCGATGCGGCTGAACACGTCGTCGGGGCCGAACGCGAACAGCAGCGCTGCGACCGGCCCGAGCCAGAGCAGCAGCAGGACGCCGGAGATGCGCAGCGACCAAGAGAGGTTCGGCCGGGCATGGTCGGGAAGGCCCTCGCCAAGAGCGGTGTCGCGGTCGTGGATTATCTCAGCGCCGGCGGGACCATGTCCGCCGCCGCCCTTGAATGCGGCGTAACCAGCGCGGCCACTGAAGAAGCCGATCAGCGCGGCGGCAAGCACGATCAGCGGGAAGGGCACGTCGAGCACGAAGATCGCGACGAACGCCAGCGCGGCAAAACCGCGCATGACGTTGTTCTTCAAGGCACGCGAACCCACCCGGACCACCGCCTGTAGCACCACCGCCAGCACGGCGGCCTTCAATCCGAAGAACAATCCCTCGACCAGCGGCACTTCGCCGAGCAGCACATAGACATAGCTGAGCCCTAAAATCGCGAGGAAGCCGGGCAGCACGAATAGCGCGCCCGCGACCAGGCCGCCCTTGGTCTTATGGAGCAACCAGCCAATATAGACAGCTAGCTGTTGCGCTTCAGGGCCGGGCAGCAGCATGCAATAGTTGAGCGCGTGGAGGAACCGCTCCTCGCCGATCCAGCGCTTCTCCTCGACCAGGATGCGATGCATCACCGCTATCTGGCCCGCCGGTCCGCCGAAGCTGAGCAGCGCGACCCTGATCCAGACGCGCACCGCCTCGCCAAAGCTGATGCCGTGCTCGTGCAGCGTCTCGACTGCGATTTCAGCGCGTGCGCTGGCCTCCATCTTTAGTCCTCTTTTCGCCGGGTGAAGTGAGCATAGAATCCGTCGAGCGCGGTCGATCCGCGCGCGATCCGCTCCTCGTCGTCGTCGGTGCCGGCACAGATGCCGGCGATAAGCGCGCTCACTCCCGGAGTTTCCGGGCGCTCGAACCGAGCATCGGCAATATCAAGGTCGTGAACAATTTCGCCGAGCGCCCGCAGCGCGGGGTCGGTCTCGAGACCGGTGAGGAACACCAAGGTCTCGAAGGAGCAGCGGTCGCCTTCGTGGGTGAACTCAGCGTCCGCCATGTCGAACCTCAGTTCGTCAGGCTCCGGCACATATCCTTTGCCCTCGACGAACTTGAAGCTCGCCTCGGGGTCGATGAAGCGGCGAATGAGCCAGGCGGACGCGATGCGATCGACATGGACATGGCGGCGCGTCACCCAAACGCGGCGCTTTAGCTCCGCCGGGGTCAGCTCGGGCGCACCGGGGCCGCTCACATCGGGATGTTGGTGAGAGCGGCGGTCCGCCTCGGTGATGGCGGCCTGTGCCGCCTGCCGACCATGCGCACCGAAAAAGTCGATCGCGGCGACCTCGTTCAGGCGTTTGCGCAGGCGGCCCACATCCGCCGCCGCGACATACTCGCCCTCACACAGCGCGCGCGCCTCGCGTGCCAACTCCTCATAGTCGGCGTCACGCGCAGCGTCGAACACTCCGCGCAGCTCCGCATCGCCCATGCCGCCGACAAGGCGCGCTTCGAGGATCAGCGCCTCGCCGCCATTTTCGGTGATCTCGCGATGCAGTTCTTCGAACAGCGCGCGCGTGTCCTCGCGATTGGGGAGCGCATGGACGGCGTTCTTGAGCGGCGCGGCCCCGATCGCCTGCAAACGCCGCCAGACCTTCACCCGCAAATAGGCAGGCTTAGCCGGAAGCTGCGGGATCAGGAGCAACCAAGGGGAAGCTTGTGTGTTTGTCATAGTTGTATCGTCACTAGCCTACAAGTGTAAGGGTTGCATCACAAGCCTCATGAGCATAGGACTGCTTATCCCGAAGAAAGAAACCGGAGCGTAATGTCGCGGCTCGCCGGCGGCGCGCTCGCATGACGTGAGGCTTTCCGTGTCGAGTGCGCTGATGAAGGATCAATTATGCTGAAAAAGACCATCGCCTTGGGATTCGCCAGCCTCCTGCTGGCAAGCCCGGCATGGGCAGCGCCGGACTGGTCGGCTGTCGACCGGGCGATAGGACGAGCGGGGGCCGAACAGCCGGGGGGCGTTCACCGCTACAGCTTCCCGCGTTCGGACCTGAGCGTCACGCTGGATGGGGTGACGATCAAGCCCTCCCTCGCGCTCGGCTCTTGGGCGGCGTTTCAGCCGATGGGCGACGAGGCGATGGTGATGGGCGATCTCGTGCTGACCCACGACGAGGTGAACCCCGTTTTGAGCCGCCTGCTCGCAAGCGGTTTTACGATCACCGCGCTCCACAATCACCTGCTCCGCTCTTCGCCTGCGACCATGTACATGCACATTGCCGGCCACGGCGACCCGGTGAAGCTCGCGGCCGCGCTCCGGCAAGCGCTATCAGCCAGTCGGACCCCGCTCGCCGCGCCGCAATCGCCTTCGGCCAGCGCAGCCGCATCGCGGCTCGACCTCGATGTGGCCCCGCTCAACCGGTTGATGGGCGGTGAGGGCAAGACGGCCGGTGGCATCCTCCAATACAGCTTTCCGCGCGCCGAGCGGCTGATGGACGGCGATATGGAGACTCCGCCGACGATGGGCACGGCGACCGCGATCAACTTTCAGCCAACCGGGGACGGCCGAGCCGCCATCACCGGCGATTTCGTACTTGTCGCAAACGAGGTCGATCCGGTCCTGCGCGTGCTGCGGACGAACGGGATCGAGGTCACGGCGCTGCATAATCATATGCTAAACGACGAGCCGCGGCTGTTCTTCATGCACTTCTGGGCCAACGACGACGCAGCCAAGCTCGCCCGTGGGCTGCGCGCGGCGCTCGACAGGATGAACAATCAGAGGAGTTGAACTCGGACGACGGCTCATTGGGCCGTAACCGCCGCCCGCCCGACCCCACGGCCCTTATGCAGGAAGTGGAATGGAACATGGCTAGCAAACGAACTCTCACTGTTGTCGCAGGCGTGGGCGCGGCCGCGCTGGCGATCGCGGGCGTGGCGATCGCGCAAAACCACGAGGCGAACGAAAACCGGATAATCGGCAAGCACAGCGAACGAGACATCCCGCTTGCTCAGGTGCCCGAGGCCGCGATGAACGCGGCACGCGCGCAACTCGCGTCAATAAGCAAAGCGGAGCAAGTCACCCGAAAGGCGGACGGAAGCACGCTCTATGAAATCAAGGGCAAGAACAGCGACGGAAAGACGATCGAACTGTTCGTCACGCCCGAAGGCCAGGTGCTCGGCCGCGAATGATGGATCAGCACGGGGCGCCGGCCGTCGAGGGCCGTGCGCCCCTTCCGAAATGATACTGCGGAATAGGAGACGAAAATGCGGCCAAGGCGATGGATATTGTTATGCGCCGCTTTGGCCGCCCTGCCTGATAGTGCGATCGGCCAAACCGAACCCGCGTCGGCGACGGGCTCGGCGTTGTTCGTAAGCTGTCAAGCGAATGAGCCGCGATGCGGCGCTTACCTCCAAGGCGTGCTCGACATGATGATCGTCGCGCGAAAAGCGGAATGCCGCGCTCCACGCTATGACCGATCGGCGCTGCGCGCGGCATATTTACGCTGGGCGGAGCAGAATAGCTATTTTATGAGTGTTCATATGGTGGCCGGAGCTGAACGCTCGTTAGCGAAGGCTTGGCCATGTCAGTAGCATCGTACCCCGCGGCGTAGCCTGCCCGGCGGCTGCCTTTGAGGGCAGGCGGAGCGTCCGCCTGGCGGTGAATTCCGCC
>PVBE010605054.1_pt1 | contig 10051 bp, 10 predicted proteins | sample 1631181 | NCBI WGS metagenome assembly PVBE01 (sample SAMN08397723, study PRJNA350692) | Marine metagenome, whole genome shotgun sequencing project. | isolation source: water | place: Pacific Ocean | collected 2012-04 | reverse complement strand
TCGACGAAGAACCCACGTCGCTGCAGACGGCCCAGGCGAAGTGCGGACTCGACAAGCTGGTCGGGCAGCCGGTCCGGGGCGGGTCTGCAGACGTCGACGACAACCGAGGGAAGGGATGGCATGGTGCCCTCCGGGAGCACCGTCCACTGACGCGACCGGTCTTCCAGGACCGCCGCGCCCTGACCCGGGGCTGCTGGTTATTCAGCGACCCGGGGGGACGGTGCTCCTGTCTATCAAATCAGGCATGAGATGTCGCGTGTCGCCATACGTCGCTGATGTCACAGGGGAAATGACGGATCCGGACCGAGTAGGCCGGTGGCCGGTGGCCGGTGGCCGGGTGGCCGGTCCCCGGGGGCCGGAGCCCGGTCGGGGGGAGCTAGCCGTTGACGACCTATCATAAGCCGCTTATGTTCATTGGGATGAACGCGGACGTCCGACGCTACTTCGCCGAGATCGGTCGGCGCGGCGGCAAGAAGAGCAGACGCCACCTGGATCCGGGGGTGGCGAGAGACATGGTGCGGGTGCGCCAGGCGCGGCGGGCCTATGTGCGATTTCACGCGGCGTGCTTCTGGTCCTACGACCCCGAGTACCGCATCGGTGTGGGAGACCTTGGCTGGGTGGTGCAGACGCTCCGGCGCAACGGTGGGCGCGAGGCTTGGGAGGCGGCGGCGCGACTGTGCCCCTGACGCCGTTCCAAGCCGAGGTCGCCCGGGTGGTGTCGACGAACCGCAGCCTCGACAGCTACCTGGCCGGTGGGGCGGCGCTGCACTTCGAGCCCAACTCGAAGCGCTTCAGCAACGACCTCGACTACTTCCACGACTCGGTCGAGCGTGTCGCTGAAGCGTTCGCGGCCGACGACGCCCTGCTGCGGTCCCGGGGGTTCGCGCTGGGCGTGGACATGCAGCAGCCGGGCTATGTGCGGGCGGTCGTGTCCCGTGAGGTGGACCGGACGAAGGTGGACCGAACGAAGGTGGACCGGACGAAGGTGGAGTGGGCCCACGACTCGGCCTGGCGGTTCCTTCCGGCCGCTCCCCACCCGGAGCTCGGGTTCGTGCTGCAGCCGATCGACCTGGCGATCAACAAGGTCCTGGCGCTCGTGGGCCGCGACGAACCACGGGACTTCCTCGACGTGATGGCCGTGCACGAGACCGTGCTGCCGCTGGGCGCGCTGTGTTGGGCCGCCGCGGGCAAGGACCCGGGCTTCACGCCGCTGTCGCTGCTGTCTCTGCTGCAGCGGCGGGGTCGCTATCAGCCCGAGGACTTCGCGCGGCTCCGCCTGGCGTCGCCGGTCGATCTCGTCGCGCTCAAGACCCAGTGGATGGCGGCGCTCGCTGGGGCGGAGGCGTTCGCGGGCTCGCGCCCCGCGGGCGAGATCGGCTGCCTGTACTACTCGGCGGAGGACGACCGGTTCGTGTCGCCGGCGGCTGAGGGGTCGGCCGGCGTCGTGCCTCACTTTGGTCGACCCGGCGGCGTTGTACCTCGAACGCTCGTGGATTGAAGGACCCCTTCGGCGTCGGGGCCTCGGAGCGGGCTGGCCCTACAGCCCCGCCAGGTCCGCCTCGATCTCCTTGGCGAGCTTGTCCGCCTCCGCCTCGGCGTTGTCCGCCGTGATCTCCTTCTGGGCGGCCTTGTCGGCCTCGGCGGTCTCCTTGGCCTCGTCGAGCTCGGGCTCGGCGGGCTCTGCTGCGGCTGCAGCGGCGGCAGGCCTTGCGGGGTCCTTGTCCGCGGCGGGCTTGGCGGCGGGCTTGGCGGGCGCGGCGGGCTTGTCGGCGGGGCAGCCTGCGAGCCCGAAGGCCAGGCAGGTCAGGATCGTCAGGACAATGCGGTGCATGGGGCCTCCCTAGTCTCCCGACTTGGTGGTCGAGGTCGTCGAGGTCGTCGAGGTGGTGGTGGTCTTGGCCTTCGAGCCGGTCGTCGGGGCCGTGGGGGCGGCGCCGGAGGTGGTGGTGGTCTTGGCCTTCGAGCCGGTCGTCGGGGCCGTGGGGGCGGCGCCGGAGGTGCCGGTGGTCTTGGAGGCCAGGGTCTTGAGCTTGGTCATGCGCTTGTCGTGCCGGGCCTTCTCCTTGGCACGCAGCCCCGCGAGCTTCGCCTTGAGCTTGTCGAGCCCCTTTTCGGCGGCCAGCTTGTCCAGGCGGTTGAGCTTGGCCACCCGACGGATGTGCTTGCGGCGCTCGTTGCGGATGCCCTTGGCGGACTTGCGGTGGACCTTCAGGCTCTTCCTGGCTGCCTTGAGATCGCCCTTGGCCGCCTTCAGGTCGCTGCGGGCCTCCTTGAGATCCGCGCGGGCCTCCTTGGCGTCGGACCGGATGCCCTTGGCTTCGGCGCGGCTGGCGGCGGCGACGGCCTTGGCCTTTTCGCGCAGCGCCTTGGCCTCGTCGTCCTTGCCCTGGTCCTTGGCCTTGTGGGCGGCCTTGAGCAGCGCCTTGGCCTTGTCCTTGCCCGCTTTGCGCGTGGCCTTGGCCTGATCGCTGAGCCCCCTGAACTCCTTGCGCGCCTCCTTGGCGTCGCTCCTGGCCCCCTTGCGGGCCTCCTTGGCCGCCTTTCGGGCAGCCTTCGCCTTCATCTTCTTGCCCTTGCGGGCGGCGCCGGGCTTCTGCAGCGGCTGTGCGAACGCGGGGGTGCAGACCATCAGTCCGGCGGCCAGCAGGGCTGGCCCGATCAAGTTGCTACGCATGGACTCCTCCTCATCAGGGCGGCCGATGTTACCGCAACGGGTGGTACCGTCGCTGCGTGATTCGGCCCGCCCTCGCAGCGCTCCTGTTGGTGGCCTGCGACCCCGTGGCGGGCGGCGTGCCGAGGTCGTCGGTGCAGCTGTCGGACTGCCGGCTGCAGGGGCTGTCGGCGGCTGCGCGATGCGGCGTCGTGTCCGTCCCGGAGGATCGCCAGGGCCCGGCGGGTGGCCGGCAGATCGACCTGCGGGTCGCCGTCGTGCCCGCGACGCTGCGGCCCGCCGCCCAGGATCCGCTGTTCGTCCTCGTCGGCGGCCCGGGCCAGGCGGCGACCGAGGCGGGCGCTGGCGTCGCCCAGGTGCTCAAGGACGTCCGCCGGCGACGGGCCATCGTGCTGATCGACCAGCGGGGGACCGGCGCCAGCAACCCGTTGGACTGCACGCTCCACGACCCTGACGACCTCGCCGGGCCGATGGAGGACCCGGTGCCGCTGGCCAAGATCGCCGCGTGCGCCAAGGGCTGGAGGGCCGACACCCGGCGCTACCGGACCGTGGATGCGGCCGACGACCTGGAGGCGGTGCGCACGGCGCTCGGCTACGGCGCCATCAACCTGTGGGGGGCCTCGTACGGCACCCGCCTGGCGCTCGAGTACCTGCGCCGTCACGGGGCCCACGCCCGGGCGGTGGTCCTCGACGGCGTGGCGCCCGCGGGCATGGTGCTGCCTTTGGCGGCGGCCAAGGACGGGCAGGCCGCCCTCGACCGGGTGCTGGCCGACGCGTCGGCGGATCTGCCCGACCTGCCCGACCAGCTGCGCCAGCTGCTCGACCGCCCCCCGACCCGCGTGACGCTGTCGCACCCGCGCACGGGCGCGCAGCAGACGTTTGCCGTGGACCGCGACGACATCTCGGCGCTCGTGCGCGGCGCGCTGTACGCCCCGGAGCTGGCGAGCGTGCTCCCGGTCGCCATCGTGCGTGCCCTCGCCGGCGACTTCGGGCCGTTCGCCGCCATCTCGGCCGCCCTGTCCGGCGGTCTCGAGGACAACCTGTCGTTGGGCCTGATGCTGGCGGTCATCTGCGCCGAGGACGCGCCCCGCATCGCGCCCGGCGACATCGAGCGGGCGGTGCAGGGGACCATCTTCGGGGCCTCGCTGGTCAAGCCGCTGGTCGACGCGTGCGCGCTGATCACGACCGAGACGGCGCCCATCGCCCTCGATGAGCCGGTGGTCTCCGACGTCCCCGCGTTGATCCTGTCCGGAGGCAGCGATCCCGCCACGCCGCCGCGCTGGGGCGAGCGGACCGCGGCCGCGTTGTCGCGGTCCACCCACGTGCAGGTGCCCGAGATGGGCCACGGGCTGACCATCCGAGGCTGCGTCCCGGACGTGATCGCAGAGTTCCTCGAGGCCGGCGCCGTCGAAGGGCTGGACACGGAGTGCGCGACCAAGGTGCGCAGGCCCTCGTTCTTCGTGCGCATGACGGGGCCGACCCCATGATCGCGGTGACGGACCTGCGCAAGCGCTTCGGGGAGGTCCAAGCGGTCGACGGCGTGACCTTCACCGCCGAAGACGGCCGGGTGACCGGGCTGCTCGGGCCCAACGGCGCAGGCAAGACCACGACGCTGCGCATCCTGTACGGCCTCGTGGCCGCAGATTCAGGCGTCGCCTCGGTCGACGGCGTGGACAGCCGCACCGATCCCGACGGCGTGCGTCGTCGCCTGGGCGTGCTGCCCGACGACCGCGGGCTGTACCCGCGGCTGACCCCTCGGGAGCACATGCGCTACTTCGGCGGGCTCCACGGACTGGGCGGCGACGAGCTCGAGGGCCGCATCGAGGAGCTGGTGAACGCGCTCGACATGCGGGCCATCGCCGACCGCCGCACCGCGGGCTTCAGCCAGGGCGAGCGCGTGAAGGTCGCCATCGGCCGGGCGCTGGTGCACGGCCCCACCCACGTGGTGCTGGACGAGCCGACCAACGGCCTGGACGTAATGGCGGCCCGCGCCATGCGTGAGCTCATCGACAAGCTGCGCGCCGACGGCCGGTGCGTGCTCTTTTCGAGCCACGTGATGCAGGAGGTCGCAGCGCTGTGCGACCGCATCGTGGTGATCGCCCACGGTCGCGTCACCGCAGAGGGCACTCCGGGGGAGCTCATGCAGGCCTCCGGCGCCCAGACCCTGGAGGACGCCTTCGTGGCGGCCATCGGCTCCGACGAAGGGCTCGTCGAATGAGCCCGCTGCGCGCCGTCGTCCACAAGGAGCTGGTCGACAACCTGCGAGACCGCCGCTCGGTGGTCTCGGTGCTGCTGTTCCCCCTGCTCGGGCCCCTGATGCTCATGCTCCTGGCGCAGGTGGTGGCCGACAAGCAGACGCTGCCCGACGTGGTGAAGATGCCCGCCATCGGCGCAGACCGGGCCCCGCGCCTGCGGGAGTTCCTGGAGCGCAACGGCGTCGAGCTCACCGAGCCGCCTGACGACTACCCAGACGCCATCCGGGCGGGTGACATCCACGCCGTCGTCGAGTTCCCGCCGGAGTTTCCTGAAGATCTCGTCGCCGGCCGCACCGCCAGCGTCAAGGTCTGGCGCGATCGGTCGAGCCACGACGGCGCCGCCGAGATCCAGCGGGTCCAGGAGCTGATCGCGGGCTACGGCGCCCGCCTCGGCGCGCTTCGCCTGCTCGCCCGCGGGGTGGTGCCAGAGGTCGCCTCGCCCATCTCGGTCGAGGAGGTCGACCTGTCCACGCCCGAGCGCCTGGCGGCCCGGCTGCTGGAGATGATCCCGCTGTTCCTCATCATCGCCGCCCTGATCGGCGGCATGAACGTAGCCACCGACGCCACCGCCGGCGAGCGCGAGCGCGGCTCCCTGGAGCCTTTGCTGCTCAACCCCGTCCCCCGGCGGACCATCGTCCTGGGCAAGTGGCTCAGCACCACGGTCTTCAGCGCCGTGGTCGTCGGCGTCACGGCGATCGGCTTTGCCATCGCTGTGCGATACGTGCGTCTGGAGGAGGTCGGCCTGCAGGTGCACCTGTCGCCCGCGCGCGTGCTCGTCATGGCCGCCGCGCTCGCCCCGCTGTGCGCGTTCGCCAGCGCCCTCCTCCTGCTCGTCGCGACCTTCGCCCGCAGCTACAAGGAGGCCCAGATGTACCTGTCCTTCCTGCTGATGGCCCCCGCCGGCGCCAGCGTGCTCCTGCTCCTCAACCCGATCCGGCCGAGCCTGCCGTACATGCTGATCCCGACCCTGGCCCAGCAGCTGCTGGTCAGTGATCTGCTGCGCGGGGAGCCCGCCTCGCCCGCCCTGTACGTGACCGCGGCGGTCGCCGCGCTCGCGGGCACCGCCCTCGCGATCGCCGTGACCGCCCGCCTGTTCAGGAGAGAGCGCATCATCTTCGGGCGCTGACGCACCGGCCCGCACGTTGCGCGCGCGGGGGTGGGTTGGTACACGCCCGCCCGGCATGGCTGAGGTCCGGTTCGAGCACGTCTGGAAGCGCTATCCGCCAAGCTCCGGGGGCAAACGGGGCGAAGGGGGCAAAGGGAGCGCGGCGGAGGTCGTGGCGGTGCGCGACCTCGAGCTGACCCTCCCCGACAAGGGCTTTGCGGTGCTGGTGGGGCCGTCTGGATGCGGCAAGTCCACGACCTTGCGCATGGTGGCCGGCCTCGAGGAGGTGACCGAGGGGTCGCTGTTCATCGGGGGGCGACGGGTGAACAACCTGCAGCCGCGGGACCGCGACATCGCCATGGTGTTCCAGTCGTACGCCCTGTACCCGCACATGACCTGCTACGAGAACATGGCCTTCGGGCTGCGTGTGCGGCGCATGGACAAGGGGGAGATCGACCGGCGCGTGCGCGAGGCCGCGCAGACCCTGGGGATCACCGAGCTGCTGCAGCGACGGCCGGCGGCGATGTCCGGCGGGCAGCGGCAGCGGGTGGCCATGGGCCGCGCCATCGTCCGGGAGCCGGCGGTGTTCCTGTTCGATGAGCCGCTGTCCAACCTGGACGCCAAGCTCCGGGCGCAGATGCGCATCGAGCTCGCCCGGCTCCACCGCCGGCTCGAGACCACCATCGTGTACGTCACCCACGACCAGCTGGAGGCCATGACGCTGGCCGACGTGATCGTGGTGATGGACGGCGGCGTGGTGCAGCAGGCCGGACCGCCGCGAGACGTCTACGATCGGCCGGCCAACAAGTTCGTGGCCGCCTTCATCGGCGGCCCCCCGATGAGCTTCCACACCGCCCGCATCGACGACGGCGCCGCCGTGGCCGACGGCCTCGCCCTGCCCCTCGGCGACCGGGGCCCAGACGTGGTCGACGGGCGCGAGGTCGTGGTGGGCGTCCGCCCCGAGTCCTGGCGTCCCGACCCTGAGGGGCCGGTGACCCTCGACGTGGACGTCGTGGAGCCCATCGGCGCCGAGGTGCTCGTGCACGGAGACGCAGGCGCCGGCTCGGTGATCGTGCGGCTGCCCGGCGACCACCCCGCCCGCTCCGGCGACCAGATCCCGCTGTCCGTGGACCCGTCCAAGGTCCACCTGTTCGACCCCGAGACCGAGGTCCGCCTGCATGCGTAGAGCCCTGGCCATCACGCTCCTCCTCTGTGCCTGCCCGGCGGACCCGCCTCCGCAGGCGCCCAAGCCTGCGAAGGACCCCGCCGCGCCTGCCTCCAAGGCGGGGGCCGAGGCCGCCGGGCTCCTGCTCTGGCACAGCTACCGCGGCGACGAGCGCAAGGCGCTGGACGCCGTGGTGGCGGAGTACAACAAGGCCGGCAAGGGGGCGCCGATGAAGGCGCTGGCCATCCCGTTCGACGCCTTGAATGACAAGATCACGGCGGCGGTGCCCCGCGGCCACGGGCCGGACCTGTTCATCTTCGCCCACAACATGGTCGGCCCCTGGGCGGACCAGGGCATCGTCGAGCCCATCGGGGCGTGGGCCAAGGACGCCACCTTGGCGCGCTTCCTCGATGTCACCGTCAAGTCGCTGGTCTACAAGGCCGACCTGTACGGCCTGCCGCTGGCCTTCAAGACCCTGGCGCTGTACCGCAACACCGCCCTGGCGGCGGAGGCGCCCGCCACGCTCGACGCGCTCGTCAAGGCCGCCAAGGCCGCGCGGGACGAGGAGGCTGGCGTGTACGGCCTCGTCTACGACGCCACCAAGCTGTACTTCAACGCCCCCTGGCTGCACGCCTTCGGCGGCAAGGTGCTCGGCGACGATGGCCTGCCCGGCTTCGCAAACGCCCAGGGTGCCGAGGCTGTCGCGTGGTCCCGAGACCTGATGAAGGTCCACAAGGTGGTTCCCGAGGAGACCAGCACCCACCTGGTCACGACGCTGTTCAACGAGTCCAAGGCCGCCTTCATGGTGTCCGGGCCCTGGTTCCGGGCGGAGGCCAAGGAGGGGGTGGCATACGCCGTCTCACCGCTGCCCAAGCGCGGCGACACGCCCGCCCGCCCGCTCCTGGGCGCCGAGGCGGTGATGGTGTCGGCCAAGTCGAAGAACAAGGAGGCCGCCTACGCCGCGGCCGAGTTCCTGACCTCTGACGCCGCGGCGACCCAGCGCTGGAAGGCCGCCCGCCAGACCGTGGCCAACAAGGCCGTGTACGACCTGCCCGAGGTCAAGGCCGACCCCTTCACCGCCGCCTTCCGGGCCCAGCTCGAGGAGGCGGTCCCCATGTCGGCCTCGCCGCGCATGCAGGCGGTGTGGTCGGCGGCCGATCGGGCGCTGCATCGCGCCATCAAGGGCGGCGTCGACCCGCTCAAGGCCTTGCAGGAGGCCGATCTCGACATCAAGCGTGACCTCGAGCGCGCCGGCAAATAACGCCTCGGCCATCGCCTTGCTCGGCGCGCTGCTCGTGGCGGGCGTCGGCACGGGCGAGGAGCTCGGGCGGGCCGCGGCCGACCTGCGCGCGGTCCGCAGCCAGGCCTTGGAGCTCGCCCGGGGCGGAGAAGCCGGCGTGCGGGTCGTCGGCAAGGGCGGCGTCAACCGCTTCGGCATCGCCAAGGGCGAGTCGTACACGGTCCACCCCGACCCCGCGCTCGTCGGCGCGGACCCCGAAAAGGCCGACCGCGACCTGGCCTCCCGGGTCCGCTCCGAGGGCGCCCCGCGGGCCGTTGAGCTCGGCGACGCCGTCGTCGCCGCGGCCCCCGACGAGCAAGGCGACGTCGCCCTGATCACCCTGCCGGCGCCCCCGATCCGCAGCCGGTTCGCCTGGGGCCTGTGCACGCTGCTGCTGCTGACGTGCGTGGGCGTGTCGATGTCGCTGTCGGACCGCCCGACCGCGGGGCTCGTGGTCCTGGCGGGCGCCCTGGCGTTCGTGGGTTCGCCCATCCCCGCGGTGGTCGGCGGAGCGGTGTCCGTGGCCCTGCTCGGCCCGACCCGCGACGTCGTCGGCCACCTGCGCGAGGACCCCGCACCATACCTGTACTCGGCGCCCGCGATGGCGGCGCTGGGGGTGCTCATCATGGTCCCGTTCGCCGTGGGCGTGGGCATGTCCGTGTTCCGGTACCTCGACGGGGACTGGTCCTTCACCGGCCTGTCCCACTTCGTCGAGATCCTGTCCCCGACGGCGGCCGGCGACACCCGGTTCTACCGGACCCTGGGCGTCACCGTGCTCTGGACCGCCTCCAACGTGGCCCTGCATCTGGCCATCGGCCTGGGGCTCGCGCTCATCCTCAAGGACGGCGGCGGCCGGCTCACCCCCATCTACCGCGTGCTGCTGGTGCTCCCGTGGGCGGTGCCCAACTACATCACCGCGCTCACGTGGAAGGGCATGTTCAACAAGGAGTTCGGCGCCGTGAACGCGGCGCTGGCGCTGGTGGGCATCGAGCCCGTCGACTGGCTGGGGAGCACCTTCCTGCCTGCTTTTGCGGCCAACCTCGTGACCAACACGTGGCTCGGGTTCCCGTTCATGATGGTCGTGTCGCTCGGCGCCCTGCAGTCCATCCCGGCGGAGCTGTACGAGGCCGCCCGGGTCGATGGCGCGGGCGCCTGGAGCCGTTTCCGCCACGTCACCCTGCCCCTGCTCAAGCCGGCCCTGTTCCCCGCGGTGATCCTCGGCTCGATCTGGACCTTCAACATGTTCAACGTGATCTACCTGGTCAGCGGCGGAGGCCCCGCCGGGCAGACCGACATCCTGATCACCGAGGCGTATCGGGCCTTCCGGGTGCTCGGCCGATACGGCTACGCCGCCGCCTACTCCACGGTGATCTTCCTGATCCTCCTGGCCTACACCCTGGTCACGAACAAGATCACCAAGGCCACCGAGGGGGTGGCGGGATGAAAGCCAACCCGTGGAGGCATGTGGCGCTCGTGCCGTTCACCCTCGTCGTGCTGTACCCGGTCCTGTGGGTCCTGCGCACCGCCTTCAGCCCGGGTCAGGGCTACTCGCTGTCGCTCAGCCCCATCCCGGCCG
>PVBE010834109.1_pt1 | contig 10052 bp, 7 predicted proteins | sample 1631181 | NCBI WGS metagenome assembly PVBE01 (sample SAMN08397723, study PRJNA350692) | Marine metagenome, whole genome shotgun sequencing project. | isolation source: water | place: Pacific Ocean | collected 2012-04 | reverse complement strand
GTTGCGGCCCGCCACCCAGCCTTCCAGCCGCGCCCGATCCTTGGGAGACAGCCAGACGCATGATCCATTCCTCATCCCTCATGACTCGCACATCCACGAGCCAAAGGGAATCCTTCCGTTAGAGACAGAACACTAGCTTGTGGGCGGCGACCTTGCGGCACTTGTCGATCACGCGCTCGGCGGCGAGCCCGATCGAGGCGCCGCCGACGCCCGACGTGCGCGAGCCCCAGGTGCCGGTTCCGGCGCTGACGCTGTCCGAATCGCCCTGTAGCAGGCGGACCTGCTCGAACTCGAGGCCGAGCTTGTCAGCGAGGATCTGGCGGAACACGGTCTCGTGGCCCTGGCCGTGATTGTGGGTGCCCATGACCAGCGTCGCCGCGCCCGACGGATCGAAGCGGATCTGCGCCCACTCGGGCGGGCCGCCGGCCGACTGCTCGATGACGTTGGACATGCCGATGCCGCGAAGCTTACCGCGCGCGTCGGCCTCGGCGCGGCGCGCGGCAAACCCGGCATAGTCGGCGATCGTCATGGCGCCGTTCATGTTGGACTCGAACTCGCCCGAATCGTAGGTGAACACGAGGCCGGTCTTGTACGGCAGGGCGTTGGGCGCGATGTAGTTGCGCCGCCTGATCTCGGCCGGGTCGATCCCCATCTCGGCCGCCGCGGTGTCGATGGCGCGCTCTATGGCATAGGCCGCCTCGGGCCGCCCGGCGCCGCGATAGGGGCCGGTCGAGCCGGTGTTGGTGAACACGCCGGTCACGTGGGTGTAAATCGCCGGCGTCGTGTAGGGCCCGGCGAGCGTGCCCAGGTTGTTGGTCGGCGAATGCGGCCCGAGCAGCGTGAGGTAGGCGCCGAGATTGGCCACCGTGGTGACCCGAAACGCGAGGAATTTTCCGTTGGCGTCGAGCGCGAGCTCGGCGGTCGACACGTTGTCGCGCGCCTGGTCGTCGCTCATGAACCCTTCCGTGCGATCGCCGGTCCACTTGACCGGGCGGTCGAGCTGCCTGGCGGCGAACAGGCAGAGGATGTTCTCGCAGTACGGCCCGCTCCGCATGCCGAACGCGCCGCCCATGTCGTCGGAGACCACCCGCAGTCGGTTCTCCGGCACGTGCAGGATCGGCTCGGCGATCGCCTGGCGCAGGCCGTGCGGGCCTTGCGAACCGGTGTACAGCGTATAGCGCTCGTCGTACTTGTCGTACTCGCCGATGCAGGCGCGGGGCTCCATGGGCGCGACCGCGACGCGGCTGACGCCGAAGTCGAGCCGGGTGATGTGATGGGAAGCGGCGAAGGCCGCCTCGACGGCCGCCTTGTCGCCGAGCTCGAAGACGAAGCAAACGTTGTCGGGGCACTCGTCCCACACGGCGGGCGTACCGTCCGTGACGGCGTCGGCCGTCGCGGTCACCGACGGCAATGGCGTGTAGTCGACTTCGATCAGCTCGGCCGCGTCGCGCGCCTGATCGGCGGTCTCGGCGACGACGAAGGCGACGTAGTCGCCGACCAGCCGCACCCGGTCGCGCTTGAGCGCCGGGTGGGGTGGCGTGAACATGGCCGAGCCGTCGGGCTTGTGGCGCGGCACCGCGCACGGGATGTTGCCGAGCCCGGCAGCGGCGATGTCGTCTCCGGTGTAGACCGCGAGCACGCCCGGCGCGGCCCTGGCGGCGGCGGTATCGAGGGCGTCGATACGGGCATGGGCGTGGGGCGAGCGCAGCACGTGGCCGTGGGCCTGGCCCGGACGGTTCAGATCGTCGGAATACCTGCCGCCGCCGCGCAGCAGTCTCGGATCCTCCCATCGAGGCACGCCTTGTCCGACGCCAAACTTCACCATTCCCGCCTGCCCTGTCGCTTCCCGATTACCAGCAACGTCAATACTTAATCAGACGCGAGCGCGCAACGTGCTCATCGTCGGGTTCATACCAACGGTCAGTCCGAGAAATCGAAGTCGAATGAGTTGCCCAGGCGGCGGACGTGACCGGTCGAGGGTGACGGGAAATGGCCGGTCAGCACCAGCGTGTCGGTCTCACAATAGCGCTCCAGGAAGTCGCGGCGCGTGACCGCCGACTGGACGCGGTCGGTGCAGCCGACGGCGCTCCAGCCGGGCTCGCGGCATTGCAGCACCGTGTGTACGACGTCGCCCGACAGCACGGCGCGCTCATCGCCCGATCGTATGGCGATGCTGACATGGCCCGGCGTGTGGCCCGGGGTCGGGGAGAACGAGATATCGTCGTCGAACGCGTAGTCGTCGGCGACGATATCGGCCTGGCCCGCCTCGACCACGGGCAGCACGCTGTCGTCGATGCAGCCGTCGGAGTACTTCTTGCCCTTCTTGTTGAGCTCGGTCCAATGGTCGAACTCGGTCTTGGCGAACAGGTAGCGCGCGTTGGCGAATGTCGGCACCCATCTTCCGTCGATCAGCCGCGTGTTCCAGCCGACGTGATCGGCATGCAGATGGGTGCACATGACGAAATCGATATCCTCGGGCGCGAGACCGACTTCCGCCAGCGAGTCGAGATAGCGCGTCCCGCTGCGACCCGACCACGGGGCATGAAACCGGCGTTGCTTGTCGTTGCCGACGCAGCTGTCGATCAGGATGACGTGATGGCGCGTCCTCAGCACGTAGGACTGGGTCGCCATCACGAGCTTTCCGGTGGCGGGATCGAGAAACCGGGGCTCGAGCCAGTCGCGGTACGGCGCGAGCGCCTCGGGCGTCGCCTCGGGGATCAGGAATCCAAGTTCGAAATCGGGACCTTCGTTCTCCACGATGCGATGCCAGGCGATGTCGCCGATCTTGCCGCCGAGGCTCATTTTGCGCTTCCTTTCCGCATTGTCCGACGCCGAGGCCGGTCCGTCACCTTAACCCGCGTCCGGCCGATTTCAAGTAATGCGGCATTTTGCGCTGCCGTTCCGGCCCGGAATTGGCTATGAGTCGTGGATGAGACGAAATGGTAGCGAGGCATCGATATGCGTGCGGTAGTGATCAGTGACCATGATAGCCGTGACAACGTGGGTATCGTCGAGCTTGACGATCCGGTTCCCGAGGACGACGAGGTCATCGTCGACATCAAGGCGTGCGGTATCAACTTCACCGATCTGCTGTCGCTCAGCGGCGGCTATCAGAACAACCCGGAACCGCCGTTCACGCCCGGCAAGGACGGCGCCGGCATCGTTTCGCGCATCGGCTCGGGGGTAACCGGCCATAAGGTCGGCGACCGGGTCATTACCCACGTCCATTACGGCGCCATGGCCGAAAAAGTGGCCTGTCACCAGGCGCTCGCCTGCCCGATCCCCGACAGCGTCGAGTTCGATGCCGCCGCCGCGATCGGGCTGTCCTATCTCACCGCCTATTTCGCCCTGGTGGTGCGCGGGAAGATGCAGCCCGGCGAAATCGTGCTGATCAACGGCGCATCGAGCGGGGTCGGGGTCGCCGCCGTCGCGCTCGCCCGCGGGCTCGGCGCGGAGATCGTGCTCGGCGGGCTGACCACGCCGGCCAAATCCGCCTCGGCCATTGCGGCGGGGGCGGACGGCGTGATCGATCTGACGGCGGACGACCTCAGGGATTCACTCCGCGCCCAGGTCGCCGCGGCGACCGGCGGACGCGGCGTCGATCTCGCGGTCGATCTGGTCGGCGGCGGGGTGTTCGACGCCACCCTGCGCGCGATCGCCGACGAGGGGCGCGTCGTGGTCACCGGTTTCACGTCGGGCACCATACCCTCGGTCAAGACCAACTATCTGCTGGTCAAGAACATCTCCGTCGTCGGCCTGACCGTCGCCGCCTATATGCGCGCGTACTCGCCCAAGATTGCCCGCGCCCAGACCGCGATCTTCGATCTCGTGCTCGCCGGCAAGATCGATCCCAACATCAAGGAGCGGTTTCCTTTCGACCGCTTCATGGACGGCCTCATGCTGATCAAGGAACGCAAGGTCGTCGGAAAATCCGTGCTGCTGATGTAGTCCGGCGCTGCCCGAAAGGGGTGGCGGGAAGCCGCCAAATTCAGCAATATGCGGTCAAGCGGCCGCCTGAGACGCCTCGGCCCACACAGTCCCGGAGAACCCTCGATATGCGCAAATTTCTTCACATCAATCTCGCCGATAGATCGGTCGAAACCGAGGAGCTCGAAGGCGAGGCGGTGATCCGCGCCGGGCGCTACCTGATCGCCAAGACGCTGTTGGACCGCGGTCTGGCGACGGTCGATCCGATGTCGCCCGACAACCCGCTGATCTTCTCGGCTGGGCCGTTCGCGGGCTCGAATTTCTCCAACGCCAACCGACTCTCGGTCGGCTGCAAGAGCCCGCTGACCGGCGGCATCAAGGAATCGAACTCGGGCGGCACCTTCGCGTTCGCGCTCGGCCAGCTCGAGATCGCCGGGCTGACGCTCTACGGCGCCGCCTCGGAATGGGTCGTAATCCGCATCACCAAGGATGGCGAGATCAGCTACGATTCGGCCGAGCCCTACATGGGCAAGGGCAACATCGAGGCGGCCGAGCTGTTGTTCGCCAAGTACGGCAACAAGGTCAGCCTCGGGCTGTGCGGCCCGGTCGGCGAGTATCTCGGCCTGGTCGCCGGCATCGCCTTCACCGATCCGGAAGGACGGCCGACCCGCATCGCCGCGCGCGGCGGCGTCGGCGCGGTCATGGGATCGAAGAAGGTCAAGGCCATCGTCGTCGACACGCACAAGATGCCGCCATTCCACGACCGCAAAAAGCTCATGGGATCGGTCCGCGAATACGGCAAGTTGTTGGGCGAGGACGCCGGTATCGAGGCCTTCGCCAAGCTCGGCACCGCCATGGTCGGTGACTTCACCAACAACATCGGCGGCATCCCGACGCGCAACTTCTCGTCGGGCCAGCTCGTGCCGAGCTCCGAGGGGCCGTTCCGGCTCGGCGGTGACCATATCCGCGAGCTCACCCTCGAACGCGGCGGCGAGCCGACCCATGCCTGCATGCCGGGCTGCCTGATCCGGTGTTCCAACGTCTACGTCGACGACAAGGGCGACGAGATGGTCTCGCCGCTGGAATACGAGACGCTCGGCCTGATGGGCACAAATTGCGGGCTTGACGACCCCGACGACGTCGCCCGGCTCAACCACGTCGCCAACGATCTCGGCGTCGACACCATCGAGATCGGCGCCACCCTCGGCATGCTGATGGAGGTCGGCGAGGGCTCGTTCGGCGATCCCGAGTTCATGGCCCAGGCGCTCGACGACATGCGGCACGGCACCGAGCGCGGCCGCATCCTGGCCCAGGGCACGGCCCGCGTCGGCGAGCACTACAAGGCGGCGCGCGTGCCGGCCATCAAGAAGCAGGGCATCAGCGCCTACGACCCGCGCGTCATCGAGGTCACCGGAATCTCGATGATGGTCACCGCCCAGGGCGCCGATCACACCGCGGGCAACGTGCCGGGATTCGTCTGCGACGGCAAGACGACCGAGGAGCTGACCGCGGCGAGCCTCGATATCCAGGCACTGTGCGCGGCAGCCGATTCGCTCGGGCTCTGTCTGTTCGGGCGCTCGGTGACCAACGTGCAGCTCGACTTCATGGTCGAAGCCCTCAACAACGCGCACGGCGTCGAGCTCGACGGGTCGTTCTATCTGCAGCTCGGCTACGAGGCGATGCGCTACGAGTGGGAGTTCAACAAGCAAGCCGGCTTTACCGAGGACGACGACGAGCTGCCGGCGTTCTTCTACGACGAGGCGCTGCAGCCGACCGGCAAGACCGCCCGCCACCACAGCGGCGAGGTCAACCAGCATCTGCGTGAGTTGCTCGATCGCCAAGCTGCCGAATAGAACGCCCCTGTCGGGCGCCAACGGATTCGACCTATTCGGTATCACCTGATAAGATTGGTGATCCACTTGTCAACGGAGGTAAGAATGACAATCAGGAGGCCCTTAGTACTCAGTGTCGTGGCGCTGGCGGTATCGTCAGTGGCATCGGCGCAGACGGTTGGAATCGGCTCGACCAAGGCCGGCGCCGTCTCGCAGATCACCGCGACCATCTCGAAGGCCGTGTCCGAGAGCGACGTCGGCATTCAGATGCGCAAGCAAACCATGGGCGGGACACAGCAATACATCCCCGTCGTCAACGCCGGCGAGCTTGCGTTCGGCATCTCCAACATCGCCCAGTACTGGATGGCGGTCACCGGCACCGGGCTGTCGGCGCCCAACAAGTACGACAATCTGCGGCTCGTCACCAACATGATGAAGTTCACGGTGAGCTTCGTCGTTCCAAACGACTCAGGCATTCGAACAGTCTCGGATCTGCGGGGCAAGCGGCTGGCCTCCGGTTTCAAGGGCGCCCCGTTGTTCGTCAACATCCATGCCGGTGGGCTCGCGACGATGGGCCTGTCCTATAACGACGTCAAGAAGGTCCCGATCGTCGGTCTGGTTCAGCATTGGCGCGCGCTGATGCAAGGCAAGGTCGACGCGGTCATCGCGGCGGCGGGGTCCGGATTCGTCAAGCAGATGAACGCCAAGGTCAAGGGTGGCGTGCGGCATATCTCGTTCCCCGACACCAAGGAAGCGCTGGCGGCGATGCACTCGCATTTCCCGAAGACGTTCTGGAGCATCGTCAAGCCGCGCAAGGGGCTCACCGGCGTACGTGCACCGACCAACTTCGTGACCTACGATTACCTGCTGTGGACCCACAAGGGCCTGTCGAACGAGGTCGTCTACAAGGTCGCCAAGGTCATGCACGATTCCGCCGCCAAGCTCAAGGAAGGCGGACCGCTGTGGCGCTCGTATCAAGCCAACTCGAACATGGCCAAGCAGCACGGCACCCCGTACCATCCGGGCGCGGTCAAGTACTACAAGGAAACCGGCCTGTGGACCAACTGAGGCCATAGCCGCAAGATCCGAAAACGCCCGCGCACCGTCAGGAGCGCGGGCGTTTTCAACTTGCGTTCGCCCACGCCAGGATGGCGCGTGCCGACGATGGGTGGTCGGTAGAATCGCTTAGACAAACAAGGCCGTTTTCTTCAGAATTCGGTCCAAGGGAAGCCCGCAACAAAGGGCCGGCGAAAGCTTTACGGAGAATACGAAAGTGGTCGAGAACGCGTCGGAAACAGAGGAACGAACACCAGAGATTCTTGTGCAGCGCCAGGAATCGGTGCTCGTCAACCGGCTCACGCTCGGGCTCGGGGCGATGATCGGCTTGGTCGCGATTACCTGGTCGATCGAATTCTGGCTCAAGCTCGGCTTCGAGTGGTACGACGAACAGGCGATGGTCGCCTGCCTCGGCCTCACGCTCGGAATCGCATTCGTCCGCTTCTCCGTCGCCGGCGGCTCCAAGCGACTTTCCATACCGTGGTACGACGCCATTTTCGCGGTCCTCGGCATGGCCGGCGCGTTCTATTTCGTCTACATCTACGACGACATCGTCAACAATCCGTTCGCCATGCGCTCGCGTGCGTTTGGCATCAGCGTGATCGTCGTTCCGCTGGTCTGGGAAGCGCTGCGAAGAACCGCCGGTTGGAGCCTGACGATCGTCTTTTCCGTGTTTATCTCTTACGGCTTCATCGGCCACCTGATGCCCGGCATGCTGCAGGGCGTCGAACAGAGGAACATCGACCTGATCGCCTTCCTCGGCACCAGCGAGGTGGCGCTGATCGGGCTGCCGCTCAAGATCATCGTGCTCACGGTGGTGCTGTTCATCTGGATGGGACAGCTCCTGCTGCACACCGGCGCCTCGGAATGGTTTACCGATCTCGCCGCGGCGCTGATGGGGCGTTCGCGCGGCGGATCGGCCAAGATCGCCGTCGTCGCCTCGGGGCTGTTCGGCTCGATCTCGGGCTCGGCGGTTTCCAACGTCGCCTCGACGGGGGTCCTCACCATCCCGCTGATGCGCCAGGCCGGCTACGACGCGAAGTCGGCCGGCGCCATCGAGGCGGTGGCCTCCACCGGTGGTCAGATCATGCCGCCGATCATGGGCGCGGCGGCGTTCCTCATGGCCGAGCTGCTGGAGCTGTCGTACACCGAGATAATCCTCGCCGCGATCATCCCGTCGTTCCTCTATTACCTGGCGGTATTCGTTCAGGTCGACCTGGAAGCCGCGAAGAATGGCATCGCGCCCATGCCGAAGGACCGCATCCCGCCGGTTTTGCGCGTCATAAAGGAAGGCTGGTTCTTCGTCACGCCGTTCGCGGTGCTGATCTACTTGCTGTTTTGGAAGAATCAGCCGCCGCAGGAGGCGGCGTTCTGGGCCGCCGTCTCCGTGGCCGTGGTCAGCGTCGTCTTCGGCTACAAGAAAAATCGCATCACGCCGAGGCAGTTCTGGGATTCGATCACCGGATGCGGCCGCGCGTCCGCCGATATCATCATCATCGGCGCCATGGCCGGGGTCATCATCGGCATTCTCGACAAGACCGGACTCGGACAAGCGCTGACCCTGATCCTCGCGGCGGTCGGCGAAAACAATCTCTGGCTCCTGCTTCTGCTGACCGCGTTCGTCTCGATCCTGCTCGGCATGGGCATGCCGACCTCGGCAATCTACCTGCTGCTCGCGACCATGATCGCGCCGTCGCTGATCAAGCTCGGAGTCAACCAAATCGCGGCGCATATGTTCGTGCTGTATTTCGGCCTGATGTCGATGATCACACCGCCGGTCGCCATCGCGGCCTTCGCCGCCGCGACTCTGGCTGGCTCCAAACCGTTGGAGACCGGTATGACGGCAGTGCGTCTCGGCTGGATCGCCTACATCATCCCGTTCGTGTTCGTGCTATCGCCGAGCCTGTTGATGCAGGGCGGCACGGTCGAAGTGGCGGTCTCGTTCATCACTGCCGTCATCGGGGTCTGGATCGCGTCCTGCGGGTTCATCGGCTACCTCTATCGCCCGATCGGGCCGGCGATTCGGGTGGCGTTCGTCGCCTCGGGGCTCGCGCTTCTGCTGCCGGGCGGCGCGGTGCCCCACGGTATCACGCTGAATATCGTCGGCGCGGTGCTCGCGGTGGTGCTGGTCGGGCGGGAGTACATGGCGCGGCGCAGCGATCGCGGGTCGACGCAGGCCGCGTCGACATGACGACCGCCGGATCCGCCGTTACGCGCGCTCCGATCCGGGCTCGCGTGGCATCGATCATGGGCGCATAACGACGATGCCCGATCGCCGTCTGCTGACCGGAGCTGGTTTCGCTCTGCTGTCGTCAGTGAGCTTCTCGGCTTTGTCGATATCGGCGGTCCTTACCTTCCGCGAGGGCACCAATCCGCTCGCCGCCGTGATCGTCCGCTTTCCGGGCGCCATCATCGTGCTCGCAGCGATCGTGCTGATCAGTCGGGTGTCCATCCGACTGCCGCGTCGCGAGACGTTGATCTGCCTGACCCTCGGCGCGATTCTGGGCGCCCAGTCGTATACGCTCTACAAGTCGTTCGAGCTGATTCCCGTCGCGCTGACGATGGTCGTCTTCTACATCTACCCGATCCTGGTGGGAATCGCGGCGGGCGTGACCGGTCAGGAGCGGCTGAGCCGTGCGCTCGCCGTCGCGCTGGTCGTCGCATTCTCCGGCCTCGTCCTCGTCTTCAACGTCTCGGGCGCGGGCCTCACCGTCGAGGGTGCGGCCTATGCCGCGGCGGCGGCCGTATTTTGGGCCGCGCTGACCCTGTTGAGCGTCCATGCCATGCGGGAGTGCGATCCGCGCGCGGTGAGCCTCAACATGCAGGTCACGGCGGCGTCGATTTTCGTCGTCATCGGGCTCGTCTCGGACGACGTCGCGCTGCCTGGCACTCTCTTCGGCTGGGCGGCGCTCCTCGCCATGCCATGCTTCTACGCCGTCGCGATCACGGCGTTCTTCGCCTCAGTGGCGCTGCTCGGCTCGGTGCGGACGTCGCTGTTCATGAACGTCGAGCCGATCTCGACGATCACGCTCGGTTTCGTCGTCCTCGGCCAGGCGCTGACGCCGCTGCAACTCGTCGGCGCCGCGCTCGTGATCGGCGCCATCGTCGCCCTCAAATGGGATTCCGGTCGCCGCGTCGCGGCGAACGGCTAAGAATTATCTATTGAGCCGTGGCCGGCCCACGCCCCCACCCGGCCACCCACTGGATCGTACGCTATGGGTGGCCGGGTGGGGGCGT
>PVBE010227053.1_pt1 | contig 10053 bp, 17 predicted proteins | sample 1631181 | NCBI WGS metagenome assembly PVBE01 (sample SAMN08397723, study PRJNA350692) | Marine metagenome, whole genome shotgun sequencing project. | isolation source: water | place: Pacific Ocean | collected 2012-04 | reverse complement strand
CCTCGAATTCTAATTAGTAGTGGGCTGCGACATCTTTTAGATTTTTCTTTATCAGCTTACCCGCGTTGATGTCGTTGCGCTTCTCTATGAGGATTTCCAACGCTCCCTCGCCTATGGTATCAGTTACCCACTTTGTAAAGTCGTAAGGGTTGCTCCCTAGCTTTTGGTGGCATCCAAAGCAATGACAAAAGGCATTTGTCACCCCGTCAGCACCACCGCCGCCGCAAAATCGAACGCTGTAATTACGCCTTCCGAAATAGTGACTACAGTGCAGCCCCATCGCGTTTTCTGGATAGCTTTTCTTGCACACCTCGCAAGTCCAGTTCTGCGATTCCCTAATACATTTACTAAACCATTTATCCGCTGGGCTTATTTTTAGCGCCATTTTTAACTTCCCTATCGTTTTTTTCTTCCTGTAATAATTCTTTTACTTCATTTAACAAAAAATTCATTTCGGAGAGGCTTTCCGCTATTTCTACCGCTTTTTCGCCTTCGACCTTTATGGAAATCTTCATTTTGTTCACCAAATGGAATTTGATTTATTTTTTTACCCTTCGCTAAATAATCTTCAACGTGTTTAATGATTTCTAGCCGTAATAAATTTTTATCTTTTTCTATTGTCATTTTTTCTCAGGCCACGGCACATGAATTCCTTTGTCGGCCAAAAGCCTATTGATTATTTCAAACACCCCTGAAACTTCGCTCCTGGATAACTTTGTTGAACTTTCTTTATTAGTTACCGCCTTTTGTACGGGCTTCCAAATATTGTCTTTGACAATTTCAGGAGTGAAAGGCACTTCAAACCCTGATTTGAAAAATTGCTTTGTGTCGATATCTTTTTCCCTGAGAGTTTGCGCTAGGTGTCTGCACCAAACGTGCAAAGCCCTATTTTGCTTTTGCGTTCTTGTTTTCGCTGTTCTTGCTTCAACTTCCACATAACCATTTTCGCTGAAAAATTTATCCAGTTCTTTTTTTGCTTCGGATAATTGGAATTCGTTTGTAATAATCCTGAAATTATTAGAATTCAAAATTCATGCTCCTGATTTTTTTGCTACCTGTATGATTTCTCCCTTGCTGCCGCCATAAATTTATTCTCCCCTCAAACGCTGAATATCTATTTTTTGCCACCTGAAGAGATAAGCACGAATGTTTCTCTACATACTCATTTTCTTGGTCAGTTAACGTCACGCCGAATTTATCGCGTTTCTGTATCAGTTCAGTTTTTTTCTGGTCGCTACTTGCTAATAACACTAACGCAGCAAGGTCTACTATTTGCCCTGACCCTCGGATATCCCATTTCGTGCCGACATATTGCTGCCCGTTGGCTAGTTGTGAGGGTTTACGCAGATGGTGGACTAGAATGACCGCCATATCGTGCGTCCTGGCAATTCCTATGAGCGAAGAAACGAAAGCCCTTTCATTTTCCATTGAGCTTGAGTTATCTCCACCGCCTACGCTGCACATCATTAGCGAGTCAACGCAGACGAGTTTGCATCCCGCAGTTCCAAAGGCGTGAACAGCCCCTAGGACTTTTTCCGGCATAATTGACCCTAATTGGTCAAACACATATATTTTTTCTTCAGCCCATTTTTCAAACTTGTCATACCATTGCGTTGTCGGGTTATCAGTCCCTGCGGTTTGCTGAGTCATCAAGCCGCCAATATCCGCTATCGTCATTTCAAACGATGCAAGCCCAACCTTTACCCCCTCAAATTTAGCGGCATAGAGAAGTATTTGTGACGCAAGGGTAGATTTGAATGAAGCGTTAGCCCCTGCAAGTATCGTAACTCCTGTGGGTAAGCCGACTTCATCATGCACTTTTGACCAAGGCAAACGCAGACCTTTGACCGATTTACCATTTTCAAGCTGGTCAATTATGGCTGCGCGGTGTTGTGAAAACCCATTAATTCTGTGGCTTTGAGCTACAGCCATCGCTTGATGGACTTCTTCGCTGCCTAAACTCTCTATGCGATTCATAAGGCAAGCTCAAAATCATTGTTCGGCGGTACTACGTCATCCTGCCAAAGACCTTTATTGATGTAGGTTGAAGCATGAGGGATATATTCTTCGGAAGATTGTTGCCAACCATCTTGAATGGATAGTGCAACCCTAGCTTTCAAGTTTTCTATAATTTTTTGTAGGTTTTCTTCCGTTTTGATTTTCGCTATAAAACTTTTTTGCGCGAATTGCTTGCTACCTTTCTTCCCTGGATAAATGCGCCAAAGTTCATTGAACACTTCATCCTTGCGTTCCTTATGTATATCTTTTCTCTTATCTCTTTCTAGTACACTTTTCACCGTGACTTCAGCGTGACGCTGTTTAGCCTTACGCCTTTGGTTCAAAGCTCTTGATTTTGCTGGACTTCCATTGTGCCTATCAAAATTTTCTATACTGATTTCACCGTTTTTTTCACTGAGCCAACCCGCCGATATCACTGAATTACAGAAGCCCGTCACACCTACGTCACGGTCAATGATTTTTTTCGTCACGGCAGAAGCGTGACCGTTTTCTGTTTGTGTGTTGAACCAAATCCACATCCTTATCAACTTGCCAACAACTGCGTCAGGGTCTAAATTTAACTTTTCGGCCAGTTCCCAAACTTCAGGTTTATCGGGAGTCACAATTTCAAACTTAATCCAATCCCCTGCCATCTTCATTCCTTGAATTTTGTGCAAGTCTTAGCTTGCTGTTTATGTAAGTGTCTTCGTCCTTTTCGCTAAAATTTGTTCCTAGCTTGCGATGTTCTTCAAAAATGAAAACAACCATTTCATCAAGTTCCCTTTCCTTTGGCGGGTATCGCTTCGCTACAAAATCTTGATTTTTAAAGGTGTCTTGGGTTTTTACGCCAACCGCCCCGCAGATATCAGCAAAATCACAACCTGCGTAACAATGAAGCAAAAGCCCTTTATCTCCGTCTTTTATGTCAAGAGAGGGGCTTGAGTCATCATGTGAAGGACAATGCGCGATGTAATGACATTCACCTATCAGCCTAGACCCTTCGCATAGTTCTGCGAATTCACTAGCCTGGAAGTGAGCCAATACCGATTTCCTTGTGTTCGATTAGTCGGAAAAATAGCTTTTCTTCGGCTTCATCAAATTGTTGATAGACCACCATTTCACGGTCGCCGAGACACATCTGGCTAATGGCGGGTTGCGTAACACCAAACATATTTGCCGCTTTAGTTTGGGAAAGCGACTCTTCATCTAAGAAGAGTCTGAGGGGGAGCGAAGTCCATTTTCGCATTATCAGTCTCCATACTTGCTTTTTAATAATACCATTAGTATTACTTATTATTCTGAACTAATCAATAACCTTATTTTTCGTTATTCCTCTTATTGGGTCTTATTGGGTCTTATTGGGTCTTATTCGTCTTATTCGTCTTACAGGTTCTTACAGGTCTTATAGGTCTTATAGGTCTTATAGGTCTTATAGGTTCTACATCCGCTGACGCAAACAGCTTGCGTTTTTAGCTTCTGCGCGGGGGTTTTAGCCTCATCTTTTTTCTTTTCTTCGGACAGAAGATTAAACGCTGTCTCATATTTATTCCTTATATGAATCGCTGAGTTTGTTATGTTTGCCAATGTCTCTTCCCCCGAAATTATCCCGTCCAGGAGTCGGCAAGTTGCTAGGACACGGTTGGTAATTTCTTTTTTGTGGTCTGGTTCGAGAAATGTCATCAATTCCGAATAGCCTTGTCGCAAGCCGTAAAATTCATAAATAAGGGCTGCTTGGTCAATAGTGATAGCTTGGTTGTTGTTCATGCTTTCCCAACGAGCATAGGTTTTTTTGTTCACCCCAAGACCAACTGAAACATCTTCTTGAGTAAAGTGGTGTCTTTCTCTCAATTCAAGAAGGGTTCTTTTGAATTTCAGGTTAGCGTCTTTGACGATTGGTATAATATGCCTCTTTCTGTTCATAACTTTTCCTTCTATTTATTTCTAATTAATATTAATACTAATTTTAGCTTTAAAAAATCACGAGTTAAATAGTCTCATTAACTGAGATTAATAGCCAGAATAAACTTTAAAAAAACAAGAATAATCTCAAAACGCGAGATATTAAGGGTTGTTAATGTTCATTATGGGGCGCATTATACATTTTCTTCAGTTTTTTAATTATTAGTGTTAGTATTAGTCTCATATAAGCAGAGATAATAATAAATGGCTAATAAAACAGTAGGATTATTTAATAATTATATATGAGACTAGCTGAATACATATATACCCCTGTGACGCTCCGTAGCGCTGTCTACCGAATGTTTTTATGGATTGAATACTACGAGTCGGTCTACCCCACTCCACTCACCAAGCCGACTCAGGCGCAAGGATATGGATGTGCTGTGCATCCGCGCCAAACACAGCACCATTATGAACGATGTTGAACGAGCAGATAAGGCAAAGCGAATGGATATCCTGGAAAAGCAAGCAGAATTGTCACCGTGGATGTCCTTCATGCCGCTCGATTGCAAATGCCGCTGCGGATTTGACTTTGTTGATTATCCAAAAGCCTACGAGGAGCGAGTCACAGGCTGCCCACGATGCGATAGGAGTTATTGCGAATGAATAGTCTCAAACATAGAACATTGCATGAAAGATTGAGCGAACAACCTAGACGCAAACCCGTTAATAAACAAGCGGCACTGGTTTTGCATAGCGCCCAGCCTGAGTTTGAAAATAAGCTAGACCCAAACGATTCGCATATCGAAAGCGATGTCTTTATACAACCTTATTCTTATGAAGACTATGTGGATTTGTTTCACCCAAACCAAAGAAAAGCTATTAGGGAGCGTAAAGACCACTCTGGGGCAAAGTTCGGAAAAGTTACGGTCTTGGGTGTTTACCTTCCCGATTTCGATGGCTCAATTCCTGTGTCAAGGCGATACGAACCCTATTACGAACATAAAGCGTGGGAACACTGTCCGACTTGTAGGCAGCGAACAAAAAAAAGAAAAACAGTATCGAAACAAAGAAATAGATCAGCTATTAAATGGGTATGTCGTTGTAATTGTGGAAACTACCGAGTAATTACAAGCAATGAAGCATCTAGGCGAGATGAAGGAATGTCTTGTTCTGCTTGCGATGAATTTAGATTATTGAAAGAGAGAAATTCAAATGAAAAATGAAGACCCGTATTATAGAAAAAATTTAGATCACGCGAAAAAGATAGCATCAGAAAAATTAGGTTTTGAGTTAAGTGATAGCCAATGTATCACTTATACCTTGAACAGATTTGTCAAATATGAGGAATGGAACACTAAGCACACTAAGCACACGGAACAGAGGGTAAAGATAAATAAAACACCATTTTAACAAAGGAAAAGTAAAAAATGAGTTTGAGCAAAATTCAGAAGGAACTGAAAGCCCCAAAGTCTCAACACAATAAATTTGGGAATTATAGATATAGGAACTGTGAAGACATCTGCGAAGCGGTAAAGCCGCATCTTGCGGAACAAGGCTACCATTTGAATCTGTCAGATGAGGTAGTGCAGATTGGCGAAAGGTTTTATGTGCAAGCTACCGCAAGAGTAATGAATGGAACGGAAGTGGTAGAACAGTCTGTTTCCTACGCTAGAGAAGCCGTTACAAAGAAAGGCATGGATGAGTCGCAGATAACGGGTTCTTCATCATCTTATGCCAGGAAATATGCGTTAAATGGGTTATTCGCCATAGATGATACTAAAGATAGTGATAGCAGGGATAACACCGAAAAATCTCTTACAAAGGCTCAACAGGGCTACGCTGAGAAGATGCGTAACGCAAAGACCTACAAAGAGGTTTCGGTTATTTGGAACAAACTATCGGAAAAAAATCGTGATGCGCTACGGGATGTAGCAAACGAAGTCAGGGAGACAGTAATTAATGAAAAATCTAATGATGGAGCAGGACAAGGAAAAAAAGCAGATTCCAATAGTGGAGTTGAGCAAGAAAGAAATAAATGATTGCGAATCCGCAGGGGCGCAAAGGCATAGATTGGCTAGGCAAGACAAATTACCCGTTGCCACAAAAGACGACAACGTAAATATGAAGATTGACAACACGAATGATCTAGTGGGAATAAAGGGCGAATTAGCTGTTGCGAAGCTATTAGAAATTGACTTCAACCCTTTTCAGTTTGGTGTTGATACTGGAATTGATTTGTTTGTTGGCGATTGGTCGATTGATGTAAAAACAGCAAAAATGAGTTTTAGAGAAAAGCCAAATTTGCTGTTTAACAGCGACAAAATGTTTAGGTCAGACCTTGCTATTTTAGTGACTAAAGAAAGCGAAAATACATTTGGAATAGCTGGATGGTTAAAACGAGAGGAATGGGCTGAAAAATGCGAGGAACACCGAAGGTTTGATGGAAGTTCGCGTGGCAGCTACAAGGTTGGTCTTGAAGATTTGCATCATATTTTTAGATTGGTTTATTTAAACAACATGGAGAGGCTGAAGAAAAAATGGTTGAAAGAAAATACGTCTGTGTAATTAAAAAGATAGTCGATGGTGATACGGTCGATGTTGATATTGATTTAGGATTTTCCACTTGGATATTCAATGAACGCATTAGACTCTACGGCGTGGATTGCCCTGAGTCGCGTACCAGTGATGAAGCCGAGCGTCCATACGGAATGGCTGCTAAACAATTTGTCCAGGATTTCTTGCCTATTGGTATGAGGGTCGCTATTAAAACCGTAAAAAACAAAGGCAAATACGGAAGAGTGTTAGGTGATTTTCAGCATCACGAAGGCGAAAAATGGCTTTGCTCAGAATTGATAAAAAATCATCATGCGGTGAAATATTTTGGGCAGAGCAAAGAAGATATCGCCGCAGAGCATATTGAAAACAGAAAATTATTAAATTATTTGTTGGAAGAAAAATGAGTAGAAAAGCTAACGAACTTCAGGAAGACATTGGCAACGACCCACGCAGATTAGGAAAAGTTACGGCAAGTCGTGTCCATGACTTGATGGCAAGAATAAAAACGGGTTATGCGTCTAGCAGACATAGATTAATGAAAGAATTGGTTGCTCAGAGGCTCACAGGTCGCGCCAGAATCACGACACAAAGCCCTGCAATGAGGCGAGGCAATGACCTAGAGCCGCTTGCGAAGGAAGCGTATGAGGTGAAAACGGGCTATTTCGTCACTGACCCCGATTTCACGGAACACAAAAAGATAAATATGTTTGGTGCGTCACCCGATGGCATAGTTGAGGTGGAAGAATGACCAAACAAATTTTAGTCGAAATTAAATGTATGGAAGATGATGCCCACATGGATTTTCTTCTGACAGAACGAATACCCTTGCGGTATCAACGACAAATGATAGCTCAGTGTGCCTGTACAGGCGCAAAAGAGGTGGATTTTGTTGCGTATCACCCTGATTTTCCAGAAGCGACACGGCTTGTTATTAAGCGTTTCGTACCGACAGAAGATCAGATTCAAAAGCTAGAGGAAGAAGTAACCTTTTTCCTGGAAGAAGCAGACAAAATGGAAATTCATCTGAGGGATAGAAAATGACGGATTATGACAACACAAATACGGGTCGGTTGTTTCGCAACGACAAGAAAACACCAGAAAATAAGCAGCCAGATTATCGTGGCGACATCAATGTGGATGGTGTGGAAAAACAAATTGCTGGATGGCTGACAACAAGCAAAGCTGGAACAAATTACATGAGCCTCAAAGTGTCTGAGCCGTGGTTTCCACCCGCTGAAAAGGCTGAAGAAGCTGAAAAGACTGAAAAAGCCGATATTAATGTTGAGGATATACCATTTTAGTCATATTATTTTGATGCTCATAGGACTTCATAACTCCTACCTATAAGGTTTGGCGCACCTTTTGAGCGAAACGTGCCACTGAATTATGAAAGAAGGATTTTTAACTCAGGAAGAGGTTGAATATCTAACGGGCTATAAGCACGTTGGTAAACAGAGCAAATGGCTTGCTCTGGAAGGCATTAGATTTTTTGTTTCGCGTGATTGTGAAAGCAGCAATCCAAGAACATCATCTAAATGCGTGGTTGCATGGAACGCTGTCATAAACCGCTGAAAAGCGAAAGGAGAAAGTTATGATAAATAAAGGGGATTTACCCGAAGGGGTATACATTGATAGCAAAAGGATAAGCTATCACCATAGGGAGTTTGGACAATTATCACGGATAGATGAGCCTGATTGGAAGATGTGGAAGGCTTATGAGGAACTTGGTAATGGTCAGAAGATTACGACTATCCAGGATTTGTGGGATTCCTACAAAGACTCAGCAAGTTTCAAAGTAACCTCACCAGACAATCAGAGAAATCGCACTTACGAAATAGCACCTTTGATTAAATATTTTAAACAAAGGCCAGTAGATAGCATCAATTTACATGATGTAACGCAGTATATTCGTAAACGTGAGTTAGAAGCACCCACAATGGCACTGAAGGAGAGAAAGTTTCTTCAACACTTATGTGACTTCGGCGCACAGTCAGGACTTTGTGAGCAGAAAATCACTAAATCCATTAAGGTTGTTAAAACGCCTTCAAAATCCAGAGTGATAAACGATTGGGAGTTTGAAAGGTTAAGGCATCACGCATCACAAATTGGCGAACTTTTTATGGTTGGCGCTTATCTCTTCGGGGCTAGGATGCAAGACATGAGAGTAATGGAAGAAGAGCAGATTGTCGCGCAAGGGGTTTTTATAAAACAATTAAAAACTGGCGTAGCTCAAATAAAAGAATGGAACTCTGACGTTGAAAAGTGGGCTGTGATGGCTGTTGAGCGTTACCAGGGTATAAAAGAGGCTTTGGCGGTACAAGGTAAGCCAGAACCAAAAACTTTACTCTGTAAGCCCAATGGAGAGAAATATGGCTATCAAGCAGTAAGAAGTATGTTTAAAAGAGCAAAAGAAAAGCTGGAAAAAGAATTGGGCTTGAGTGTAGGGGATTTAGATTTTACCTTTCACACAATAAAGCACACTTCGATAACCAACTTCTCTGGTGAAAAACAACGCTTCTCAGGCCATAAATCTAAACAGGTGTTAGACATCTACGACCACTCCGTAGCAACAACACCAAGCAACACAAAGCTAGTGAAAAAGCAGTTAGAAATAACCGCTGAATCCGAGCTTTTAAAACGGACTATTGTTCGACATTCAAAGGATTGATGGCTATAATCCCCCCAAATTTTGACCTGCGAACTTTTGCGAACTGCACTCGTAAGTCATTGATTTATATACAATGCCCAATAGCTCAATGGGCTATAAGAAATTTGTTATAAATCAACTACATAGTGATTTTAAGTTTCAAAACTATGTAGTGTTTGGGGGTGTTTTTTAGTATTTTTATTAGTATTTTATTAATATCAATGGAAATCAGCCTATTGTTCGTTTTTTTCCAGACCCAATAACCTTATCTCAGTGATACGCATATTGATTCAGTGCGTGTCTATACATAACAAAATTTATGACCTTGTAGGGTATCGTACTATATTAAGTTACAGCCCTATTGTTGGTTCATTCCCATTTGTGCTGATGCTTCTCTTATTGCCATTCGCCTTCTTGTTGCTCTGTTCCTAATAGGTCTGCCATTCGGGTAAGTAATAGTTTCAAAAATTTCATTTACAAGCTGGTCAAATTCCTTTTTTCTTACTCGCTGTTGCATTGCTTCTAGTTCAGCAACATCTTTTTCTTCCTGACTTTTTACAGGTATGCCAATAAGACCCCCAAAAGCATAAGAATTAGGGGCATTAGGCGGCTGTATAAGTTGATGTCCCATGTCTGTAAAAGATTGCATTTCATCTGGCGAAACACCACCACCAGCGCCCCAATCTATTCTGCCGTTATTAGTTGATTTCTGTACTTCTACCCCGCTTCTAAATTGAGGCATTTCTTTTAAATTAGTTAAAGGTATGCGGGTCGCCCACGGTCTTCCTGTCATTTCTTCTAATATACGCTTTTGAACATTTGTTGAACCGCCGCTGCCCAGCAGTCTTCTAACTATATTTCTACCGAAATTTACTTTTAATTGACTTTTTGCTAATTCGTGACCAAGAGTAATCACAGCCAAACTATTAGCAATACCAGGACGGCTAAAT
>PVBE010277117.1_pt1 | contig 10054 bp, 8 predicted proteins | sample 1631181 | NCBI WGS metagenome assembly PVBE01 (sample SAMN08397723, study PRJNA350692) | Marine metagenome, whole genome shotgun sequencing project. | isolation source: water | place: Pacific Ocean | collected 2012-04 | reverse complement strand
CGGATCACGGCGCAGTTGATCGACGCGGTCAGCGGCGACCATGTCTGGGCCGAGCGCTACGACCGCGAGCTGACCGACGTCTTCGCGGTCCAGGACGAGGTGACGCGAGAAATCGTCTTGATCCTGGCGGTCAAGCTGAGCGGACGGGAGGAAGCACAGCTCGACCGCGCCAAACGGATCGATCCCGACGCCTACGACATGCTGCTCCGCGGTCTGGAGCGCCTCAGACGCTACTCGCGGGAGTCCCTCGCCGATGCGCGCGGGTATTTCGAGAAAGCGGCCGCCATCGATCCAAGCTACGCCAGGGCCTACGCGAATGTCGGTTATGCCCACGTCATTGAAGTCTTCAACGGCTACAGCGATGACCGGGAAACTTCTCTTCGACAAGCCGAAGCGATGATCGAGACCGCATCTCGCCTCGATGACAAATTGCCGCAAGTCTATTTTGCCCGCAGCGCCCTCTACCGGATCCGAAGACAGCACGACCAGGCACTCGCGGACATTCGACGGGTGATCGAGCTCGACCCGAACTCCGACGAGGGCTACGCGGCGCTGGCGCTGACGCTGATCTATATCGGCCACGCCGAGGAAGCGCTGCGCGCGATCCGGACGGCGATGCGCCTCAACCCCCACAACACGTTCTTCTATTACTGGTCCTTGGGCGTCGCCTATTTCGACCTGGACCGCTACGAGGAGGCCGCCGTCGCCTTCGAGACCGCGGTCGAACGCAATCCGCATTTCCTGCGCGGACATTTGCGGCTGGCAGCCACCTACGGACAGTTGGAGCGTATTGACGAAGCGGAGTGGGAAGTCCAGGAGGCACTGACCCTCCTGCCCGGCGCGACGCTACGCCAACGCCGCGACATCGTGCCGTACAAACGCCAGGTCGATATCGACCGCTACATCGACGGCCTGCGCATGGCGGGGCTACCGGAATAAGGCGCGCTACAAAAGCGTTCGCAGCGCGTCGAGGGTCTCGTCCGGTTGCTCCTCGATCATGATGTGGCCGGAGCCTTCGAGAACGACGGTCTCGCAACCCTCGATCTTCGCCGCGATGGCGCGGGTCAGCTTCAACGGCGCCATCATGTCCTGGTCGCCGAGAATAGCGAGTGTCGGACAGCGAATGGCCTGGGCCGCGGCCTCGCCACCGTCATAGGCGTTGCAGGCCCGCAGGTCGGTGTGCAGCACGCCGGGCTTGGCCTGGTGCCAGAGCCGGAGCCCGCCACGCATCATCCAGAGACCGGGCACCCGGTGCTGGCCGTATTGGGCCGATCGGCCGAAGCCCCAGGCGTTCATCATGTGGAAGGCGTCCGGGTCGTCGGCCCGGGCGGCATTCATCAGGGCATCGTTGACCCGCATCGGATAGCCTGGACCAAGCAGCGCCAGCGCCCGGATTCGATCCTGATGGCGGCCGGTACAGTCGAGGCTGATCAAGGCCCCCATGGAATGGCCGACCAGCGCCGCCTGATCGAGCCCGGCGGCATCCATCAAGCGCACCACCCAATCGGCCATCGCCGGCACGGTCTCCAGCGGCTTGCCCCCGGAACGGCCGTGCCCCGGCAGGTCGATCGCCAGCACGCTGTTGCCGTGCCAGGCGAAATAGCGCGTTTGCAACTTCCAGACGGTGTGATCCAGGGCGGAGCCGTGGATGAAGATGATGGCCGGCTGCGCGGCATCGAAGGGCTTGCCGCCGGTGGAAGCGAAGACGGTGTGGTCGTCGACCTGGAACTCCATCGCTTCAGCCCTTCTGCGAGGCCCGGAGCGCCTGCTCCAGGTCTTCCTTCATATCCTCCGGATTCTCCAGCCCGATCGAGAGCCGTATCAGATCCTCGCTGATGCCGGCCGCGGCCAGCGCGGCGTCGTCCATCTGCTGGTGCGTCGTGCTGGCGGGGTGGATCACCAGGCTCTTGGCGTCGCCGACGTTGGCCAGATGCGAAAAGAGGCCGAGCTTTTCGATGAAGCGACGCCCGGCCTCGCGCCCGCCCTTGATCCCGAAGGAGAAGATGGCGCCGGCGCCGTCTGGCAGCAGCACCTTGGCCAGGTTGTGGTCGGGATGATCGGGCAGGTCGGGATGGGTGACCCAGGCGACCGCTTCGTGGCCGGCGAGATAGCTGACGATCTCGCCGGTGTTGGCGACATGGCGCTGCATCCGGACAGGCAGGGTCTCTACCCCCTGCAGGATGTAAAAGGCGTTGGTCGGGTTCATGCAGGCACCGAAATCGCGCATGCCCTCGGCCCGGGCTCGCATGATGAAGGCGCCGGGACCGAACTCCTCGACGAAATCGAGGCCGTGGTAACCGTCATAGGGCTCGGTCAGGGTGGGAAAGCGCCCCGAGCCCTCCCAATCGAAGGTGCCGCCGTCGACGACGACGCCGCCGATGGCGACGCCATGCCCGCCCAAGAACTTGGTCGCCGAATGCATCACCAGATCGGCGCCATGCTCGAACGGCCGGAACAGGATCGGTGTCGCGAAGGTGTTGTCGATCATCACCGGCACGCCCTGGGCATGGGCGACTTCGGCGATTTCGGGCAGGTTCGCCACCTCCAGGCCCGGATTGCCCAGAGTCTCGGCGAAGACCAGCGCGGTCTCCGGCCGGATCGCCGCGGCAAAGGCGGCGGGGTCGCGGGAATCGACGAAGGTGGTGGTGATGCCGAAGCGCGGTAGCGTGTGGGTCATCATGTTGTGACTGCCGCCGTAGATCGAGCTCGAGGAGACGATATGTCCCCCCTGCCCCATCAAGGTCGCGATCGAGAGATGCAGGGCGGCCTGGCCGCTGGCGGTGCAGACCGCGCCGACACCGCCTTCCAGGGCCGCGACCCTCTCTTCCAAGACCGCCACGGTCGGGTTCGAGATCCGGCTGTAGACGTGGCCCGCACGCTCCAGATTGAAGAGCGCGGCGGCGTGGTCCGTGTCCTGGAAAACGTACGAGGTGGTCTGATAGATCGGCACCGCGCGGGCACCATAGAGTGGGTCCGGCTTCTGCCCGGCATGCAGGCTCAAGGTCTCGGGTCGCAGATATCTGGATGTCGTCATGGCCCTCTCCACATCACTACTCGACGCATCCTAAGGGGCTTCGTCCAACCGTTCCAGACGAACGCGCCGACTTTGCGAAGCAGGCATAATTTTGGGGGCTGCCTCGGTCCGGCAGGCCCCGCCGAGGCGTCGCATCAGATCTGCCGCCCGGCCTCTTTCCAATAGGCGGCGCGAATATCCTTCTTGAGCACCTTGCCGTTGGCGCTTCGCGCCAGATGCTCGACGAAGTCGACGCTCTTCGGCGTCTTCACGCCGCCGAGCCGCTCGCGGCAGAGCGCGATGAGCTCCCCGGCTCCCACCGTCATGCCGCCATTCAGCTCGACCACCGCCTTGACGGCTTCGCCCCATTTCTCGTCGGGCACGCCGATGACCGCGCAGTCCTGGACCGCCGGATGGCTCCAAATCACCTGCTCGACCTCGCTGGGATAGACGTTGAAGCCGCCCGAGATGATCATGTCTCTCTTGCGATCGGTGAGGTGCAGATATCCTTTCGCGTCCAAATGACCGATGTCGCCGGTATGAAGCCAGCCATCGATGATTGTTTCCGCTGTTTTCTCGGGGGCCTTGTAGTAGCCCTTCATGACGATGTCGCCCTTGACGCAGATCTCGCCGGATTGTCCCGCCTGCAGCGGTTCGTTCGTATCACCGAGGATCGCCACATTGGTCAGCGGCAAAGGCCGGCCACAGGACGAGAGCCGCGTGTCGGGTGCAATCCGACCGTCGACCAAGTGCTCCTCGGGCGTGAGGTAGGTAATCGATGCGAAGGCCTCCATCTGCCCGTAGCCGTGCATCATGACCGGCCCGAAAACCTCGATCGCCTGGCGCAACTTTTCCACCGACGTCGGCGCGGCGCCGTAGAAGAAATAGCGGAGCGACGAGAAGTCTCGCGTCTCCACGTCGGGGTGGCTGAGCAGCATATAGATGACGGTTGGCGGTAGAAACAGCTCGGTGACGCGATGTTGCTCGATGGCGTCCAGAACGACCGTCGGATCGGGTCGCGTGAGAATAACCACCGTGCCACCGCGTGCGGTCGTGGGCAGGGTTAGATTGCCCGCCGTGTGCGTCATCGGAGCCGCCGCGAGATTGACGACGTGCTCACCGGGCCGATAGGTGGCGGTCATGGAATACTGTGCGAAGAAGGTCTGGAGATTGCGGTTGATGTTCATGACGCCTTTGGGCATGCCGGTCGTGCCACCCGTCGGGCCTAGCATCACGACATCGTCCATGCCGTAGTCGACGGTGGGCGTCGTCGTCGGTCGGCCCGCGATGAACTCCGCCAGCGACACCGCGCCAGCCACGGCGTCGTCGAGGCAGATCGTTTGCTTGAGTGTCGCCAGCGCTGGCCGGATCTCTTCTACCAGGCTGTTGAACCCCTTTTGGAAGAACAGCACCTCGCAGTCGAAACTGTCGAGAATGTGCGTGTTGTCCTCCAGTGAGCTACGGGGATTGACCGGTACCCATGTCATGCCGGCGCGCCAGACTCCGAGGACGCAGGCCCAGGCGATCGGATCGTTCAGCGACCAGACGGCGACCTTAGTCTCCTTGGGCATACCATTGGCTAGTAGGGCGTGCGCGATACCACAGGAAAGGTCTCGTATTTCGCTAAACGAGTAGTCCACATCGCCCATCACGTAGGCGGCGCCGTTCGGGTTGTTGGTCCAGCCTTGATCGAAATAGTCGATGACCGCCATGGCGCGCTCCCGCTCTCGGCCCGCGTGTCCGGTGAACCCGGGCCGAAGTTTGACCGACATTGCCCAAATGACCGTCGGTTTCGGCCAACAGAGTAGTAATTCCGGCTTTCGTCGGCAATTGGGAGGGCGCCGCGCGCCGGAAGGTGACTTGGCGGCCTTGCGAAGCAGGCATAATTTTGGGGGCTGCCTCGGTCCGGCAGCCCCCTTAATTGTTATCGCCCCAGCCTGTTAGACTCGTGCCTCTTGCGGTGGCGGACTTTAGCCAGTCCGCCGAACGGGGGCAAGCAAGAAGCGTCGCCCCCGACAAACAATAGGTTCTATACCGAAAGGCATGACAGCGCCAAAAAAAAGAGCCGCCCAACGGCGGCTCGAGTCAACAGGGAGGCGTCAAACTGGATCAGATCCAGTTATCAAGCGGGATGACCGACTTGATGTTCGAGATATTAGGGCCAAAAAGTTAAAAGGAGGTTAAGAGAATTACATATTTGCGTCGAGACCAAGAATTCACCCCCCGGCGTGCCGAGCCCTCGATTTCGGCCCGCGCCGTTCAGCTTGTGAAGATGCTGTCGGCGGTGCCACGTTGCGACGTCTTGGCCTCGATCGCGGCACGAACTCGCTCGATTTCCGCCTCCATTTCGACGATGTAATCGCTAAGTTCCTCGATCGACATCACCAGCAGGTCGGGCTTTCCGGTTTTGGCCCGGCCGGCTTCCAGCTCTTCGTCCATCTTCGCCTCCATCGCCCCGGCCAGACGGTGCCGGTTGCCTCCTCGGACGGAACATAATAGATCAGGGGCGCATTTCGCCACCCCCGCCCGAGAGGACCGTTGGATGAACCAGCTGCCGAAGACCATGACCGCGATCGAGATCTCCAGCCCCGGCGCGCCCGAGGTCTTGGTGCCGTGCGAACGGCCACTGCCGGAGCCCGGCACGGGCGAGGTTCTGATCAAGGTCGCCGCCGCCGGCGTCAACCGGCCCGACGTGGCCCAGCGCGAGGGCAATTACGACCCGCCACCCGGCGCCTCCGACATTCCGGGCCTCGAGGTCGCGGGCGAGATCGTCGCCCTCGGCAAGGGCGTCGATGAATGGCGGCTCGGCGACAAGGCGACGGCACTGGTCTCGGGCGGCGGCTATGGCGAATACTGCACCGCTCCGGCGCCGCAATGCCTCTCGATACCGTCGGGACTCGACATGATCGAAGCCGCGGCCCTGCCCGAGACCTTCTTCACGGTCTGGACCAACGTCTTCCAGCGCGGTCGCCTGACGAGTGGCGAGACGATCTTGATCCACGGCGGCTCCAGCGGCATCGGCACCACCGCCATCCAGCTCGCCAAGGCCTTCGGTGCCCGCGTCCTCACCACCGCCGGCACCGCCGACAAGTGCCGCTTCTGCGAGGAGCTGGGGGCGGAGCGTGCGATCAACTACCGGGACGAGGATTTCGTCGAGGTCGTCAAGCAGCTAACCGATGGCAACGGCGTCGATCTGATCCTGGACATGGTCGGTGCCGACTACATTCCTCGCAACGTTCGCAGCCTGGCCGTGGAAGGCCGGCTGGTGCAAATCGCCTTCCTGGCCGGCCCGAAGGTCGAGGCGATGAATTTCATGACACTGATGCTGAAGCGGCTGACCATCACCGGCTCGACGCTGAGGCCCCGCTCGGTCGCGCAAAAGGCCGTAATCGCGGGTGAGTTGAAGGAAAAGGTCTGGCCGTTGATCGACGCCGGCCAGATCCGTCCAATCATGGACTCGAGCTTTCCCCTGGCCGAGGCCGCCGGCGCCCATGCCCGCATGGATTCGAGCCAGCACATCGGCAAGATCATGCTGGAAGTTTAGCCCCGCCGGCCTTTGCCACGTCTGGCGAAAGGCTATATAGGAACCGAGATAAAATTCCGGCCCCGGTCCGAACGGGCCAACGCCGAGACGTAGTTTCCGGGAGAAGACGATATGGCAACCCCGCTGATGCCGAAGGCCACCGCCGTCTGGATGGTCGACAACACCAGCCTGACCTTCGAACAGATCGCGGAATTCTGCGAACTGCATTCGCTCGAGATCAAGGGCATCGCCGACGGCGACGTGGCGCAGGGGATCAAGGGTCTCGACCCGATCTCGAACGGTCAGTTGACCCGCGAGGAGATCGAGCGCTGCAGCGCCGACCCGCGCGCCCATCTCGTCTTCGCCAAGACCGACATCGAGGTGCCGGAGCTGCGCGGCAAGGTGCATCGCTACACGCCGCTGTCGAAGCGCCAAGACCGGCCGAATGCTATTTCCTGGTTGATCCGCTACCAAGCGGAGCTGACCGATGCCCAGATCGCCAAGCTGATCGGTACCACCAAGCCGACGATCCAGTCGGTGCGCGACCGCTCGCATTGGAACATGTCGAACATCAAGCCGCTCGATCCGGTGACCTTGGGGCTCTGCTCGCAGGTCGACCTCGACGAGGCGGTGCGCACGGCGCAGGCGCGCGAGGAACGCAAGCGCCTGCGCGAGGAAAAAGTCGCCACCAAGGCGAAGGCGGCGCAACTCGCCGCGGCCGAGGCCGCCGGCGCGCCCTCGACCCAACCAGTGCCCGAGACGCCGGCGACGGAAGGCGAGGTGGATGTGCCGGCCGCGCCCGAGGGCGAGGCGCCGGAAGACGAAGTGGAGGTGCCGACCGAGACCGTAGCCGCGCCCGATCCCGCCACGCCCGAGAGCGAGGCCCCGGCGGTCGCGGTCGACGAAACCCGCTGAGCGCTCTCAGTCTGCTCGCGGGTACCCGACATCGCGTAGCGCCACGGCGATCTCGTCCAGGATGACGGGATCGTCGATGGTGGCCGGCGCCGTGTAGTCCTCCCCGTCGGCGATTCGGCTCATGGTGCCGCGTAGAATCTTGCCCGATCGCGTTTTAGGTAGCCGCTGGACCACGGTGCAGGTCTTGAAGGCGGCGACGGGGCCGATCTGCTGGCGCACCATCCCCACCAGATCGCTACAGATTTCGCCTTCTCCCTTGTCGGCCCCGACCTTGAGGACGACGAAGCCCATCGGCACCTGACCCTTCAGTTGGTCGGCGACCCCGATGACGGCGCATTCGGCGACGTCGGGATGGCCGGACAGCACCTCCTCCATGCCGCCGGTCGAGAGGCGATGGCCGGCGACGTTGATGATGTCGTCGGTCCGGCTCATGACGAAGATATAGCCCTCCTCGTCGATGTAGCCGGCGTCGGCGGTCTTGTAGTAGCCGGGGAATTCCTCGAGGTAGCTTTCCGCAAAGCGCACATCGTCCTGCCAAAGCGTCGGCAGGCAGCCGGGCGGCAGCGGCAGCTTGACGACGATGGCGCCGGTCTCGCCCGCCGCGATCTCTTTGTTGTTCTCGTCGACGACGCGGACGTCGTAGCCCGGCACCGCCTTGGTCGGCGAGCCGTATTTCACCGGCAGTCGGCCCAAGCCGGTACAGTTGGCGGCGATCGGCCAGCCGGTCTCGGTCTGCCACCAGTGGTCGATCACCGGCACGCCCAGTTGTTGCTCGGCCCATTGCACGGTGTCCGGGTCGGCCCGCTCGCCGGCGAGGAAGAGGGTGCGGAACTTGTCGAGGTCGTACTTCTTCAGGAACCGGCCATCCGGGTCCTCGCGCTTGATGGTGCGGAAGGCGGTCGGCGCGGTGAACATGGCGGCGACGCCGTGCTCCGCGATCACCCGCCAGAAGGCGCCGGGATCGGGCGTGCCGACCGGCTTGCCCTCGTAGACGATCGAGGTGCAGCCATGGAACAGCGGCGCGTAGACGATATAGGAATGCCCCACCACCCAGCCGACGTCGGAGGCGGCCCAATAGGCCTCGCCCGGATCGATATCGTAAATGTTCTTCATCGACCACTTCAGCGCCACCAGATGGCCGCCGTTGTCGCGCACCACGCCCTTGGGCACGCCGGTGGTGCCGGAGGTATACAAGATATAAAGCGGGTCGGTAGCCTGGACCGGGACAACATCGGCCGGCGTCGCCGCCGCCGCCAGCTCGCGCCAATCGTGATCGCGGCCGGGCAGCAATTCCGCTGTTTCCATCTCGCGCTGCAGGACGACCGAGGCCAGGGGCTTGTGGCGGGCCATCTCGATGGCGCCGTCGAGCAGCGGCTTGTAGGCCACGACACGACCCGGCTCGACGCCGCAGGAGGCCGAGAGGATCACCTTCGGCTTGGAATCGTCGATCCGGGTCGCCAGCTCGTTGGCGGCGAAACCGCCGAAGACCACGGAATGAACGGCGCCGATCCGGGCACAGGCCAACATCGCCACCACCGTCTCCATCACCATCGGCATGTAGAGGATGACCCGGTCGCCCTTCTCGACGCCGAGGCCACGCAGCATGCCGGCGATCTGGGCCGTCTCGGCTTGCAGTTCGGCATAGGTCAGGCTGGCGACGGTGTCGGTGACGGGGGAATCGTAGACCAGCGCCTTTTGCGCCCCCCGGCCCGCCTCGACATGGCGGTCGACGGCGTTGTAACAGGTATTGGTCTCGGCGCCGGCGAACCAGCGGTAGATCGGCGGCGCCGAGGCGTCCAGCACCTTGTCCCAGGTCTTGAACCAGGCGACGTCCGCCGCCGCCTCGGCCCAAAACGCCTCCGGATCGCGCCGCCAGGCGCCGTAGACCGCATCATACCGACTGCTCATCACGTCCTCCCTCGACCCCGCACGGACCGGCCCGCCCATTGTCGGCGACCCGGCGACTATTTCAATGCTTTTCGAGGCGGCGCCGGTGAATATCCCCACGAACAACGGCTTTCATGGACCGCCGTTCAGAGCTTTCGCGGTCGCCGTCGGTATCACGGCGTTGTTCACCGTTTCTTCGCCTACACCAGCCGGCGCGACCAGCCATCATTGGAAAAATATCGTCGAGCTCGCCTGCTATCGCAGCGACAATTACTGTTTCGTCGTCGTCGACGGCGACGCCTTGGGCGCGACCGGTTGTTGGAGCAACCAGATCGCCCCCCCCAGCCCAGGCGCACCCGAGCGACCCGAACGCGGAGGAAGCGCTGGCCCTGAAGACCAGTGCTTTCATGGGCGGCAAGCAGATCTGGCTGGATACCCCGAGCTGCTTCGACACCTATACCTATCTGCCGACCTTCAAATACATCAAGGTGAAGTAGCGGCCGGCGGCTTTACGGCCCGGCGTTGCCGGCCGAGACGCCGCGCATTATACTAGCGAGCAATTGAACCGACTCGCGAGAAGGTGCGTTTCGTCGTCATGTATGGAGCTTTCCCCGACGGCAAGGATTTTCTTTGGGTCTGGTACCGGTTGCGGTCATGTATACGTCCTTTGTCGGGCATCTGGTTTTGTTGCCCTGGATCATGATGGTGAGCCGCGT
>PVBE012818194.1_pt1 | contig 10055 bp, 12 predicted proteins | sample 1631181 | NCBI WGS metagenome assembly PVBE01 (sample SAMN08397723, study PRJNA350692) | Marine metagenome, whole genome shotgun sequencing project. | isolation source: water | place: Pacific Ocean | collected 2012-04 | reverse complement strand
TACACAATGGATAAAGGCTTAAAATGAAAAGGCGGTTTCCTGCTTTTCAAAAGTTCCTCTCTGCAAAAGTCGTCAGTCTGGAAACTCCGGTCACGAACATTGTGAGGACTGGTAGAACTCGTAATCTTGTGACACGGGGACCGAGGGGGCAAGGTGCACCTGCAGTTACCTGCCAGGACTCGGCGCGGGTCTTAGCCGCGTTGCTTGGGGGCGACACCCCACAGACAGCAAATGACCTCCTTGAATGGCTTCTTAAGTCAAAACCGGGGGCCTTGAAAGAGGAGCCACCACCAATACAAGGTCTAGCGGTGGACTGGTGGCAACGTCCTTTCCCCGATGCTGTCGCCCAGATCATCGAAGCTCGATTCTTAAACCCCAAATTCTCGTTTACCCGAGGGTTGGTAGTCGTCCATAGGACTTTTATGAGTGCTGAAATAAATTGGAATGAGGGAAATAAGCAATTTGGCGTGATTACGTATCACTCCGTAGGGGCTCCCCCCAGAATGACGTCCGGTCGTAAGCAGCTAACTGCATCTTTTGACGGATACACCCTGATGATGGTTGCCGATTGGTTAGCAGAGCGTGAGGGCACGGATGGCTAAGGTGAGCCTCAGTTATCCACCCCTCGGACTAGGCCGTAATGAGTCCGCCACCTACGTTGGGTGCGGTACCACGTCATTCGACGAGATGGTCGCCGACGGGCGGATGCCGAAACCACGCAAGATCGGCACACGCAGCATTTGGCTTCGACCAGAACTGGACGCCAGCGCCGACAACCTCCCAGTCGCCGGCGAGGACGCCGACACTAACCCATGGGATACCTTGTGATGAAAAAACCCAGGTACGTCCGAGAATACAAAGACCGGCACGGTAAAACCCGACTTGAGTTCCGGCGTAAAGGCCACCAGGGGCACCCTTTGCGGCAGCCGATTCGGTCACCGGAGTTCTGGGAGGACTACAACGCGGCACTGAGGGGGGAGGTTCCGACCGGCGTCCTGTTACGCGGCGGCGCGCGGCCGGCGCCGACGTCCCGCGTCAAACCGCAGACGACGCGATGGCTCATCCAGGAGTACAAAAAGTCCGCCGCCTTCCGCGGGCTGGACCTTCAGACACAGCACGTCCGAGCCAACATCCTGGATCGGTTTTGCGAGGCGTACGGTGACTGGCCTTATGCCGGGCTCGACCGGCCAGCCGTAGTGAAGTTGCGCGACAAGAGAGCGGAGACGCCGGGGGCGGCAAACGAGCTGGTCAAGGTGCTGCGCCAGGTGTTCAAGGTGGCAGTGGAATACGGCTACCACGACAGCAACCCCGCCGCTGAGGTCGCCTTTCTGAGCTCTAAAAACTCGGAAGGGTTCCATGCCTGGACGGTCAAAGAGGTTGAGCAGTTCGAGAAAACTCACCCCGTCGGCACCAAAGTCCACCTCGTATTGGCGCTGGCAATGTATGGCGGTTGCGCCCGACGGTCTGACATCGTCCGCTTGGGGAAACAGCATATGACGAAGGATGGCAGCCGCCTTCAATACACCCAATTCAAAGGGCGGAATAGCGAGAACCCGAGCCATATTGATATTCCAGTGATCCCCGAGCTGAGGCGGATAATCGGTGCCTCGCCGTGCGGCGATCTAACCTTCCTGGTTACCGAGTTCGGGCGGCCGTTTTCGGCAAAGGGCTTCGGAAACAGGTTCAAGAAATATTGCGTGGACGCCAGCCTGTCTCACTGCTCTGTCCATGGCCTGCGTAAAGCCGCTGCTGCACGGCTGGCGGAACTGGGATGCACCGACCTGGAGATCATGGCGATAGGGGGCTGGAAAACGCTCAAGGAAGTGCAACGCTATACGAAAGGAGCCCGGAAGCGGGTCCTGTCCAACAACGCCATGGACAAGGTCCAAGCGGACATCGAGGGAACGGAAATGTCTAACCTCGCAAGTGGTGGCAAAAAGGTTCGACGATAACAATGAAAAACTTATTTGAAATCAATGGTCGGGGGAAGAGGTGGTGCCCAGGGGCGGAATTTAACCACCGACACGCGGATTTTCAGTCCGCTGCTCTACCAACTGAGCTACCTGGGCGTTTTCCGGCGCAAGCGACGACCGGCGTCGCCGAAAACCGTCGCCGACAATCGCGAAGGATCGCTTATAAAATAAATCAGAAATCCTGTCCAGCACCGCCCATGGCGTCAATTCGCCCGCCTCCGCGAGGCTTTCCGCGGCGATCCGTAGCCAACGGCGCCGGCTGGATGGTTTCTCGACTTAGTCGTCGCCGGCCGGCTCTTCCTCGAGGCCGGCCTCGTCCTCCGTGGCGATGCGGTAGTCTTCCCGCAGCCATCGCCCCAGGTCCAGATCGGCGCAGCGTTCGGAACAAAAAGGGCGATGGCGCGCCACTTCCGGCTTGCCGCAGAGGGGACATCTTTTTTCCTTCAGTCCCGGCGCGCGTTTGAGCGGCGTTTCAACCATCTTCGCCGTTACCTTCCATGTCCACCGGCGCGATGCCAAATTCTTCGCCCGGCAAGGCGCCATCGGATGTCAAGCGCAAGGGACGGCCAAGGCAAGCCTCGGTCTCCGCGAGCGCCGCCATGGCCGGCCCCCCCAGGGCTTTGATCACCTCCGGCGCCGCCGTCAGTGACCAGGCGGTGGCGGGCTTTGCCGCGGCCTCGCGGCGAACCCGCCGCAAGGCTTCGATAGCAACGGTGACGGGTGATTTGACCGCCCCCGTTCCGGCGCAGGCCCGGCAGGAGTTCATCAACACTTTGTTCAAGGACCGCCGTTGCTTGCGCCGGGTCATTTCGATCAGCCCCAACTTGGTAAAGCCGATCACGTGGGGGATGCAAGGGTCGCTGGCCACCGCCCGGCGCAGTTCCGTCAAGACCGCCGCCCCGTTGCCCCGGTACCGCATGGGCACGAAATCGATGATGAGTGCGCCGGCGAGATTGCGGAGCCTGATCTGGCGGGCCGCTTCCGCCGCCGCTTCCAGGTTCGTGGCGAGGGCGGTTTCCTCGTGGCCGCCCCGGCCACTGGCGCGCCCGGTATTGACGTCGATAGCAGTCAGGGCGGCCGTCTCCTCGATGATGATGGAGCCGCCCGACGGCAGGGCGACGATGGGACTTAAGGCCCGCTCGATCTGTTCCTCGACGCCGGCGGCCTCGAATAGGCCATCGGCGCCGTCATGCCGCTCAAGCGCCGCCGTCATCTCCGGCAAGGATTGTTGGCAATATTCGCGGATTTTGGCAAATACCTTCATGTCGTCGATGGTGACCAGTTTGATCCTCCGCCCGCCGCAGTCGCGCAGAATCCGGAGCAACGGATCCAGGTTCTTGTGCAGGCATACCGGGGGTTTTGAGGTATTGCGGTTTTTACCGATGGCGGTCCAGGCGGCGCGGAGACCGCCGATTTCCCCGGACAGATCCTCATCATTCGCCGCCGCCGCCGCCGTCCTCAGGATAAATCCCTCGCTTTCTTGCGCCTCGCCCCTGATGAAGGCGGCGAGCCGGGCGCCGGTATCGTCGTCTTCGATGCGCCGGGAGATCTTGATTTCCGCCAGGCCTGGCACATAGACAAGATAGCGGCCGGAAAGAGTGATTCGGGTGGTCAATTTGGCACCCTTGTCGTCGGACGGATCGCGCAAAACCTGAACGAGGACGGCGTCGCCTTCGTTCAAGTAATCGGAAACGCGGTCCCTGGTTTTCGCTCCGTTGCTTTCCGGCCGCGACCGCAAATCCGCCGCGCGCGCCTCGGCCAAGGCGAGAAAGCCGGAACGCCCGAGGCCGATATCGACGAAAGCAGCCGCCAGTCCCCGCGGCACCTTTTCGACGCGGCCAAGGTAGACATTGCCGACAAGGCTCTGGTCAGTGTCGCGAACAATTTCCAGTTCGCAAAGGCGGGCTTGCCCGAGCAACGCGATGCGGGTTTCCCCCGGCCGGATGTTGATGAGAATTTCGTCAATATCCACGGGTGGCCTATTCCTTCCCTCCAAGCCTGAACCCCAGCCCATTCAATAGCGCCGCCGTCTCAAAGAGGGGCAGGCCGACGACATTGGAATAAGAGCCGCTGATTTTGCTGATGAAGGCGGCGGCCCGGCCCTGGATGGCGTAAGCCCCGGCTTTGTTCCGCCATTCGCCACAGGCGATGTAGGCGGCGGTTTCTTCCTGGCTCAAGCGTTTGAAGATAACGGCTGTCGTCACCAGCCGGTGATGGACACCGCCCTTGGCGCCGATGATCGAAAGCCCGCCCGAGACCCGGTGGCGGCATCCCGAAAGCAGGTTCAGGCATCGCCGGGCTTCCGCCTCGTTTCCGGCTTTTGGCAATATCCGCCGGCCGCGGGCGACCACCGTGTCGGCGCCCAGCACGCAGGCGCCGGGAAACCGCCTAGCGACGGAGCGTGCCTTGGCTTCAGCCAGGCGCCGGGCGAGATCGGCGGGAAGCTCGTCCGGGCGCGCCGTTTCGTCCACTTCGGCGGGGACCACGCCGTCTGGCACGGCGCCGATCTGGGCAAGCAGTCGCAGGCGCCGGGGCGATGACGAGGCGAGAATAAACCGGCAAGGTTTTTTATCGGAGCAGGAGGTGGGCATTCCGGTTTCCCCACCGGTACGGGCTTACTTGTAGCGGAAGGTTATCCGGCCTTTGGTCAGGTCGTAAGGCGTCATTTCCACGTTGACGCGGTCCCCGGCCAAGACCCGGATGCGGTATTTGCGCATCTTGCCGGCCGTATGAGCAAGGATTTCGTGATCGTTTTCCAATTTCACCCTGAACATGGCGTTAGGCAAAAGCTCGGTGACGGTGCCGGTGAACTCTAGAACTTCTTCCTTGGCCATTACTCGCTCAATTGCAATTGCGGCGGCGGTATAAGTGGCGGCCAAACGCCTCAGGGTCAAGTGCTTTCCGAGAATAATTTTCCACGTCACACGTCAACCACGGTGATGATGGGAAATTGTTCCTTGATCCGCCGCGTCAGTTCGTCGCGCACTTGCCAGAAGGCATCCAACCTCGTTTCACGGCTTCCCTCGACGATAGTCGGGTCAAAAGTGTTCCATAACTCGACCTCGCAGGCCATGACACGGGTCATTTCCACGGCTTTGTGCTGGGCCTCTGGTGATAGGGAAATGACGACGTCAAAGGAGCTGTCCTCCAGGTCCTCGAATGTCTTGGAGTGATGCCGGCTCAAGTCGATGCCGATTTCGTTCATGACGGCGATGGCGAAGCTGTCGATCTTGCCCTCGCGCGCGCCGGCCGAATCCACGTAAACATGCCGAGCGTGCAAATGCCTCATGACGCCCTCGGCGATTGGCGAGCGCACGGAGTTCATGGTACAGGCGAAAAGGACCTCGGAAGGAATCTTGCCCATGCTTGCCTTGCCTACAAGCCAGTGCGCAGCGCGCAAATCAGGGTGAACAGGCGTCGTGCCGTCTCCTGGTTGATATCGACCTTGCCGGCCAACCGGCCGACCAACATCTCGCCACCCTCGTCGTGCAAGCCCCGGCGCCCCATGTCGAGGGCCTCTGTTTTGGACGGTGGCGAGGTCTTGATGGCGGCAAAATAGCTGTCGCAGACAATGAAATAGTCTTTGATGAAAGAGTGGAAAGGCGACAGGGAAAGGGTAAATTCGGTCAGTTTTGCATCTGCTTGGTCACGGACATCAAAGGCCAAATGATTCTCGGCAACGCGCAGGCGCAGGTTGAAAGGACCCCTGAAATCACCGATGGGAGCGAAATAGTTATCTTCCAGGAGATCGTAGATAGCTAACTTGCGTTCGTGCTCGAACCGCGCGCCGTGTCGGACAATGGAACGCTCGTCAAAAGAAATTTTGGCGATCCTAGGTTTTTCAGACACCGTCGGGCTCGAGTGGCCGGTAAAAAAATTCAGCCCTTGCGGCGCCGGTTCAACCGCAGAGCCAGGGATAGCGCATGCGCGTCCATCCCCTCCGCCTTGGCCAGAGTCATGGCGGCGGGGCCGACGGCGGCCAAGGCTTCCTTGCCGCAGCTGACAAGGGAGGTGCGTTTGAGGAAGTCCAGTACGCCCAACCCCGAGGCAAAGCGGGCACTGCCGGCGGTTGGCAACACGTGGTTGGGGCCGGCGATATAGTCGCCGATGGCTTCCGGCGCGTACTCACCCAAGAAAATGGCCCCGCAGTTACGGACCCGAGCGGCCAGGATTTCCGCTTTTTCCGTTGTCAGTTCAAGATGTTCGGGAGCCAGCCGGTCGATCAACGGGACCGCTTGCTCCAGGTTTTCAACGATGATGACACAGCCATTGGCGCGCCAGCTGGCGGCGGCGGTTTCGGCCCGGGGGAGGGCTTTCAACTGTTCTTGCACGGCCGTGTCGACGGCGCTGGCGAAGGCGGCGTCATCGGTGATCAGAATGGATTGGGCGGAGCTGTCGTGTTCGGCCTGGGAGAGAAGGTCGGCGGCGATCCATGAAGGATCGTTATCGCCATCGGCAACGATAACAATCTCCGACGGTCCGGCGATCGTGTCAATGCCGACGGTGCCGAACACCTGTCGCTTGGCGGCGGCGACGTAGGCATTGCCTGGACCAACGATTTTGTCGACGGGGCGAATGGTCTCGGTGCCATAGGCCAGCGCGGCGACGGCTTGGGCACCACCGATTTGGTAAACCTCGTCGACGCCGGCGATGTGGGCGGCGGTCAAGACCAGGGGATGGGGCAATCCGCCCGGCGCCGGTACCATCATGACCAGGCGCCCGACCGCTGCTGTCTTTGCTGGCAACGCGTTCATCAATACCGACGAAGGATAGGCCGCCGTGCCGCCGGGAACATAAATCCCGGCGGCGGCCACTGGTGTCCAGCGAAAACCGAGCCGGAGCCCAGCCGAGTCCACATATTCAAGGTCGTCCGGCATTTGCCGGCGGTGAAAATCGCTGATCCGCGCCGCCGCTAATTCAAGGGCCGCCAAAACGTCGGGGTTGCACTCCGCCGCCGCCCGTTGCAACGCGTCCGCTTCGACGCGCATGGTTTCAGGGCTCAGGTCATTGCCGTCAAAACGCTTGCTGAGAGCAATCAGCGCCGCGTCGCCACCCTCTTTGACTTCCGCTAAAATGGCCGCCACGGACGCATCGACCTGGCTAGACCTTGCCTGTTTGGCCGCCAGCAGGTCGGAAAAGGCGGTTTCGAAATCGGCCGCCCGGATGTCAAGCTGTTGGACCATTAGACAGCCTCGTAAAAACAAGCTTCAATGGGCCGGGCAAAGTGCCACGGGGCGGTCCCGGCACGGCGCCGAAACGGCCTCGCGCTTGCCAACATGCGCCCTTCCGCGCGCGTTCTTTCCGGTTTCTCGTTCACCGTACGTTACCTCGTTCAGCAGCGGTGGTCTCGCCCCGAGCGGTAAGTTGGTATTGTTAATGGGTTTTTGACGGCTTCACCAGGGGGCTCTCGGGCGTCGCGCAAAGTCGATTGCGCGGCACCGGGCCTGTCGCGGTGATTTAACAGGTTTTCCTCTCTTGTCCGGTTTTTTTTGCCTCCCGCCGGATGCAAAAAAATATTACAATTTATTTAATTTCTATGTAGATGAATAACGTAGATGTAAATTTTTCATCTTTTTAGACCGTAGAAAGGGTCACGGAAGATGCTTGTAACGTCGGTAGAAGCTGACAACACGGTCGCTGGTAACATGGCTCTCGCAGCCATGCGCCTTGTCGTGGCTAAACAGGCGGAATTTAACGAAGCCATCCAGGAAAGATCCGAGCGCGAAGTCGCCGTCGAAATATCCGAGCGGGTTGATGAACTTGTCGAGGAGGCTGGCGAGGGTGCCTTCAGTTCTTCCAATGCTGAGCCCGCGCCGTCGCCATCAGAAGACCGTGGAGCAAATCTGGATATAGAAGTCTAAGCCCTCTCCTTACAAGATATCCGTTTGCGGCAGGATGCTTCGGGCATCCTTTTTTATTGTCTTTTTTCACAGTCTTCACTTTTTCAATGCGCTCTTGAGGCCAGTGATTCCAGTTTCAGAACCACGAAACGATTTTTTCCTATTTCAACGGTTTGCGGCCTCCCTTCGGCTTTCCTCCCCTCGGTGTCCCTCCGCGCCCTTGGCGTTTAATATTAACGCAGTGGACGCAGAGGGACGCCGAGGAAAAGGAGGTATGATGAATTCCGGGTGGTACTGGGTGCAAGGGGAGAAAGCTTATCGATGATAAGGGCCGTTGGCATCAAAACCAGATCCACCACCCGTCCCGGAAAAGACAGAGCGCGAGGGCGGCGACATTATCCCTTGATGCGTTGGATCTTGGCTCCACAGGCCGACAGTTTCTCCTCCAGCCGTTCGTAACCCCGGTCCAGGTGATAGATCCGGTTGATCACCGTCTCGCCTTTCGCCGCCAATCCCGCCAGGACCAGCGAGACCGATGCCCTTAAATCGGTGGCCATCACTTCCGCGCCGGTAAGTCGGGGCACCCCCCGAACGATGGCCGAGGCGCTATGGACGTTGATGTTGGCGCCCATGCGGCAGAGTTCGGGAACATGCATGAAACGGTTCTCAAAAATGTTTTCGGTGATCATCGAGGCACCCTCGGCGACGGCCGTCAGTGACATGATCTGGGCCTGCATGTCGGTGGGGAAGCCGGGAAAGGGCTCGGTCATCACGTCGATGCCTCGCAGAGTTCCCTGGCGGTGCGCGACGCTGATCCCGTTGGCGGTTTTACTGACTTCGGCACCTGCTTGCGCCAGCGCCTCGGCGACGGTGCCGATCAATTCCAACCGGCCGCCCCGCAGCTCCATTCGGCCACCGGTGATCGCCGCCGCCACCGCGTAAGTCCCCATCTCGATGCGGTCGGGGATAACCACGTAGCTCGCGCCGTGTAGGCTTTCAACGCCCTTAACGCGAAGCGTATCTGTGCCGATGCCTTCAATGCGGGCTCCCATGGCGTTGAGGCAATGCGCCAAGTCCGACACTTCCGGTTCGCGGGCGGCATTGGTGAGCACGCTTTCCCCTTTCGCCAGCACCGCTGCCATCAACAGGTTTTCGGTGCCGCCGACGCTGACCATGGGAAAGACGATATGGGCCCCCTTCAGGCCGCCGGGTGCTTCGGTTTCAACATAGCCCTCGCTGAGCTTGATATCGGCGCCCAGTTGGGCCAGGGCTTTCAGGTGCAAATCGATGGGCCGGGTGCCGATGGCGCAGCCGCCCGGCAGCGACACCCGGGCCCGGCGCGAGCGCGCCAACAACGGCCCCAATACTAGCACCGAAGCGCGCATCCGGCGCACCAATTCGTAAGGCGCCGTGGTATGGGTCACGGTCTTAGCGGTGAGCGCGTAAACGCGCCCGGCATGGCCGCCGGACGCGTTACCGTTTATGACGACCTCGACTCCCAGCTTGCCTAACAGCCGCGCCATGGTCGAAATATCGACGAGATGCGGCAGGTTGGAAAGTTCCAGCGTCTCGTCGGTAAGTAGGCTGGCGGCCATCAGGGGCAGGGCGGCGTTCTTGGCCCCGCTGATGTGAATGACGCCTTCGAGCGGCGTCCCGCCGTTGATTACAATACGGTCCATGGTTGTCCCGCCAACCTCTCCCTTGGGCCGTTTTAGAGCATGCTCCCAGCGCTCTCAAGCGCCGATGGCACGGTCAACAATGAGCGGATATCGTCAATGCCGGCGATGGTCTGGTCCGCGCGGGCTGTTGCCGGCGTCGCCGGCACCGGCTTCTTGGCGCGCCTGGTCCTTGCGTTTTTGGAGGTTCTTGCGCAATGCCTTGGCTTCGCGCCGCCGTCGCTCCTCGGCCTGGCCCTCGCCGCCGCAGCGGCGGCGCGGGCGCTTCTGTTCTTGCTTTTTAGCCATCTCTCCTTACCGTCCCTTGTGGCCATGGTGCCGCCATGACCGAACCGCCGTCAACACCGCTTGTCACGTCCATGGGCCTGTGGCAAGGTGCGATTTTCCACTTTCAAGGCCGCCGTAGCTCAGGGGTAGAGCACGTTCTTGGTAAGGACGGGGTCCACAGTTCAATTCTGTGCGGCGGCACCATACTTTTCCGCTATCCGGTTCCTTGTCTCGTTTCCTACCAACTGCCGCGGCGGGCTAGCAGGATGCCGGCCAGGGTCACCATTGCGCCCAACCCC
>PVBE011653108.1_pt1 | contig 10055 bp, 11 predicted proteins | sample 1631181 | NCBI WGS metagenome assembly PVBE01 (sample SAMN08397723, study PRJNA350692) | Marine metagenome, whole genome shotgun sequencing project. | isolation source: water | place: Pacific Ocean | collected 2012-04 | reverse complement strand
CTGACATAATCGGACTCCCCCATGGGGGAGCACATACGTTCTTTCAATCAATCCAAACTCAAACTAGTATGGAAACCTTCAACCCCGAGCGCTGCACTTTCTGACTGAGGCGCGCTGCAGTATTCGAGTGGTGTTTAGACCGCTTTCCTTGGTTCGCCACCGCGTGCGCCCGTCACCTCAAAAGGTTGATGCCATTCATCCGAAAATAGTGTAGCAATGATCTCCGAGTAATGAAACTCATGACCGCGAAGAACCGTGCCTGTGGGAACCAAGATGCCCTGCTCTTGCAGTCGTGTTTCGGTGTAGCCCAGACACTTTCTACGGCTGAGCATGCGCGTCGAGAATGGGAGAACGCCTACCATCGGCCATGACTCGCCTTTCTGATCCGACAACGCTTGCGAGAGGTACATCAGCCCGCCGCACTCGGCATAGATCGGCCTTTGAGTGTCGGCGAAGTTGCGAATCGCCTGCGTCATCGCTTGATTGAGGGAAAGTTGTTCGGCGAACTGTTCTGGGTATCCACCTCCAAAGTAGATTCCCCTAGTGCCTGGCGGTAGTTGCCTGTCTCGAATCGGCGAGAACTCGGCGATCTTGATCCCGAAGGAGTTGAGCAATTCTAGATTATCGGCGTAATAGAAGAAGAATGCTTCATCCACCGCCACCGCCAATGTTGCATCGCCGGTGGGGTGATGGTTGGCGGCTCGCTCCTGGATGGCAGGGTCCGAGGGAGAACGTGACGCCTCGGCGCGAACCATCCCCAAGTAACGCTTCGATATCGAGCCCTTGCTCGACGGCATCGGCGAGTTCATTGCAAATGGCTGCCGCATCCGCTGCCTTTTGTGGAGTGTTTAGACCCAGGTGTCGAGAAGGAAGTTGGGGCAACGAGCCTTTCGGCGGCCACCCGGTCAACCCGCACAGTTTCGCGGAGGCGAGTGCTTCGTCGAGAATGTCGGCATGGTGTTTCGAGCCACAATCGTTGGCAAGGACGCCCACGACATGGCAGTCCTTTTCAAACTCCGAGAATCCCTTGATCGTCGCAGCGAACGAGCGGCTTACTCCACGGGCGCTGGCGACCAGAAGCACGGGGGCATCGAGAATGCTGGATACTTCAGCCGTACTGCCGGACGAAGAGGTTGGCAATGCTCCATCGAACAGTCCCATCACACCTTCGACAATGGCGATGCCCGCCTCGGCAGTTTTTTTTCGTAGAGTTGATGGATGTACTCAAGGCTCGTCATCCATGAGTCGAGGTTGTAGCTCGTGCGGCCTGCGGCGATTCGATGCCAGAGCGGGTCGAGATAGTCCGGGCCGACCTTGAATGGTTGGACGCGCAAGCCACGGCGTTTCAAGGCAGCCATGAGCCCTAATGCGACCGAAGTCTTGCCGACTCCACTGTGTGTTCCGGCAATCACAAGACTGGGAATCACTTTTCCACTTCCGGTTTCCAGAGGATCTCCTGGTCCGACAGTCGATGGGACACCCAACGCGAATACGCATAGAGATAATCGCTGAGTCGATTGGCGTACACGAGAATCCACTGGTCGAGTTGCATTTCATCGCGTCTTCGCACGAGAATCCGTTCCCATCGCCTGCAACCGGTCCGAGCGACGTGAGCGTACGCATTCAACATGCAGCCACCAGGGATGGTGAAGCTGTCCACTGCCGCGAACTCGTCTCGATAGGCGTCGATGCGTTTTTCGAGGAACAGGACGCGATCATCTTCTGAACTGTCATATTCCGGTTCTTCTTTCTCATCCTCTTTTGCTTCAATGGGGCGTGCCAGAGCGCGGCCGATATCGAACATGAGGTTTTGGATCGCTTCAAAGGTGCGTTCCGTCTCACCAGCGATCTCCGGATGTGTCACGCTGTGTTGATAGATTGCCCACGATCGGATAACACCGAGTTGGCTGTTGACTTCATCCATCGCGCCATAACTCTCGACCTGCAGCGACGCTTTGGATATCTCGACTCCTCGCGAGAGTCGGGTCATGCCCTTGTCTCCCGACTTCGTGTAAATGCGATTCAGTCGTACGTTCATTTTGTCGTAACCTCATTTGCATGTTGTGTTGCTGGACGTGTTGGATCACCGCTTCCACGGAAGAGAAGAATCATTTGGCCTCCACGGCGGCGGGGGCCGCAGTATGGCTTGCCTCAGCCGCAACTCGTTTCGTTGGGAATAAACAGTATTGGACCGTAAGGAAGCGCAATGATATGGCACATGCGAGAAACGCGATGGTGGCGACGCTCACGATGTGAATCGTGCGTCGTATGTCTCTCGGGCAGATTGCCCGGACGGCATCTCCGATGGTCGGTTTCTTGACGAGTTTGCCAAAGTAAGAAGATGGTCCGCCAAGTTGCACTTGCAACACGGTCGCGCTCTTGCGAAATCTGCTCTAGTGACATGCAATGGCCATCAGGCTGTGCCGCAGTTCGTGGAAGTAATCATGCACCGGCGGATAGGTGGTAAATAACACCGCGTGCAACACAACTCCAGCGATCACCAGGAGAATAAGCCCTTTGACAAAAACCGATGCCTTCAATGTTGACGTGAGACGAACGTGGGCTCGCGCCTGCTTAACCACATGTTTTGGGGGCATTTCGAGTCTTTCCTTTTTCGTCGTCTTCGAGGGATAATGCGTGCATCTGGTGGCGATTCATTCTGCTCGCAACCGGCGCTGATTCATGCATTTATGGTGTGTACCGGACCGTTCGGCTTCGCGACAAGCCAGAGCAACGCGACAAAACCACTCGTCACAGCGATGACGACAAGTTGCTCCAGCAGTTCAAGCAGCGTGAATCCACGCTGCACCTTTCTCGATTCGCACATGACAACAGTGGTTGCCATGCCGGAACCGATTTCCGACCTAGATAACGCGCACTTCGAGGAGCGTTTGATTGTCTCGGTAAGGTCTACATCGGATCGAAATCACGATCCGAATAGGATCTGAGCAGGCGGAAGGCATGCTGAGATGGGCAGAAGACTTCGCCACGAGATGTCCCTATTCCTCGAAGGGCAGCATCATCGAACTGGTAAACGGGCAGGTCTTCTGGCTTCCGGATCGTCTTCCACCCAAACCTTCCCACGACTCGCATTCAAGTCGCGGTGGTGTTAATGGGTTTTATCCCCGGTTACAGCGGCGGGACCGCGACGGATTCTCACCGTCTTCCCTTTTCACCAAACTGGCGACAAACCAGTTCGGCACCCGTACTCTGGGGAAATAATCTATCAGAACGGGCACGTTTCTGGAAGCGGGCCGGTGGGTTGCATTCACTGCGACGCTTGTCGTGGCTGAGTCGTTGTGAGAGACTCCTTCTTCCTTTGAAATGCCCCATCGGTTCAAGTGAATAAGGGGTTCATCCCCCATCTGCGCGAAACCATGCTTGAATTGGCCTGAGGGAAAATCGATGCAGCGACCCTCATGGGAACTGTTTGATCGTGAAATCACGCCATCGACCTGAAGCGAGCTAAAGATGAGCAAAGAAGGAATACTGTTATGTGGCCACGGAAGTCGCCACCCGGACGGCGTCAGTGGATTCCTTACAATGGCTGAGCAGATTCAGCAGCGGCATCCTGAGAAGATAACAGAAGCTGGATTCTTAGAGCTTTCCGAACCAAGCATAGCTGAGGCAGTAAAGCGATTATATGAACGGGGGGTCAGAGACGTGCTCGCTGCGCAGGCCTTTCTCTTTGCAGGCGTCCATGTCCGCCTGGATATCCCTCTGTTGCTGGCCAAGTCCATGGAACAATACGATGGATTGCGAATCCGCATGGCTTCCTATGTCGGAGTCTGTGACAATCTTGTAAAGCTTGGCTGCAAGCGGATTGCCGAAGCCGAAGAAGAGGCGCCGGCCTACGACCGTAGCGAAGCCGTACTCTTCGGTGTCGGCGTGCGTGCTTCCGTTTCTGATGCCAACGGTGACATTGCCAAACTCAATCGACTGATCTGGGAAGAGGCCGGTTTCGATCACTCCTTGTTCGCTTTCACGAGTCGCATGGCCAAGCCCTGTGTGGCTGACGCGGCCAGGATTGTGAACCATCTTCCCCATCAGATTGTGGTCGTGCTCCCGTTAATCTTCTTCAACGGCGTCTGTCTTGAAAATGCCTTCAGCGCCATCAAGGACGTTTGTAGTGACTCAGGCAAGACTTTTGTTTTCTGCAGACCATTCCAATGTGATGATCTGGTACTCGATGCGATCGAGCAGCGTCTGCAGGAAGTCATTGATGGCAAGGTTGACCTGACCCAGAACTTTGATCGAGAAAAGGCGGAAACACGTTGCCATGGACACCACCATGGGCACGATCATGGGCACCACCATGGGCACTAGGATGCGCTCAGCCTCTGAACCCGCTGGCGGTATTCTTCCGATTCCTCTTTTCGCCCGGTAGCTGCTGCGGTGCGTGCCAGCAAGGCCACCAGACGCCGATCGTCCTTCAAACGTGCATAGAGTGGCTTTAGACGCTGGAAAGCCTCTTCGGGTTGTTGCTTAAATAGTAGTAACTCCGCCTCGACGAATCACGATTCCAAGTCTTCGGCGCTTCAAGTCGTCTAGCAGCTCCGCGAGAACGATGAAACGTGCGGCGAATCCCCACCCCGTGAGCAGACTTTTTCGCTTTTGACTACGAGAAAAATCCGGCAGCGAGTCCCTTCTCCCCTCGGGGAGAAGGATAGGATGAGGGGGCGAACTGCCAAATGAAATCAGCCACCCCTCATCCGACCTTCGGCCACCTTCTCCCGAAGGGAGAAGGACATGTTCAAGACTCTCCTAAACCTCCAAAGCAAAGAAGTCCGTGAGGCCAACAGTAGCCTTACACTCGTAACTCTTGTCGGCCGAAAAAAACCTGAAAACATTGATTGACATGTCGGAATATTCCGATATAATGAGACATGGAGAGTGACGAATGACCGCCAGAACAAGAAAGCCGAGACTGACGCCACTTCCAGCACTGGAACAGGCGGCAGAGTGTCTGAGAATTCTGGCGCACCCGCACCGACTGCGGATCGTCCAGATGCTCCTTCGGGGCCGGTACACGGTTGGGGAGCTTGCGGAATCCTGCGGCATTCCGAGCCACATGGCATCGGAACACCTGAGGTTGATGCAACGGTGCGGCTTTTTAACCAGCGAGAAGGAAGGACGCAGGGCGTTTTATGAGATTGCGGAACCACACCTGGCGAACATCATGCAATGCGTTGAGGCACGGTTTGACAAGAAAGGGTCGTGAGTTTTTTTACCATGACATATCGTAATATCGCTACATTACAATCAGTGTGAATCAGCTTAGAAGGAGACGCTATGAACTCGAGGATGATTTCACCACAACGGCTTGGGGAGCTTTGCAAAGCAGGTACGGAACTTGACCTCATCGATGTGCGGACTCCCATTGAGTATCGAGACGTACATGTCGAATTCGCCCGCAACGTCCCGTTGGACGAACTCGATCCAAACACCGTCATGCAGGTTCGCAACGGGTCAAAGGATGAACCGCTCTACGTTATTTGTCATGCCGGCAGCCGTGGAGAAAAAGCGTGCGAGAGATTCCGCCAAGCGGGATTCACCAACGTCATTAATGTCGAAGGCGGAACCATGGCTTGCGACCAGGAGGATCTTCCATTGGCCCGAGGCAAGAAGGCGATCTCCTTGGAACGTCAGGTGCGGATCGCAGCAGGTTCACTTGTTCTTCTGGGGGCGGTGCTGAGTTGGCTGGTTCATCCTGCCTTCATTGGCTTGTCCGCCTTTGTCGGAGCCGGTTTGATCTTCGCCGGAATTACCGACACATGTGGAATGGGGATGATGCTGGCAAAGATGCCGTGGAACCGATGTAACCAAGAAACAACCTCGTGCGAAGCACATTGACCACGGAAGATCGACAAAGGAGTTTGCAAGATGAGAATTATCATTGTTGGTGGAGTGGCTGGTGGCGCTTCGGCAGCGGCCCGTGCCCGTCGCCTTTCGGAAGATGCACAGATCGTTCTCGTTGAGCGAGGGCCGGACGTGTCCTTCGCCAACTGCGGCTTGCCGTATTACATCGGGGGAACGATCACCGACCGGAACAAGCTGCTTGTGGTGACACCAGAGCGACTAGAAGCCCGTTTCAGGCTCGACGTGCGAGTACGTTCATCGGTCGAAGCCATCGACCGCAACACAAAGACAGTTCGTATCCGTGATCTCGAATCGGGGCGAGAGTACGAGGAGTCATACGACAAACTGATCCTCGCACCCGGAGCGGCTCCCTTGCGTCCACCGATCCCTGGAATCGACTTGCCCGGCGTTTTCACACTCCGCAATCTGCAGGACGTGGACCGGATTAAGGCGGTGGTCGACCAAGGGGTGCAACAGGCTGTGGTGGTTGGAGCAGGATTCATCGGTCTCGAAGTCGTGGAGAACCTCGTGCGGCTTGGAGTTTCTACTACGGTCGTCGAGTTGCAGGATCAACTGCTTCCACCGTTTGACAAGGAGATGACAACTCCGTTGGCGGAAAAACTGGCTGAGAAGGGAGTCTCTCTTCTTCTGGGTGAAGCTGCTGATGGATTTGAGCAAACAGATGATGGACTTGTTGTTCGTTTGAAATCAGGTCAAGAGTTGCCGGCTCAATTCGTTGCACTCGGCATCGGTGTTCGACCAGAAAACAAACTGGCGGTTGACGCTGGATTGGAAGTTGGTCCTCGTGGTGGAATCCAGGTCAACGACCATCTCCAGACGAGTGATCCCGACATCTACGCAGTGGGCGATGCCATCGAAGTCAAGGACTTTGTTTTGGGAGTACCGACACAAGTGCCGCTCGCTGGCCCTGCCAATCGCCAAGGACGTATTGCTGCGGACAATATCTTCGGTCGATCAAGTCGCTATCGAGGCACTCAAGGCACAGCCATTCTGGGATTGTTCGATCTCACAGCGGCCATGACGGGGGCTTCGGAGAAGGTTCTCAAAAGAGGTGAGATTCCCCATCGAATGGTTTACGTGCATCCATCCAACCACGCCGGATACTATCCCGGTGCCGAGCAGATGACACTGAAAGTGTTGTTTGACCCCGAATCAGGAAAGGTGCTGGGGGCGCAGGGCGTGGGCGGATCGGGTGTTGATAAACGAATCGACGTGTTGGCTGTCGCCATCCAAACCGGGATGACGGTCTTCGATCTCGAAGAGATGGAGCTTGCCTACGCTCCGCAGTTTGGTTCAGCGAAAGACCCGATCAACATGGTGGGATTCGTTGCCGCCGGTTTGTTGCGAGACGATCATCCTCAGATCGACGTGGCGACCCTCATGGAAACACCGTTGGATGAGCGTCCTTTCCTGTTGGATGTGAGGACTGCGGCCGAGTTCGTTGCCGGTCATCTTCCCGGCGCTGTGAACATCCCGGTGGATGATCTACGGTCTCGATTAGGTGAACTGCCAGACAACCAGGACATTGCCGCCTATTGTAAGGTAGGACAGAGAGGGTATGTGGCGACTCGGATTCTGAATCAATTGGGGTTTTCTGTAAAGAACGTAAGCGGTGGTTACATGACGTACCATCTTCTCCATCCATAGAACGTAGAGAACGAAACGCGCATCGACACGCTAAGAGGAAGGGGCAGGCAAGCGGCACGCATCGGGGCTGTCGATCACTGTGTGGAATCTGCCCGATAGGCCCGCGGCGAACGACCGAAGCGGCGGCGGAAAACGGTGGCAAAATATTGACTCGAGGTGAAGCCACATCGGACGGCAACTTCCGTAACGGTCAAGCCGGGCTGCTCGACCAGTAAAATGGCAGCAGACTCCAGTCGCAGGTGATTGATGTACTGAAGCGGTGCCATGTTGGTCAAGCGCTTACAATGGGCGTTGAACTGGGTCACACCGAGACCGCAGCGTTGGGCCATCTCTCGAACAGTCCATTCCTCTTCAAGCTGATCCAGGTTGTCTTGCAGATCAGCCAGGAACAGTTCGACGGTCCGGCGTGTACCGGAAAGGGCCTTGTCGAGCGTGACGTCTTCGCGACGGAACATCTCGAGTGTCAACAGAAGAAGCTCGTTGATGAGTACTGCCAGGCGCGACGCACAGCAGCCGTCACGGTCAGCCTCGACGGCGGCCGCGATTTGACGGAAGCAGCGGGCGATTTCCGTACCCCCGGTCCACACTGGGTGCTCGTTGTGCCGGAGGATGTCCGTCAGTTCGTCACGGTCAGGTTTTGCCAGAACGATCCAGGAGGGCCACTTCCAAGGCTGGTCAGGCCGGCGGATCCCCACGTCGAGGATCAGCCAGTGAAGCCTCCCAGCCGCGATCTGGGGATAGCCGGCCCGATGGAGTTGCCAGGGTCGGGTAACCGTGAGATCACCAGGGCCGAGTTGGTGTTCTTGGCCTTCGACGGCAAATTCGAGGTGACCGCTTTCCAACAGCGTGAATTCGATCCCCTCGTTGCGATGGAAATCAAGTCCCCAGTCCGCGTCCCGCCTGGCGTCCCAGAAGCCGACCGTTCTCACTCCAGCGAGAGCCCAACTGGGCAGCTTACGCCCAGGATAGTGGCCGCGTGCCAGAGATTCCACTTGAAGTTGTCCAGCCTCGACGGCCTGGACGATCGGTCGGCAAGTGTCGGCTTCGTAGACCGCATCGTGGTCCCGGTAGATGGGAAGCAGCTTGGCCATCACGGAGTCAAATGTTGAAATTTCTTCACTGAATGATAGTGAACGACGTTCCTCGCCCGCTTCTGGTAAAAGCATACGAGGATTTAGCGTATGCGGCAAATACAAGAGGCGTTCAAATTTGTTCGTAGACCATCCAGCAACCATACGATGGGATTGCGGGAAGGGTCGGGAGTCTTTACTTTTTCACAAGTACAACGTGAGGAGACATGTTATGAAAATCGGTGTTTTTCTTCTGATCGAGCCATTTGCAAGTGTTGAAGAACAGCTCAAGCGAGCCAAGGCAATGGGGTTTGACGTTGCCGACATCACCGATACGAATGCGGGCGGTAGCATGTTGGGAACGGCGGGCTTCTCTCCGACGGTCAGTCTGGACGAAAACCCCTTCGAGGTGAAACGCCTTTTTGAGAAATATGAGATCGCCCCTTCCACGGTCTGTGCCCATGCGGCATTGTTGGAACCGAGCAATCCGGGAAGCTTTGGGACCGCCGAAATCATGAAGGCGGTGCAATTCGCGGCGGCGATCGGTATCAAGGACGTCGTTACGACTGACTTAGATCCGCGTTCGGCTTGGGCGAAGAGCCTCTCCTATGCAGAGCAGGTCTTCGTCGTGGCCGAGAAACTCTGTACGCCCGTGAAGATGGCCGAAGACTACGGGGTGCGCATTCTCTTGGAGCCGCACGGCCCCGTGACGGACAGCATTAAAGGCATTCAAGAGGTGCTCGACCGGCTAGGAAATCCCGATTCGTTGGGCGTGAATCTTGATACTGGAAATGCCTGGCTCGGCGGCGCGGATCCAGTCGAAATGGCCGAGGTCTTCAAGGACAAGATCCATCACGTCCACTGGAAAGACCTGGCCGCCGAATGGGAACCCAAGCGTGGGACCTTGTATGGATGCGGTTTCTCGACCATCGCATTGGGAGACGGTGTGATCGACATTAAGGGAGTATGCAACGTGCTGAGAGATTGCGGTATCGCGGCCTCCACTCTAGAGATCATCGGCGAGGAAGACATCCTGAAGCGTAGCGCAGACTATCTACGCGAATGCGGAATGGAAGAGGCCTGTTGATTCTTGCCGTGCCAATAAGAAACGTCCTGGAGGCTACTCCAACGGATCTGTGATTCTGCCGAGAAACAAGATCCCACCGTTTCGGTTGAATGGAATGTCCAGACATGAACTATTTACGGAGAATCGTGTCGTCAACACGGGGACGATAGTCATTCATCGCCACCAGACAGAGCGGTCCGGTTCAATTCGAGTCACCGCCCTCACAGACTTTTTCGCTTTGGAGGTTTAGGAGAGCCTTGAACATGTCCTTCTCCCTTCGGGGGTTCTTCGCCGAATTTAGTGGGTGATTGTGGGCGTCAGATGGAGCTTTCCGCAGTAGAAGAGAATTCGAATTCGATAGTTCTCGAAGGATCGGAAGCCGCGAGCGGCCG
>PVBE011300425.1_pt1 | contig 10055 bp, 7 predicted proteins | sample 1631181 | NCBI WGS metagenome assembly PVBE01 (sample SAMN08397723, study PRJNA350692) | Marine metagenome, whole genome shotgun sequencing project. | isolation source: water | place: Pacific Ocean | collected 2012-04 | reverse complement strand
CCCTGCATCGGCATGATCTTTTGCTGCACGAAGAACGTGCCGCCGATGATGATGGGCAAGATGTAGTACGGGTCCGGTGTCGACAGATCCGGGAGCCATAGGAAGGGCGTGTTGTAGAGTTCTGGAGCCTGCTGGAGGGTCGTGTAGAGCGCGAACCAGATCGGCATCGAGGCGAGCTGCGGCAGACAACCCTTGAGCGGGTTCACGCCGTGCTTTCGCCAGAGTTCCATCTGGGCGACGCCCTTGGCTTGGGGATCGTCCTTGAACTTCTCGTTGAGCTTGTCGACTTCGGGCTTCAGCTCGCGCATCCGCACCATGTTCTTCACGGAGGGGATGGAGAGCGGGAAGAGCAGGACTCGGGCGAAAATCGTGAGGACGATGATCGAGATGCCCCAGTTGCCGACGAAGCCGTAGATCCAAGCGAGGATGATCGCCATGTACGTGGCGATGAACGAGAAGAAGCCGAGGTCGACCAGTTCGCCCAGGTCGTACTTGCCGCCGAACGCTTCGGCCAACGCCGTGCGGTTCTTATGCCCGATGAATGTGCCCACCCCGTAGGTGAGCGATTCGTTGGGCTCCATGTTCACCGGCGGGTAGGCCAGACGGGCACGGTACATCGCGCCGGAGGACTCTTCGTTCGGCGCGGGGTAGTCCCAATACTCGATCTGCATCTGGCAGACCGGGTCGGCAGGAGCTTCTAGTGGGACGATAGCGTGAGCAAAGTTGTAGTTCGCGACGCCGGCGAAGATGGGCTTGCCCGGCACTTCGTACCAGCTGCCGTTGTCCACGTCGTTGTGGAGGAAGAACTCGCCGTCGTTGAAATCCTTCTTCGTGAAGTCTTCGTAGGTGAGTCGTTCAACCTCGCCATCGGCGGTCGCGCATTGGACCGTCGTGGCCTCGGGAGGCTGGCGCATGAAATGCGTCTCGACCTCCGCGTTGGTGCGCCAGTCTGGCGTCCCAATGGCGAGCGCAATGCGCCGCACTTCGCCGCCCGTGTTGGTGATCGTCGCCGTTGCCTCCAGCGTGGAGAATGCGACAGCCTTGACCGTCTTCTTGATCGTGACGACGCCGGGATCGGCGTAGGTGAAGATGCAGGTCTTGTCGTCGGGCTGGCTGAGCGTCCAGGCGAGTGAGTCGTAGGGGACGAGCCACGCGGTGTTGTTCTTCGTGGCGGTGTTGTTCCGCCAGTCGAAGCGCAATTGGCGCCGGAGCTCCGCTTGGCCCGTGCCGGTCGTCGAGAGGTCGAGCTGGTGGCCGCTGTCCTCGGCGAATCGCTCGCCCTTGAGGAAGAAGTTCTTGAGCGAGGCGCCGTGGGTCGAGAAGGTGGCGTTGTAGCCCTCGCCCTTGATCTTGCAGAGTTCTTCCGCCGGTCGATCCGCCGGCATTTCGGTGTTCGCCTGCGGCGTTTGGATGACGATGCCCGGCTGTAGCTCTGCGGCGCCCTCTTTCTTATCCCCGAGGGGATTAAAAAAAATAAAGAACCCAGCGACCGCGAGGACGAAGATCAATAGGAGTTTGGAGCTGCCTTTGCCTTCCATCGTCTACTCGTGTGTTCCTTGGGGGGGGCGTGCGTGCGGCGGCTGGATCATGAGCACGTCCTCGTTCTTGTCGGGCGTGTCGGCTAGCTGGGCCGCTTGAGAGTTGCAAGCTGCGCTTGCGCAGGTTGTGGTTGGGGGGTGGGCCCCATTCTGAGGGGGAGGGTCGTAGCCTCCGGGATGAAATGGTTGGCACTTCGCAATGCGCCGAAGGGTCAGCCAACTACCACGGATCGCTCCAAACGACCGCAAACATTCCATGCTGTACCGAGAGCAACTGGGCTCGAATCGGCAGCTTGGCCCGAGTAGAGGCGACAGGGTCAGGCGGTACACGCGCACGACAAAAATCAAGAGACGCGCAAGCAGGGAGGGGGACGGCATGAAGCGGTCCGAGTGTGATGCCTTCGGGGCCGCGGTGCCAGTCGTCACGTGCGCGGCCCTCCTTGGGGCGGCGAGTCGTTGCGGGCCGAGGAGGGGCTGTCGTGGTGCTGGGCCTCTCGCTGGGCGTCCTGCTGCGCATCGGCGGCCCGCTTGGCTATCTGCGTTGCGGCGGCCCGCCATTCCGCGACAACGGCGTCCAATCCGAGCCCAGGTTCGGCCCATCGGACGATAACGACGACGTCGCAGCCGGGGGGCCAGAGGTCTCGAGTGGCTCGGAAGGCCTCCCGGACCACCCGCTTGATGCGGTTTCTGGCGAACGCGTTGCCGACGCGGCGCGAGGCCGTGATGCCCAGCCGCGGCTCGGCGCTCGGCGCGTCCGGCGCGCTTGGCAGCGTGCCAGAAAGCGCGAAGACAAAATGACGAGTGCGCACTCGGCGACCTCGTCGCTGAATGCGCTGATACTCGGCGTGTCGCCGAATTCGTTGGGACGTCGGGAACCGACCCCTCGGCCGGGCTGTCACGCCCTACTTCTTATAGGTGCCTACGGCGAGACGCCAGCGACCCTTGCGACGGCGATTCTTGAGAATCTTGCGACCGCCGCTGGTGGCGAGACGGGCGCGGAAGCCGTGGGTGCGGAGTCGGCTCGTATTGGAAGGCTGGAATGTGCGCTTCATGGTTCTGCTTCCTGGAAATCTGGAATCGCTCTTCTATGAGCTGCGAGCGGGGCTCAGCGAGCTCAAAGCGCCCCGAGGGGCTGGAGGGGTTGAGCCTTGCAGGCGAATCCCCGAGCGGGACAACGGCTCCGAGTGGGAGGGACGGCGGAATAAGCCACGCCGGGCCCCGAGAGTCAAGCCCGTAGCGATACTCCATATTGCTCGATATTCAGCGGCGTGCTAGTTCGCCCATCGTTATGCGCGACAACATCAGGCTCGTGTCCTCTGCGGGCACCGGCTTCATCTATTACACGACCAAGAACAAGCGGACCCAGACGGGGAAGCTCGAGCTCAAGAAGTACGACCCCGTTGCGCGGAAGCACGTCCTCTTCACTGAGAAGAAGATGCCGCCGCACTCCAAGTAGTCGTTCGGGCTGAGGATTCTCGTTTCTTTGACTGATGGGCCACCCCCCACTCCGCGGCGTGGCCTTTGGTCGTTTGTCGCGTGCCGCCGGCCGTGGGCGCTGGCGACGAAATCAATCCGCGGGAAAAACGGTGTTTGGGCCGCGATGGTGGCTGAGGGCGGTCGCCAGAGCGCGCGCGGCAGCTTGCGCCATCTGACTGCGTCCGGGCGCCGTCTTGCCGTACGAGATGTTGAGGCCCGCGGTTCGGATGAACGCCGGGCTCTCCGGATTGTGGGGATGAATACGAATCTCGAAGGACTCGGTGCCGTGCCCGACCTTTGCGAGGACCATCGCTTCGTGTGGGCTGGGCTCCGCTGACCGCAGCGTGAACTCGCCCATTTGTCCCAGCGTGCCCAGCTTGGCTCCCACCGCGAGTCCGTGCGCGTCGAGCCACGTTGCGACGCGTTCGTCTTGCGCGGCGCGATCCTGACCGGACGGGCGGCGCGGCTCTGGGTTTGGGTTTGAGTTTGCCGTCTGCGCGCGTCGAGGTGAAAGCAGCTTCTCCTCCCAGCCGTAGCGACGCACGTACGCGTGGCTGAGCCCAGTGCAAGGGTCGCGCGCTTCTGTCGCGTTTGTCGCGTCTGAGCAGAGGCCGTCGTACAAGCAGCCGTACTCCGGCTCTCTGTCCCAGAACCAATCGGGAATCAGCACGCCTGGCTGGTAGTCGTCCGCGTAGCGCGCCGCTGCTCCTAAGAGGCAACGCGGAAACCAACGAATCACGGGGGGGATCCCCGCCGCTTCTGAGCGCTTCACGGCCTCGAGTAGGTAGGGACGGACCGCCGCCACCTCTGGCGCCTGGTCGCGAGCGCAGTCTTCGTCGCTGCGCGGCCAGTAGTTGCAGAACTCCATCGACTGGGGCCCGATGCTTGCGATCAGGTCGGCGATCTCTGGCAGCCGCCGGTAGTTCTTGGACACCATCACCGTATTCGTCACGAGGGTGGCGCCTTCGGCGACGATGTTCTCCATGCCAGCGACGATGTCCTTGAAGGAGCCGGGGCGCTGCGTGAGTTCGTCCGAGAGCGCCGCGTCCGGCGCGTGGAAAGATACGAAGTACTCGTCGATTCCCGCATCGATGAGCGAGCGGAGGTATTCACGGTCCGCCAGGCGCACGGCATTGGTCTGGATCCGAACGTGCCTGACGCCGGGCACGGCGCGCGCCGCGGCGACGTATTCACGAAGATTCTTGGCAAGCGTGACCTCGCCCCCGCTAAAGATGAGGCGGCTCTTGCCATCGAGGCGCGCCGGATCGTGCACCGCTTCCTGAAACGCTTCGAGGCTCGTCCCCTCGATCACATTCAGGACGTCCTCGACCATGCAGAACTCGCAAGCGAGGTTGCAATGAAACGCGAAGGTCACGACCAGGCTTGACCGTGCCCAGGGCTCGGCAAGTGGCAGCGCCGTTGTCGAAGTCGGTCCGCTTGGCGCGTCAAGCGTGTGCGGAAAGTGGCTAGAAACTGCCATAGACCCCCGTCTTTACCGGCGTCGCGCGACCGTTGCGCGCGACGTAGTCGATTCCCACGTCCCAGAGCAGATGCTCGAATGCTTCCGCGCGCGTGTTCGCAAACGTGCGGAGCTCTGACGGCCACTGATGCTCGGCGAGGAAACGCAGCACGGCCCGCGTCTTTATTCGTGAAAAGTAAAGCGCGTCGGAGCGGCGCTTGTTCGCGACGCAGATCCGGTGGCAGTCGAAGAGATGCGGTGGCAGCACGTCCACAAGACGCTCGTTGACTGAGTCAAAGTGAAACGCAGCCTGAAGCCGCTCGAGCACGTCGCGAATCTCTCGCTTGGCGTCGTGAAATGAGTAGAGATTCTCAAAACACATCGACGTGCCGTCGAGTTTGTACGAACGCATTCCGAGATAGACGTTCAGGGGCGCCTCGCCGCCAGCGCGTAGGTGCTTAGCGCCGAACTCGACGCTGAATCTATGCCAGGGAAGCGGCCGCGGCTCTCGCGCCTTCACGTTCAGATGGGTCGCGAGCAGCTCGGCGATGCGCGGAATTGAGACGTCCGCGTGCTGCCTGTCGCGATCACAAAAATAGAATTCCCAGCGAAGTCGTTCGTCTTCTGTCGCATCCGGCGCGCCCGGCTCGAGCTTGATGCCCCAGACGGTTAGGAAGGGACCAAACTGTCGGCGCAGATCATCAATCAGAGCGCGCCCTTCCGTCTCGACGCCAGCAAGCGCGAAGGATTCGGTCAAGAGGTTCACGCTGCGCAACTTGCCGGCGACAGAGATCTTCGGTTCGTACTCCTCGAGGATGGCGTCGTGAAAGCGATCCTCGTCGGTGCAGAACTCCAGCGGTGACGTGGCTAGTGGTGGCGGCGTTGGCGGGCGCCGCGGATCCTGAGCCCCGTAAGGGGGGAAGACATTGAGGCGGAGCGTCTCAGTCTCGGCTCTTGGCTTGGTCTCGTTGTCGCGGCCGACTTGCGTCACCACGGCAGCATCGCGGCCGAGCCGAGTCGCGTCAAGATGGGCTCCCCGGCCGACGGGTTTGAGTCGAGCTATCCGCGCGGGATCAATCGAGTTCGATTTCTTGCTCGATGTGTACGTCCCCAGCGTTGAGTAGCTTGAACTCGACGCGGCGGTTGTGAGCGCGGCCCGCCTTGGTGCTGTTCGTGTCGACGGGGCGGTCGGGGCCGAAGCCCGCGGCCTCCATCCGTCTTGCCTCGATACCCTGGCTCTGGAGGTAACGGACCACTGAGTCGGCCCTTGCCCGGCTGAGGCGCAGGTTCATGCTGCGTCCGCCTCGACTGTCCGTGTGGCCGTGCACAGCCAGACGAGAACCGGGGTTCGACTGAACGATGGCGACGACTTCGTCGAGGATCGGGAAGCTCACCGACTTGATCGTCGCTTTCCCCGTTCGGAATTGGATGGGCTGAAGCAGGATGATCTCGCCCGTATCTTCTTCGTAGCGCGTCGTTGTCGGGCAGCCGTTCTGCTTCGGGTCGGGCGAACGCAGGCCGGGCTTGAGCGGGCACGCATCCTTGACGTCCAGGATCGAATCGCGATCCGCGTCGTCCTCGGGGCAGCCGTCCTTGTCGAGGATGCCGTCGCGGTCTTCGGGATCTTCGGGGCAATCGTCGACCACGTCGCCAACGCCATCGTTATCTCGGTCGAGCGCGGGGCAGCCGTCGTAGGGCGTCGGTTCGATGCCGTCCTCGGGGATCTCGATGCACTTGTCGATCGAATCGGGGTAGCCGTCTCCGTCGGTGTCGAGCGGGCCTTCGATGTGGATGGGTGCGCGGCGCTTCGCCGTTTGTCTGATGCCTGAGTCCTGGGGCGCGTAGTGGCCGCCGAACATCGCGAGCGCGCGGAAGTCTGCCGAGCCGTAGCCTGCGCTGAGGCGGGTGCCGGCGCCGGCCTGTAGATAGAGGCTCTTCGCGTCGTTGAGCGCGAACCGACCCTGCGCGAGCCACTCGACGGTGGAGTTGCGCGAGTCGAGGAAGGTGCTGTCTCCGTTGGGATCCGTGCTGATCCCCAAGCTGCCCCAAATCTCGATGCCCACGCGTGCCGCGTCGTCGCGCATCGGAACGTAGACGCCTCCCGCGTAGCGCAGCTCGTTGCCGATCCACAGATCGCCGTTGCGTCCCCCGATGCCGCGCTTCGGGCGGAAATCCGGCCCCACCATGCCGGAGATGAGCAGCGGCCCGACGTTCCCGTCGAGCGAGCCGAGGATCATGCCGGTGACGATGCCGTCGCTCGCGAAAGAATCCTGCTTGCCGGTTCCGGTGAAGAGCGCTCCGAAGAAACCGGCGCGGAACGTGCGCGCGTCGTTCTGGTAGAGCTGAAAGCGCGCGTCGAGTCGCACGTCATACGCGGCTACGCCGCTGCCGAAGCCCGCCCCCACATCGCTGCTCGCCGGGTCGGAGCCGGTTTGCAGCACGGAGACAGGCAGTGAGATGCCGACGGATGCGCGACCGAAGAGCTGCACTCCAGCGAAGCCGTACGCGATGAGCAGGTTTTGGATCGGAGTCTCGATGCGCGAGGAGACCCTCGTGTCCGCTGTTACCGTGGTCGCCCGCAACGGGTTGAGTGCGTAGCCCGCCGCGATAGCCGCATAAACGGACGTCTCGGTTCCGAAATCCGGCCGCCATACGGTGAACCCGTCTTGCGGCGTGCCTCCGAGCTGTAGCCGGTCGAGGTAGAAGTACTTGGCTTGCGCGCTGGCTTCGCGCGGGGCGCTCGCGAGGAGCGCGGCGGCCGCAATCAACGCGACGAGATACGCGAGTGCCCGCGGGGCGATCCTGCGGTCACGACGGCTTTCTTCCCTCCTCAGCATATCATCCGCTATTTAGCCCGAGCACGGGCCTGGGTGTGAAGGTTCTTCGGCTCCCGCTGGTTTGGATGGTCTGCGGAGCGCCAAAGCGCGGTCCTGGCTACCGCGGCAGCGTGGCGAACAGCTGGCAAACCCAGAGGGTGCCGTCGGGGCTCCGGACCGTGGCGACACCGAATTCGCGGAAATCGGCGTTTAGCGTGTTTGCGCGGTGGGTCGGGCTCGCCCAGAGCGCTCGGTGGGCGGTCTCGGGGCTGGTCGCTCGCGCGATATTCTCTCCCATGACCTCGAAACCGATGCCGGCAGCAGCGAAGCGCTCTGTCGTGTTGCCTCCGCCTGCGTCGTGCCCAGCGATTCTGGCGGCGCGCATCGTCACCGCATGTTCCAGCGCCAGGGCGTCCAACCGTGCATTCCGCCGCAGCTGTCCGACTCCCTCGGACGCTCGCGCCGCCTGTATCATACGGCGGATGTTGTCCGCATCGCTCGACGCCTCGCTTTCAGCGCCTCCGGCGGTGCCAAGCGTGCCCCGCGCTTCCTCGCCGGGTGCCAAATGCGCCGCGTGGCTCGCTTCTGGCGTGACGCCTGCGTAAACCCAGGCCTCGAGTACTGGCCGCGGACCGTTCTCGGCCGTAGCCACCACCTGGACCACCCAGCGCCCCGGTTGGCCCGCGGCGAACGCCGCCCGAAAACGGCCGCCGTCCGAGGCGGTGGTCAGGCTTTGGGGTCGTCCGGTTGGGCCCATCACGATGACGCGAGCGTCCTTCACCCCGGGGTGCAGAGCGCCGCGAACGACGAGCCACCTGCCGGCGTGAACTCGCGTGGGCAAGCCCGCGAGCTCGGCGAGCGGCGTCGTAATGATGCCGATGGTGCGCGTTTCGCCATCGATTTCCAAAATAGCCACCCCGCACCGAAGAGCCCCCTCACCCTCGAACCCAGAGGCCCATTCCGCCACCCGCGTGCGCGCGAGTTCGGGGCTGGGGCCCGGCGTCGTAAGCCTCATTAGTGCGGGCCAGACATAGGGGCTGCCGCTTCGCCGGAGTTCAAAGATCAAGCCCTCTGAAGACATCGAGCCGTGTTTGGAAGAGCCTGCCGCCAACTTCGCCGCGAGTTCGCGTAGGCGTGCATCTTGGTGCTCGCAGGGCCCGGACTGCCCCGCGATGGGTTCGGTACGCGTGTCCCTCGCCCAGCCAGGCGCGTCGAGTCCAGCCTGCTCAGCCGGATTGGGCGCGTCGAATTCCTCCCAACCCGGCGCGACTGCAGAAAGGGGCTCCGCGGCGCCTTGCGCACATCCGACCACCGACAGCGTAGCGACGGCCGCTGGTATCAGCTGGGGTCGGGAGAAACGCGCAAAACGAGCCAAGTTCATAAGGTCTAGACCATCTAGGCCCGCCCGGGCGAGGGTTTTGGGGCGTTCCCGCGCTGGAATGTCTCTTTAACGCGTCCTGAGCCCCGCGGAAGTCGACCCAGCCGCTGGTGCTTGATACCGTGGCTCGGGGTGACGGTGCGGTTCACAACTGCGGCCAAGGTAGGGCTATTCACGGTAGCTCTGCTCGTAGCGGGATTTTTCGTGTACCGCTTCGTGAGCCGCCAGGCGAATATTGGGGACGGCTATACCGTGTACGTCCTCATGGACAACGCGTCCGGCGTTGCGACGCATTCTCGCGTCAAGATAGCGGGGATCCCGGTTGGCAATATCCAATCGATTCGGCTCGAGGACGGCAAGGCTCGCATCGATATCGGCCTGGAGAAGAGCATCGTCCTGCACGATAACGCCTCTGTCTCGAAAGTGGCGTCGAGTCTGCTCGGTGAATATCACCTAGCCATCGCCCCAGGCACCAAGGGGCTTCCGGTGCTCGAGGATGGCGACCGAATCATGCACGTCCACGAGGCGGTGAGCACGGACGACCTCCTCAAGGACATGTCGGAGATCACCCACGATGTGAAGCGAATCACAGAGGGCGTGGCCAATGCCATCGGCAACCAGGAGGGCCAAGAGTACCTGCGCAAGACCATGCAGAACCTCTCCGAGGTGACCACGGCCCTCAATGAGACCGTCCGCGAGAACCGCCAGACCGTACACTCGATTCTCACGAATATTGACGGGTTCACCACGGAGAGTTCGCCCGACCTCACCGCGATAGTCAAAGACGTCAACGCCATCACGTCCGATGTGCGCGCGCTGATCGCAGCGGAAGCGGCAGGGGTATCGGAGCCGGGGGCGCTTCGCCAGGTCGTCAATCGCATGAATACGGCGAGCCAAGACCTTCAGAGCGCGCTCTCTAATATCGACGACGTGAGCGGGAAGCTCGCTCGCGGCGAAGGCACCCTGGGCCGACTCATCAACGACGATCAGCTCATCGATGACGTTGGGAACGCGGCGCAGGACCTCGCCGAGTACGTCGAGGAGCTGAAGCGCCTTCAGACCATCGTTTTGCTCCGCAGCGACTACCAATTCCTCAGCAACACGGTGAAGAGCTACATGAATGTTCGGCTGCAGCCGACGGAGGATAAGTACTACCTGGTCGGTGTGGTCAACGATCCTCGCGGGCTCACGAAGGTCGAGCAGGTCGTTGTGCAGACGGACAACCCCGAGGACCCGCCGCAGTACCGAGAGGTGCGCACGGTGACGACCAACCAACTGCGCTTCAATGCCCAGTTTGCGCAGACCTTTGGCGCTTTCACCGGACGATTTGGGATCGTCGAGTCGACCGGCGGCTTCGGCCTCGATATCGCTCTCTTTGATGACCGTTT
>PVBE010495565.1_pt1 | contig 10055 bp, 7 predicted proteins | sample 1631181 | NCBI WGS metagenome assembly PVBE01 (sample SAMN08397723, study PRJNA350692) | Marine metagenome, whole genome shotgun sequencing project. | isolation source: water | place: Pacific Ocean | collected 2012-04 | reverse complement strand
ACATATCCTTGAGTTCCATCATAAGAATTATATGCTTTCAAGTATTGACCATCATTACCATAGGATACTTGACCACCAAATGAGGCACTCCCTGCTGTTAATGCAGTAGAACCAAAGTTTGCATAAGAGGGGTAGTTACCTGCATGGAGAATTTGGTTATTATTCACATGAAGGTTTGCTACCCCTGCCTTTGTATGTAAATATTGATAGCCTGTATCAATATTGTAGAGAGCAAGTCCTGTATATCCCCATTGCACACCTGCGGATGTACTTGCATACATGTGAAGATTTATCAAATCGGATTGATAACTTGGCTCATCATGTCTTGGGTCGCTATGCATATAAAAAGAGCCATTGTTCCACCGAACATTTCTAACACCTATATTTTGTTCGCTATCAGTATCTGTTGATATATGACTTGCTTGGCTATGTGTGTAAGCAGTATTAGCCTTGGTAGAATCACCACCAGACCAAGTTAGCACTCCATTGAAAGTTACATCTCCTGTACTACTATAAGGATAACCAAAAACTTCAGTTCTTGTGCCATTGCTCATTGCATAAAAGGTTACCCAATCTTCAGTTTCTCCATTTGCAAAGGTAGGAGTTCCGTCTCCGTTATAAGATATACCTCCACCATGTGGACCATCTTGTGTTACTTCGATTGCACCTGTTGTTTGTGTACCGTCTGTGCTATCCCCAACAATCAAATGAGCAACTCCTGCATTTTTAGCACGAATCATCAATGTTGTGCTGTCTCCACCAGAATCTATTGTCCCACCAGTTAATGGGAGGTATGAATGAGTGTGACCTGAAAGGGAAACCCCTGACAGACCACTCCCATCACCGTCTGCAAATAAGACTTGTTTCCAAGTAACAGCCATTTACTATTCCATTTCTTGAATCATCGTTGTTGTTTTCATCCCCAGAGCATTGATCAAAGGTGCATCTTGTCCCTTGATCGTGCAGTTGTGAATCAGATTCATGATGACATTCAACTCATCTTTTGTGTATTGTTGACCTTGACCCATTTGTCCATTTGGATCAGGTGGTGCAGGTTGAAAACTGCTCACCTGTTCATCATTTGTTTTTTGTTCTTGTTGTGCCGTTTCGTTGACATCACTCATTTTAAGACCTCCATCTTTTTGAGTTGTTCGTAGATTAGTTTAAGTTTATTCAAAGTTTGATTCATTGAATCAAGTTCCTTGAATGGGTATTGTCCAACAGGCAACTTGGTTTGTTGAACCAGAAATAAAAGATTTTCAATGTCCCTGACTGTAAGGCTTGGGTCTTGGTCTGTTTTAGGCTTTTCATCATCTTTAAAAGAAAATTTCTGCTTTTCCTTTTTGCCTTTTTCACCAACCATCCCCTTGGTGATTAATGCCATTTTTTACTCTGTTCTCACATAGAGTGTGTCTGTGGCTTGGTCTAACCATAATGATCCCAACCCTGTACCCAGATCATTTGCATCAGGGGTATCACTTGCAGGAGCCTCTGCCGTTACAACGTAGCCCTTAATACCAGACAATGTACCTGCTGATATTGACTCCGCCACACACATCCTTAATGCTGATGCATCATGAGCCAGTAGTTGCCTTCTTGAGGCAGTAAGCATTCCAAATTCTATTGCAGAGTCTGTGGCATCATCTGCTACATTATGGAGCAGTGTGATCACATCATCCTCAATCAGAATTGTTGAAACATTTGCTGTGATTGTATCACCTGACACAGTAAGGTCACCTGATACAGTTAAATCACCCCCAAATGTCCCCCCATTAGCCTGTGATACAAAGTCAGTTGGGAGTGTCTGGTCTCCTGTGTTGACCCCTGAAGTTGCATCTCCGTCAACAGTAAAGGCTCCACTGACACTTGCATCACCAGTTACTTCCAAGTCCCCCTGCATCTGCAAATCTCCAGTCAGGGTGGAGTCCCCATCAACTTGCACTCCACCATTAAGTTCTGACAATCCAATGACCTCAAGGTCTCCTCCAATTTCACAATCACTTGATATGTCACCATCCAAATTTCCATTGACATCTCCTGTGAAAGCCCCTGACAACGAGAGTGATGTTGCCACAATATTTCCTGCTCCAATGTTTTTAGTGGCTTGTTCTGTTGCTGTTTCACCTCCACAAAATTCCACTCCATTGATTATTGTGAATGAACCATTCTGATGATCAGTCTCTAATTCAAGATCATTACCCTGTGTTGCTTGAATTGATGAAGTACTAATATTTCCTGTATGAGTATTTGCAGTAACAGTACCTGTAAACGTTGGTGATGCAGATGTATCTGGACACCCATGTGGTGCTGTTGTGTAAGATAAAACTCCTGCCCCATTTGTGGTCAGAAAATCACCATCACCTCCATCTGTTGCAAAGTCAGCAGATACTACATTGCCTTTTGTTAGGACTTTTTTCCATGTTACAGCCATTGTGTGTTCTCCTTAATTAAGTTTTCATTTATTCATTTATGTTGCAGACTCTGATAAATAGAAAGTCTCGTCACTGCTATTGTAATACATGCCACCTGCCACCTGTGTGGGGTGTGCTGTATGTGAACCAAGGTGAAGGATTTCCATTTCCACCTTGCCTGATGTCTCATGTATTTTCAATTTTTTTCCAGTAGGTGATCCCTCAATAACCAACGCCCCACTGTCTACGCCCTCATCCACAGAGATTTCCCACCTGTCTTGCAACCCAACTCCAGTCACCTGACTTTTGAATGTGAGACTCTTTTTTGAGTCCTCTACCCCCATGATCACCAAGTCACCAACAGAGTCAATTGTGCCAACCTTTAATCCTGACCCAAGTGGTTGGTCCATCATGAGCATGGTAACTCCACCAAACTGCCACTCTGCCCCTGTCCATTTGACTGTGTCATTCTCATCTGGTGACCCATCCTCAACATCTGCAAGGTCAGCCAGATTTGATTCTCCTGTTGCTGTGGCAAAAACAAACTTGTCTGCATCCAAATCATACCGCAGAATCTTGTTGTCACCAATGCCAGAATCATCTATAGGTTTTCCCACAATCCTTGACCCCTCAAACAATTCATCACCTGTCCTGCCTCCTACAAGTTCAGAACTGTCTACCGTAAGATTGTTGTCTGTATCATAGTCCTCCACATACATTGGAGTACCCTGCAAAGATGCATCCTGCGTTGGGAGCAGGTTCCCAACATTCACTTGTCCTGTGGGTGTGTAATAATTAGCCATTACTGAACTGGTTGCTCTTTGTATTGTGATGTCTGACCACCAACAACAGTGATCTGCCTCTTGGCAACCAAACTCCATTCAAGGATTTCAAACGCTTTAGTCCCTGAATTACTATCATTGTCAAACATGCACTGCACATTCACAGAGTACATCTCATAATTTGCATGTTTAGTGAGATCAAAATATATTGCACCTATTGACCCATTTGCATCTGTTGTTGTGATTGCATCAGATGCCTCTGACTGGTTTGATGTGCCACGCCCACCTACGGTCATTTGAAATTTTCCTGTAAAATCATCTTCAGAACTGGACACCCTGACCCTTGCATACAGAGCCATCTGTCTATAATCTGGGACTTTGTAGAAACTGACTTTCTTTATTGTGTAAAATATACCACTTGAGTATGATCCACCATCTTGGATGGCAATTTTCTTGATTTCAGGGTCTGCCTCCCAATCACCATCATTATCTCTCATTGCATCCCATTCTGATGTGGCAAGGACAGTATATAGACCCTCGGTTCCACTGAACTGGGTGAGATAGCCAAGCCTCTGGTCCAAGATGTCCATGTTTTGTTTCAATGTTTTGTCAGATGAGATGTAGTTCTCTGATGTGAATGACTGATCAATGCTCAAGGTTTTTGCCTTTGTTGAGTTGTCTGAACTGTCTGTCACTGTCAATCCATCCAGTTTGATGTCCATCCATCCAAATGTGTCATCATCAATATATGATGGCACTGATGCCAGAACACCATCTGATCCGTCTGTCCCTGATTGTGCCTCATGTCCTGCATTGCCAGATGCAGGGGTTTTGAGATGTTCAGGGTCAACAGTGTCATCTGTTGGTGTCAGTCCCACATTTGCATTGAGTTTGTCTGATGTGACTGCTCCATCTGCAAGATGATCTGTTTCAACCTCACCAAATGAGGGTGTCCCTGATGTGTTAAATATTACAGCACCATAGCCTGTATGTGCCTTGATCTGATCTGCACCAACAGCATCATCTGCCATTTTATCCTGTGTCACTTGATCATCACCAATTTTTGCAGTTGTGATGAGTGAATCATCCAGATGACTTGTTCCTATTGGTCCATACGATGGAGTGCCGTCTGATCCAAATACAATAACTCCATAACCAGAATGATGTGCAAGTTTACTGGCATCAATTGCATTGTTCTCCACTTTGGCTTGAGTCACATTCCCATCTGCTATCTTTGCAGTGGTTACATTAGAATCAATTATCTCTGTTGTCCCAACTGAGTTGATTGCCATCTTGGCATTTGTGACTGCTCCTGCTCCAATTTTGCCTGTTGTGACCGCTAAAGCCCCAAGTTTACCCTCAACTACGCCTCCATCTTTAATGTGCAGTGTGGTGGCAAATTCAAGGCTTGAGTCATCAACCTCTGCCTCTTTCATGATGGTGGAGTCTGCACCTTCAAATGCTCCGTTTGTATAGTCAAATATTTTGTTAGCAGACCATGTCTTTGTTGTTGCTCCATCTCCTACATTGTCATCAATGATCCTGTGCTTTGAATCATCATCCATGTGGGTCTTGACAGCATCTGTGACCACCATTTGGTCAGACATTTCATCCTGAAGTGCACCTGCAACATATACATCAATTTTTCCTGTGGATAGTGTATCACAATAATATGTCCCATCCCCATTGTCTGTGATAGACCCTGCTGTTGTGGAGGCAAGGACTGTACTTGTCCCTGCAGTTTTTATCTCTATGGTAAGATCAGGCTGAAGGTCCCCAGAACCTTGACCAAATATCCCAAAACTGAATCTGGATGCCATTGCTATTTTCTCCTATTTATCATTTTATTTCTTCATTCAATTTACATCATCTATTCCAAAAATCCTGTTGTAGAATACGCATCCAAGCATATTATCAATTGTTGGAATGGCTTTTGAATACTTTACACCAAGGAATGTGACCTTGGCAGATGCATATTTTGCAAGACCCTCAAATGGCTGTAAATCCAACTCCTCAATTATCACATCATAGTTGATGAATTTTGTGTCACTGTGAGGAATCAAATTGAACTGGGTTCTGTTGTTGTAGAATTGACTCATCTTGTCAATGAAACCTCCGTCAACTTCAGTTCTATCTGTCTGGCTTTGTGTGGCATTATCATAACCATGAACCATTGCAAATTGGTATTCAGCCTTGAACCTGAATTTTGGTGCACCTGTGATGATTTCACCGTCTATGTTCTCATAAGATTCTGTCAGGTTTTCCCACTCCTCTTTCCTGCCATCTCTCACAATAAGAGGCAGATCAATTGAGGTGATCACATCATTGCCATCTTGGCTCATGACCCTGATCTGTGGATTTGCTATGCCTCTATATGCCATTATTCTTGTGGCTCCATGCTGATGAATTGTGTTGTGTATTTATATTTTGAATGTTCAAGACCAATATCCTCACGAATGACAACCCCAAGATTTGTGAGATACCCTTTGTCATCCATATTCACCTTGTCCATCAGTGAGGGCATAGGTGCACCCACCATGTTCAAATCCTCTGCTTTTAAAATCTCTATTTCATTGGTAACAATGTCACCTGAAAACTGGTCTTTGTAAAATCCCTGCAGATATTCCCACTCTGCCTCTCTCAACACAATTCCATAATTCTGGACTTTGCCCTCTGAATCTTTTTTGTATCTGGAAAGCCTGATGTCTGTTTCCTGATCTCTTTTGATCTTGACTTTTCTGGAGACAAACCATTTCCTGTCAACAGGGGTGACAGAGTAGTCTCCATTCATAGTGGCATTCCTTTCCTTGAGCCAAACCTTGTTGTCATTATCAATATACAGGAGTCTGTTTGTCACCACACAGATGTCTCTCAATATCTTGGATGGTGATTCATTTTTGTAGTGTATTCTCTGGTAGAAATCAAATGGCGTTTCAAATGCAACAAGCCACTCTGAACCACCAATGTCATTCCATGCCTTTTTGGTTTTCAGTATTGCATAGGTATTGTTGTCATCCCAGTCCAAGGCTGTTCTGTAGTGCACAATCTCTGATCCCTCATCCTCCACAAATGATCCCATCTTTGCATGAGAGATGTTGGATGATGATCCTGAATTGTCCCACCTTTCACCATAGACACTGATGAGTGATGATATTGTTTGATCTCCACCTTCCTCATCTCCATCTGTATCTGCCACATGAAAATCAGTGTCTGGTATAGGAAAAATGCTCTTGACATAAGATTCAACATGGGTCATGTCACCACCTGCCAGATAATACAGATCATAAGATGCTCCAATGCATGGGATAAAAACATGATCTGATGGTATGTTGATGGATGTGCTTGGGATGTGCCATGTGGTTGATTGCATTTCCAATGTTGGTAAAACATTCCCAAGACTAATATCATAAGTTGTCCAACCAATTGCAATAGTCCAAGGTTTTATGATCGACCATCCAAATAGAGTCCCATAGGAATCATAAGTGATTCCGTTTGGATATGGTATGCTAATTACTAAAGTTGAAAGGTGGATACCATTTGGAATGTTTATCTCCCAACTCATCCATTGACCCTTGCTCATTGACAGCCACTGTCCCTTGTTGATCAATATTCTTTTGATGATTCCTGCATCTTCAACCTCATAGTGCCACTCATATCCAGAAGGCTCACCACTGTTTGCTTTGTGCCTGAAGTATGTACCATCAAATGCATCAATGAACATTTTGGCAAGGTTGAATGACATTCCAGTTTTTTTCATCTTGTTCATGATAGTCCCAAGAAATCTATTTGCTCCTGATTGCAGACCATTGTTTCCTGATGGTTGTGGTATTGTCCCAACTGCAGAGAAAGGCTTTGTCAATTTATGTTCTCCATCTGCAATTGTAGTGTTTGCCTGATCCAATAGTGATACAACAATATCATCAATTGCTGTGGGTTGCTCAATTTCCATTTCCCAAATCTCATCCTCATCATCATCATCTGATGTGATGACCCCTGCTTTAATATCTTTTAATCTCAATGCATCTGGCATGTATTTGACCTTGGGCTGTGAACTGTGCCAGTCCTCAATGCCATCCACAAAACCCCTGCTCACCACCTCATTGTTGCTCTTGTCCATTATCAATACCAGATCATATCTGCCCATCTTTATTTGCAAATCTGTCTCTGAAGTAAAAGCCCCAGAAACCATTTCATTGTACTTGGTCTTGATCACTTTGAATGCAAATCCCTTCACAGTGAAATCAAAGAAAGCCTCACCCTTGAGTGATCTGGTGAATGCCTTTGGAAACTGGTCTCTTGATACTGCCTTTGTGATGTCTGCGAATGATCCATCACTCACCCCTGATGATGCATCTGCTTTTCTCAAGACCCTGATTGATACGTCCATCAGTTCAATCTCCCTCTTTCCATTTCTGCATTGATGATGGTTGAGCCGTCTGTGATGGTCACTCCTTGTGGCTGATTCATGGTCTTGGACAACAACCCTATTTCACCACTCATTTTTTTAATTGCAGTTGTGTTGATCTCTGTCAGTTGTTCTTGCCTGTTCATGTTTACTGAATTCTGAATGAAGTTTTGATTTGTAAATTCAGACAGTGGTACGCCCAGTGCCTGTGCCTGAAATGGGATGATTTGCTCTTTCACATAATCTTTGAAACCTTGTTCTGGGATCACAATCTCTGGACCTGCCTCACCCATGAGTGCCATTGTAGGTTTGTCTATGAGTCCACCTTTTTCAAATGCCATGACCTTGGACTTTGCACCCTCCAAGACTGCAATTGCTCCTGCATATATAGGCAACTGGATTGCCAGTGATGCCCCCAGAGTTGATGCACCCATTGCCAGAATCTCTGCAAGTTTTCCAAGCAGTTTCAATTGTTGTGCTGAAATGAAGTCAACAAGTTCCTTTTTCAGGTATGACTTGTGGATCATTCCACCCTCCTCCAAGAATGCCTTTGATGCCCCAATCATCTGCCCTTGGAGTTCCAGTCTCTTTTCTGCAGTTAAGTTCTCTTGGTCTAATTGCTGTGATAGCAGTGCCATGTGCTCCACAGTGGACATCCTGCCTGTATCCAATTGCATTGCAATGTGTGAATCATATTTGTCCTGTCTGTGTTGCATAAGATCAAACCATTTTTCAGAATATGCCTCCTCTGCCAGAATCTTCTCGTCAAGGAATTCAATGTATGCATCAAATTCTCTCTGCTCCTCACCAATCATTACAAATCCCAGTTCCTGTGCCTTTGCAATTTTTTCATCCTGCAGGTCTTTCTCATAGTCTGCCTTGTCTTTGTCAATTATTTTCTTTTGGTCTGCATAGAACCCATCAATTGTAATTAATTGCTTACCCAATAGATCATATTCTTTTTCAATCATTTGCATTTCTGCACCAAGTGCATCTTTTGCCACACCACTATCCATTGCATCATATTGTATCTTCATTATGTCCTGTTTTTGTTTTTGCAACTCCATGAAATCTGTCACTGCATTTTTGTCTGCAATCCTTTCTTTTTCCAGTGCATGTTTTTTTCTTGCAAATTTGTCAGCATCAGACAATAGAATTTTTTCATTTATATCAAGAGTGGCTTTCAGGATGACTGTTCTCATTTTCTTTTCTAATTTTTCAATAGCATCAATCTTTTTCTGTGCACCTGCAACTGTCATATCTGTCAGTTCTTTTTCTTTGTTGATGTTGACCTCTAAACCTTTTATCTGGAGATTGATCAAATCAAGCCGAGCATTGCCCTCCTTGATTTTCGCTTTGGTGGTCAGCAATGACTGCTCAAGTTCAAACTCATTCAGATTCATTACACCCATTATTGCCTGTTTCTTTTCAATGTTTAATGCCATGACTTCTTTTTCTTTTACTAATATTGCCTCTTGCCTTTTGATATAATCTATAGCATACTGATTGTTAGCATCTGCATCTTTCTGGTTGATCTTGATTTCATTTTCTGCAGTTTTGATCCTTCTCTCTGCACGAGCAATGAGTTTTTCATAGTTATTATTGGCAGTAGCATAAGCCCTTTTGTTGACCTCCTCATTTGACAGCGTTGCCTCCTCTTGCTCCTCTGTGAGTCCTATGATTGAACCAAGTGATGACAGGGAAAAGGACAATGCAGTCTGTGGTGGGGTGATTGATATACCCTGTAGGTGCTTTCTACCCTTGAGGACATCTTTCATCACAGCCAACTCAACCTCGCCATGATGCCTCACAACCTCTGTCACTTCAGCCTGTTGCAGTCTCATTTCCTTGAGTTTATTGATGTCTTGAATTTCAGTGATTTCTTCTTTTTGATTTTTGAGTCTTTCTGTCATTGCCTTGTTCCGTTCAAGTGCCAGAGTGTTCTTGTCAACCTCCTCTGTCTCTTCTGCAAATGCATCTGTGGCATCTATTACAGCCCCTGCAATAGCCCCAATTCCTATAACAACCAATCCCCAACCAGATTTTGTCAGTGCAACCTTGACAGCATTGATCCTGACTATAGCAAGGAGAGCCTGTCTGTTGAAGTAAGCCACAGCAATTGCAACTGCAGTGAAACCTGATGCATAAGCATATATTTCCTCTGTGTCAATATCCTGAATGAACTCAATCTGTGCCTGTTTCATTGACAACAATGCAGGTGTCAACTCCTCTGAAATTCTGATCCATAGACCCTCCATTGCAGAGTCAAGCAATAGGTTTGCACCAACGAGATCATTAAGCATGATGTCAGCCATTTCTTTTGATGCACCCTGTACATCCTCCAGTGACTTGGTCAGTTTATCAATGTCATTTGCAGAGTCTACCAAGACCCCAAATGTCTTTGCTGTCCTTGGCAATACAAAGCCAAGAAAGTCAGTCAAGTCCTTGCCAGAGTTT
>PVBE010155390.1_pt1 | contig 10055 bp, 6 predicted proteins | sample 1631181 | NCBI WGS metagenome assembly PVBE01 (sample SAMN08397723, study PRJNA350692) | Marine metagenome, whole genome shotgun sequencing project. | isolation source: water | place: Pacific Ocean | collected 2012-04 | reverse complement strand
GACTTCCGCGAAATGCTCGATAAGGAGCACAAGCATCTTGACGGCGTGGTGGTCGCGACGCCCGACCACACCCACGCGTCTATCAGCATCGCGGCGATGCGGCGGGGCCTCCATTGCTACTGCCAGAAACCGCTTTCCCACGATGCCTGGGAAGCAAAGCGAATGGCCGAGGTGGCGGCGGAGGAAAAGGTCATCACCATGATCGGCTCTCCCATGATCTGCGACTCCCGTGCTGAAGGGTACTGGGCGCAGCGCGAGGCCGTTCTGGCCGAGGCGGCCGGGGGCGTCGTCGAGTCGCATGTCGGTGTCGACCACACCCCCTGCGTTTTGGGAGCATCCCGCCCGGCGGGAAGCGATCCGGTGCTGCCACTTTCCATAAGACCGCCTGCCCCGTACCACATCGATCCGAGGAAAGGTGTCAGGAACCCCTGTGGAAATCAGAATCCGTTGCAAGCGGTGGTTGATTGCCGCGAGCAGAGACAATTTGGGCCATCGCGTAGTTGCAGAAACGTGTCGCCCTGATACGAGCCTTCGTTTCCGCCCGGTGAACACGTTGAGGAGGTCGTCGCCAGTTGTGTATTGACTCGAGATTCCGCTCTGATCAGATTCCGGTTCACTGCTCCAAATCTCAATGGTGAGACATACTTGTTTTGATAAACAAGTTGCCGAAAGTGCCTGTTAGAAAAGGCTAGAACAGATGGTGCCCGCGGCAAGAGTTGAACTTGCACCCCATTGCTGGGACATGAACCTGAATCATGCGCGTCTACCAATTCCGCCACGCGGGCTCGTGGGAATCCCTCCAACTTGAGAGCCGAAGTTCCTACCCGTCCACAGGCTGGCGTGCAAGCACAATTCCCCCACGCACTTTTGACCAAGCGCTTGGCCAAGCGGGGAATCGGCGGCTTGACCTCCAGCTTGGCTTCTCCCATTATGCCCGGCCCGATTTACGGATTTTCAATTCAAACCAAGCAGAACCATGAGTGCACCCAAGTTACACAATGCCATGTGGCCCGGGCTCGTCGGCAAGGGCGACGACGAAGGCCAGGAACCTCCCATCAGTCTCGAGCACATGCTCGACCTCACCGCCGCCGCCGAGGTGGATGGCCAAAAATTTGATGGCATCGACTACTTTCTCTTTCTGCCGCACACCAACCCAGAGGCCAGCGACGACGAGTTGAAGGACATCGCCGACCTCATCCAAGGCAAGGGCTTCGACATTGGCTCGCTCGTGGCACCCGTATGGCCTGGCACGGTCGGCGACTCCGCGATGGGCAATGAAGAGCAGCGTGGTAAGTTCCTCGACGCGGTGAAGATGGCCTGCCGCATTGCGAAAATTTTCAACGAGCACGGTGCCCGCAAGCGCGGCGTGATCCGCATCGACTCGGCGGAGTTCGGCGTGGAAAAATGGCGCGAGGACGCCGCCGCCAACACAGCAACCATCGTTGACACCTTCAAAGAGGCCGCGACCATCGCCGCCAACCACGGCGAACGCCTCGCTGCCGAGGGCGAAATCTGCTGGGCCGGCATGCACAACTGGAAAGACATGCTCGATGTTCTCGAGGGTGTCGGGATGCCGGAAGCACTGGGCTTCCAGGCCGACCTCGCGCACACCTATCTGTACACGCTGGGCTACAACGCCCCTGAGCATGCCCTCGTGCAGGAAGGCTACACCGACGATGAGTTCTGGCCGGCCTACGAGCAGATGACCGATAATCTCCGCCCGTGGACCATTGACTTCCACGTGGCCCAAAACGACGGCGAAGTGCACGGCGCCGGCGACCACGACAAGACCGGAAAGCATTGCCTCGCCGACGATCCCAACGGCAAACTGGACATCACCCGCTGCGCCGGCTACTGGCTCAAGGACGCCGCCGATCGCGGTATCGAGCACATCTGCTGGGACGGCTGTATGTTCCCCAACGCCACGCTGGAAACTCCAGCCACGTGGAACACCATCCTCAAGGCCATGATAGACGTCCGCGAGGCGCACGGCTGGGAATAAACTTTTGACATCATGAGTGAAAAGAAACCTCTGAATATCGGACTGGTGGGCTACGGCTTCATGGGCCGCACCCACTCGAATGGTTACAAGCGCGTCAACGACTTCTTTCCCGACCTTGCGCATCGTCCCGTGCTGAAGGCCATCTGCGCGCGCAACGAGGAACGGAGGGCGGCATTCGCGGAGCAGTGGGGCTTTGAGTCGACCGAGAGCGACTGGCGCGATCTGGTGAAGCGCAACGACATCGACGCGGTGGACATCTGTACCCCCAACAACTCCCATGCGGAGATCGCCATCGCGGCCGCCGAGGCGGGCAAGATGGTGTTGTGCGAAAAGCCGCTGGCGCGCACGGCGGAGGAGAGTGCGCCGATGGTCGATGCCGTCGAGAAAGCCGGCGTGCCCAACACGGTTTGGTACAACTACCGCCGCATCCCGGCGGTGACGCTGGCCAAGCAGATTGTTGACTCTGGCAAGCTCGGGCAGATTTTTCACTACCGCGCCAACTTCCTGCAGGACTGGACAATCAGCGTCGACCTCCCGCAAGGCGGCGAGGGCTTGTGGCGACTGGACGTGGACGCGGCCGGTAGCGGCGTAACGGGCGATTTGCTGGCCCACTGCATCGACACCGCCATCTGGCTCAACGGAAGCATCAGCGACGTGTCGGCGGTGACTGAGACCTTCATCAAGGAACGCGTGCATACCGCCACCGGAGAGGTGCAGGCGGTGGGCATCGACGACGCCTGCATCTTCCACTGCCATTTCGAGAACGGCTCGCTCGGGCTTTTCGAATCCACCCGCTACGCCCGCGGACACAAGGCGCTGTACACTTTTGAAATCAACGGCGCGGATGCCTCCATCCGCTGGGATTTGCACGACCTCAACCGCCTCGAGTACTTCGACCACCGCGACGAGTCGACCACTCGCGGCTGGCGCAACGTGCACATCACCGACGGCGACATGCCGTACATGGACAAGTGGTGGGTACCCGGCCTCTGCATCGGTTACGAGCACTCGTTCGTGCATCAGGTCGCTGACTTCCTCGGCAGCCTCGAGAGCGGCAAGCCATGCAACCCCACCTTCCGCGAAGCGCTCGAGACCTCCAAGGTCTGCGACGCCGTCCTCTCCTCCGCCAAGGACCGCGCGTGGAAGGACGTATAGCGACTTGCCGATAGCAGGCCGTTTCAAAAAACCGCGCTCAACCAGCGTGGTTTTTTATTTTCACACCTCCACCACCTTGCCCAGGTGAGTGAAGAGAAGACTGCAACGGATGGCTGACTCGGCAAGGCCGGTGAGCTTGGCCAAGGCCTGACGATAAATCGTCATTTGTGAAGTGTACTTTTCGGCCGCCTGGTGAAGTGCTACTTCATCGGCCGCTCTGTCGCTTTTGTAGTCGATGATTTCCGCGCGGTCGGGGAACAAATGCACCCGGTCGAACACACCGGAGATCATCTCGTTTTCCACCACCACATCGAAGGCGCGCTCGCGCCAGAGCTGCACGTCGTCTTCCGACTTGACCAAGCGCTTGGCCAAGGCCTCGTCGGCCAGGCACCGGACCACCTCGTCGACTGCCTCGCCCGGCATCGTTTCCCGCAAGGATTCCAGCTTGGCCAAGGCCGTGTCGTCCACCCACTCGATCTGCTCAAAAACCTTGTGGACAGCCAAACCAAACGAGACGGCATCCGACCCACCCGTTACAAACAGTTGCGCACCGGACAAGACGACGGAACTGTGACCCGACGCCCGACGCCGAGCCAAGCGGACATGCCCGCGCTTGGCTTGGACAAGCTCCGGTTCCTCGATCGGCTTGGGGGACTCCGCGCGCCGAGCCTTCACCCAATCAATGTCACCGGATTCAAAGATCACCCGGGCGGCCGCAGGCTCATCCCCCAGCGGCTTGTCTCCGTGAGCGGCCAGGGTGTCGCTGAGGAACTGCGCGTAGTTCTGCGATTTGCCCGACGGCTTGGTGGTGATGACGTACAGCCCGTGGCTAGAACGGGTGAGTGCCACATAAAGTTTGCAGAAACTCTCGTAGCACGCCTCGGAGCGGGCCTCGGCCACGGCATCGGCAAGGGGTACGTCCTGCGCGCAAATGTCCTTGCTTGGCAGATCCAGTATCCAGTCCACTTCGCCGTCTTTTTTTCGTTGTGTGTGCAGGGCCTCGTTGCGCGCCTGGTCTAGCCGGTTGCCCTCGAGATCGGGCACGATGGTGATGTCGAAGGTCAGCCCCTTGGCCTTGTGAATGGTCATCACCTGCACCACGCTGACACCGGTGGCCTCGGTGATTTCCTGGGCCGGCACGAACCGGAGAAACGCGTCGATGTCACGGCTGCCGGTCTGGTCAAACTGCCGGGCCAGATTAAGGAATTGCGGGGCGCGCCAACGGCCGAAGTCGTCCAGCTCCGGCTCAAGCCGCCCGATCCACTCGCGGGCAACGGCCTCGAATCCCTGCCGGTGGATGTCTCGTTGCATGTCCCGCAAGGCGACCTGCCATTCGGCCGGTTCCGCCGGCAAATGTCCGGCCAGGGGCGTGAGCCGGACGTGTTCGGCGCTGAACCGATCCTCCGGATGTGCCGCCGCGCGGAAGAGCGAGAGCAACGCCATGCCAAGCGGATTGTCCGCGCCGGGATTCGTGGCCGACTCTCCAACGATCGGCATACCCAGCCCGGCGCCGCGAAGGTGGTTGACCAGATCGCGCGCAACGTCGTTCGTCTGCACGAGGATGGCGCACTCCAGCCGGTTCTCGATGGGCTGAAGCTGCTCGAGCAATTGCGCCACCACCGGCCACCGGTCTTCCCTGTCATCAACCTGAAGGTAGAGCGAGTGCCCCTTTTCTCCGACCCGGTTTTCTGCAGACTTGTGCTCGTTCCAAATCTTGGACCACCGACTGGCGGCAGTCTTATTTTCATCAAAAAGCGCGAGCTTCAAGTCATCGCCAAACACCTTGTTGACCATCTTGAGAACGTCTGGGCATGAGCGCCACGACTCGTCGAGCGGCCTGACCTCTAATTCCCTGTCCTTGCCCTGGCCGTAAAACGCCTCCACTCGGTCGAACAGCCGGGGATCCCCGCCACGCCATTGGTAAATGGACTGCTTCTGGTCGCCGACGCAAAAGAAAGTTCGCTCGCCGCCGGGATCCTGCACCACCTCGTCGATGAGGTTGGCCACCGCACGCCACTGGACGGTGCTCGTGTCCTGAAACTCGTCGAGAAGCCAGTGGTCAAACGCGCCGTCGAGGCGGTACTCGAGATCAAGCCGGTCCGGCCCTTTGCCGCCGAGCATTACTCGGCTTCCAGGCGGCGCGAGCAGCAACGGCAGGTCGCCAAACATCAGCCGGCCGGCCCGCCGCACCTGCGAGTCGTAACGCTGCTCGAATGCGTCCAGCAGGCCATAAATCCCCCGTGTGCGATCGAGCTTCAACTCCAGCTCCCAAGCGATGCAGTAACGGAGGACACGCGCCAGCTTCTGGCTAAAGTCCACCGTGGGTCGGTTCAATCCCTTGGAATTTCCATATTTAAATTCCCATTCACCTCGCTCCATATCCTGCATTCCAGCAATTGCCCGTTTCACCAGGGTTCCGGATTTCTCAAAAATATCCTTGCCCGGCATCCAAACCATCAAGTGATCGGCAATGCTTTTGAAGCCGTTTTGCAGCCCCTTCCCAAAAGCCTGCTCAACCAACTGCTCACGCCAGTCGGCCACTAAGTCTGGCAGCTCCGCCTTTTCCCTCACCCACGGGTTGCCGCCGGGCCAGATGCGGACGGGATCCCCCCAGAGGCCCGCCCCGGGCGCACGCAGCAGCAGTTCGTGGCAATCCTCCAAGTGCCTCGCAAACGAGCCGACAAAGTTGAGATTGTTCCTTCCCGCGGTGGCCAGTTGATACGATCTGATCAGGTCGTCTTGCTCCTTTTTTTTCGCCTGCCGATTTGCCAATAGATGCTCAAGAACGGCCAGGCGCGCCTGTTCCTTCTCGAACTCGTCCATCATCTCGAACTTGCCGCCCAGCCCAAACTCGGTTGAATACAGGTCCAGCACGCGGTGAAAAAAACTGTCGATCGTACCCAGCGACAGGTGCCCCATGCTGTCCACCAATCGGCGCAGCGCGGCGCGAAACTCCGTCGGCCCGACCTGTTGCTGTCCCACGCCCTTGGCCAACCGCATGGCCTCCGACGGATCGCCCGCCGCCTTAGCCAGTTTGTTCAGGATGCCCTCGAAAAACTCACCGGCCGCCTTGCGAGTGAAAGTCAGTGCGATGATTCGCTCCGGCGCCTCGCCGCACAGCAGCAGCCGGATAAAACGGTTGGTGAGCTGAAATGTCTTCCCCGAGCCAGCCGAGGCGCGGATCATCATGTTGGGGACCTGGCTCATGCCGCCACTCCTCCTGGCTTGACAGCCGTGCTTTCCGGCTGGTCAAACAGTAAGTCCTTGAAGTCGTCGTATTCCGGCTTGGTCGCCGGGGGCCAAAAACGGCCTGCCGTGATGTCCTTCACCACGCCGCGCGCGCAGTCCATCGCCAACTCTTTCACCTCGGCATCGAACGGCGCCAGCAGACTCACGCCGGTGTCCGTACCCACCGAGGGAATATTGAAGTAGCCGGCGCTCACCTCCGTGCCGTGCTCTTCCTCCAGCGCCCAGGCATAGAGCGGCAGTTGCAGGTCCAGCCAACGGCGCGCGCCGCCCCGTTTGTTCACCTTGATGGCCAGCTTCGCGTATTCGGGCACGGTGTCCGCGTCGCGCTTCTCCCTGTACGCTCCCCAGTGCGCCCTGGCCGGTTCCCTTGCGATGCCGGAGGTTTTATAATCGAGCACGCGAACCGCGCCAGTGTCACTGTTCCTTTCCACGCGATCGATGCAGCCGCGAATCAGCATCTCATCCAGTGTTTGGTCAAACACCCGCTCGGCTTCAACGATCTCCCAGCCCCCGGCGCGCTGACGGGCCTGCACGGCCGCCACATGATGGAGCCGCCGTTCGATGATTTGTTGCTGCACTCGCAGCGGGAGCGGCGGGTAAGCGCCGAAATCCTGCGCAACCTGCCGCTTGAGTTCGGTGGCCAGGAACCCGTAAATCACATCGGGCGAGGTTGAGTTGCGGATGGTCTCGTCGTTCCCGAACGCCTCCAGCACCCGATGCACCAGCGAGCCAAAGCCGCGTGCGTCCTGTTCGCGCAGATCGAAGTCCAGCGACTCCATCCGCAGCACGTGGCGTAGATAAAAACGGTACGGGCAGGCCAGGTATGTCCGGATCGCCGTGGGGCTGAGCCTCTCCACCGGCTTGAGATCCTTGATGCGAAGCGGCCAGGTCGCCTTCCATGCGGGCGGCTGTTCATCCGGCGGCAAGTCGTCAAACAAATGCGCCACCCGCTTGGCCAACTGCTCGTCCGGACAGCGAAACAGCAGGCGTGAAGGCTTGAGCGGATCACCATTGTGCCGCTGGCGTCCAACGAAAAAATCGACCCGCCCGTTCCTGCCCCGGCTGCTCACCAGAAGTTCCAGCAGCCAAGCGTCCCGGGCAAAACGATCGCCGTTGGTGCGCAGTCCCAGCGGCACGCGAAGGCTCTCCGGCAGAAACCGGTCGCCGTGGATCGACTCCGGCAGAAGCCCCTCGTTGGTGCCAGCCACGATCAACTGCGGCGCGTCCTCCCACGCCAACTCCAGCCAGCCCTGCAGATCGATCGTGTCCGCCGGCCGCTCCGGGAACAGCGCCTCGCGGCTGAGGTCATCAAGCACCAGCGTCAATTCCTGCGTCGCGTTGCGCCCGGCCTTGGTCGGAACGGCGGCATCCAGCCTGACCAGGCTTCCGTTCAGCTTGGCAATGGCCTCGATGCAGATTTCGTCCGCTGTACTTGCGCTGTCGAACTCACGGTCGACGAGGGTCATTTTTAAAAAACCGGCCAAGCCAATCGACAACGGCTCCTTCACCAACTCACCCAGCGCGCGCTGCAGCAGCCTCAGCGCCGTGCGGGCCGTAATGCGATGACTGATGTTTTTCTTCTCGTGCCGCTTTTCAAAATCCAGCCGCACCGCCGCCGCCAGCTCCCCCGGCAAATGCCTGAGCCGCAGCTCATCCAGCCCGCGCAGCAGGTCCGTGGGCTGGATCGAGTCATCCTGTTGCGCCAGCCAGCTCCAGGCGTCCGGCAGGCGCAGCAGCGAATCCGCATTGGCAAATGTCGGGTTCTGCAGCACTGCCAACAGGGACTGGAGAAACGCATGCAGTGAAGTGCGGCGGATTGGCTGGCCGCTTGGGTCAAAGTGCCGTATCCCGGCCTCGCCCAGTTCGCGCTCGAGATGTGGGATCAACTTGGGATCAGCCGTGCCGACGCCGACTGTATGGTAAACATTTTCTTTGTAGCGCTTTAGCCAGTTGGTCACGTCGCGCGCCTGCGTCCGTTCATCAAGCGACGGGTGTAGCTGCCCGTTGACCAGAGGCAGCTCGCGCTTAGCCCAGCACTCCGGCACCGGCCGACCCCAGTCGTCGAACATCGACTCGCCCCCTTCCGGGCCGAATACCACAGACTCGATTATCATCCCCTGCTCCGCCGCTTGGCCAAGCGCGGACTGCACGAGCGGCGACAGATCGGTGACGCCCACCAGCACAACCCGGTGGATGCCCTGAGGCAAAACCGGCTTACCTGCGGCAGCCCGCTTGGCATCGTGCGCGTCGCGCAAGCTCACCTTTGCCAGCGATGCCTGGTAAACTGACTCGAGCTTGGCCAAGTCCCGCCAGCGGGCATGTTCCACATCGCCATGCCTCGATTCCGCAACGGATGCGCAATCCAGCCCGGCATCCAGCAGCGTACCGCGCAGTTCATGCAACGACCTCGCCATCAGGCGGCACCAGTTGAAATCCACCACCGACGGCAACTGCGGAAAAAGCGCCAAATAACGCCCCAGCGACTCGCCCTGCAACACGTTTACCCAATGCCAGAGACAAGCCACCGTGTCGGCAGTCGGCTCGGCGGACTCCTCGTCGACCAGCATCAGCGCCGGAGTTGCTGTTTGCGGCGGAAAGAGGCCGCCGCCGCGCCGGGCCATCTCAGTTGCAAGCGCCTCGCGCAACCTACGCCCGGCCTGCCGTGTCGGCAGCAACAGAAGCGTGGCGCTCAAGTCCGCGGTGCCGCTGGTTTCACCAGCGAGCAACCACTCCGAAGCTGAGGTTAGCAGCGGCTTGTCCCAGGGCAGATAGGTTGTTTTCGGGGCGGCACCCATTCCTTCGCTCAATTCTATTGGCTCGTCAGCCATGGCGCAAACGATACCACTTCCCCTGGGACAAAGACGGTCTCATGTGAAAACAACTGGCATGAACGTGGCATCTGTTTGACGAACAGATCAGGCTGTATCGATTCGGGCTTCTGTGGTAGATTCTCACCAGAACAGATTAATCGGGAACATGGATCAGCAAACGAATTTTCCACAGCCCAACCCCTACTCAGTGGTTCATGACGCCCCTAAACCGGGATCGATCAAGGTTTTCGGCATTCTGAACATTATCTTTGGCTCTCTAGGTTTGGTCTGCGGTGGATTCGGTTTTTTAGCACTAGTGGTAATGCAATCCTCCAGCGAAATGGGTGATGCAATTCAGAGCGCAATAAGTACTCAGTATTCCGAAGGCTACATGACATTTATAATGTTTGCAGCTGTGATCGGCCTGTTATTAAGCATCTTTCTGCTGACCTGCGGCATCGGCCTGCTCAAGGAAAAAAACTGGGGACGTACCTGTTCACTAGGTTATGCCATACTGGGGATTATACACACCACCGTCAACGCAATCGGGCCAGTCATCTTTGCGCAAGCTGGACCAGTTGCAATAGGAGCCGGTTTTGGCGCAATCATCGGTACAGCAATCGGTGTGATTTACCCGATCTGCATCTTGATTTTCCTAACCCGACCAAACGTAGTTGAAGCATTAAAGGAGTAGACAATCACCGTGGCCGCTTGCCCGGGTTCTTCCAGTTTTTGTGCCAGTGATACTCCCAAAGCATTTCATTTGGAGTCAGGCTGGCGTGACCGTCGTAGAACACCAGGTTGATGGCGCCCGGCAAAGGCTTATCCCGATACTTGCT
>PVBE011332892.1_pt1 | contig 10056 bp, 5 predicted proteins | sample 1631181 | NCBI WGS metagenome assembly PVBE01 (sample SAMN08397723, study PRJNA350692) | Marine metagenome, whole genome shotgun sequencing project. | isolation source: water | place: Pacific Ocean | collected 2012-04 | reverse complement strand
GCCATCTTCTCCAGGATCCAATCATGGATCTCGTTCCAATTAGCTCGATCGGTTGGGTCCATGGAGTGTGTGACCTGGATTGCGCTGTACTGGGTTTCCGGTTTCTCCATCCACTCCAACTCAAATCCAAGTTCGCTCTCGATCTCCTCACGCATCGAAGCCAGTAGGTGAAAATGGGGTTTTGCGTCGGGGCCATCGCACCCAACAGCAACCAAGACGAGTGATTCCCGTGCATTGATTACGGGGTTTAGGCAGAACCCCGTCCGACCCAATCCATAGTTGAGCCAGGTGCCGGGTTGAGGCTTCGGGCGCTTGAAGTGACTTCCTTTTTCCTCGATTCGATCTCCGAACGTCTTCCAAAATTCGATTTGCCACTCTTGTGTAGGGGTTAACTTGCCAGAAGAGGCGACCCTCTCCTTCACAGTCTTCGACCAGTCGTTTGGCTTCGCCACCAATTTGAAATGGGGTGCTGGTGACGAGTCTCCGATCTGCCAGACCTTCACCTCGATCCCGAAGAAGTGGAAGTCCTCATCCGTGATCCTGTTGAGCCAGTCAAGAGCGGCTCTGTGCTCTTCAGTGAATTTCTCCACGACCCAAACAAGGGTGACCGCATCGAGGCCAGCTGCGTAGGTGAGAAGTTGTCCAAGGTGGCTGTGGTCCGTCCTCTCTAGCTGGTTCTCAATGACCACTAGATTGTTGTCCACTGTGTTGCGGCAAAGGATGTCAGCTCTGAAGGGTCCCACATGCGCTTCCTGTTCTTGAACCTCCAACTCCATCTCAATGGCATCTCCCAAGAGGACGATGTTCTCTTCCTGGGCTAACCAAGGTGTGAAATGGGTGTCTTCGCGCTCCCAGCAGGTTCGCAGATCCACTTTCTTTAGTCGGCCAAGTTCAGGGGTCGTCATCGGAGGTCCTTGCGTCTTGAAGGGAAGGGGAGGTCGGTGAGAGGTTGCGTTTCGCCGAGATTTCGAGAAAGTCGCTCTTTCCGGTGGGAAGGAGAGTGTATGCCACGCCTCAGCATCGCGTGGCTTTGTGGTTCTCCAAGCTACGGCAGGGGCTTTAAGCTCCTCGAATACCACATTAAGAATTCCTTGATCGTCCCGGAAAAACAGGAATCCAAAGACCATTGAATGCTGACGCGGGAATCGGAGCCCTCAGCTTCCTAGGATGCCTTCGACCTTTCGGGGTCAGGCACACATCCATGGAAGTCAGGAGAATCAATGACAACTCTGCGCCCGGCGTGCGTTCGCGCTCACGAGACCGCTCTAGAAGCCTCTAACGGCAACACCTCAGCTGGGAGGGCGTCATGACCTCCCAACACAACGAGAACAACAATGGCGTCTCCCAAAACGAGCACGAGAAGCTCGTTCGAAGGTGGGAGAACCTGCGTGAGACCTACCGGTCCCTCAAAGAAGCCGAGTCCGCACAGCGGGAACGCGCCGGTGAGTTCGCCGAAGAGGTCTCCCGACTCCAAGGCCTCAACCAAGGCCTCTCCGAAGAACACAACACCGCGCGCGTAGAACGCGCACGGCTCCAAGCGATCATCGATGAGATGCGCGCCGCTGAGACGGCCGGAGAAGGCGACGTCGGCGAGGCCGCACGCATAGAAGAAGAGCGCGCTGCGCTCTCCACACGACTCAAAGAGGTCCAAGAGGGCTCCGCGAAACGACTCTCCGAGATCAGGTCCGAGCTCGCCAACTACAAGGCTGGCTGGGCAGACAAAGAGACCTCCATGAACCAAGAGATGGAGGAGCTGCACAAAGAGGTCGAGAAGCTCACCATGTCCGAGCAGAAGCTCTCAGAGACCGGCCGCTTCGCAGAAGACAAGATCAGCGAGCTCCAAGAGCGCTCGCGCAGGTTCGAAGAGGAGAAGGCCGCCTCCGCCATGAGCGAGTCCGTGGCCAAGCACGAGATCGAGGCTATCCAAGGACAGGTCGAAGAGCTCGTCGCCGAACGCACAGCCGCACAAGATGAGGCGGACGTCAAACAGAAGCAGCTCAACATGCTCCAGGGACGCTGGAAGAAACAGAACGCACAGCTTCAAGAGCTGCGCGAAGAGCACAAGTCCTCCAAGAGCAACTCAGGTGAGCTCGAAGCCACCATCCAAACGCTCGAGACCGCGAACCAAGAGCTCGCCAAAGCGAACGAAGAGCAGCAGAGCTCCATCCAACAGCATCAAGAGGCCGCCCAGGCAAAAGCAGCGGACGTGGCCGTCAGCAGAGAGCGCGTGGAGGCCCTCGAGGGCGAGTCACGGCACTACAAAGCCCGGATCCAAGAGCTCGAGAGCGCACACTCAAGCTTTGCTGCAGATCAAGCCGCCGCCAGCGAGACGCTCCAAGCCGTGGAAGCCGACCTCATGGCGCAGCGAGATGAGCTCATGGCACAGCGCGATCAGAACTCAGGGCTCGAGGCCGCAGCGACTCAGGCACGCGAAGAGGCCGCGGCGCTCCAACGCCAAGTGGAGGAGCAACAGACTCCGAACCAAAAGTACGAGAACCTGCGCAGGCGCTGGGACAACCTCAAGGAGACCCACCGCTCTGTCAAAGAGACCGAAGAACGTCAGCGGATCGAGATCCTCGCGGTCCAAGAGCGACTCCTCGGGCTAGAGCAGAAAAGGAGAGAGGCCGCCGCCGAGCTCGAGACCGCCAAGAACAGCAGCCTCTCCGCACACCAAGCCCGAGAGGTGCTCGAAGGGCGCGTGGCTGAGCTCGAAGAGGTGAGCACGCGCTCATCGAAGCACGCTGCAGCCGCAGATAAGAAGGCCGCTGGCCTGAAGACGATCGTCTCAGAGCTCGCCGCTGAGAAGGCCGCGCTCGTCGATGAAGCTGCGACGATGAAAGACAACATCGAGCACCTCGAGGCGCAGATCTCTGGGGTCGTTGAAGAGCTCGACACCACCTCGGCGACCAACAAGGTCAACACGGATAAGGTCTGCGAGCTCTCCACACAGGCCGTCGAACTAGCTGGCGAGAAGGGCGCGCTCCTCGAGGTCGAGGCAGCGATGAAGGCTGAGGTTGATCGGCTCGAGGCGCGCGTCACGAAGCTGCTCGCGCAAGAGGCCGTCGCAGGCGCCGTGCTCAAAGAGACACAAGAGACCACGGCCGCTGAGCTCAATAAGAGCGAGGAGGAGGCCGCCGCCGCGCAGAAGGCCAACGCGACACTCAGAGAGCGCTGGGAGAGCCTCAGGGCTGCCCACGAGGAGCTCAAGGCGGCAGAGCAAGCCGCGCGCGAGAGCGTCGCAGCAGCAGAGACCGAGAAGACCGAGGCCGTCGAGGCGGCCGTACAGGAGGTCACCAAGCTCAAGAACAAGCTCGCCGAGGTGGACAAGACCAACGCCACCTTCAAAGAGAACCATGAAGCCGCGCTCAATGAGGCGCAGGCTGAGGTGGCGGCCGCGCAGGAGACCAACAGCAAGCTTCAGGCTCGCTGGGAGAACCTCAAGGCGACTTATGACGACCTCAAAGTGACCGAGAGCGCAGCCCGAGAAGACTCCGCCAACGTCGAAGCTGAGAAGACCGCGGCGATGAAAGAGGCCGCAAAAGAGGCCGCCCAGCTCAAGCGCCGCGTCACTGAGCTGAGCGACACGAACGCCGCCCTCCTCGAGGCTGAGACAGCGACCTCAGAGAAGCTCGCGGCGGTCGAAGAGCTCGTGTCCTCACTCGAAGAGGCCAGCGCGAATCAAGCAGAGGCCGGCGCGAAGGCGCTCGAGACCAACGCAGCGCTCGATGCCAAGATGAAGACGCTCGAGGAAGAGCTCGCGGCGGTCACTGAAGTGGGCGCAGCTCTGGCTGAAGAGAGCTCCAAGCTCGAAGAGCAGATCGCGCAGATGACCGAGGAGAGTGGGGCCGTCTCAGAGGCCGCTGAAGAGGCGGCGACTGCAGCCGAAGAGAGGTTCACCAAGCTCGAGACGCGCTGGGGAAACCTGCGCGCCACCTACCGAGACATCAAGGACATCGAGGCGAAGCAGCGCGAGCGCGCAGACCAGTTCGAAGAGCAGAGCGCACAGCTCGAGGCCGCGCGCGCTGAGGTCGAGGCGGAGCTCACGAAGGCCTTACAGGTCTCCGAAGAGCTCGCAGCCAAGGTGGCGAAGCTCACGACGAAGGAGTCAGGCCTGAAGGAGAAGGTCAAGCAGCTCCTGAAGCACGCCAAAGAGGCCGAGGTCAAGCAGGCCGCGACCGCCGGCGCAGAAGAGACCGCCCGAGAGCGCGTCGCTGCCCTCGAGCTGGAGCTCGAGCAGCTCAACCAAGAGCACGCCAGCCTGCGTGGCGGGCGATTGCTCGAGCTCGAAGAGCGGGTCGAGCAGCTCACCCAGAGCAACACAGAGCTCGTGGCCTCCTGGGAGGCACAGCGCCGCGGGGCAGAGGCCGTCGGCTTTGACCTCGACTCGCTGCTCGGTGGGCTCTCAAGAGTGACCGACCTCCAACACGATGTGGTCGAGCTGGAGGAGGAGAACGCCGCGCTCAACCAGTCGCACGAGCTCTCGAACCAGAAGCTCTCAGCGCTCGAGGTCGACCTCGAGGACTACGAAGAGAAGGTGACGGAGGTCGAGCAGACAGAGCAGCAGCGCGCCGCTGAGATCGAGCAGCTCATCTCTCAGGTCGAAGAGCTGCAAGCCAACAACGCTGAGCTCTCCGCGGTGGGTGACCACTCGAGCGAGCGGATCGTCGCCCTCGAAGCCGAGCTCGAAGGATTCGAGGCCGAGGGGTTCTCCACGGAAGAGTCCGTCAGGGTCCACAAGGAAGAGATCGAGCTCCTGCAAGCCCAGATCGCAGCCCTCCAAGGAGGCGACGCCGAGCTCACCCACTACGAGCTCCCCGCACCCGAAGAGGAGACCTACGAGTCTGATGACGACGAGGCCTCCGGCATCCCCGCCGGGCACGACCCCGAGGACTACGAGATCAACGACGGCCCGAGCTGGGAGTCTTAGCCGCAGCTCGACATCAACGCGCCGATTGAACTCGGCGCGTTACTTGCCCGTGGTGAAGTTCCACGTCATCGACTCCCCGGAGGTGTGGCAATCCGCCTTCACCGTGTATTCAGTCCTCGGCTTGAGCTTGGCTTTGGGGATCAGGCAGTACGCATGGCTCGGAACCAGCCTCTTCTCATAGCTCGAGGTCGGCGTCAGTAGGTGGTGGGGGACCTGGGAGCCATCGACCGCTTCACCCTCAAACAACTCCATGTGAATATTGTGGGAACCCTCTGAGGCGGAATAGACCTGGATGGTGACTGGATACCCCCACTTAGACTGATCCTCACCAGGGACCGGATTGGGTAACTCCGGCAGGAAGGAGCGCGGAGTGTCCTCGTAGTCGGGAGGGGGCCAGACGACCCACTGGTCCAATCTGTATGGGGCGACGAGGGAGACCACATCCAAGACCGTCACATTGCCCTCCTGACCGAGGCCGACCCCGAAGAGCCCAGGCTCTGTTAATGGGAGGCGATGATAGAAGGTGCTCATCCATTGGTGGACGGCTCGCTTGGGGTCTGGCGTGAAGGCTATGACAGAGTGCGCTCCGGCCCACGCACCCTCCGGTGAGTATCCCGCCTTGTCAGGATATTCCTCATGCGCATCGGGCCACCTAGTCTGCTGTTCGGGGTTGGTGTTCAGGTACGAAGCATGGATGCGAGCCATCTCAGAGAGCTCTGGGTCTTGATGAAGATCAACCTGGAATCCGTGCGGATAATCCGCCGTCGCCGCGTACGCGTTATGGCACGCGTCCTTTCGGATCTCCTCAAGGAAGGCGAGCAGGTCTTGGTTCCCCTCATAACTCTCGTCGCCCTCTGCGCCTCTTAAGCGCTGGAGTAAGCCCACTCCCTGACTCGGTCCGAGCAACCAACGCGCCCACGTTTCTTCGAATTCTGGGAGAGAGGCTGCCAGCGCTTTCTCAAAGTCTGCGACTAACCCCTGACCCTCTCTCAACTCTTTGAGGAACGTCGGGAAGCCATCGAGGACCTGTAAGAAGTCAATCACCAGCGTGGTCTTGAGCAGCTTGGTGTCTTGGATCTTCCCGATCTGGTCAAGGAAAGAGTGGCTCCAAAGGTGTCTGCGACCGGCGAGGAGCTCGGCTCGCATCTAAGTCTTGCACCCGAAAAGAGATCTGCTCGCCCTCAGCCAGAGGACCTCATTCCGCAACCGCTTCTTTGTGGTGGTCCCAGGCTCTCCAGAGGAGTTGCGCTCGCTAACGATTACGACAGGGATGCTCGTCCCTAGGAACCTCTGGCAGATCCAGTTCGTGTGACCTGCGTGAATGGTGGCAGGCGCGCCTTTCATCAGCTTGTCTGCCTCGATCAGGCGGTGGAGGATCCAGGCGGTCTGCTCTGCCTCAGGAACCCACTTGCCAGTCTCCCAACCTCGTTTGTCATAAAACCCACCCTCCGGGACATAGTCCTTTTCGTTTCTCCCCTTGTTCTTCAGCGCTTCAGATTTTGCGTTGGAATAGTCCGTCTCATCACCAGGAAGCAACACCATCTGTAGGTGCTGATCCTGCTGCGGGTCTTTGGAGCGGAGCTGCAGCTCTTCCCCAGAGAGGAGAGCTCGAGAGAGCGCGTGGGCCCTGAGAGCTGTCTTTAGGATCACCTCCAGGCGCTCCGAGTTGAAGCCGCCATGAAGAGAGACGCCGTTGGCCGAGACGACGTGGGGCGCTACCTCATATAGGTTCTTTAGCGCTGCGTTTTCAGAAGGGCCAGACGCTACATCCACCGGTAACTTCCTGGCCTCCTTTATCAGCTCGTTGACTCTCCCCGCCCCCTCCTTCCAACTGATCTCTTCTTCCGACAGCCACGCGCCAGTGGTCAATTTATGACCGAGGGTCAACTGCGCGACCTCATTGCTGCTGTTGAGACGAAGCAAGACAGCTGCGAGGTGTTCGGTCTCCGCAGCGGTCTTCTCAGAGGCGCCCTCCAAGGCGTCTTCAAGGGGCTTCAGTCTCGACTCAAGCTTCTTGGCTGCTCTGTCGCGCGCCTTCTTTGAGTCCTTGGGCTTCTCAAGCTTCTTTCTCCACCCCGCGAGCATCTTGCTCAGCTCTTCCTCGTCATCCCCGAGATCGAGCAAGGCCTCGTGGATGACGAGCACCTCTTCCTCCAGACCACATTTTGAGAGATCGGTCGCGACGCTCCTCAGACCCGTTCGCGTCCCCCTCTTCACCCAGGTGGCCATCCGCTCTCTCATGTCTTCGGTGTCTTGCCAGCCACCTCCGACTGAGGTCGTGATGAGGGCTAAGCTGAGCACCATGATCTTGATCGCGTTGAATCGCATAGGTCAGTCGTCTTCCTGGAGAGGTCTGGGGTGTTCAGAAGGCAGCTTCGCGAGGGCTGCGCGGACGGCGGCGAGCTCGGTGCGGGTCGTCGCTTGTGATGAGGTGACGGCGAGGACGCGGACGTCCAAGACCGCGCCCTGATGGAGCGTGTTGACCTGCGGGTCGGCGACGGCTGCGGCTTGGGCGATCTCGACGTCAAAGTCCTGTACATAAGCCGTCTGCTTGCCCACGAAGATGTGGCTGCGAGGTGGCGCTGTTTGACCGGAGGCCTTGGAGGGGGAGGTGAGCTTGGAGAGCTGCGCCTTCAGCGCTGGCACAGCGGCAGGGAAGCCCGCCACCCCCAGGGCCTCAGCAGAGTTGGCGCGCACCGAGCTGTACTCAGAAGAGAGCGCCCTCACCAAGGGCAAGATCACGCCCTCCTCACCCGTAGCTGCGAGGGCGTGCGCCGCCTCAGTGCGCACCTCCCGCGATCCGTCCAAGGCGCAGCGCTGCAAGAGCGGCTCGAGTGACTTCGCCGGCGCGAGCCTGCGCAAGGCGTGGGCAGCGAGCGCGCGCTCGTGCGCCTTGCCCACCGAGAGCAGGGGAGTCAGGGTGCGCACAGGGTCACGGAGCTCTGCGAGACGGCGGATCGCGAGCTCGCGGTGGGCCGCTCCCTTCTTCTTGGCGAAGGCGAGGGCGAGCTTGAAGGCGCGCTTGACCTCCTCCGCGTCACGGCTCCGCAAGGTCGGGAGCTCCCGAGGGAGCGTGAGCTTCGCGAGCACCACGCGGGCTGAGTCATGGTTCGGGTGCCTCCCAAGGAGCTCGTCGAGGACGTCCATGCCTTCAGGGGCGAGCCCGCTCCCGAAGAGCCAGCGCGCATAGGAGAGCTGGGCGCCCGTGTGGGGCTCACCTGTCTCAGTCTTTGGGAGCGCCTCTCCAAGAGACTTCGCCTCTCGTAAGAGGTCACGCTCTAAGGCGGAGCGCTGGATCTCGATCGAGCGGGGGACCGGCCGCCAGCTGCGGTCACGCCAGGTCTCCCAGCCGGACTCTGTTTGGCGCGCGCGCCCTCGGTGATAGAGGCCCTCGCTCGAGAGGAGCACGCGCCGACGATCCGGTTCCAGGAGGACCGGCTCGGTGTCCTGCAGCGGCGCGGCGCTGAGAGTGAGGGCGAGGAGGAGGCTCTGCACGCTCTCATCCTAGCAATCACTCATGAGGTGACCCTCGCACACGCCTCGGCTCGGCAGGGAGGCGCGTTAGAGCGGGCACTCCATGTCGTGCCGATCGAGGCCAGGTCCGAAGCCGTCCTTCGTGACCTTGGTCGTCTCGAAGCCGAAGCGCTCATAGAACTCCACCGTCTTGTGAGAGGTGCAGAGCTCTACTGCCTCCAGCTCCGGGCGGCCCTTCGCCCAAGCCAGCCGGTGCTCGACCAACTTCGTGCCCAAGCCGCGGCGGTGCCAGTCCGGGTGGACGAGCCCCCAGCAAAGGTGCATCGCCGACGCAGTGGTCGCCACGCCGCCGCAGGCGACGATCTCTCCCTCGACCTCGATGACGTAGTAAGGCGCCGGCTCATAGGGCTTCTTCGTGAGGAACTCACGGTGCTCTTCGATCTCGTGGAGGAAGATGTATTCGGGGTGGTTGGCCGCACAGATGGCTACGCAGGCCTCGAGGTCTTCGTCTGTGAAGGGGCGGATCGTCGAGGTGGGATCAGGCATCGGGGTGTCAGGCTAGGTCTCGGAGCCCACAGAGTCCAAAGACGAGGGCACAGAGCATGGGGAACGTGGCCACGAGGGATCTAGAATGAAGCACCCCGATGCGAGCTCTCCTCCTCCTCTCCATCCTCAGCCTCTCTGCCCCCCAAGGCCCGAGAGAGCTGTGGAGTCAGGGTGAACGCGCGCAGGCCATCACAGCGCTCAAGGCCGAGCTCGATGAAGGCGAGAGCCCCGCGCTGAGACGGCAGCTCGTCGAGTGGTGTCTTGCCACTCACAAGTATCGCGCAGCCCTTGAGGCGGCAGAGCCTCTCGGCGACGCCGGAGACTCACAGAGAGGGCGCGCGCTCTACTTCCTCGGCAAATACGAGGAGGCGCTCAGCCTCCTGGACGAGGGGGACGGCGAGGCCGTCTTGATGCGCGTCGAAGCCCTGCGCGCCCTCGGGCGCGACTGGAGCGAATGGGTCGAGCCCGCGGCGAAGCTCCTGGGCGAGACCGACCACAGGGTCCTGCTCCTCCGGGCGCGCGCGCTCCTGGAGCGAGGCGAACACGCCGAGGCCGCCGCTGGCTTTGCGCTCGTCTTAGAGCGCGCACCCTTAGAGGCGGAGGCCACCTTCGGCCTCGGCCGCGCCCTCGTCCTCTCCGGGAAGCGAACCCTAGGCCTCGAGACCTTGGAGAGACACCGCGAGCTCACGCCGCTCTTAGACGCCCTCGACTTCGCCCAGCGCGGGCTCGACCTCGCGCCGACACACGGCCCGAACTACGCCGCCCTCGGCGACGCCTGGCGCGCGCTCGTCCCTCATGACCCGAGCTCCTACGCCCGCGCCGAGGCCGCCTACGTCACGGCCCTCAACCGGATGGAGGGTGCGACGCGCGTCCCCGTTCACCTGCGGCGCGCGCGCCTCATCGCTGACCACGGCGTGGGATTCTTCGCCGCCGCGCACGCCCTCGACCGAGCGCTGGAGGAGGGCAAAGACCCTCAGCTCCTCGTCCGCGCCGCTGACTACTACGAGCGCGGGGGCGACGCCGCGTCAGCCATCATCCGCCTCGAGCGCGCCCTCGCCATGCGACCCGGAGACAGGGCGATCCGCGAACGCATCGAGCGAGCCAGGAAG
>PVBE012729688.1_pt1 | contig 10058 bp, 7 predicted proteins | sample 1631181 | NCBI WGS metagenome assembly PVBE01 (sample SAMN08397723, study PRJNA350692) | Marine metagenome, whole genome shotgun sequencing project. | isolation source: water | place: Pacific Ocean | collected 2012-04 | reverse complement strand
AGAAGTCGGAGCCGACAGATTTTGTGCAACTATCGTTCCGGTAGGCTGAGGTTGAAGCAACATTGATTCAACATCGCCCCTGATTTTGAATCATTGTTTCAAAAATTCTGGCCCTCGGGACTTCTTCAACACCCTCAGCCACATGTAGAAGACGCCCATCGCGGCGGCGCGGGTCTCGGGGCGAACGACTTCAACGGCCAGCGACACGATAGGCGCCGGCGGCAGGTTTCCGACCAGTCCCGCCACCGCGAAGAGGAGCACCAGCAGGGGCACCGATTGAGACCAGGGCATGACCAGCAGAAGACCGAAACCCCAAATCAAAGCCCCCGACACGATGATCGAATTGGGTCGACCGAACTTGTCGACGACGAAGCCGCTGATCGGAACCGCGATGAGGGACACCCAGAGCCCGATGCCGACCAGCGAGGTCGCGGTCGCGGCCGTCAATCCCTCGGTGATGAGATAGAGCGGCACGAAGCTCACCATAATGATGTAGGCGACGTTGTAGAGGCCCCAGATCAGGCCCGACAGGCTGATCATCGCAACTTCGCCGGCCGAGGGCCGGATGCTGGAGGCCGCACCGGCGCCGACGGTATCCGCGGCCCGGTACGTCAAGGCGAAGTCGATGAGAGCGACGAAACTGAACACCGCCGTCACGAACATGGCCATAGGCCACGCCGAGGCGCTGGCCAGGTGGCCGAGCGTGACCAGCGCCAAGGCGATGCCCGCCGGGTAACCGACGAGGAACAGCCCCATCGCGGTCGCGATCTCCTTATCGGCGAACCAGTCGATGACGATCTTGGTCATCACCACGTTGATCCCAATCGCGCCGAAGCCCGAGACCAGGCGGCCGGCCCAGAGCAACCAGTAGCCTTCCGCGAGGCCGCACAGTACGCCGCCGATGGTCATCGCCGCGAGACAGGCGATCAGAAATCGCCGCTCGCCGAACCACTGGCCGAGCACGCCACCTGGTATGGCGAGCAAAACTCCCGGCAGCATGAACAAGCCGGCAAGGGTGCCGATCTGCAAGGCATCCAGGCCCAGGTCGCCAGCGATACCCGGCGCCACGACGGCCAGCGACTGCAGCTGAAAGGCGAATGCGAGCCGAGCCACGACCACGCCGCTCAATACGATCCATCTGGTCGGCACGGCGCCCCCTTCCCTGGCGCCGATCGTAGATGTTCCCGAGATCGGGCGATAGCAACGGCCCAGCCTTGATCGAGAGAACGGCGAGAGGCAGCCGGCTCGGCGCCGTCGCGCAACTACCCAGCGACCACCGCCGCGCTTGAGCCGAAGCTCATGAAGGGGTTAAGCTCGCCGTTGAATCGCCGGCCCGGGTCGCGGCGGCGATATCAACAGGAGCCAACGCCATGCTGCAAGATTTGGCCAAGAAGAAGCCGACGATCGACACCGACGATATGTTGGCGAACGCCCAGATGGCGTCGTCGTTCCTGAAAGCGTTGGCGAACCCGAACCGGCTGATGATCCTCTGCCTCCTGGCCGAGGGTGAGCTTTCGGTCGGCCAGTTGGAGGCGAAGCTGTCGCTGCGCCAGCCGACGCTCTCGCAGCAGCTGGCGAGGCTCCGGGCCGACAACCTGGTGGCGACCCGGCGCGACGCCAAGAACATCTACTATTCCCTGGCGTCGCCCGAGGCCAAGGCCGTCATCGGCCTGCTCTACGATCTCTTCTGCGAGACTTGAGGCGGCTCGAGCCGCCGGCCGACCTCAGAACTTCCGAGTTTCGCCCGGCTGCATCACCACGACCTCGGTCGGGAAATCGCCGAGTGCCGCTTTCAGTTCCGCCGGGGTCCCCTTCAGAAGGCCGAAAGTGCCGTAGTGCATGGGCACCACGGTCTTGGTCCGCAACAGTTTCCGGATCGCGTAGGCGGCGTGCGCCGGGTCCATGGTGAAGTGGCCGCCGATCGGCAGCAGCGCCAGGTCGGGCTTGTAGTAGTCGGCGATGAAGGCCATGTCGGCGAAGACCCCGGTGTCGCCGGCGTGGTAGATCGTGTAGCCGTCCTCGAGCTTGATGATATAGCCCGACGGCTCGCCGCCCGGATGCACCGATGCCTTGCCGGTGGCGGGATCCTTGTAATTGACCTCCGAGCTGTGCTCGGCCCGGACCATGGTGATGGTGATGCCGGCCCCCAAGGGCGTGATCGGACCCGACTTGTTGAATCGGATCATCTGCTTCATGCCGAGCCAGCCCAGGGTGGCGAAGGTCCGGCCCATGTCGGCGTTGAGCGCGACCTTGGCCCCGGTCGCGCCGGCCAGCGCCACGGTATCGCCGACATGATCGCCGTGCCCATGCGTCACCAGGATCAGATCGACCTTGCCCAGCTTGGCCAGGTCCTTCAGCGCGGCCGGCGTCTTCGGGTTCTTGGTGATGAAGGGGTCGATCACGATCACCTTGCCGCCGGGCGTGGTGATCTTGAACGCCGCTTGCCCGAACCATTGCAGTTCGACCGCCTCGGCCGCGCCGGCCGCCAGCCCCACGACCAGTGCGGCCATGGCGAACAGCCGCGTGATACCCTGAAACATCCGATACCTCCCGTTCTTGCTTTGCGTGTGAAGCCCCGGGGAATCCCGAGGAACGCCATGCTAGCCGGATGGCGGGAGGAGAGCGATCACGTCTGCGTCATCGGGCCCACGGCAGGGCCGTGTGTCAGGCGGCCCGGCGGGGCTGTTCCGCGCGCCGCCGCCGCCGCTGTCGCTGCTGGGGCGGATGGTTCGCCGGGCGCGCGTTGCTGATCGGGCGCGGCTCTTCGCCAACGACGGTCAGCGACCGCTTGGTCAACCGCTCGATGTCTCGCAAATAGCCGCGCTCGGAAGTATCGCAAAAGGCGAGCGCGATACCGGCGGCACCGGCGCGCGCGGTCCGGCCGATGCGATGGACATAGCTTTCCGGCAGGTTCGGCAACTCGTAGTTGACGACATGGCTGACGTCGTCGATGTCGATGCCGCGGGCCGCGACGTCGGTGGCGACCAGAACCCTGACGCGACCGGCCCGAAAGCCCTCGAGCGCGCGCTGGCGGGCGCTCTGCGACTTATTGCCGTGGATCGCCTGGGCCGCCACGCCGACTTGGTCGAGCTGCTTGGTGACCCGGTTGGCGCCATGTTTGGTACGGGTGAAGACGATCACGCGGGACAGCGCCGGATCGCGCAGCAACTGGGCCAGAAGCGCCCGCTTGTCCGCGGTTCCGACGTGGTAGACGCGTTGCTCGACCAGATCGACGGTGACCGCCTCGGGGGAAACCTCGACGCGGCCGGGGTCGGACAGGATCTCGGCCGCCAGGCGCTCCACGTCGGCGGGCATGGTGGCGGAGAACAGCAGCGACTGCCGCGCCTTCGGCAGCTTGGCGACGATTTTTCGGACATCGCGGATGAAGCCCATGTCCAGCATCCGGTCGGCTTCGTCCAAGACCAGATATCCGGCCCGATCGAGCCGGACATGGCCCTGCCCCATCAGGTCGAGCAGACGGCCGGGCGTCGCCACCAGGATATCGACGCCACGGGTCAAGGCCTTGACCTGCGGCTGTTGCCCGACACCGCCATAGATCACCGTGTGGCGGAGCGGCAGGTGGCGCCCATAGGTTCGGATCGAGTCGCCGATCTGGATCGCCAACTCGCGGGTCGGCGCCAGGATCAAGGCACGGGGGCGGCCGGCGCCGGCCCGCTCGCGGTTCTCGGCCAAGCGCTGCAGCAATGGCAGCGCGAAGGCGGCGGTCTTGCCGGTACCGGTCTGGGCGATCGCGATCAGGTCCCGTCCGGCCAGCAGCGAGGGAATCGCGCGGCTCTGGATCGGGGTCGGAGAGGTGTAGCTCTCGGCCGCGAGGGCGCGGCGGAGCGGCTCGGCGATGCCGAGCTCGGAAAACGAGGTATTGGTCACTAGAATAATTATCCTTCTGCACCAGGCGCCGCGCACCGGAAATCGGCGCACGGAGGCCGTGGCTTGTTGTCGCCATCCACGCGCACTTGGAGGAAACTGAGTTGTCTGGGGATCGTCTCGGGATGAGGCGCCGCCGGCATTCGGCGAGCGCGCAGCGCGATCACGAGGAACCTGTACCGGCTAAATGCGCTTCCATCGAGCCGATGTCAAGGCCGGTGTTCCGAAGGGTGGTGGGGCGGAGGCGTAGAAAGCGGCATCACAGCAAAGGCAACGCCTGACGAATTGCCCTCACTCCGGCAAGCCCGCCTCGCGCAGGGCGTCGACGAAACGCGCCAGAACCTCCGAACCACCGAACATCGGATCCCCTTGAAAATCGGCACATGCGATTCCCGGCGCATGCGCCAAGAGGCCATCGAGGGCCGTTCGAGCCTCTTCCTTTCGCTCGAGCTTGATCAGCACAGCAGTCAAAAGGGCAAACGTCAGGGTTCGCGGATTCCGATCAAGGCTGGCGCGTCGCACCCAATCAAAGGCCTCCTCGTAGCGCTCCAGATCGAACAGCACCAAGGCCCGGTGGAACAACATCCCGGTGAGAAAAATGTCGCGGGGACTGAGCCGCATCGCGTGATCGATATGGGGAATGGCCTCCTCGGCGCGACCCGCGGAATAGAGGACCACGCCCAGAATGTAACGGGACATGGCGTCGTTAGGATTGAGAGCGGTCGCCTCTTCGACCTTTGCTATGGCGACATCGTGGTGGCCGAGCGTGCTGTGCACCCGTCCTTCGTTCCACAGGCACATCGCGTCTCGCGGGTCCAGTGTAACCGACTTGTGCAATTTCTCACGGGCCTGGTTCAACAGCTCCGTGCGGTTGTCGGGCATGAAATGCATCGCGTACCGCGTGCGCACGGTAGCCCCCATCGCGAAAGCCGGCGCGAAAGTCGGATCGATTTCATTCACCCTATCGAACAGCGTGGTCGCCGACCTCAGTCCTTCTCCGGTCGACGAATAGTAGGCCGCAAGACCACGCTGGTATACGTCCCAGGCATCCAGGCTCTCCGGGGGCTTGCGCTTCGAGCGCTCACGCTCCACGTCACCGATCTGCGGCGCGATCGCCGCGACGATCGCTTCCGTAACTTCATCCTGAACCGCGAAGACGTCCTCCAGATCGCGATCGTAACGCTCGGCCCAGAGGTGGTTGCCCGTCTCCGCATCGATCAACTGCCCCGTTATCCGTATTCGCTCACCGCCTCGTCTGACACTTCCTTCCAGGACGTAGCGAACACCCAAGTCGCGGGCGACATCGCGCACATCGGGGGACTTGCCCTTGTAGGCGAAGGTCGAATTGCGGGCGATCACGAACAGCGAGCGAAAACGGGAGAGGCCCGTGATGATGTCTTCCGTCATACCGTCGGCGAAAAACTCCTGCTCCGGATCGCCGCTCATATTCTGAAAGGGTAGAACGGCGATGGAGGGTTTGTCCGGAAGGGCCAGCGGCTCGGCGGCAGGCGTTGGCGCTGCCGTCCCGGAAACCTCCGCCGATCCGGGGGACCAGCGCCAGACGTGGATCGGATCAGTGACGTTCTTCACGGCCTCGGTGCCGCCGTCCGCGAAGGCGACACCGAGCTTACCGTCCACCTCCGCCCGTACCTTCTCGGAAATACAGACGCCGCCCGGCTCGGCGATCTCCTGCAGCCGGGCCGCCAGATTCACCCCGTCGCCGAAGATGTCGTCCCCGTCGACGATGACCTCGCCGAGATTGACGCCGACCCTGTACACGATCGGCTGTTCATCGGGTGCCTCGGCCGAGAGTTCCGCCACCTCGGCCTGGATCTCGACAGCCCAAGTGACGGCATCGACGACGCTTGGGAACTCGGCCAAAAGACCGTCCCCCATCAGCTTCACGACGCGACCGCCGCCAGCGGTGATCTTCGGGTCGACTAGCGATTCGAAGCGTGCCTTGAGGCGAGCGTGGGTACCGGCTTCGTCGGCTTCCATGAGGCGGGTGTAGCCGACCACATCGGCACTGACGATGGCCGCCAGCCTGCGCTCGACACTCGCCACGGGTGCTCCCCCATCCCCGATGCTATGAAAAGCCATACTAGTGGTGCTGTCGGAACCTGTCCAACGGCGGCACTTGAAGGTGCGTCGACGCTACGCCTTGCCGCCCTGCTTAGCCTGCATTCGGGCCCAGGCGTCACGGAGGCCGATGGTGCGGTTGAAGACCGGCCGCGCCGCCGTCGCCTCGGCATCGAGGCAGAAATAGCCCAGCCGCTCGAACTGCACGACCTGGCCCGGTGCGACCTCGGCCAGGCTCGGCTCCAGCCGGCAGTCCGCCAGCACCTCCAGCGAGCTCGGGTTGAGGTCGGCTAGCACGTCGCCCTCGGCGCCCGGATCGGGGCGGGAGAAGAGATGATCGTAGAGCCGGACCTCGGCCCGGACCGCGTCCGCCGCCGAAACCCAATGCAGCGTCGCCTTGACCTTGCGGCCGTCGGGGGCATTACCACCCCGGGTTTCGGGATCGTAGGTGCAGCGAAGCTCGACGACCCGGCCGGCCGCGTCCTTCACCACCTCGCGGCAGGTGATGAAGTAGGCGTAGCGCAGCCTGACTTCGCGGCCGGGGGCGAGACGGAAGAACTTCTTCGGCGGCTCCTCCATGAAGTCGTCGACCTCGATGTAAAGCTCGCGCCCGAACGGCACCTGGCGGCTGCCGGCGCTCTCATCCTCGGGATTGTTGATCGCGGTCAGCGTCTCGGCCTCGCCCTCGGGGTAGTTCTCGATGACGACCTTCAAGGGGCGCAGCACGGCCATCCGGCGCTCGGCGGTCTTGTTTAGAAGCTCGCGCGCCGAATGCTCCAACATCGCCACCTCGACGGTGCCCTCGGTCTTGGAAATAGCGAGGCGGGAGATGAAGTCGCGGATCGCCGCCGGCGGGATGCCGCGACGCCGGAGGCCCGACAGGGTCGGCATTCTGGGATCGTCCCAGCCGGCGACGTGGCCCTCCTGGACGAGCTGGATCAAGCGGCGCTTCGACAGTACGGTGTGGGTCAAGCCAAGACGCGAGAACTCGTACTGCCGAGGCCTGGCCGGTACCGGCAGATTGTCCAGCAGCCAATCGTAGAGCGGCCGGTGGTGCTCGAACTCCAGCGTGCAGAGCGAATGGGTCACGCCCTCAATGGCGTCCGACTGGCCGTGCGCGAAGTCGTAGGTCGGATAGATGCACCAGGCGTCGCCGGTGCGCGGGTGGGGCTCATGCAGGATCCGATAGAGGACGGGATCGCGCAGGCTGATGTTGCCCGAGGCCATGTCGATGCGGGCCCGGACGACGCGGGCGCCGGCCTCGAACTCGCCGGCCCGCATTCGCCGGAAGAGGTCGAGACTTTCCTCGGCCGGGCGCTCACGGTAGGGGCTGGCGCGGCCGGGCTCCGTCAGGGTGCCGCGATGGGCCCTGATCTCCTCGGCCGAGAGGTCGTCGACATAGGCCCGGCCGTTCTCAATCAAGTGTTCGGCCCACGCGTATAGCTGCTCGAAATAGTCGGAGGCGAAGTGGAGATGCGGGCCCCACTCGAAGCCGAGCCAGGCGACATCGGTCTTGATCGCCTCGATGTATTCCTCCTCCTCCTTGGTTGGATTGGTATCGTCGAAGCGGAGGTTGCAGCGACCGCCGAATTCCTGGGCGACGCCGAAATTCAGGCAGATCGACTTGGCATGACCGATATGGAGATAGCCGTTCGGCTCCGGCGGGAAACGGGTGACGACGGCCGCCGTCCGGCCGGTGGCCAGATCGTCGGCCACGATGTCGCGAATGAAGTCGCGCCCCGCCTCGGTCGCCGCCGTCTCAGTCATGATTCCACGCTCCGCTTGCCGCTCGGACGGCGCCATCTCTGCCAGAAAAACGCCGGCGCGCCAAGCGCGGTTAGAATCGCGCCAGCCGGAGAGAGAGGCAACTCAGGCCGCCGTCCAACTTTTCGAACTCGGTCGTCTCCAGCGCGACCACGTTCAGGCCGGCTTCCTCGACCATGTGGCGCGTCTTCGGGTGGCCGGCGGGCAGCAGGACGCGGTCGTTGACCAGGACCGCGTTCGCGGCGTAGCCCTCGTCCGCCGGCACCACCAGCTTGTCATAGCCCGCGAAGGCGGCCGCCTCGGCCAAAGCCGCCTGCATCAACAACAAGTCGCCGCCGAGCCAGGCGACGCCGCTCTTCAAGTGCAGCATGCCCTGGACCGACACCGCCTCACCGGAGAGGCCGTGGCGGGCCAGAATGGCGATCAACCGCCGCGCGCCCTCGGCATCGGTGCGATCCGTCAGACCGATGAAATAGCGATCGCCGACAGCGAGAACGTCGCCACCGTCGAGCCGGCCGGGCGCCTCGATCCGCTCGATACGGTCGTAACAAGCCGCCAGCGCAGCCTCGATATGCGCCGCCTCGCCCCGCCGGCTCGGCGCGCCCGGGCGGCTGACGACGGCGCAGCCAGGGGTGCAGACCGCCACGTCCTCGACGAAGCAAGAATCGGGAAAATTGTCCAGCGGCGGCAACGTCGTGACCGCGACGCCCGCCGCCCGCAACGCTTCGACATAGGCCTCGTGCTGGCGCAGCGCCAGCGCAAGATCGGGCGGACCCGAGGTCGCCGTGGTCAGGCCGTCGGCCAGCGTCGCACCGGGCAGACGGACGATCGCGTCGGTGGTTCGCATCAGCCCCGCATGCGCTCGCCGGCCGGATCGAAGAGCGGTGCGGTGACCAGCCAGGCGGCGCGGCGCTCGCCCAGGATCTCGATCTCGAACTCGGCCCCCTCGCTGGCCATCTCCCGGGGCACGAAGCCCAAGGCGACGGAGCTTTCGACATGATGGGCGTAGCCGCCGGAAGTGACGAAGCCGATCACTTCGCCGTCCCGCCAGATCGGCTCGTCGGCCCAGACGTCGGCGTCCGCCGCTTCGACGACGAAGGTGCAAAGACGCCTCGCCGGCGGTTCGTCGCGTTCGGCCATCGCCGGGTCGCGGCCGATGAAGTCGTTCTTGGCGAAAGAGATGAAGCGCTCGAGGCCGGTTTCGGCCGGCGTATAGTCGGGCCGGTATTCCCGCATCCACGAGCCGAAGGATTTCTCCAGCCGGAGCGACAGCATCGCCCGCATGCCGAAGGGCCGGAGGCCCAAGTCCTCTCCCGCCTCCGCCAGCGCTTGGTAGAGCGCCAGTTGGTGCGCCGCCGGCACGTAGATCTCGTAGCCGAGATCGCCGGTGTAGGTGATCCGGGCGACGATCGCGAGCGCCAGGCCGACCTCCATCTCCGCCACCGAAAGGAAGGGAAAGGCTTCCTTCGTCAGATCGGCGCGGGTCAGGCGGCCGAGCAATTGACGCGATTTCGGCCCGGCGATCTGAAAGCCGAGCCGGCTTTCCGAGACGTTCCGGATCGCCACGCCCTTATCGGCAAGCCGCGCCTCGAACCAGCGCATGTGATAGGCCTGGGCCGCATAGGAGGCGGTGAGCTGATAGCGTTCCGGCCCCAGCCTGGCGACCGTGAAGTCGCCGATCAAGCGGCCGATCGGGTTCAGCATCGGCGTCAGCACGATCCGCCCCACCGCTGGCATCCGGTTGGCGAAAACATGGTTGAGCCAACTTTCCGACTCTGGCCCGGTAACCTCGTATTTGCCGAAATTGTGGATCTCGTTGATGCCGACGGCGCCGCGCACCGCATTGCATTCCGCCGCCACCGGCAGATGCGCGTTGGAGCGCCGGAAGCTCGGTGTCTCCTCCAGGGGTTCGCCGGCCGGCGCGAAATAGTTGACGTGCTCCATCCCGTAGGCCTGCCCGAAAACGGCGCGCTGGTCCCGCCAGATGCCGTAGGCGGGCGTCGTCTTGAAGGGACGGGCCGCCGGCAATTCCTCGTTCGGGTAGGAGACGGCGAAGCGGCGTTGGTAGTTCTCCACCACCTTGGTCCGGGTGTAGGGCGGCGTCGTCCAATCGCCGAAGCAGGCCACGTCCATGGCGAAAACGTCGCGCGAGGGTGTCCCCTCGACCATCCATTCCGCCAAGGTCAGACCGACGCCGCCGCCTTGGCTGAAGCCGGCCATGACGGCACAGGCGGTCCAGTAGTTCGCCAAACCCGGCACCGGGCCGACGATCGGATTGCCGTCGGGGGCGAAGGTGAAGGGGCCGTTGATGACCCGCTTGATGCCAGCGT
>PVBE012360147.1_pt1 | contig 10058 bp, 7 predicted proteins | sample 1631181 | NCBI WGS metagenome assembly PVBE01 (sample SAMN08397723, study PRJNA350692) | Marine metagenome, whole genome shotgun sequencing project. | isolation source: water | place: Pacific Ocean | collected 2012-04 | reverse complement strand
TGTCCTTTTTGGGCGGGGGCGCGCCGCTGTCCTTTTTGGGCGGGGGCGCGCCGCTGTCCTTTTTGGGCGGGGGCGCGCCGCTGTCCTTTTTGGGCGGGGGCGCTCCGCTGTCCAGCTTGTGCACCGCCTTGCCCGTGCCGCGGTGGGCGGGCGTGGGCTCGAGAGCGTTCTCCTCCAGCGGCGGCTCGACCCCGCCGTCGGGGAAGGTCAGCTCGCCGCCGTCCGAGGTGTCATCCAGGCCGGGGCCCACCAGCTTTCCGTCGCAGGCGGCGAGGGCAAACATCACGAAGCACGAGGTGATCAATCTTCCCAAATTTGTTCTAGACATGTTCAAATGGTGAGCCATCCCACAGAAATGTCCAGGGGGTGTCTATGGAAAAATCCAAATATTTCAAACACTTACGTTAAGGTGAGGGTTTGAACAGACCAGATCTGTAGGTTATTGAAATCATTAAAGCTTGTGAAAAAGGGGCCCAAAAAAGGCGGAAGGCTCAGCTCTTGGTGGGGGGATCTACCATGGGGAATTCGCCCGTTCCGTCGCAGTGAAACTGGGCGATGAGGGCCGGGGCGTTGCGCACGTCGCACTCGCGGCAGGTGATGGGGAGGCCCGAGGGGCACTGGTTGCACTTCTCCAGGTAGCCGAGGCTGTCCTTCATCTCGCTCTGCAGGGTGCGCAGCCGGTTGATCTGGCGCTCCGTTCGGCGCATGCGCCGATCCAAAAGCTCGCGCAGGCGCGTCATGGCCATGCGGGCCCGGGGCACGTCGGCCCAGTCCGAGATCAGCTGGCGGATGTCGTTGAGCGACATGCCCATGTCCTGGAGCTTCTCGATCCACTGGATCCGTTTTTCCGCCTCGGGAGGGTAGAGGCGATAGCCGCCGGGGGAGCGGGACACGGGCAGCACCAGGCCCAGCTCCTCGTAAAGGTGAAGAGCTCGGATGGACTTGTTTGTCTTGCGGGCCAGCTGACCTACTTTCAACAGTGCTGACATGGGTATAGTAGAGGTAGCAGCGCGGTTGTCAGTCGCAACTAATTAAATCAGCCTCGACTATTCTCCCGGGCGAAGAAATCGTCGGCGCGCTGGAAGGGGAAGCCTGCGTTGCGAGCGAACTGCTCGTCGCTGTCGAGATCCCCGACGAAGAGGCAGCGGCCGCGGTCCAGGCCGTGCTCCTGGATCAGCTGCACACCGAGACCGGGCATCGGCTTGCGGCAGAAGCAGGCCACGGCCCCGGCCGGGTGGGGGCAGTAGCGCACGTCGATCTCAACGCCGAGCAGCTCGTTGGTGCGGGCGAAGCACGCCTCGGCTGCGGCCCGGTCCAGCATGCCGGCGGCCACGCCGCCCTGGTTGGAGATCCCCAGCAGCAGCCAGCCCTCCCGGGCGTAGCGCTGCAGCACCTCGCGGCGGCCGGGCAGCAGCTCCACGTCGTCGGGGTGGCGGGGGAAGGGGCCGTTGCGGCTGGTGCGCAGGGTGCCGTCGTAGTCCAGCAGCAGGGCGCGGCGGGTGTGGGCCGCGTCGGCGCGCCGGGCAAACGGCACCACCTGCACCGAGGAGAAGCCCTCGTCGGCCGCCGGGTGTTCGAAGGAGGCGCGGTAGCGGTAGAGCGCCTGGGGCGGCAGCATGTTCGGGTCGCTGCGCGCCGCCGCCTTGAGCTCGTCGGGGCCGAGCAGCTTGCCCTGGCGCCGGAGCATGCGGCCCGCCGCGTTGTAGAGCGCCTCCTCCAGGGGGGTATCCACCAGCACGCAGCGCACGGCCAGGTCGTGGCGCCGGGCCAGCTCCAGCACCGGGCGCCGGGAGCGGCGGGTGGGGTAGGTGTTGTCCAGCACGAAGCGGCGCTCGCCCCGCTCCAGGGCCTGCTCCATCTCGGGCAGCAGGTCGTCCAGGCGGCCGCCTCGCTGGTCGCGGTTGAGGCGCACGTAGCCCCGGCGCACCAGCGGGTCCACCCGGTCGGTCTTGCCCGCGGCGGGGCTGCCCATGATCAACACCGCCTGCTCCGGGCCGGACGGAGCGGCGAAGGAACGGCCGGCCTCCTTTCGGCGAGCGGGCGCCCAGGCAAACGACGTGTCGGGGCCGCGGTCGTCCAGGGCGGCCGCCGCGGCGCTGGAGCGGGCGCTGGCGCGGCGGGTGGCGCCGGGCAGCGGCAGGACGTTGGGCGCCATGGAGAGCAGCCAGGCCAGGTGGCGCTGCTCGGCCGGCGGCCCGTCACCTGCGGCGGCCGCCGTCGTGCCCCGGCGCCGGCGGTGGCCGCCCAGGGGGCTGTGGGGCAGGTAGGCCACGCCGCGGCGCCCGAGCCAGGCCACCAGCCCCTGCTGCAGGTCGCCGGGCTGGTAGGTGGAGCAGGCGTTCTGCACCGAGACCAGGTCCAGGGTCTCCAGGGCCTGCTCCACCTGGGCGCGGTCCACGTTGCACAGGCCCAGGCGCCGGGCCACGCCCTGACGCTGCAGCTGGCCCAGGGCGTCGAGCACCTCGCCGAAGGGCACGGCCGGGTCCACCACGTGGAGCTGCAGCAGGTCCAGGGCGCCCTGGCCCAGGGCCTCGCGGCTCTGGCGGGCGGCGTCCAGCAGCTGCTCGGGGCGCCCCCGCGGCACGTAGCGTCGACCTTTGCGGGCCATGCCGATCTTGGTCGCCACCACCACCTCGTTTGCCGGCCCGTCCCAGCTGTCGAGGGCCTCGCGGATCAGGCGGTGGTTGTGGTGCAGGTCGCCCTCGTCCAGGCCGTAGGTGTCGGCGGTGTCCAGCAGCCGCGTGCCGGCGTCCAGGGCGGCGCGGATCACATCGAGCGCCGCGCCGCGCTCGGGCCGCCCCGGCGTGCTCAGGCGCATGCAGCCCAGGCCCACCGGGGGCAGGTCCAGGTCGCCCAAAAAGCGCAGGGGCCCTGCGCCGGCCGCGGCCGGGTTGGCCCCGCCTTGGGCCTGATCCGCGGACAGGTCCCACAGGTCGTCCTCCTCCCAGTCCTCGGCCAGGTAGGTGGCCTGGCGCTCGGGCACAGGCCCGCCGCCGAGGTTGCGCAGCTCCCAGCCGGCGCCCAGCCGCGCGGCCTCCACCTCGTCGCAGACCACCAGCCCCCGGGCCGCGCCGGGCACGGCGTCCCGCTGTACGGCCAGCAGCACCTCGCCGGCGGCCAGGGCGTCCAGCAGGGCGCGGGTGGCGGTGTTGGGCCGCGACCGCCGCAGCCGCGGGCTGCGCGAGACGTAGCGCGCCACGTCGGAGCCGCCGCCCTCTGCCGCGCGCAGGCCGAGGCCCACGGACAGCTCGAAGTTGGAAAGCGGCGGCAAAAACGCCTGCTGAATACGCCGGATCCTGTCCCGGTACTCGTCCTTGATCTGCGCGATGGCCTGCTGGGTGCAGCGGTCCACCCGCTCCCTGGCGCCGCGGGTGATGGTCATGGGCAGTACCGTAGCACCAAACGCGGCCGGGGCCGTAGAACCTGCGTCACCGCTGTAGCCAGGCGATGGTCTCGTCCCACAGCGGGCGCCCCTCCTTACGGAAGTAGCCGAAGTGGCCCAGGCCGGCCAGGCCCAGCTCTTCGGGATCCACCCTGCGGTGCTCCAGCTCGGCCCGGGTGAAGTGGGCGTGCAGGGCCCTGACCGCGGCGCCGCAGCCGAGGTGCTCGTCGTCGGTAAACGAGTAGGCCAGCACGCGGCCGCGGTAGCGGTCCATCAGCGGCCGCAGGTCGAACGGCCCGTGGATGTAGCAGGCGTGGCGGCCCCAGCGCGCCCAGTCACGCACCGGCCCGGCGGCCACGTCGGGGCCCAGGCCCAGGGCGCCTGCGGGGAAGACCTTCATCGTCCGGCCCAGCAGGGGCACCAGGCCGAACCAGGCGAGGATCAGATAGCGCATGGGGGCCGCCCAGCGGCGCCAGTATGCCGAGGTGGCGGCCACGGTGACCACGGCGTCCAGGCGGTGGATCGCCGGCGACAGCCCCACCAGCTGCCCGCCCATGCTGTGGCCTACCAAAAACAGCCGGTGATCCGGGCTGCGGGCCCGGGCCCAGGCCACGGCCGCGGGCAGGTCCCGCTGGCCCCAGTGGGCCAGGCTGTGCTGCCACCCTCGCTGCTCGCCGGCCAGGGAGCGCCCCGCGCCGCGGTTGTCGAAGGTCAGCGCGCAGTAACCCTGCTCGGCGAGGTAGGCGGCGAAGCGGGCGTAGAACCGCTGGCGCACGAAGATCGCCGGGCAGATGATGACCGTGGCGCCGCGGGCCTCACCGGCGGGTAAAAACAGACGCCCGGCCAGGCGGTAGCCGTCCGAGCAGGGGATGGTCAGCGCCTCGCCGGCGGTCACTTGCCGGCCCCGCGCGCGGTGAACTGCACCAGCACCCGCAGGGCGCGCAGCCGCACGGCGCGATCGGGCTCGCTGCGGGAGACGCGCTGCAAAAACTCGCGGCAGGAGGCGTCGGCCAGGTGCCACAGGGCGTTGAGCACCACCAGCCGGTGGGTGCGGTGGGCCCGTCGGCGGCTGCTGCTGGCCGCCAGGGCGCGCGCGGAGAAGTCGGCGCAGCGCAGGCCCGGGCGCCCATGGCGCCGGCGCCGGCAGACCCGGGTGGCCGAAAAGCGCCCCACCAGCTCGGGCACGGCCCGCCGGTCTCCCAGGGCGGCCAGGTGCAGCGGGTGCATGCCGTGGGGGAAGAGGCGTCGCTGCAGCGTGAAGACGTCCAGCTTGCCCAGGCGCCGCACGCCGTGGTCGGCCAGCAGGCGCGCACACTCCAGCGTGGCCCCCACCTCGCCCAGGGCAAAGACCAGGGCGCAGGCCCGCTTGATGCGCGGCACCAGGCGCGAGCCGCGCAGCCGCGCCAGGCGGCGGGCGCCGGCCGCCGAGGCCCAGCGCCGGTTGCGCCCCCGGTGGCGCCCCAGGCCGAGGCAGCGGACGCCGGTCTCGTGCACCAGCAGCTGTCCCCGGGCCACGCGCTCCAGCTCCCGCACGTGGTCCACCGCCCGGCGGCAGCCGGCGCGGGCGTCGGCCGCGGCCAGCAGCACCAGCGCCGCTACGACAAGTGCGCGTGGACCGGTCATCACCGCCACAGTGTACCACCGTCTTGCCATCGTCGGACTGGACTGCGACGCCGCGAAGAGGCACCATCATAAAAAGGAAACCAGAGACGCACGGAGGTATCTTGAGAGCGAGACTCTGGCCACTGATCATGCTGGCCGCCCTGGCCCTGTCGGCCTGCAAGGAGGATCCGGCGGGCGACGACGGCGGCGCCCCGGACGCCCGCCCTGTGGCCGACGCACGCCCGGACGCGCCGTCGGTGGACGCCCCGGCCCCGGACGCGCCGACGCTCGACCTGCCAGGGGTCGACAGCGGCACGGGCTGGGCCGGCGGCCCCTGCTTCCCCAACGGCACCTGCCACCCGGGGCTGATCTGCAAGATCACCACCTGCGTCAACATCTCCGAGGGCGGCGTCCCGGTCCAGGACGGCCCGCCCAAGCAACCCGACGCCTCGCTCAAGGCGCCCACCTGGTCGGTCACTCCGTCGTCCACCACCGAGAACCTCTGGTCGGTGTGGGGCAGCAGCGCCACCGACGTGTACGCCGTGGGGGTCAAGGGCACCGTGCTGCACTTCAACGGCCGGCGCCCCGCCGCCGTCGGCGCGCCGTGGTGGAAGGCCAAGTCGCTCAACACCCTCGAGGAGCTCACCGGCGTGGGGGGCAGCAGCCTCTACGACGTGACCGTCATCGGCGGCGGCGGATCGTTGCACCACTACGACGGGCTCTCCTGGACCAAGCTGACGTCGTCCAACAGCGCAGCCCTCTGGGGTCTGTGGAACCACGGCGCCGGGGCGATCTTCGCCGTGGGCGCAGGCGGCACGGTGCTGCGCGACGATCGCAGCCAGACGCCGTCGTCCTACAAGGCGCTGTCCTCCGGCACCTCGCAGACCATCCGCGCCGTGTGGGGCTCCAGCAGCACAAACCTCGTGGCCGTGGGCGACGGCGGCACCATCCTCAGCTACGACGGCGTCACCTTCACCGCCATGACCTCGCCCACCAAGCAGACCCTCAACGGCGTCTGGGGTAACGGGCCGAGCAACATGCTGGCCGTGGGCAACAACGGCACGCTGCTGACCTACGACGGCACCAGCTGGAAGGTGGTCAACACCCCCACCGCCATGAACTACCACGCGGTGTGGGGCAAGGGCGCCACCTTCGTGGTGGTGGTGGGCGCCCAGGGCACGGTGCTGCAGTTCACCGGCCTGGGCTGGGCGCAGATGCCCACCGGCTCCAAGGCCAACCTGCGCAGCGTCTGGGGCGCGGCCATCACCGACCTGTGGGCCGTGGGCGAGCAGGGGGCGATCCTCCACTTCGGGCCCTGCCACTGCAAGGTGGGCAACCGCTGCTACGCCTCGGGCCAGCGGGGCGGCACCGGCTGTCAGGCCTGCGACCCGACCAAGAGCACCACCAAGCTGAGCCCCCACAGCGGCGCCTGTCACGTGGCGGGCGTCTGCTACGAAAAGGGCGAGCACGACGCCACGGCCTGCAAGGAGTGCAACCCCACCGCGAGCAAGACGGCGCTGTCCGCGCGTTCCACCGTCTGCAAGATCGGCGCGCGCTGCTACGACAAGGGGGCCGTGGGCGACGTCTTCTGCAAGAGCTGCGACCCCATCACGTCGGTGGGTGGCTGGAGCCTGGACAAGGCGCACTGCCTCATCGGCGGCGTCTGCCACAAGGCCGGGGCCAAGAGCCCCACGGCCGGCACCTGCGCCACCTGCCAGCCGACCAAGAGCCAGCAGGCCTGGTCGCCCGACCCGGGCTACTGCACCATCGGCGGCGCCTGCCACAAAAACGGCGCGCCCCACCCCGCCGGCTGCGCCACCTGCAACACGGCCGTCAGCACCTCGAGCTGGACCTTGACCAAGCCGGCCACCCAGTGCCTGCAGAACGACAAGTGCCGCACCCGCTGCGGGGCGGCCTGCGTCGACGTCAACACCGACGCCGCCCACTGCGGCGCGTGCAACAGCAGCTGCAGCTCGCCGTCGCAGTGCCTCTCCGGCAAGTGCGTGGCGCCGGCCTCATCGTGTTTGGCCGTGCTGCAGGCCAAGCCGGGGTCCAAGAGCGGCGTATACCAGCTCGTGGACGGCAGCTCGAAGTACTCGGTCTACTGCGACATGGTCAGCGACGGCGGCGGCTGGACCCTGGTGGCGCGCTTCTCCAACAGCGACACCACCAACTGGATCGACAGCGCCACCTGGTGGTACGACCGCACCAGCGAGACGGGCAGCCCCACCTCGCGCAGCTCCAACAGCGACGCCATCTCCCGGGCCTTCTGGACGGTCAAGGCCCAGGAGCTCAAGCTCTCACGCACCAACATCAGCAACGACGGCCACCTGCTCAAGACCAAGTCCGGCTGCCTCGGCGGCAAGACCTTCCGCGACAAGATCAAGAGCATGGGCACCTACAAGACCGGCGCCTGGGCCAGCGACGCCGTGCGCGGCACCTGCGACGCGGACCTCGGCGGAACCTACAGCAGCACGTCAGGCTTCAAGCATGCCAACTGCAGCGGCAACATCGGCAAGCCCAAGTCCATCAGCTTCTTCGCCGACTGGAGCTCCGGCGACGGGGCGGTGCTGATGATCGGCGGCGGCGGCAACAGCTGCGAACGGGCCGACCACGGCATCGCCATCACCGAGGCCAACGACGCCCAGTTCGGCAACTGCACCTCGGGCTGCGCCACCCGCTACGACTTCGGCCACGAGTCGTCCCACACCACCTCTTACGCGCTGAACCTCTTCGTCCGCTAAACCCGCTAAACCACAGTTCATTATTCGTGGTCATCTCACGCCGCAGGTGAAATGGCTCCGGGCTCCGGGCTCCGGGCTACAAGGCTGGCCACATACGTGCCACAGGCTGGCTATTCTCCGGCAGCTCCGGCTAACGCCGACGTACGGTGACTTGTGACCGCAGGCTACCCGCAAATGCTTCACCTGTCCGATGCCTCGAAGCTGGCGAAAGATGGCCTCGTAGCCTGTAGCCTGTAGCCTGCAGCCCGCGAAAGCGAAGCGATGGCGCCATGATCTCGATTCGCGATCGGTCGTTTAGAGCTAACGCTACTTGCCGAAGGGCACGCAGAAGCCGGTGCCCCACATGCCGGTGTCCCACAGCTCGTTGAGGTGGCAGCAGCCCTCGCGGCAGTCGCTCTTGACGCCGCCGCCCTCCGAGACCACCTCGTTGTAGCAGCTGCCCACAGCCAGCTTCTGCTTCTTGTTGCGGTAGTCCACGCGGCAGGCCCCGGAGCAGAAGTGGGTGCCGCCGCCGTAGGGGTCCACCACGCACACCGCCCCGAGGATGGTGCCGTCGCACTCGGCGCTGTGCGCGCAGGGCGAGTAGAGGTCCTGGGACTCCTCGCCGCAGGCCGCGGCGGCCAGCAGCAGACAGGCGGCCATGGCCGCGCGCAGGGGGGATTGCATCATCTCGAGCCTCACTTGCAGGTCACGTCGATCATGGACAGGGCGCCGGCCACCACGGGGTAGTCGGCCAAAGACGGGTGCCGGGGCGTGCAGCCCGGCGCGCTCAACGTCACGGTGGTGACGCCGGGGGCCACGTTGGAGAAGACCAGGGCGCGGGAGCCGCCGGACAGCAGGGTCTTGGACTGCACGCCCTGGTCCGTCCCCTTCATCACGGTCATGACGCCGTCGCTGGCCTGGGCGAGGCTGGCGCCCTCGCCTCCGTTGGCGCCCTTGAAGACCACCACCACCAGGCCCCTGGACAGGTCTGTCTTCGGCAGCTTGGCCTGGGCCAGCTTGGCGTCGATGTACGTGCGGCTGACCAGGGCCAGGTCCACGCCGGCCACGCCGCCGGCGGGAAGCGCTGCGCTGTTGAGGGTGCGCAGCAGGCCGGCCTTTTGGGCCACCAGCACCACGGGCCCGGGGGTCAGGGCCAGGCCATAGGCCCCGGCGGCGTCGGTGGTGGTCTGGGCGGACCCACCGTATTGCGCGACCACGGCCCCCTGGACCTTGTGGTCCTGCTCGCCCTGGAAGACGTGGCCGCTGATGGTGGTCGCGGCCGCGCCGCCGTCGCCGAGATCCACGTCCCGCCCGCCGCAGCCGGCCAAGGCCAGGCTCGCGCACAGCAGCAGCAGGGTTGATCTCATCGGTGCCTCTATCACCCTATTTTAGGGTAGATCCGCGGCATGGGAAAGTCGGGGGAGCGAGACGCTGGACGGGGCATCGCATTTCCCGTGGCCGGCGGCCATTCCTCTGTATAATGACCGCGGGATAGAAGCATGACTGACGCAGGACAGATGGATTGATCGGCCGGCTGGTGCAGCGGCACCAGGCCGCCGTGGTGCTCGGCCTGCTCTGCGTGGTCCACCTGGTGGGCACCCTGCTGGTGCTGTGGCGGGACCTGCCCCTCGACTTCGCCGTGCCCGACAGCTTCGACTTCTACTCCAACCTCTTTCAGCTGCGCACCAGCCTGGAGCTGGGCGGGCTGGAGGCCGCCGTGCGGTACATGCGGGCCCCCAACAGCCACTTCTCCTATCTGGCGATGTACGTGCCGACCCTGGCCTCGCTGCCCTTCGACCGGGTGGACCTGGCGGCCCGGGCGGCCAACGTGGTCTACTTCTTCATCCTCGTTTTCAGCGTCTACCGGCTGGGCCAGCGCTGCCACAGCCGGGGGGCGGGCCTGCTGGCCGCCGCGCTGATCTCGCTGACGCCGGCGGTGCACGGCGGATGGCGCACCGTGGGCGTCGACTTTCCGGCGCTCTGCGTCACCCCGCTGGCCTTCCTCTGGCTCATACGCAGCGAGGGGTTTCGCCGGCTCGGGGCGTCGGTGATCTTCGGCCTCACCGCCGGGGCCGCCATCCTGATCAAGGCCCAGTGCTGCTTCTTTTTGGTGCCGCCCGCCGCCTACGTCCTCGGCCGCCAGCTGCTGCGGGACCGCCGCTCGGGCGCGCCGCGCAGGCCGGCGTTGGTGGGGGCGGTGGTCAGCGTGGCCGTGGTGCTGTTGGTCACGGCGGTGTGGTGGCTCGGCCGCCTGGACGGCATCCTGTTCCAGATCCGCTCACACTCCACCGGCGAGGGCATGGTCTACTACGAAGGGGACAACAGCCTGCTGGGCGGCGTGCTGCACT
>PVBE012311787.1_pt1 | contig 10058 bp, 6 predicted proteins | sample 1631181 | NCBI WGS metagenome assembly PVBE01 (sample SAMN08397723, study PRJNA350692) | Marine metagenome, whole genome shotgun sequencing project. | isolation source: water | place: Pacific Ocean | collected 2012-04 | reverse complement strand
TCTCAGGCGTTAAGGGGCTTGATGTCCTCGTACAGGCGGCAGCAAAATCCAGCATTGCGGAGAGACTTATCGTGCGGTTGCTGGGGACGATAGTGGAGCCTGATCTGGTCGAGCGTCTCGAGGGTGCACTTGGGGCTGTGAAGCTGGAGCTGCACGGGGAGTATCGAGTTGACGATCTTCCTGCTTTACTGAAGGACGTGAGTTTCGCCGCATTCCCATCGCTTGCACGAGAAACTCACTCGCTTGTTCTCGACGAAGCGTCACGCCTAGGCCTGCCCTTGATTGTCAGCGATCGAGGGGCTCTTCCGTCACGCATTGGTGATCGTGGAATAGTGACAGAGGCCGGTTCAGTTGACTCGCTCTGCGCAGCCATTGAAGCCCTGTCCGAACCAGCCACACACGCGCGGTGCTGCGCCGGTGCACTTGCAGGGGAGCTTCTCAGCTCGACAGAGCATGCCATTGAGATTGCGCGTGCGCTGCAACACGCTGTCGATCACTCGCCGACATTCCCGTCGGTGATCCCAGATCTCGCACGGGCTCGATTGGCATTCCGAAATCGACGTCTCGATGCCATCATCCACCATGTCCGTGGACTCAATGATCACTGCGCGCGCGTCGTCCGTGCTGTTTCGGGAGACCGAGACGAACTCGCGCATCTCCAGGAAACACACCCGGAAATCGCCGCGGCCATTGAAGCCGCTATCTCGATCGATCAGGATTCAACACCATGAGTAGCCCAAGAGTCTCCGTCATCATGCGCACGTTCAATCGGCCAGCGATGCTCCGTCGCGCCCTTGAGTCTGTTCGAGAGCAGACATGGAAGAACCGCGAAGTTGTGGTGATCAATGATGGCGGCGAGGATGTTGCCGACGTTCTCGCGGATTTTGAAGGCCGATTGGACATTCAATATGTCAGCTTCACACCTGACACCAAGCCTGGGCGTTGCGGTGCTGCGAACGCTGGAATCGAAGTGGCGTCGGGAGAGTACATCGCTTACCTGGACGATGACGACCTTTATTATCCTCAGCATCTGAGCTCCTTGATGGAGAGAGTTGCGGACACCGGCACTCGCTGCGTCTATTCGTTTGCCAACGTGGCGACTGAAGAGCCTCGTGCAGGCGGCACCTACGAAGTCATTGATGTGTCTCCAGGCACTTACAAGGAGTTCACGCGGGCTGCCTTCTTCAGCGCTAACTTCATCCATCTCTCTGCATTCTGCCATCACCGTGATCTGTGTGATGAGTATGGAGTGTTCGACCTGGACCTGGAGGTGCTTGAGGACGTAGACCTGTTCTTTCGTTATTCACAGTCCGATGCGTTTGAATGCGTCCCTGAGTTCACCGTTCAGTACCACGTGCGAACTGACGGGACCAATGCCATTACCACAATGAGCGACAAATGGGTCGACACTCGCAATCAGCTCTGCCAGAAGTACTTCTCTGTAGCGATAACCGAGATGATGTATTACATCGATAACGGGCGGGCTGCTTTGCAGGATGTACATGGGGAAGTGCGCGCACTCAGCCAGAGAGTCGCTGAACTTGAGCAGCGCCTCAGCGAACTGCCGCAACCATCATGCCCTGACCCTGAGGCACCGCTCTCATGAAGTCGCCGCACTATCGATCGTGGCATCCACTCCTTGCTCCGTCGGATATGGTGCGCGGCACGCTTCTCGTTATCGCCCCTCACCCGGATGATGAAGTGATTGGGCCAGGCGGCCTGGTGGCAGCGCATCGTGCAGCCGGGGAACGAGTCGTCAGTGTTGTGCTGACAGATGGCGTGCAGGGCGACGCGGAGGGAGCACTTCCGGCGGCAGATTATGTTCGGGCTCGGCGCGACGAGAGCCTCGCCGCTTCGGAGAAATTGGGTGGTGGCGATCACATTTTTTGTGAATTCCCAGACGGCGGCCTGAGAGAATCTCTCCGTGACGACCCAAGTCCGCTTGTCGAGAAACTCCGAGAGCTGATCCGATCAGAAGCACCGGCGACGATCACTTTCCCTTCGCCCTATGAGATTCACCCTGACCACCGAGCTGCATCCTTGGCGCTGCTGCAGGCGGTGAGCGATTGCGGGCTGAGCGATACCGAGCTATTGGCGTTTGAGGTCGGGGCCATGATGCCTGCGAATCTGCTCATCAACATCACAGACTTCTTCTCAGCCAAAAGAGACGCTCTTGCGGTGTTTGCCACGCAGTTGGAGCATCAGGAGCTGCTTGTGCAACTGGATGCCTTGAACCGATCCAGAAGCGTCAATTGTGACGACCCTCTCGTGACGCATTGTGAGGCTTTTCTCGCCATTGACTCCTCAGAAATCGCTGGTTTTGTCGATGAGGTGGAGAGGGTCCTTGTGCGAACAGATAAAATGATGCCGCCCATCCCTCCCGCATCTTCTGACTGAAGGGTATGCCCTGACGGAATAAATGATGAGTGACATCCAAGAGACAAACCTGAAAGTGCCTGCCTCAGGCGAGGAGTGTCGCCGCCGCTTCCTCAATCAGGACACCTCGGAAACGCGGCTGCGCGTTGCCGCCGTGATGACATCGTTCAATAAGATTCGTGATGTACGTTTGAATCTCGACTCGTTACGGGCACAAACAACGCCGTTTGACGAGATCATCGTGGTGGACAATGCCTCAAGCGATGGCACTCAAGAGATGATTCGCGCGGAGTACCCCGAGGTTACTTTCATTGAATTGCCCGACTCAAGCTACGGAGCTTGCGAGACGTTCAATCTGGGTTTCAGCAGCACCGCAGCTGACTACGTTGCCATCCTTGATGACGACATCATCCTGCCTGACTACTGGGTGGAGAAGATGCTTGATTGCTTTGAACAGGAGCCTGAGACCACGGCCTTCATCTCAAGCAAGGTAGTCGAGCCCAATATGCCCGATTGGTATCTCAACCACCCCACGGTTAATACGCGCCGATACATGTCGACGTTTCGGGGTTGTGCCACGCTTGCCCGACGCAGTGTCCTGAGAGATGCAGGATACTACGATAAGCGGTTTTTCATTTACGGCAACGAGCGTGACCTTTCGTGCCGCGTTCTGAACCTCGGTTTTCGCATCCTTCAATACCCTGAGGTTATAGTGCAGCACGGCACACCCTTTGGCATGAAGGAGTCGCCTCGGTCGCTCTACTATCACGTTCGAAATCTCTGGCTCTACCTCTTCAAGAATGTCCCCTGGTCTGGAGTCTTCGGATTCCTGCTGGGACAGGTGGGTCAGGCGTTGCGCTTCAAGAAAAAGGACTCGCTCAAGTCAGACGCTGTCGGGACGATTGGGTTTTTCAAGACCGTCCGCCAAACGCGTGGTGGCTACTGGATTGTCTTCAAAGCGACCGTGAGTGCGTTCTTGAACCTGCCGTATTGCCTCAAGCGCCGCAAGCCGTGCAAGGCCCCTGACTTCTCGCTCCCAACGAAGTGACCTTTGGCAGTATGGGGTGCTTTCGGGCCGATGCTCGGGCTGACCGAGGTGTGAGAGAGGGCCGAGTTGCATCAAGTGTGCGGTGCCGTGTGGGAGGAGGAGGTTTCTGTTCGTCGCCTTAGTCTGTAACATGTCGTCATGTGTTCCAGAAGCCAGATCGGCTCAAGACAACTCGTTGCAGTGCTCGTCAATTGGAATGGCGGTGAACGCATGCGGCGTTGCGTGGAGGCACTTCGCGAGGAGGGAGTGCGGCGACCGGATCATATTGTACTGGTGGACAATGGTTCGAGTGACGGAGTGGCTGACGGGCTTTCAGGGGGTGCAGCACTGACGGTTGTTCGGAATGACTCGAACAGAGGGTTTGCTGCAGCGGCGAATCAGGGTCTGGAGATTGCCCGAGAGATGCAGGCTGAATTCGTCTTTTTGATGAACGATGACGCTGCTCTAAGGGAAGACACACTGGAGGAGCTCCTGGCCGCAGCGGAACGCCATGAGGACGGTGCCCTTTTTGGGGGCCGAATTCTGGACGGCGCAGGCGAGAGAATCTGGTGTGCGGGCGTTGCCGTGGGGCTCTATCCGAATATCCAGAAGCTGATCGGTCACGGCGAACGCGATCAGGGGCAGTTGACGGATGAGCGTGAAGTGGAAGCGCTGACAGGGTGCGGGATGCTCATTCGATTAACTGCTCTGGCTGACGTGGGCGGGTTTGATGAGGCATTCTTCGTGTATGTCGAGGACATTGACCTGAGCCTGCGCGTGCGGCGCGCGGGAAAGGAAGTGTGGTATGTGCCGACTGCGGTTATGACACACGACGCGTCGCAATCGACGGGCGGTGGCTACTCCAGCGTTCGCAAGTACCTCCTGGCCTACAACGTTGTGCGGTTGGTTCGTAAACAGCGGAGCGCGTCCCTTTGGACCTGGTTCCTGTTGGTGGATGTCCTGCTCTGGCCGATCCTCGTCGTCGTTTCAATCCCGATGGGACGGCTGGGTGCAGCGCTTTCGAAGGGGCGTGGGACATTCGGATCACTCTTCGGATTACCGCTGCGGAGGCCGACTTCATGAGAGTGCTGGTCGTTGTGCATAATTTCCTGCCGGATCATCACGCAGGGGCAGAGATGTACACCTATCGGCTGGCTCAGCAACTGAGGGAATCTGTTGAGGTAGACATCTTTACCGTCAATCACGCCCTCTTTCGGCGCAACTACTCGATGCGCAACTACGAAATTGATGGGTTGAACGTCTTCTCAGTGACCAATCATCGCAAGCACAAGAACTACAGTGAAACGTATTCCGACCCGACAATGGAGGCGCGGTTTCGAACGGTCTTGAACAATACGCGCCCAGATATCGTTCACTTTCAGCACCTGCTGCATCACAGTGTGCGTTACCCCCAGATTGCTCGAGACAGGGGTATACCCAGCGTCATGACCTTTCATGAGTATTGGACAATGTGCGGCCGCAATGGTCAGCTCATTCAAGAGGATGACACTCGGTGCAGCACGGCTCGTCTGGACAAGTGTGCGAAGTGTCTCTCGACGTTCATGTGGGGGAGGGGCGCAGCAGATGTCTGGGCGCTTCGAGGATTGTCCGCCTTGAAGGGTGTGACTCGAGTTGACCTGAAAGCACGTGCGCGAGATATCCGGTTGAAGCGCCGCCGACCATCGGACCACGGCTCCAGAAAGTCTGAGGATCTAGGCGAGGCGCTGCTGTTTCGGGAGGCCGCCATGCGCGACCTGTTTGATAGCATCGACTGCTTTGTTGCTCCGTCCAAATTCCTGAAGGCGCGGCTCGTTGAGTATGGGCTGGAGACAGACCGAGTTCTTTATTCCGACTACGGGACACCGGTGGATGACTTCATGAGCGAGCCTCACAAGGAGTCCGATGGTCCTCTGCGCATCGGCTTTCTCGGGTCGATGCAGCAAGTCAAGGGGGTGCATGTTCTCATGGCGGCTCTCAAGTTGCTGGAAAAGGGGACCTTCAGCGCTGACTTCTACGGGAACATCAGCATCAAGCCCGAATATGTGCGAGATCTGAGCGGGCCGTCGGGTGAGGCGGTTCGGGTTATGGGTGAGGCCCCGGCCAAGGACATACCTTTGATTCTCTCAGGGTTCGATGTGCTCGTTGTGCCCTCTATCTGGTGGGAAAACTCGCCGCTTGTCATTCACGAGGCCTTTGCTGCCGGGGTGCCCGTCATCTGCTCGAACATCGGCGGAATGGCTGAGCTCGTTGTCCACGGCGTCTCCGGCATCCTGTTCGAGACGGGCTCCTCTGAAGCCCTCGCTTCAGCGCTGCAAGGGCTCATCGCAGACCGTCAGCTATTGACCCCATTGCGCGCAGGAATCCCCCAGATCAAGACGATGGAAGCGGACGCCGGTTTTCACCTCGAACTCTTCCAATCTGTTCTGGCGGTTTACGCCGAGGACTGACTCCACCAGTGAGTGAGTCAAGGCCCCCGTTCCCTCACGAATGTACGCTGTTTCAATTGTCTGATTGTCGGGCGATCGGTTACTATCGGCCATGAAGGTACTCCAGGTTGTGCACGCGTTTGGCCCCGACTCCCACGGCGGGACCGAGGCCTATGTGAGGTCGCTCGCCCAGGAACTCGGACGGACCGATCATGAAGTGGAGGTTCTGACGGGCTCCCCTGACGGGCGGGAGCGCGGTGAGCTTGAAACCAGCGAGATTGATGGGGTCAAGGTTCATACTCTTTTTCGCCCGGGCCTCTACATCGACTCCTGGTATCACCGCTACTCTCCCAGTGCTGAGTTGCTCCTCAGCGAGGTCTTCAGGGAATCGGCCCCTGATGTTGTCCACGTGCATCAATGGATGCGCCTTTCGTCCAACCTCGTCCAGATCGCGCAAGAGCACGGCATCCCGACCGTTGTCACTCTGCATGACACGGGGACGTCCTGCCCAAGGACCTTTCGTGTTCGAAACGGTTCGCACTGCAACCGAGAGTTGTCCATTGAAAATTGCTTCGATTGTGCTGAGCGAAGCTGGTTTCAGGATGACGTCGAAATGCGAGACGCCGTACGGGCCTTTCAGGAGAGCTCAGTCAATGAGTTGACTCTTGCGTCGCAGGTCATGGTTCTCAGTGAGAGCCACCGCTTGGCAATGGAGGCGTATCAACCTTGCCTTGCAGGTCGCATACGGGTGGTGCCTCCACCCTGCATGACCAAAGGTGTCTCGCCTGAAAAGCCGACCAAAGCCACAACCGCAGGCCCTTTGCGACTGGCCTATTGGGGCGCGTTGATTCCGATCAAGGGTCTTCATTTGCTCTTGGAGGCTATGGGTGGTCTCGGGCCACAGCAGGATGTGACTCTGGACGTCTGGGGCGAATACTCCTCGAATGATGCAGCCTACAAGGCTCAGATCGACCGCCTGAGCGCGCGGGTTGTCGTAAGGAGTCACGGCAGCTTTGAGCCACAGGACATTGGTGCAGATTACGATCTGGCTGTTTTTCCTTCCATCTGCCACGAGTCCTACTCCTTTACAGTTGATGAAGCTCTGAGTCGAGAAATCCCTGTCCTTGTTCCGGCTCAAGGCGCGCCTGCCGATCGACTGCAGGGACGAGGCGATGTCTTTGAGGCAGGTGATGCTCAAAGTCTCGGGCGGGTGCTCAAGCGAGTTTGTCGGGACCGGAGTTTGCTGGCGGCCTGGCGCGCAGCCATGACTTCCACCGAGGTTGGCGCAAGCGGCTTCGAAGATGTCTTCGCTGTTTACGCGGATGCGGCGTCGGCGCCGAGCGTTTCTCCATCATTCGATATCACCGACATTCGGCGGCGTGCGGCTGATCTTGCGGTACGACTCGTCGCGCGGGATGTCGCTTTGTGGAAGATCCGCGGCGAGGCAGAGAGTGTTCGCGGTGAAGTTGAAGGCCTCGAGCGGGAAGTCGCGCTCCGTGAAGAGATCATTGAACAGCGAGAGGCAGACCTTGCTGAGTTTGAAGCTTCGCTGGATGCAACAAGGGAGTTGGCCTTGAGGCGGCAACGAGATGTCGAGTCCCTTGAGGATGAAGTCAAGTCGGCACGTGGGGAATCGGCGGACCATGAGGCTGTCTTTGCCTCACTGAAAGAGACGGTCAGTCGGCAGGGTCGCCATTTGAAGACTGATGCGAAGCGCGTTGAGGAGCTCGTGGCTCACTTGGAGAGTAGCGGTGAGGCGCTGTCAGAAAAGAACCGCCTCATCGGTCAATACGAGAAGGCCCTTCGCGCTCGTGAGCTGGACATCAAGCGCCTTGAGGTCGAAGTCACTACGTTGCGTGATAGCGGCGAACGTGAAAACGCCCGTTTGCTGGATGACTTGCAAGGACAATTGAAGGACTTGACAGCGAGGGAGGCGAAGGCAAAGCGCGCAGCAGCGAAAGGACTTGAGAGAGCCAGAGAACAAGGTGTCCATGAGCTGGAGGCTGCAGAGCAGGTGCACGAAGAGGATCTGGCAGTTCTCAGAGAATCACACAAAGAAGCCATCGGTACCATGCGGACTGAGATAGAGACCGCGAATGAAGCGCACGCGGCGGACAACGAAACGCTGAACGCGAGAATCTGTGCTGCCGAGAGTGAGTCCGAGGTCTCTCGTGATCTGCTCCTCCAAGAGCAGATGCATCATAAAGAAACCGAGTCGTCGCTGGCGAAGCTTGAGAACGAACTGACCGAGGCGCGGGAGCGCTTCGAGGAAGAGCTTCTCGACCTGCGCCGCGAAATCGTGGATCTGGAGCGGCGCTCCATTCGCAGCGAGGTCGTTAGGTCCAATCTCGGTGATGAACAGGAGGCCAGTCAACAGTTCATTGAATTGCAGGAAGAGGCACTCGCGGAGGTGCTGGCAGAGTGTCAACGTCTGGGCAGCAGTGGCCTGATTCAAGACAAGGCACTTGGTCGCCTCAAGGAGACACTGCTTCCCATTGCTCGTGAGGGCGATGTCGGTATCCCTGAGGACGCGTCCTCGGAACAGATAATCGACGGCGCAATGGCCAATCATACGCGGCTTCATGGGATTATCGCGGAACGCGGTGGACTCATTTCAGCGTTGGAGGAGCGACTGGGGCAAGTGTCGGAGTCGGACGATTTTATGCTTCAAGCGCCGTCATCTGAGACGAGCCGACGATTGATCGAGCGTGTTCGTGCCAGCGCGGGTTCTCGACCGATTCAATCATTGCCGCCATCTCGACTGCGAATCCTCTTTGTGGTTCACGATTTCCTCCCCAGGCACGCAGCTGGTACAGAGATCTACACCTACAATTTGTCTCAACAGCTCAGTCAACGTCACGACGTCCATCTCCTGTTCTGTGAGGCAAGACACGAACAGAAACGATACACCGTTTCAAAGGGTGTCATTGATGGCCTGCCCTACACCGAAGTTGTCCACAACTATGAGTGGGAGAGTTTCGAGGAGACCTACCACGATCCGCGAATGGAGAACATCTTTGCTGAGGTCCTGGAGGAGGTTCGTCCAGACCTCGTTCACATTCAGCACTTGCACTATTTCTCTCTCAACTTTCCAGCGATGGCCAAGGCATCAGGGGCATCTGTCCTTTACACGCTGCACGAATTTCTGCTCCTGTGCCCCAGAGGTGGGCAGCTCCTTCGTGAAGACATGGAGATTTGCGAGAAGCCGAATCCCGAACTCTGTGCCGACTGTATTTCGCACAATCGTCTCGCGGGCAACTACGGTCAAGAGGAGACATCGCGAAAGCGCCAGCGCATCAGGCAACTCCTGCCGAAAAGCGTCATCGAGTCCTACGAGCGATTCACAGGCCCGATTGTCCCGCGTCGCCTGTCGGAGGCATGGCGGTCAGCCTATGCCTCAGCTGCCAGCGCTCGGTTGAAGTTCATAAAGGAGAGCCTCAAGCATGTGGACCTGTTTGTTTCTCCCAGCGCGTTCCTTCGCCAGAAGTTCATCGACTGTGAGATGATCGCACCGGATCGCATCATCCACTCCGACAACGGGTTTGAGTTGGGCCTTTTTGAAGGGGTCGAGCGCGTGGAGTCAGATACTCTTCGCTTTGGGTTCGTTGGAACGGTCGCTGAATACAAGGGGCTTCATGTTCTTGTCGAAGCCTTCAACGCCATTGACGCAGACGGTGTCGAGTTACAGATCTGGGGCGACCTGGATACCTTTGAAGACTACAAGCAGCAATTGGTCAGCAGTATCAATAACTCTCGTATTCGCACAATGGGTCGCTTCGACAACAAGCGTATAGCCCATGTCCTCAGTGAGATCGATGTACTCATCGTGCCCAGTCTGTGGTTCGAGAACTCGCCACTCACGATTCATGAAGCATGGCTTGCGAAAATCCCAGTGATCACTTCAGACATTGGCGGCATGGCAGAACTCGTGGACGACGGCGTCAACGGCTTTCACTTCCGAACAGGCGACGCCCTTGACCTGAGAGACAAAGTCATGCGCTTCATTAGTGATCGTTCTCTTGCTGCGCGACTCAGTCAGGCTCCAGGGGTCGTAAAGGAGATCGGTGAAAACGCCGCCGAGCTGGAAGGTATCTATCGGCAGCTCATGAATGGAGCAGATCCATTATGAGGGTGATGTATGTCGCCGGGGCGTTCGTGCCGGAAGGGGCGGGGGGAACTGAGCTGCATGCGTTTCATCTGGCGCGCGCTATGGCTCAGCACCATGAGGT
>PVBE012180131.1_pt1 | contig 10058 bp, 7 predicted proteins | sample 1631181 | NCBI WGS metagenome assembly PVBE01 (sample SAMN08397723, study PRJNA350692) | Marine metagenome, whole genome shotgun sequencing project. | isolation source: water | place: Pacific Ocean | collected 2012-04 | reverse complement strand
TGAACATGCGTATTCATCTTTCGCGGAGATCTTCATTTGGCAATTAGCTTCGAGCTTGCTGCGGAGCAGCTTGCAGCTCTGGCCCAGCTTGACCTGCTACCCGCCAACACCTGGCAGCTTCCCCGCAACTATAGCAGCCGAGTCCCAATTCGTACGAGCAAAACGAATCCTTTCACTAGCAGCCTCCACCCGTTTTCGGATACGCTCCTTAGACGGGCTGACATTCTCTTCAACCCCCAGACACAAGGAACGTGTTCTAGATCCGGAAGTAATCCACCGACAATTTACTTAACTTTTTCGATCAGGAGACCCGTAACAATGTCTGTCTTCAAAGCGCTTGGTGACGGTATCGCAGATCTTTCCCAGCTCAATGTTCAAACATTCTCCGGCAACATCAGCAGCGTGATTGATTCCACCACCAACGGCACGGTTCTGGATTGGGAGAAGCTGCTTGCAGACGCCAAATCGTCGGGCAACGTGAAGTTGATGGCGTCCGCCAAGATCCAGTTCGACGGTGATTCCGATACGTTCTTTGCGGAAGGTATTTCCCAGGACATGCTCAACGCCCACCTGACCGCAGTCCAGGCCGGTCAGAAAGTTCGTGAGGGTCTGATCGAGATGTTCAAGGACGTTCTCGACATTACCTAGTACAGCGCCCCTAAAGTTCCGGTGTGATTGGTGAACCCATTCAACTGAACGACGCACGCTACACGATTATCGGGGTGGCTGCAAAGAACTTCGCCGGACTCCACTGGCTGTTGCCGGTGGACTTCTGGGCACCGGTCCAAGCATGGCCGGATGCCCGGGATGACCTGACCAGGAGGGAGACGCGATTCCTCTCAGTATTGGGGCGTTTGAATTCCGGGGTCACGAAACAGCAGGCAGAGGTGGAGGTCAATGGAATAGCCGGCCAACTGGCCCTGGCGTACCCCGCCACAAATCGAGGTCGAGAGTTAGTTCTGTCCTCAGGGGAGGAGAGCAAGAACAACGCGGGAACTTTTGTTTCCCTGTTGGTGATGAGCCTCGTGAGTCTGGTTCTACTGATCTCCTGTGCGAATGTCGCCAACCTGCTGCTGATACAGGCGGACAAACGCCGGCGCGAGACGGCCGTCCGCTTGGCCCTGGGAGCGAGCCGTAGCCGACTCGTCCGGCAGTTGCTCACCGAAAGCACGGTGCTGTCGCTCGTGGGATCAGCCGTTGGAATGGGGCTTGCGTTTTGTCTCATCGCACTTCTGCCGGCACTCGAACCAGCAGGGACAATTCCGTTCACCTTCGATATTCAAATGGACGGAAGGGTACTGATGTACACGTTGATGCTTTCGGTGGTAACGACCGCCGTGTTCGGACTGGCGCCGGCACTACAGGCGTCGGCGCCGAACTTGACATCGGCCTTGAAGGGTGAGGAAGGGCGGGGCCGGCGCGGGTCTCGGCGATTCACCGCCAGGAATGTCCTGGTCGTGGCGCAGATAATGGTGTCGGTGTTTCTGCTGGTGGGAACGGGTTTGCTGTTAAGAAGCTACTGGAACACACGAGAAATACACCCCGGCTTCGATGAGAGCAAGCAGATGCTGTTGACGCTGGTGGTGCAGCGGTCCGAAGGCGATTTTCGAGATGTCGTGGAGCGGATCAAGGCGCTTCCCGGTGTCGAGCGTGCCAGCTTTTCCCGGTACTTCCCGATGAGTGGTTCGGGGGTCGTGAGCCGTGAAGTCTCGATTCCCGGTACGGAGCGCGACTCCCGACAACCGGCGATGAAGGTGCGCTACAACGTGGTTGGCGACGACTACTTTCCGACCATGGGCACTCGGGTTCTCCGGGGCCGCCAATTTGAGCGTCGCGACAGCCTCCGGACGGCTAGAGTCGTCATGATCAATGAGAGCATGGCTCACCGTTTCTGGGCGAATGACGACCCGGTTGATACATGGTTCGAGATTGAAGGGGAGAATCACCAGGTCATAGGCATTGTGGAGGACGGCAGATATGACACGCTACGGGAGCCGGTACAACCATTCATGTTTCTGCCCTTCAGAAGCGAGAGCTTCGGAGAACTGAACCTGCTTGTGGAGACGGCAGTGGATCCGGTTTCGCTGGTTGGTGCGGTTCGACAGACCCTCAGACTCGAAGTGCCGGATTTGTGGGTCGTCAACACTGTCACCTTGCAGTCACAGATGCGGTTGGCGCGTTATCTTGAGGAAATGAGTGCCGGATTGGTCGGCGCCCTTTGCCTTCTGGCGGTTCTATTGTCGTCCGTGGGCCTTTTTGGAGTCGTTTCGAATGCCGCGAATCGACGGCGCCACGAGATCGCAGTTCGCATGGCGATGGGAGCGACCCGGCTCGACATCGCCAGGATGGTGTTGGGACACGGCCTCGGACTGCTCATGGTCGGTCTGCCATGTGGTCTGGTGGCAGTGTATGTAGCGGCGAGCTATATGGGCAGCCTGCTATACGGAGTTGCCACCACCGACCCAGCGAGTTACGTCGCTGGGTCGGTGGTGGCTCTCGCCATCGCCCTGGTGGCCAGTCAGGCCCCAGCCCGGAAGGTGATGAGCGTTCATCCGGCGGTTGTGCTCCGCAGTCAATAACCTGGATCTCGATGAGTAGGTCGATTCCTTCCGGTGAGGGCGGTGGTCGTCCTCACGATCTTGGCGGCGGCGACTGGAATCCCGGGGGGCACCCCACCTGGCTCGTGAATTCCTTCGAGCTCAGCGAGCAGCTAACGATCCAGCTACCCGCTACTTACGCCAGCCGTTCGCTCGCAAGGGCCTGGAGGGCGAGGTCCTTGTAGTTTTCGATGTGGCTGGACATGAGCTCGCGTGCGAGGTCCGGATTTCGATCTTCGATTGCCCGGACGAGATCATGGTGCTCGTCGAAGGCGACATTGTGGTACGGACCGTAATTCTCGTATATCAGGTAGACCAGTCGTCCAATCTGGTTTCTCAGATCAGAGATCACCCGTGCCAGCCGCTTGTTCCCGCATCCTTCGGCTAGCAGATGATGGAAATCAAGGTCGGACTCGACGAATTGGATGAAATCCTGCCCAGCGTGTTGGTCAGCCGAGATCAAGTTGTCCTTCAGCCTCTCAATGAATCGGGGACTCGGGTTTCGAGCTGCCAACTCGGCCGCATAAGGCTCCAGGACCAGCCGGATTTGATACAGCTCATGAAGATCCTGCAAGTTCACCGGACTGACGATGTAGCCCTTGTAGGGGATTGACTGAAGGAGATCTTCCTTCAACAGGCGGTTGCACACTTCCCGGATCGGCGTACGGCTGACGTTGAATTTGTTTGCCATTTCGATTTCGGTCAGTGAGGCGCCCGGTTGGTACTTGCACGTGATGATATAGGCCTTCAGCTGGTCGTAGATGCGATCTGCCAAGAGCCTGGATTGGTTCTCAGACACCGTTGATTTCCTCCGTTCGTTTCCACCGTCAAAACCCACGAGTCGATCAGGCTTCAAATGCACCGGTCCTCCTTGACCAAAACACTGATCGAATACTTAGAACCCTCTTCGGGAAAAAGGTCACCATGGGGCTTCCATTATTCTTGTCGACAATTTCGAGTTCTGTAGCTTAGATTCCAAAAGCGAGTTCCTGGATTCAGAAAAAGGACCGGATTTGTCTATCATGATGAGATGCTGAGGTTCTGAACCCGACATCATGAGGATGTAAAACTCCAGGGGAGGTGCCCAATGGTCTGTTACAAGCATTGGGCCGTTAGTGTCCTGAGTCCGAAATACGATTACTATCTCCAATGGATCTTGCCGGAGACAGGATAGACTTTGAATCGATCAATAAACGTGTGTGCACTTCGGACGTGTTGGCACTCACAACCAGCAACATCAATCGGCTCTACGGGTTCGGGCGGAACGGCGCCGTCTTTGGAGTCGCTCCTTCTCGCAATGACGAGCATTGGCTCGTCGTCGCTTCTCCAAATCCAGCACCGTTGCGCTCCGAAATATAGCAACCGTATTTCGGACTCAGGACACTAGATCGTGCTGAAGCTCCGCAGAATTGAACTTGCAGGATTCAAGTCCTTCTATGAACGGGCTGAGATTGTCGTGACCGACTCGGGAGTCACAGCGGTCGTCGGGCCGAACGGCTGTGGGAAGAGCAACATATCCGATGCCGTAGCATGGGTTCTTGGCGAACAGCGCGCGCGTTCCCTGAGGGGCGACCGCATGGAAGACGTGATCTTCAGCGGAACCCGAGCCAGATCGCAGCTGGGGATGGCCGAGGTTACGATCACCCTGGTTGACGAGTCGCCCCCACACAATAACGGCGGCCCCCCACCCGGCCCGGCCGAATTGACCATTCAACGCCGTCTGTATCGTTCCGGAGAAAGCCAGTATCTGCTCAACGGCCGTCCCTGCCGGCTCAGGGACATACAGGACATCTTCCTTGGCACCGGCCTGGGGCCCAACAGTTACGCGATCATCGAACAGGGGCGCATCGGCCGCCTCTTGAGCGCTCGCCCAACCGAACGCCGGCAAGTGATCGAAGAGGCGGCGGGAATCACGAAATTCAAGGCCAAGCGGAAACTGGCCGAGTCCAGGCTCGAGGCCGCCCGCGGAAATCTGTCGCGGGTCAACGACATCCTGGCCGAGGTCGAACGTCAGAGAAATTCCTTGAAGCGACAGGCGTCGAAGGCCCGGCGTTACAGGGAATTGAAGAAACGATTGCGGGGCGTCCTTGCCTCTGTTTTTTCCACCCGTGCAGAGTTGCTTATCGAGCGGCAGGAAACCATACAGTCGGCTCTGGACGGTATGGCATCGGAGGGGAGAAAACTGGAGACACGGATCGGTGAGCTCGACGTCAGCGTTCACCGATGCCGCAAGGATGTGGAGACCGAGGAACTGCGCCTCGAGGAAGCTCGCGAGCAGCATTCCGAGGCCGAACTTGAGCATGAGAAGGCTATTCAGCGAGTCGAACGCCTTCGCGATCAGGTTCGTTCCATGGATGAGCGGATCAGGGAACTGGCAGGGGAAAGGGACCGCGTCACACGGGAACTGGAGACCAACCGCAAGGAGATAGAAGAAGGCCAGTCGAAACTGCAGGAACTGGGCAGTACGGCTTCGGTGCTCAAGGGTGATCTCGAACAGAGACGTGAGGCGCTCGAGGGTGTAAACGGACGTCGAGCGGATGAAGAACGATCGATTGACGGGCTCCGTAAGCAGCAATTTGAGATTGTGGGCCGTGAGGCGCAGATAACAAACGAGCTGTCGGGCAGGGAAGAGATGCTCCGCCGGCTCGACTCCCAACTGGCTCGGGTGAAGGCTGAAGCGGACGGAGCCCGAACGCTGGCCGCTGGTTGTCGCGAAAAGCTGCAGTCGGCTGAGCTGGAACAATCTTCCCGTCGTGCCGCAATCGACCGTCTGGTCGAGGAGAAAGCGCGTGCCGAGCGCGACCATGAAGCGGCTAAGCTTGAACACGGCAAGGCTGTCGAAACGGCGTCCCAGGCACGCTCCCGTGAGGATGGCATCCGTCACCGACTCGAGACAATCCGTGAGCTTTCCCTGCAACGGGCCTATGGTAGCGAGTCCGTGCAGCAGTTTTTCAACAACGTGAGAAACGAAGCGTGGGCGCCATTGGGCATTGCGGCTGATTTTATCGAGGTCGAGCCGGACTACGAGGCGGCGGTTGAAGACCTGCTGCATGCCGAATTGCAGTACGTCGTCGTGGAGCACCTGCTGCACGCCGAGAAGGCCTTGTCGCTGGTTCGCAGCACCGCAGGCGGGCGATTGGACTTTCTGGTGATCGGTTTCGACCTCGGAAACCGACCGGACGAGCTTCGAATTGAGGGTGCGATTCCGGTTGCAGATGTTGTCCGGCTGGATGCGCGACTTGAGCGTTTCGAAATTTGTATCGCAAACACGTACGTGGTGGACGATCTCAAGCGCGCCTGGGACCTCTCTGAAGCGTACCCGGGCAAGAGGTTTGTCGCGAGAAGCGGCGAAGTCGTTCGCGACCACTTGATCAGTTGGGGAGAACGGTCCAGTCACGGTCCCTTGTCCCTCAAGCGCGAAATGCGGGAGTTGGACCGTCGCGTTGAAATCGCACGGAACGAATCCAAAGAAGCTTCTGATCGGGTCGAGCAACTCGTCAGACGGGTCGAGGAAACAGACAGGTTGAGACAGGACCTGTCTGTGAGGTTACAGGAAGCAGAGAAGCAAGCCCTCGGTTTTGACCACAGTATTCAGACTCTCGCATCGGAACTCGAACGAGCCGAGCGGCAGGTTGAAGTAACCGGGGCCGAGATCGAGCGGTTCGGTGAAGAACGGAGGGACCTGGAACTCGCCATGGTGGCGGGACGCTCACAGCTCGCCGAGGTTGCCGCAACAAAGGTTGCGATTGACGACGAGTTGCGAACCCGGTCGCGGAAGAGCGAAGAACTCTGGGAGAAATCCGAAGAGCTGGGAGCCCAGGTGGGTGATTTCCGGTCGCGGGTTGCGGTACTGGAGGAACGAAACCAGACTCTTTTGCGGGCACAGGCGGTTCTTGGCGCCAGGGCGAGGGAATTGGAGGAGCGTGGCGCCCGGGCCGACCGACAGATCGAACACACGAAGTCCCAGCGACTGGATGCCCTGAAATCTATCGATGCCGGAGAGTCAGCCCGGCATGACTGCCAACGAAAGAAAGACGAACTGGACCGCCTGATCGCATCCGCCGCAGGGCGGCTCGAGACGCTGAGGCAGGAGCTGCACGAAGCTGAATCGGGCTGGGATGAAGCCCGTGCCGAGTTGGATGGGTGGAAGGACAAACACAACGAGATAGAGATCGAAAGAACGCAGGTCGATTCGGACATCAAGCACCTGGTGAGCTTGTGCTTCAGCGAACTTGGAGAGAGCATTGAGTCGGTGTGCCTGGACAGCTTCGTAACGCTGACCCCGGAAGAACTGGAAGCACACGACAACGAGTTCCAGCAATTGCGGCAGCGGATCGAATCCATGGGAAGCGTAAACATGATGGCGGTCGAGGAATACGAAGAGGCCGAGCAGCGGTTCGAGTTCCTTACTACCCAGCGGCAGGACCTGCTCGACTCCATTCGCGACACTGCCCAGGCCATCGATGAGATCGACGTGGTGTGCCGCAAGCAGTTCAATGACGCGTTCGAACAGATCAACGTGCGGTTCACACGGGCGTTCGTAGAATTGTTTGGTGGCGGCCACGGCGAACTCCGCCTCATCGAGCAGGCGGATGTTTCCGACGCCGGTATCGAGATCATCGCGCAGCCTCCTGGAAAGAAACTCCAGAACGTCCTGCTACTTTCAGGTGGAGAAAAAGCCCTGGCGGCACTTGCGCTGTTGATCGCTCTATTCCAGTTCAAACCAAGCCCGTTCTGTGTCCTTGATGAGGTTGACGCGCCGCTGGACGATGCCAACATCGATCGATTCGCCCAGATGATTCGATCGATGAGCGAGCACACGCAATTCATAGTGATCACCCATAGCAAGCGCACGATGGAGACGGCGAAGCAGCTCTACGGGGTCACGATGGAAGAACCCGGGATTTCAAAGGTCGTTTCCGTAAGATTGAATTGACAATACCGCTTCCGGACCCTCACCATTCTTGGGCGGGATTCAAGGGCATCCAGTCGACATGGATTCCCGACCATTAACCTTCGATTATTAAGAGAGCGATAGAATGGTTCTAATGCAAACGGACTTGCCTGGCATCAAATTTCATGCGCGCGGGAAAGTTCGTGACATATACGACCTCGGAGATGCGCTGCTATTCATCGCGACAGACCGATTGTCCGCCTTCGATGTCGTGCTTCCCACGGCCATACCGAACAAGGGGAAGGTCCTCACACAGATGTCGCGTTTCTGGTTCGACTTCTTTGGAGACCTGGTTCCAAACCATGTCATTTCCCTCTCGGTAGACGATTACCCCGAGCAGGTCCACCAGTTCCGGAGTCAGTTGGAAGGGCGCTCGATGATGGTGAAGCGTGCCAACGTGTTTCCGATCGAGTGCGTGGTCCGTGGTTACCTGACCGGATCGGGATGGAAAGACTATAAGAAGTCGGGCAAAGTCTGCGGCATCACGCTTCCGGCCGGCATGACGGAATCCGAACAGCTGTCGGAGCCGATTTTTACTCCCGCGACGAAAGCGGCAACGGGACATGATGAGAACATTTCCGAAGCGGAAGCAGCCGATATAGTAGGTGTCGACACCGTCCGAGAGTTGCGCGACCTGTCAATGGACATCTACAACCGCGCTGCCGCCTTTGCCGCAGAAAAGGGAATCATAATCTGCGACACCAAGTTTGAATTCGGCGTCATCGATGGCCGGATCTCAATCGTGGATGAGATGCTGACCCCGGATTCCTCGCGTTTCTGGCCGGCTTCGGAATACATTCCGGGGAAGCCGCAACCATCCTTCGACAAGCAGTTCGTCCGCAACTACCTGGAGAAGATCGAATGGGGCAAGCAGCCTCCAGCCCCCGAGCTTCCGCAGGATGTGGTGGAGGGCACGAGCGCCAAGTATGCTGAGGCGTTCCGTCGACTTACCGGGTTGGAACTGGAGTAGCAGCGGTGGCGATCCTCGACTTCACGCTGCTCGACTGGGTTGTTCTCGGTATCGTACTTTATTCGGTCGTGATGAGCGCGGTGCGCGGATTTGTTCGCGAGGTGTTGGGTCTGATAACAGTTCTTCTCGCGATATTTATCGCCGCCTGGTTTTATCGGGACGTTGGGATGGTGTTCAGAGATGTCGCTGCATCGGAAAACATAGCCCTGTTCCTTGGTTTCTCCCTACTGTTTGCCGGCACCCTGATTGTGGGATTCACTTCGATCTGGCTCATCTACAGGTTCTTCAAGTTTGCACGGCTTGAATGGTTTGACCGACTGCTCGGAGGTTCTTTTGGTTTCGTCCGCGGGTGGTTGGTCGGATCTGCGATCTTTCTCGGACTGACGGCTTTCGGGATTCAATCGGATGTTGTGAAAAACTCGCAAATGGCCCCTTATTTCCTTCCCGGATCGCGAATAGTTGCCGTCGCCACGCCTTTCGAATTGAAGGCGAAGTTTCTGATCGGATACCGTGAAGTGCAACGGTGGTGGAGTGAACGACTTTGAAGTTCAAAGTCCAAAAGTCCAAGGTCCAAGGTCCAAGGTCCGAAGTCCGAGGTCCGAGGTCCGAGGTCCGAAGTCGGAATGAGCAAGCAGGTAATCGACTGCAAAGGTGCAAGCTGATCGCTGACAGCTAATAGCTATTAGCTAATAACCAAGATAGGAAAATCGATAGTGAAGAAGAAGCTGGAAGCTCTTGTAGCGGAATTGATTGAAAGGGGAGTTCTCCTCGACCAGGCTCGCGACGAATTCGAAAAGAAATTCATCGCGACTGCTCTAAGCAAGACAAGAGGCAACCAGACCCGGGCTGCCCGGATGCTCGGTGTCCATCGGAACACGCTCAGCCGGAAGATCAGCCTTCACAAGCTGAATGGGAAAGGGCCCTAATCGGGCAACAATCAATCAACGATCAGAGTCGGATCTCTGTGCCGACTCCCTGCTCCTTCGCTCTGCGATACGCCAGGTCCGCCGCTACCAAGTCTTCCATTGCCATTCCCAACGACTTGAACAGCGTCACCCGGTCTTTCGTGTCGGGAACTTCTTTCTTGCCTGCAACCAATTCGTCCAGAGACGCGTAAATGTGGTCGCGGGTGATCGTGCCCTCATTGATCGGAATGACAAGTTCGCAGGCCTCGGCCAGGGCGCCCTCGTATGAATCGACGACGAGCAGGGAGCCGGCCACGACATCGGAGCCTATCTCGCGGGTGTTGGGTCGGTACGCTCCCATGGCGTTGATATGCGCGCCCGGTTTGAGATCGGACAATGGGAACAGGGGTTCCGTGTTGGTCGTGCAGGTACAAATAATATCGGCACTCTTGAGATCCGTAGCATTTCCGACTGAGGTCGGGATGTCAAACTCCGTCTCGATCCGTCCCTTGAACCGGATTCCGAGTTCCTCCGTCAACGGGAAGAGCAGAATCTCCGTGATGTCGAACAGTGTTGCGAAAGCTTTGACGTGCGCAAAAGCCTGCACGCCTGTTCCGAACAAGCCGAGAACG
>PVBE012136363.1_pt1 | contig 10059 bp, 8 predicted proteins | sample 1631181 | NCBI WGS metagenome assembly PVBE01 (sample SAMN08397723, study PRJNA350692) | Marine metagenome, whole genome shotgun sequencing project. | isolation source: water | place: Pacific Ocean | collected 2012-04 | reverse complement strand
TGTGCAACTTGTGAGGAGTACCACTTAGCGTCTGGTACATGTTTCGGGGGCAGGTCAATCGTCCCGCCGCCCTCGGGGCAGTCGGCAATGCAGAGATGACTCGTCAGGGACTGTTGCCCTTGATCGAAACACGCACTCGTCTACCAGAAATAGGCGATCACGGTCACGGCCAATCCACCGACCCCCCCGCCAGCAACGGCTGCGGCGGCGATGGCAAGCACCTCTTCATCGGTGAACCTCGGCTCGTCCGCCTTGGCGCCTCCCTGGATGCCACAGATCTCGGAGTGGTTGAGTTTGATCATCGGGTTCGTATTCATCAGAGACTCCATCATTTGGTTTCTTGTTCTGCTGGTATGGATGCGAGCGACTCCGGAGACCTCTAGTCATCGAAGATGGTGTAGATCGCGGCTCCCACCACGACGGCGCCCTTCACGGCCACCTTCCCGCACTTTAGTGAGGACCACCTGGCCGCGGCCCAAACTAATGTTGTGGCGCCTCCTTCGACCGCCCCCATCTGGTCGGGGGTGAGGTGCCGAACGGTCTGCCGCTTCAGCGTGAGCGAGTTGTCCGAACGATTGGTGTTGTGCATCGCATTGTCTCCGAAGTTCTTGAGCAGGAATCGATTTTCGTCTCGAGGGCCTCGTCGCGCCCCGCTAGGTGTTGAGGTGGATCGTCGCGATCTTCATCTCGAACAGGAGTATTTCTATCGGTGCCGCGCCGCCGACTGGTTCGTCGGAGCGGCGAAAACGTAGGATCGCGCCACCTCCCGAGATGTCACGAAGGTCGGCGGGACTCAGCCTGGACGCGCATGTTGATTTTCGGGTGTCCATAATCTACGCTCCTTTAGCATTTGAGAGGGTGCACGGGTGCTGAGGTCGTTCGGGGAGCGGGTGTTTCTCGAGCCGCTCGACTGTGCGCCCTCAGCTGTCTTACCTGGCAGTACGCACCCGGCCGAGAGCGTCAGTCGCTTTCTGTAAAATCTAGTCCCGCGCTCGGATCCCACCGCCACATGCCGGAGTGCCCCGGGACCGAATGCGGTCGCTTCTGCCGGCCATCCGTGCCCGAAGGGCTGCCTGCTTCGGGTTGATCAGAACCAGCAGGGGCGAGGTACCGACACCCCCAGCTTCGCTGGGGGTGTCGCGGGCCGAGGAGCCGAGCTTCGGTGGTCGGCGGGTCCCCGATTCGGGTCATATAGAATCAGCCGCCTGCTGACGAATCATCCTTCGATACCCGGTGTGGCTGCGCGAAACATTCTCACCCTACTCTTGTCCCCGACCTGACCGAGCCTCGAGAGAACAACTCGACTCGTTCATCACCTGGCCCTGATCGCTCATTGGATTATGACAGATTCGCCGGACGGGCCCCCAGCGTCGCGGGCGCGCGACCACGGGCCTGCTCAGGGCTCTGAATCCGAACCACGCCTCTACCCGGGCAACCACCGCCACCGATTGCTGAGTTCGAAGGCGAATTCACGACCACGTTGAAACGGCTGCAAACCAACACGACGAGCGGCCAGGAGTAGATGTGATGAACCTGGCAGTGCACCATCTGGCAGGTTGGTGACCCGGCAGTGTGATGGCCGCAGGTACTACAAGCGCTCCGGGTCGTCGACCGTACGCTCGTTGCGCACGTTGCCGGTGTTGAGCGTCGAGGACGGTTCGAGAATAAGCACGTGGACCTCCTCTGCGGCCACCGGTTTGTGCTCGACCCCCCGGGGCACGATGAAGAACTCGCCTTCGTCGAGTTCGATGGTGCGCTCGCGGAGGTGGATCTGGAGACGTCCGCGGAGGACCATGAAGAGTTCATCCTCTTCTTCGTGGTGATGCCAGACGAACTCGCCTTCGAGCTTCGCGAGCTTGACCTGCTGGCCGTTGAGTTCGCCGACGATCCGGGGGCCCCAGCGCTCGTCGAACTGCTCGAGTTTCTGGGAGAGATTCACCTTCTCGTTACGCATCTCCTTCACGCTCCGGACGGGCGGGTCCGGATCATCCTCTGCACAGCCATCCCTCTCGGATGCCCCTGGCGGCTCTTTGGTCACCCCTGCCGACTTGGCAAACGCATCGGACACACGATGCAAGGTGATCTCGTCTCCGGAACTCGAGATTTTCGAGACCTTGATCGTGGTCACTGCGAAACGAATCACGATCGCGAGCCATATGGCCAGCCCCAGGCCCGCACCCGCGGCGACAAAAACAAGCGTTCGCCAGTCATCGTCGAGATCGCTCACCTTGCAGGCCGCAAGGACAACGAGCGCGAAGGGCACTGCCAGCAACCAGCCGACACTCGCAACCCAGGCGAGCCTGCTCCAGTGGTTGCCGTGTTGCTGGCAAACGGGGCACGACACCCGCATTTCCTGGGAGTACATGTGCTCGGCGATCAGTCCAGGAAAGATGCCCGCGAAGTAGAGGTACTCCACCCACGGCGGCCTGTAGGAGAACGTCTTGTTGACGGATTTCGTCGCCGGTTCGCCACAGACGATGCAGATTCGCGGTAGCTCGTCGCGGTCGACCTGATCCCGAGTGAGTGTCACCCAGTCCATCGGCTGTCAATTCCTCTTGATGGCTGAAGTCGTTGCGCGTCACCCACGACCGGATTCAGCGCTTCAGTCCGAGCTTCGTTTCCGTCCCGGCAAGATGCGACTCCAGCGATTCCGGAGTCATTGCTTCGACGCGGCCGTGGACAAGGAGAACGTGAACCACCTCGTCGTGGTTTTCGATCGACTCCCAGACGATGACCACCTTACCCCCGAAGTCAGCGGCAGTTTCGCAGGACAGATCGCCGCCCGTCCCGGCCACTCAAAGGATAGCCACGTCCTCTGCCTTACGGCGGGGGATGGGGGCGTGGTTCGAATTCCGAGCTCTTAGCGGCCCCCACCGAGCTCGCCCGCACCCTGGAGCCCGCCCGGCGAATCGGTCATAATCCAACGAGCGATTCGAGTGGCCCGGCCCGGCGGTCGGCGCGTTCGATCACGATGCAGGCCGGAAGGTAACACATGGGGCACGACCCGCACGAACTGCTCCGGGCTGGCCGGGCAGCTCGGCATGCTTGGCACCGACCAGGCCGCGCAGTTGCGCGACGAGCTGGCGCAGGGCCGCCTGACCGGCGCCAGGCGAATACAGCCTGGCCGCGTTCACAGACGTCACGACTCCGGTGACCGAGGAGGTCGGAGCCGGCCGGCATATACATCGAGCCGCATCTGGAGTATCTTGGTGCGACCACAACGCGAGGAACAAGCACATGCGCCACCTGCTGATCACCATTGTCCTGCTGGTCCCCTCGTTCAACCCACTGCTGGCCCAGGAGCCCGTCCAGCCGGCCGATCCGATGAGGTCCGCTCTCGCCAGCATGCGGCGACAGGGGCTCAGCGCCACCACGCAGATCGTGACGGGGATCATGGCCAGGGCACCCAAGGAGCACTTCCCGGGCACGGCTGCCTGGATCGTCCAGCACAGGGCGGCGCTGCTAACCATCGATCCCAACAAGCCGCCTGCGACCTGGCCCAGGCTGGATCTCGACAAGCTGGTCAGTCGGAACCCGACGTTCTGGCGGATGGTGTTCGAAAACTACCCGGGCGATCCGATGGTGCTGACCTTGGTCGCCGGGCTGCAGATGGCCGCCGGCGAGGCCTACCGCGCGAGCGACACCCTGCGCATGGCGATCCGCTCACCGAACCGGCCGGAGGTCATTCGCCGCACCCTGAGGCAGGTGCAGGGTTCCATCGGGGGGCTGCTCACACTCAGTCGAGGCAGGATTCGGCAGGGGATCGCACTGCATGACAAGGGCGACCTGAAAGGCGCGATCAAGATCTACAAGGCGATCATCGCCAGCTGGCCACAGGAGGGCTGGGCCCACTTCGAGCTCGGCCAGTCGGTGCGCCTCTTGCAGATGAAGAAGGACCCCAAGCAGGCCCTGGCCGTCAACGCGCACCACGCCGCCTGTCGGCGCCACAACCCGTTGATGTGGCAAGCCTGGCAAGGCAGCGATCGCACGGTGATCAACGGGCTGATGGGGCTCAAGCTCAGGCTCCTGCCGGCCTGGGCCAAGATGATGCAGGGCCGGGACCTCACCAACGCCTTCAGCGACATCGCCGCTGGAGCCCAGCAGGCGGGCCTTCATCAGATGGCCATCTTCTCCGCCATGCTCGCCACCGATCATCGCGGCAAGTATGCCGAGGGCTACCACGCCTTGATTGCCAAGAGCCTGCGTGCGCTGGCTGCCGGCAAACCGACCGAGGCTCTGCTCGAAGCGATCGTGAAGCCCGGACGCAAGCTGTTCAGCCCTGCCAAACACGAGAAGCCAGCCCAACCCAAGTAGCACGGAACAAGCGCCGCATGATCTAGCGCTGCGCCGGCTGGCAGTGGCTACTGCTTGAGCTGGCCGAGTTACTCTGGGCTCTCAGGCGAGCCTCAGCTCGCGGGCATCGATGCCCCCTGGTGGTGAGCCCAGCGAAATTCGGGCGCTCCTGCTACCGCAGCGGCAAGCTGAGCATCGACTTCTTGCCTTCCACGTCTTCTACCTGCAGCCACAGGCGAGCGCCCTTGGGCAGCGGGTCCGGGACCTCGACGTGCGCATGCAGACCCCCGCGTCCACCGTGGCCGCCATGTGCCTTGGCCTTCATCGAGCCACTGCCGTCCTTGACGCCGATCCACAGTCGCAGCCCACCGATCGGCCTGTCGACAGCCAGCAGGTAAACCACCCGCCCTCCGGGCTCGATCTGGCCCCGCAGCTGGGCGGTGACCGTCACATCGCCGGCAAGGCCGGACAGACCGACCAGTTTTTTCGGCTCGGGCTTTCCCCCCTCCACCCTTAACGGCTCGGCTTTTTCCCCCTCCCCCTTTTTCCCCTCGACGTTTGTCGACTCGGCCCTTGTCGGCTTGGGCTGCGTGTCGGAGCTAGGCGCTTCCGACGGCGTACCGTCTCCACAGCCGGCGAGAATGAATACGAGTAGAGCGATGTGTAGGTCCTTCATGCGGTTTCTTCTTTCCGGTCCTTGCCCGGTTTACCTGCGCTGAAAATCCATGCGTAACCAGCCGGTACGACCAGCAGGTTGAGTAACGTAGAACTGAGCAGCCCACCGAGGACGACGACTGCAAGCGGCGCGAGCAGCTCGCTGCCTGGACGACCTGCCGCCCAGGCCAGCGGGATCAGGCCGAGGACCGCGGTCAGCGCGGTCATCAGAATCGGAACCAGCCGCTCGAGAGAGCCCTGGATCACGGCCTCGTGCAAGCCCCGCCCCTCCTCTTTCATCAGGTAGGCATAGTGATTGACCAGCAGGATGCCGTTGCGCACGGCGATGCCGAACAACGTGATGAATCCGACCAGTGAGGCGATCGAGATCACGGGAGCCTGATAGCGTCCCCCCCCGCCAAACAGCGCGAGGGTGTTGCCCACCACATCGCGCGTCTCGGTCAGATAGATCGCCAGGATGCCGCCGATCAGCGCCAGCGGCAGGTTGACCATCACCAGGAGCGCCGCCCGAGTCGAGCCGAAACTCATATTGAGCAGCAGCAGAATCAGCAACGCCACGCCAGCCCCCATCAGGTAAATCGTCCGCGAGGCCGCCTGCTGCGCCTCGAACTGCCCCCCGTAGACCGCCGTATAACCGTAGCCCTGGACGATCGGGTCGACACGCGCTCGCACCTGCGTGATCAGGTGCCCCAGGTTGTACCCTTCGGCGACGTTACAGCTGACCACCGCCTTGCGGCGGGCATTCTCCCGGGCGATCAGGTTGGAGGACTCCTCGACACCGATGTCGGCGACTTCCTCGAGGCGCACCAGCGCCCCGCCCTGGCCGCGCAGCAACAACCGCCGCACGTCCCGGATCCGCCTGCGCTGGTTCTCGTGGAGGCGAACGACGATGTCGTAGCGCCGGATGCCCTGGTTGACCTCCGCCACGACCTCACCGAAGATGGCGTCGTTGACCTGCTCGGCCGCAGCCGCCGGCGTCAGACCCCAGCGGCTCAGATCGCCCTGCCGGTAGCGGATCGGCAGCGTCGTGATCATCACCTCCCGATTGGCGGCGACATCGCGCGCCCCGGGGATGGCCGTCAACTCGGCCTCGATCTTCTTGGCAAGCACTCGCAGCGTGGCCAGATCGTTGCCGAAGATGTTGATCGCGATCGATGCCGGGGTGCCGGACATCACGTGGCTCAGCCGATGCTCGATCGGCTGGCCAACCATCACGGTGATGCCAGGAATCCCGCCGATCACCTTGTCGATGCGCGCCCGCACCTTCTCCTTGGCGAAGCCCTTCTTGACCGTGACTTCGATCTCGCTGTTGCTTACCGGCTCGGCGTGCTCATCTCGCTCGGCTCGCCCGGTCCGCCGCACGACGCTGCGCACGCCCTCGATGTCGACCAGCTGCCGCTCGACCGATAGGGCCATCCGGTCGCTCTCCTCCAGTGAGGTGCCGGGCGGCGCCAGCAGGAACACGGTGAACGTTCCCTCGTTGAACTCCGGCAGGAAGCTGGTGCCAAATGTGCGCGCCAGCAACAGGCTGGCCACGGTCGCCAGCAGCGCACAACAGACGACGGTCCGCCGCCAGTGGACCATCCAGCGCAGCATCGGTTCGTAGGCCCACTTGAGCAGCCGGATCAGCGCCCCCTCCTTGACGACACCCTCCGCAATCCGGCCCAGCAGCTGCTTGCTCAGCGCGGCGGTGACCGTCACGGCGACCAGCAGCGAGGCACCGACCGAGATCATGTAAGCCAGGCCCAGCGGCCGGAAAAATCGCCCTTCAAGCCCCTTGAGGAACAGCAGCGGCACGAACACGATGATGATGATCACGGTCGCGAAGACCACCGAGTTGAGGATCTCGCCACAGGCGGCAGAGATCACGCGTGTCGTCGGGTTACGCTCGCCCTCCGCCAGCAGTGCATTCTCGCGCAGACGCCGAAAGATGTTCTCGACGAAGATGATACCGTCGTCGACGACCACCCCGATGGCGACGGCCAGCCCCCCAAGCGTCATCACGTTGATCGTCTCGCCCGCCCCCCACATCACCAGCAAGGTGATCGCCACCGACAACGGGATCGCGACCAGGCTGATCACGGTCGTGCGCAGGTTGAGCAAGAACATCGTCAACACCACGGCGACGAAGATCGCGGCGTCACGCGAGACGGCCATCACGTTATCCAGCGAGAGCTGAATGAAATCGGACTGCCGCATCACTTCGCGGTTCAGACGGACCCCCACCGGCATACCGGGCTTTGCATCATCGAGCGCCTTGTCGATGGCGCGCGTCAGCGCAAGCGTGTTGGTGCCAGGCGCCTTCTGGATGCTCAGCACCACGGCGCGGCGCCCCGCCTCGCTCGCGGTACCACGCTTGGGTGCACTGCCGCGGACCACCTGGGCTACCTGGCCGATCGTCACCGGCGCCCCGCGGTGGTACTTGATCACCGTCGCCTTGATGTCCTTGGCGCTGTTGACGCGCGCCGTCTGGCGCAGCGGCACCTCGAGGCCCGACATGTTACTGAGGTACCCCGCCCCGGCCGTGCTGTGGGCCTTGCGCGCTGCCTCGATCACGTCCTGCACCGTCAAACCATAGAGCAGCAGCCGGGTCTGGTCGACATTGACCTGATACTCCGGCAGGTCGCCGCCGATCGCGACCACCTGCGACACCCCGGGGACGCTAAGCAGTCGGTTGCGCAGCTCGAACTCTCCGTAGGCACGCAACTCCAGATCGCTCACCTGCGGCTTGCCCTTGGCGTCGACCTCCGAACTGAGCGAGATGAGCATGATCTCGCCGGTGATGCTGGTCACCGGTGTGATCTCGCTGTGGACACCCTCGGGCAGCGCCTCAGCGGCAAGGCCCAGACGCTCGGAGACCAGGTAACGCGCCCGATAGATGTCGACGCCCCAGTCGAACTCGACCCAGACGATCGACAGACCGATCGCGCTGCCGCTGCGCACCCGGCGCACACCCGGCAGCCCGTTGACGGCGCTCTCGATGGGGAACGTCACGTACTGCTCCACCTCGCCCGCGGCAAAACCCGGCGCTTCACTGAGGATGACCACTGTCGGGGCATTCAGCTCCGGGAACACGTCGACCGGCATGCGCGGGACCTGCCACACCGCATAGCCGATGAGCATCAGCTCCAGGCCGATGACCATCGGGGCGTTACGCAGGGAGAAGTCGATCAGCCGCTGAAGCACTAGTGCTTGCCCTTGTGGAACGTCCCGTCGGCGTGAAAGTGCCCACCCTGGCGGGAGCTGCCGCTGCTACTGAGCATCAACTCGTAGGCCCCGTGAAGCACGACCTGGTCACCGGTCTTGACCCCGCTCTCGACCACGACCCAGCGCCCGTCGTCGGCGCCCAGGTCCGCGTCGATGCGGATCACCTGATCGGGGTTGCCCGGATCCCGCCGGAAAAACACCCGCGAGAGGCCATCGCGGATCACCGCCGACAGCGGGATCGCATTCTCGGCCCCGCCACCTCCAGCAACCGTGATCTCCATCTCGGCGGCGATACCGGGGCGAGCCCAGGCCAGTCGCTTATCGTGCTCGATCTTGGCCAGCAGATCGATGGTCCGCTGATCGGCGTCCGCCTCCAGACCGATAGCCAGGGTCCCTGCGAGCGCTCCCCGCAGAGCCTGCGAGCCGCCCCGAGGCGGCACCACGCTCACCGGCAGCCCATCCTTGAGCTGCCGTAGATCACTCTGCAAGCCGACCGCGCGGAACCGCAGGCGCCGCATGTCGACCGTGGACAGCACCAGCTCCGATGCCTCGACCCACGCGCCGCCGGTCACCCCGATCTGGCCCACGATCCCAGCTTGCCGCGCGCGAATTTCGATCCGGTCGATCGTGCGCCAGTAGGGAAGCGGTTTGTCATTGGTACCGACGTTGCGCCGCAATTGCGCGACCGGGACCCCCAGCAAAGAGGAGGCCTTGCCCAGCGCCAGGTCGAGCTTGTCCGAGCCCGGCATGGCCTGGGTCCCGGTCGCATCGGCATACAGCAGCGGCATCCGTCGCCGATAGCTGATGACCGTCGACGCGCAGACAGCCTGCTGCAGCTTGATCTCGGCCCGCTCCTCGGCGACCTCGGCCAGACTGGTGTAGACCGCGGCCAGTTGAGATCGCGGGTCGTCCGTGCTCTTCTCGGCGCTGCTTCCGGCGGCGATCAGCTTCTCGACCTGCTTGACTCGCAGCTCCCAGATCGCGGCCTGAGCTTCCAACCGTTGCTTGTGCAGGCCGGTCACGCGGTATCGTTCCTGCAGCCCCGAGCTGCGCTTCAGCGAGAGCCGAATCGCCTCCACCGACGAGGCCAGCGTGTCCTGCAGTGCGCGCCACTGCGGAGAGTTCAGGCGGTACAGCGGCGTGCCGACCTTCACGCCTTGATACTGCTTGACCAGCAGCTCGGCCCGCCCGGACAGCGCCGCGTGATAGTGATGCCGTGCGGTCGGATCCAGCTCGAACCGGCCGGGCACCCGGATCGTCGAGCGGACATCTCGTCGCTGGACCTTGGCGAAGGTGATCCCCAGGTTCTTGCGCACCAGGTCGGGGATGCTGATCCGGTTGGTTATCGGGGGGGCCTTGGCCGCGCCGCCGGTCTCGGATGGCTTGTCGGGCTTGTTGGGATCATCGCAACCCACGGCCAGCACCAGGGCCAGCACACCAGTCAGAGAGAGTCCGCGCCACATCAGTCAGCCTCCGCAATCCGTCCCGTCCATGGTGTCTCGATCGACCCGACCAACGCCTCCAGCCGGATCTCAGAGAGCGTCTCGGCCAGGCGCGCCGTCAACACCTGGCGCTTCAACGAGTGGGTTCTGTCCAGCGCGTCCAGCATCACCAGGACGTCCAGATCGCCGAGTGAGGCCAGCTTGCGCAGTTCCATTTGTTGCGTGTCGATCAACGGGGCGAGTCGGCGCTCGAGAAACACGCGACGCACCTGCGCAGCGGCCACGGAGGCCCGCAGCGACGCCAGGGCAGCAACCTGCTCTTGATAGGTTGTCTCCAGCCGGGTCTTCGCTGCGAGCCGCTCGGCGCGGGCCTCCGCGATCGCTTGGCGGTTTCGGTTGATCAGTGGAATCGGCAAGCTGAGCACCAGGCCCAGCTTGTTGG